>Ga0308164_10000420_pt1 | contig 77079 bp, 67 predicted proteins | sample PhyTR2_FD_201031 | JGI IMG/M metagenome (GOLD analysis project Ga0308164, IMG submission 201031) | Phyllosphere microbial communities from UC Gill Tract Community Farm, Albany, California, United States - DLSLT.R2 | ecosystem: Host-associated > Plants > Phyllosphere > Unclassified | place: USA... | reverse complement strand
CTCGTCGAGAAGGCGCAGTCCTCGAAGTCGCGGGCACAGGCGCTCGCCGACCGGGCTGCGGCCCTGCTGTTCTGGTATGCGCTGGGCGCGGCCGTTCTCACGGTCGTCGCGTGGTCCATTTTCGGCACGCCCGAGGATGTCGTTACGCGCACCGTGACCGTTCTCGTCATCGCCTGCCCGCACGCCCTCGGTTTGGCCATCCCCCTCGTCGTGTCGATCGCGACCGAACGCGCGGCGCGCGCCGGCATCCTCGTCACCAACCGCATGGCGCTCGAAGCGATGCGCACGGTCGACACCGTTCTGTTCGACAAGACCGGAACGCTCACGGTGGGTCGCCCGGTGCTCGTCGATCTCGTGCCCGTCGACGGCGTGGCGGACGACGAGCTGCTGAGCGCTGCCGCGGCCGCCGAGCAGGACAGCGAACATCCGCTCGGGCGTGCCCTCGTGCGTGCCGCGGTCGAGCGGGGACTCTCCGTGCCGGCGTCGACCGGGTTCGAATCGGAGAACGGCGTGGGGGTGTCGGCACGCGTCGGCGCTCAGACCATCAGCGTGGGCGGGCCGGAGATGCTGCGTCGCGCCGGCCTCGAACCCGCGCGCTCCGCGACGGTGGGCGCGGGCGGCGGCCAGGACCGACACCAGGGCGCCGGCGACGATGCTCGGGCTTCCACCGTGTTGAGTGTGCTCCGGGACGGTGAGCTGGTCGGGGTCGTGGCTCTCGCGGACGAGGTGCGGCCCGAGTCGCGTCAGGCGGTCGACGAACTTCACGCTCGAGGCATCCGTGTCGCCATGATCACGGGCGACGCCGAGCCCGTTGCCCGGTCCGTCGCCGCCCGGCTGGGCATCGACGAGGTCTTCGCCGGGGTGCTTCCGGCCGACAAGGGTTCGATCGTCGCGTCGCTCCAGGCCGATGGCCGTCGCGTCGCCATGGTGGGTGACGGCGTGAACGATGCCCCCGCCCTCGCCCAGGCCGACGTGGGTCTCGCGATCGGCGCGGGCACGGATGTCGCGATCGCGAGCGCCGGCCTCGTGCTCGCCTCGAGCGACCCGCGGGCCGTCGTCGGCGCGATCGAGATGTCTCGTCGCGCCTACCGCAAGATGCAGCAGAACCTGTGGTGGGCGGCCGGCTACAACCTGCTGTCGGTGCCGCTCGCGGCCGGTGTGCTCGCGCCCGTCGGGTTCGTGCTGCCCATGGAGGTGGGCGCCGTTCTGATGTCCCTGTCCACGGTCGTCGTCGCGGTCAACGCGCAGTTGTTGCGCCGCCTCGACCTCCGACCCGAGGCGATGCTCGGATCGGAAGCCGCGTCAGGCGCGCAGGGTGTGTCGCCGGCCGTCTCGGAACGCGTCTGAGATCACGCTCGACCGCGCGATCGTGCGCGTCGGGTGCCGGCACAGGCGGCGATGCCGGTGAGGAGCAGGCCGGAAGCCGTCAGGACGGCCAGGACGGTGTCGCCCGCCGCTCCGGACGCGGCGAGGGCCGAGTCCGAGACGCCTGTCGCCGGCCCGGCGCCCTGGGTGGACGATGAGCTGGAGCTGGAGCTGGAGCTGGAGCTGGAGCTGGAGCTGGAGCTGGAGCTGGAGCTGGAGCCGCTCGCGCTCGTGCTCGCGCCGGCGCCCGGGGTGCCCATCGGCGCCGGTGAGCCGGTCGCCGCGGCGTCGGCGTCGCCCGGTAGGCTGCCACCCGTTCCGGCCGTGGGTTGCGGGCTCGGTTCCGGGGTCGCGGTCGGCGTCGGAGTGGGAGACGCGGTGGGCGTCGGCGTCGGAGTGGGAGACGCGGTCGAGGTTGGTGTCGGCGTGGATGTCGGCACTGCGGTCCCCGCGTCGAATGCGATCGCCGCGCTTGCCGGGGAGGCAACTCCGTCGACCCGCTGCCGCGCAGACACGTTGTAGGCGTTGGCGGGCACGGCGAATCTCACCGACCACGCGCCCGTCGCATCGGCGACCGTGCGGGCATTACTGATGCCGGTGCTGGGGTCGAAGGGCACTGGTTCGCCCGGTGCGGCCGCTGGCGGCTTCGGCAGGGCGCCATCGACGTTGGGGTCCCAGCTGGGTTTGGTCAGGGAGACGGCCACGGCGGCACCCGGCGTGGCGGTGCCGCTGATCGTGACGACACCGACGGGTAGCTGCGCCCCGGCTGCCGGCGAGCCGATGGTCGGGGGTGCGACACCGACGGTGACGAGCACGGGAGTGGACGCTACAGAAGCCGATGTCCGGCCGACGGCGGAGAGGGTGACCGGCTCGGATCCCGGAGTCGCCGTGGGTCGTACCGACGCGTGTACCTCGCCCCGAGCATCCGCGGTTGCCGAGGTCAGATCTTGCACCACAGCGCCCTGTGTCAGGCGAATATCGACAGGTTCACCCGGCCGGAATCCGGTTGCGACGACCGGAAAATCCTCCGTGGTCGACATCTTGCGCGACGTGATGCCGATAGTCGGCACTGAGTCGGGGGTGACGACCCCGAGGCTCGCGGCGATATCCAGATGCCCGGCCCCCATTCGCCTCTTGTCCAGGTCGGGGCAGTCGCTGACGCCGGACGGGCAGGTGCCCGCGCGCGCCGCATCGGTCAGGATTGTCGTGATCTCGGCGGGCGTGGCATTCGGATGTTTCGCCTTCACGAGCGCGGCTGCCCCGGCCACATGCGGCGATGCCATCGACGTGCCCGGGAACGGCGCGAACAAGGCCCCGTTCATCGGCGGCGTCGACGACCAGATCGAGATGCCGGGGGCGACGATGTCGAGGGTGTCGGCGCCGTAATTAGACAGGGTCGCGTAGCGGGTTTCGCCCGACGAGGCCTCGAGCTCGGAGGCTCCGACGCCGAGGATCCCCGGCAGGCCGGCAGGAATATTGGTACAGGCTCCGGAGACCGGTCGGCTCGCCGGTGTGCTTTCGTCCGGACTCGAGGTGTCGATCTTGCGCGCGTCGAAGTCGATGCCGTTATTGCCAGAGGCCGCGACCGACAACACGTCCTTACTCGTCGCATAAGCGAACGCGCGGCGGGTGGCCTCGAGCCCGGCTGCCTGTGAGGCCTCGTCAGGGCACCAGCCGAGCCAGGGGTCGACGAAGTAGCTGTGATTCACGATATCGATGCCGGTTTCGGCAGCCCACATGATGCCGCAGATGACGTATTCGGGGTAGATGCGCCCCGCCGCGTCGCCGACCTTGATTGCGGCGAGAGTGGTGGACGGAGCAACTCCGACGATGCCGGAATCGTTTCGAGCGGCACCCACCGTGCCGGCGACATGCGTTCCGTGTGGGCTCGAGTCGGGAAGCCACGCGGCGCGATCGGTATTCGCGATGCCGTTGACCGAGCAGCCCACGGAACGCGCCGGGTCGACGCGCCCCACCAGATCGGGGTGTGTGTCGTCGATGCCGCTATCGGCAATGCCGACCACGACGTCGGCGGACCCAGTGGTCACCGAGTGAGCGGCGGCCGTGCGCGCGCCCGCGACATCCCACGCGTCGCCCTCCTGGGGAAGGTCGGGATCGGACGATGTGGGGAGCGTTTCGGCGAGCGGCATCGGCGCCGGCGGCGTCGCGCCATCGGTGACGGCAAGCGTGCGGGTCGGCCCGGCAGAGACGATGCCGGATGCGGCGGCGACCTCGGTGGCGAACGCGGCTCGGGTGGTCTGCGCGATCGTGACGCCGATTTCGGGGTAGGCGACCAACACCCGTCCGCCCGCGGCAGCGATCGCTTCGGCCGCGGCGCCGACTCCCGCCGCACCCACTTCACCGTTGACCGCATAGTTCATGGCCTCGCCGTCGACGGGTGCCCACGCCGCCGCGTCGGCCGCTGCGAGGGGAGACGCGGAGACGTTCGGGCTTTCCGCGGATGACGAAGCCGTTAGCGCGACCTCCGAGGCGCGCTGCGGGCTGGCGGCAAACGCGCTTGCCGTACCGGCTGCGCCGACGACGCAGACCAGGCTGGCGGCGGCCGCGAACCGTGCGATGCGCTGACTGCTCCGACGAGAAGGATGTGCTGCTGACATGGGGTTCCTTTGCGGGCTCGCGACAGCGGCGAGCACCGCGTCAGAACATCAACATATCACTAGGCGGAAGCCAAAGCCAGACGCGCACCGCTCGGCCCGTGCGCCGAGCGTCCCGTGAGACTCGCCGGCCACCCAGCGGTGCACTCCGGATGGAATTACGCGGGCCCGAGCAGACCCGACGCCACGGTCGAGTGCGCCGATTCGGCGTCGGAGGGGTGGAACATGCCCGCCAGCACGTCCCGGTACAGTCGGCTGAGCTCAGAGCTCGCGAAGTAGCTGGATCCGCCCGAGACGCGGATAGCGTGATCGACGACGACGCGCGCATTCTCTGTGGCGCGCACCTTGAGGCCGACCAGTTTGGGGAACCACGCCGCACCATGCGGGGCCTGACCCTCGACGTCCCGAGCCAGCGCGTCGATCTGCGGGGGGATCCCGTCTTGGGCGATGAATGCGGAGGCGATCTGCCAGCGGATGTCGGGGTCGGCGGCATAGGCGGCACCCGTCTTCTTCGAGGTGCGCTTCTTCACGGTCTCGACGGCGAGGTCGAGGGCGCGCTGACCGATGCCCGTATAGACCGAGGCGATGAGAATCTCGAAGTTCGCGAAGATGCCGAAGACGATCGGGTCGGGGTTGGGCCCGGGATCGAGGCGACGCACCACGCGGTCGGCGGATGCGTGTGCCCCGTCGAGAATGGTGGTGCGGCTCTGGCTGGCCCGCATGCCGAGGGTGTTCCAGTCATCCTTCGACGAGGTTCCCTCGCGGCCGACGAAACCGTAGACCACCTTCGGGGCGTCGGGTGAGACCGTGTCGAGGCCCATGGTGCCGAGCGTCGTCCAGGCGGGTGAGAGCGACGTGAAGATCTTGGTGCCGAAGAACGAATAGCCGCCCTCACCGTCGGGGCGCGCCTCGGTGTCGCTGCCGAAGAGCACCAGGTCGTTGCCGGCCTCGCTCACGCCGAACGCATAGACCTCGCCGGCCGCTGCGCCGCGCAGCACGAATTCGAGCGAGTCGTCGCCGCGGTCGTGCAGCAGCTTCGCCACCCCGGTCCAGACCAGGTGCATGTTGATGGCCAGCGCGGTGGCGGGTGCGGCCCCGGCCAGGCGCGCCTGCAGCGCCGCGATCTCGGGCAGGCCGAGCCCGAGGCCCCCGAATTCGGTCGGCACGAAAGCCCGCAGGTATCCGGATGCCTGCAGCTCGGCCAGGTCGTCGTCGAAGAACGTGTTCTCGGCATCGTGCACGACCGCCCGCGCACGGATGCGTTCGAGCAACTCGTCGTCGAGCGGGTTCGGGGTCGCGGCCTCGGAGGTCATGCCTGCCTCAATTCGTGTCGTCGTGCGCGGAGTCGCCGCTAAGACGGCTGCACCTGGATGGGCTCGGTGTCGGGGATGGGGCTCGCGTCGCGGCCGCGCAGATCGGGGTGCCAGCGGCGGCCGAGCAGTGGCACGACGAATCCGACGATGGCCAGAACGGATGCCGCCCAGAACGCCCCGACGGCGCCGTTCGCGTCGATGAGCACACCCGCCGCGGCCGAGCCGATGGCCGCACCGATGAGCTGGCCGGTGCCCACCCATCCGTATGCCTCCGCCGTGTCGCTGAACTTGACCGACGACGACACGATGGCGAACAGCACGGCCAGCGCGGGCGCGATGCCAATGCCCGCCACGAACAGGGTGACCGAGAGCCAGATGACGTTGGGGAAGAAACCGGGGATGGCGAAGGCCACCGTCATGCCCACGGCGACGATGAGCATGCGCCGGGCGAGTGCCCACGGGCCGATCGGGATGTGGCCGAGTAGCAGACCGCCCAGCAGGCTGCCGAGCGCGAAGATGGCGAGCACGACGCCGGCCTCGAGGCCCGAATGCCCGAACACGGCCACGACCCCGGCCTCGAGCGCCGAGCAGGCACCGATGAGCAGGAAGCCCACGACGGTGGCGAGGAGCACGGCGGGCTTCTTGAGCACAACACCGAGCTTGCGGCGGCTGCGGGGGATGCGCACGCGGCCGACCTCGGGGCTCGAGATGAACCAGGTGCCACCGCCGATCATGAGGGCAACGGCGAGCACGAGACCCGCGACCGTCGACACCTGCGTCGACGTGAACGTGGTGATGACGGGGCCGAGCACCCAGATGATCTCTTGCGCCGAGGCATCCAGAGAGAAGAGGGGGGTGAGCTGAGTGGAGTTGACCATCTTGGGGTAGATGGTGCGAACGGCGGGCTGGATGGGGGGAGTGCTGAGCCCGGCGATGAACGCGAGCACCATATAGAAGACGACACCCATGGGCACGACGGCGATGATCGTGACCGTGACGACGCAGACCGCGAGGGTGAGCCAGAGCACGCGCCGCATGCCCCATTGGCCCATCCAGCGGCTCGTGAGCGGGCCCGCGATGGCCTGGCCGATGCTGGCGGCCGCGAGCACGGCGCCGGCCGCACCGTAGCTGCCGGTCTGACGTTCGACGTGCAGCAGGATGGCGAGCGACAGCATTCCGAAGGGGAAACGTGCCACGAGCTGAGCCGCGATGATCCGAGCCACGCCGGGTGTTTTCAGAAGGCTCGAGTAACTGCTCATGGTGTCCAGTCTAGGAGTCCCGCGACACGCCGTGCGGGTGTCGCGGAGGGTGGAAATGTCGGTGGTCGGTCGTAGCGTGAAATCTGTGGAGAGATTGCCCGCCGACACCGGGAGAAGGCCGGTATTCCGGCGTTGTCGGGCCGTGAGAACCTGTGCACTTTCGGTGGATAACCGGTGGATAACTACCGCTTTTCGGTGGAAACTCCCGTGGATAACTACACAGATGTAACTACTACCCCTGGGGGTGTAGCCGTCATCGCACACTATATGTAGTATTGAGTTACTGCTTCACACGCTCCGCTGCGTCACCGTTTTACACCCACCACCGTGAACAAAGCGGAGTCTTTTTCGCGGTATCAGATTTCTCAGAACGAAAGGCCATCCGGCGATGACAATCACGGTTTACACCAAGCCCTCCTGCGTCCAGTGCACCGCTACCTACCGTGCGCTCGACAGCAAGGGCATCGAGTACGAAGTCCTCGACCTGTCGGCCGACGAAAACGCTCTCGAGCAGGTCAAGGCCCTCGGCTACCTGCAGGCCCCTGTCGTCATCACCGACGAAGACCACTGGTCCGGTTTCCGCCCCGACAAGATCTCCGAGCTGGCCGACCGCCTCGCCTGATCCGGCGCGCGGCGCTGAAACGCGCCGAGCCACCACGCACGAGAGTGCGACGCACCACAGCATCACGCAACACCACGCACCGCGCTCATCCGCAGCGCAGTCCCGAGGGGGCATCGGTCCGTTGACCAAACTGATCTACTTCTCGAGCATTTCGGGCAACACGCACCGCTTCGTCCAGAAGCTCGGTGTCGAGGCGACTCGAATTCCCCTCTACGCACGCGACCCGGCCATCACAGCCGAGGAGCCCTTCGTCCTCCTCACCCCCACCTATGGGGGAGGAGGCGAAGGCGGCGCCGTGCCCAAACAAGTCATCCGTTTTCTCAACGACGCGAACAACAGAAACCTGATCCGCGGTGTCATCGCCGCGGGGAACACCAATTTCGGCGAAGCGTATGGCATCGCCGGAGACATCATCTCGAGCAAGTGCAAGGTTCCCACCCTGTACAAGTTCGAAGTATTCGGAACCCCGGACGACGTGAGCGTGGTCCATGACGGATTGGAATCATTTTGGCAAACACACTGACAGAGGTGGCGGCGCCCCAGGCGCTCGATTACCACTCGCTCAACGCGATGCTCAACCTCTACGGCCCCAACGGTGAGATCCAGTTCGACAAAGACCGTGAAGCCGCGCGCGAGTACTTCCTGCAGCACGTCAACCAGAACACCGTCTTCTTCCACTCGCTCAAAGAGCGCCTCGACTACCTGGTCGAGAAGGAGTACTACGAGCAGGCCGTGCTCGACCAGTACTCGTTCGAGTTCATCACCAAGCTCAACGACCTCGCCTACTCGAAGAAGTTCCGGTTCCAGACCTTCCTCGGCGCGTTCAAGTACTACACGTCCTACACGCTCAAGACGTTCGACGGAAAGCGCTACCTCGAGCGCTTCGAAGACCGCGTCGTCATGACGGCCCTCGGCCTGGCCCAGGGCGACGAGAAGCTCGCCATCGGCCTCGTCGAAGAGATCATCGCCGGCCGCTTCCAGCCCGCAACGCCCACGTTCCTCAACACGGGCAAGGCCCAGCGCGGCGAGCTCGTCTCCTGCTTCCTGCTCCGCATCGAAGACAACATGGAGTCGATCGCCCGCGGCATCAACTCCGCCCTGCAGCTCTCGAAGCGCGGCGGCGGCGTGGCGTTGCTGCTCTCCAACATCCGCGAAGCCGGCGCGCCGATCAAGCAGATCGAGAACCAGTCCTCGGGCATCATCCCCGTCATGAAGCTGCTCGAAGACTCCTTCAGCTACGCCAACCAGCTGGGTGCCCGTCAGGGCGCCGGTGCCGTCTACCTGCAGGCGCACCACCCCGACATCCTGCGCTTCCTCGACACCAAGCGCGAAAACGCCGACGAGAAGATCCGCATCAAGACGCTGTCCCTCGGCGTCGTCGTGCCCGACATCACGTTCGAGCTGGCGAAGAAGGACGAGGACATGTACCTCTTCTCGCCCTACGACGTCGAGCGCGTCTACGGTGTGCCCTTCGCCGACATCTCGGTGACCGAGAAATACCGCGAAATGGTCGACAACCCGGCCATCAAGAAGACCAAGATCAAGGCCCGCGACTTCTTCCAGACGCTCGCCGAGATCCAGTTCGAGTCCGGCTACCCGTACATCATGTACGAAGACACCGTCAACAAGGCGAACCCCATCAAGGGCCGCATCAACATGTCCAACCTGTGCTCCGAGATCCTGCAGGTGAACACGCCGACCACGTACAACGACGACCTGTCGTACGACCAGATCGGCAAGGACATCAGCTGCAACCTCGGGTCGCTGAACATCGCCCTCACGATGGACTCGCCCGACTTCGGCGCCACCGTCGAGACCGCCATCCGCGGCCTCACCTCGGTCAGCAACCAGAGCCACATCCGCTCCGTGCGCTCGATCGAAGACGGCAACGACAAGTCGCACGCCATCGGCCTCGGCCAGATGAACCTGCACGGCTACCTCGCCCGCGAGCGCGTCTACTACGGCAGCGAAGAGGGCATCGACTTCACCAACATCTACTTCTACACGGTGCTGTTCCACGCCCTGCGTGCCTCGAACAACATCTCGATCGAGCGCGGCGAGAAGTTCGACGGCTTCGACGACTCCACCTACGCCTCGGGCGAGTTCTTCGACAAGTACACCGACCAGGCCTGGGTGCCCGCGACGGCCCGCGTGGCCGAGCTGTTCGCCACGTCGAACGTGCACATCCCCACGCAGGACGACTGGAAGGCGCTCAAGGCGTCCATCCAGCAGTACGGCATCTACAACCAGAACCTGCAGGCCGTGCCGCCCACCGGTTCCATCTCCTACATCAACAACTCGACCTCGTCGATCCACCCGATCGCCTCGAAGATCGAGATCCGCAAGGAAGGCAAGCTCGGCCGCGTCTACTACCCCGCGCCGTTCATGACCAACGACAACCTGGACTACTACCAGGACGCCTACGAGATCGGCGCCGAGAAGATCATCGACACCTACGCCGCGGCAACGCAGCACGTCGACCAGGGCCTCTCGCTCACGCTGTTCTTCAAAGACACCGCCACCACGCGCGACATCAACAAGGCGCAGATCTACGCATGGCGCAAGGGCATCAAGACGATCTACTACATCCGTCTGCGCCAGCTCGCCCTCGAAGGCACCGAGGTCGACGGCTGCGTCAGCTGCATGCTGTAGCCGGCCGCCGACACACCGCGTAGAAGCATCCGAGCTGCGAAGCATCCGAGAACCACAACCGAGGACTGAGACGACATGACCATCACCGACAAGGTCAACGCCGCGGCGAACGACCCCGCACACCAGGTTCGCATCCCCCTGGTGAGCCAGGTCAACGCGATCAACTGGAACCGCATCCAAGACGAGAAAGACGTCGAAGTGTGGAACCGCCTGGTCAACAACTTCTGGCTGCCCGAGAAGGTGCCGCTGTCGAACGACGTGCAGTCGTGGAACACGCTGACGCCCGAGGAGCAGCAGCTGACCATGCGCGTGTTCACGGGGCTCACCCTGCTCGACACGATCCAGGGCACCGTCGGCGCCGTGTCGCTCATCCCCGACGCGATCACGCCGCACGAAGAGGCCGTCTACACGAACATCGCGTTCATGGAATCGGTGCACGCCAAGAGCTACTCCTCGATCTTCTCGACGCTCGCGTCGACCCCCGAGATCGACGACGCGTTCCGCTGGTCGGTAGAGAACCCGAACCTGCAGAAAAAAGCAGAGATCGTGATGAACTACTACCGCGGTGACGACCCGCTGAAGCGCAAGGTCGCCTCCACGCTGCTCGAATCGTTCCTCTTCTACTCGGGCTTCTACCTGCCCATGTACTGGTCGAGCCGCGCCAAGCTCACCAACACGGCCGACCTCATCCGCCTCATCATCCGCGACGAGGCCGTGCACGGGTACTACATCGGCTACAAGTTCCAGAAGGGTCTCGAGAAAGAGACCGAGGAGCGCCGCCAGGAGATCAAGGACTACACGTTCAACCTCCTGTTCGAGCTCTACGACAACGAGGTTCAGTACACGCAAGACCTTTACGACCAGGTCGGTCTCACCGAAGACGTCAAGAAGTTCCTGCACTACAACGCCAACAAGGCGCTGATGAACCTCGGCTACGAGCCCATGTTCCCGAAGACCGTCACCGACGTGAGCCCGGCCATCCTGTCGGCGCTCTCGCCCAACGCCGACGAGAACCACGACTTCTTCAGCGGGTCTGGCTCGTCGTACGTCATCGGCAAGGCCGTCAACACCGAAGACGAGGACTGGGACTTCTAGACGCACCGACGGTGTCCTGGGTTTCCAACCGACCTGCGCCGAGGAGGCATGATGCCTGATCTGAACGACTTTCAATGGGTAAGTCAGGATGAGCTCGAATCGCTTTCTCGTTCATTCGCGCGATGGGATTTGGACACTCGGCAGCATGTTGCTCGAGTGCACATGACCGAGCAGTTTCTGAGGTTGCTCAACAAGCAGGAACGCTTAATCGAGTTGAGCCAGAATGTGGCCTATCGCACAATCTCAGCTCTCCGAACGCCGACTGCAGGTGAACAGCAGGACATCTTCGAGGCAACCCAGGATTTCTACCTCACGTTCTACACTGCGTTCCAGGCGATGGTTTCGTTCCTGAACCGCTTGCCGAAGTTCACGCGTAAATACGGTAACGTTCCGCATCTCAGTACTGGGCGTGCGATTAAGTGGGCGCGAGACTTGGACGTTCCATTAGTGGCGAACCTCTGCGATGTCTTAGACGCAGCTAGGTCATTCCGAGCGATACTCGATCATCCAGGCGGCGCTCAGCCATATGACTGGGCAACTTCCAAATTGAACTATCACGGCGAAGTCGAAGTAATCCTTTTCGGAGAAGGTAAGCCCCCCGTTGGTGCGGTCGCGGAAAGTTATCTGGGCGAAGGAGATTGGCACTTTGTGGCGCCTTTCTTCGGCAACACGGTCAACGCCTTCTGGAATCTGTTCACCGCGGTGATCGGATTGGCCGGGCGGCTGTACGTGCGCCAATCTCCCGGTGCCAGCTTCTCTCGGTCGCCACTCTTCGTGCGCGTGGAAAGGGAGAGACCGACCCTTCCAACCGGGATCGACGACCCTCGCTTGTACGTTTGATCAACTTCTCGACGGAGGTCTGCCTGTCAGCGCCTTGGCGACTGAGCCCATGGCTATCGGCGAACGATATCTTCGGCCCACCCATATAGCGCCGTGGCGAAGGACAATCTTCGAAGCTTCTAAGGGAGCAGGGGAACGGGTACTCGCTGCTTGCCACAGGTGGTGCCCTTCTTTCGAAACGGAGGCAGATCGTCACCGGATCGAGCTTGCGCACGATCCATTCAACTCTGGCGGGGAAACCCGTCGGCCGGGCCTATAAGGCTTGTTCTATGCGCCGAAGCCCTGAAAACTGCGAAGGAACCTACATGGAGAAGATCTATAAGCCGCGCACGTTTGAGAACCTCATTGAACAGGTTCGCAGGGGCGGAAACCCGAGCATCAACGAAGTGCTAGCTTGCCTCCGGGCATGGGGTGTTCCAGTGGCTGGGAACGGTCGCATCTATTGGCCGCGCGATTCCCTTTATGTTGCTCATGGAGTTTCTGAGGTCGCTGGAGCAATCCTGGCCCGCTTGTTCTCAGATCCGCGTATTGAGGTCGCCCCAGTGGTTGTTGGCGGTGTGTTGGAGTACGACTCGCCTCGCCGCGAGTTCGCGAGTAACCGTACTGACAGAGGATTCGCGTCATCTAAGCAAATTGCCGGAGAATCGGTCTTCTCGAAGGATTACCAAGCGACGGGTTTCTACTTCCGATCGACAGAGGAACTGACACACGATGATATTGAGGTCGATCAGACTGAACCTGGCGTTGTCTACCACTACGTCGGTTAGCGAGACAACCTTGGATTTGCCTATCGGCGACCCTAGGGCCATTGGGTGAATGTATCGGTTGTGGACGTGGCGGGCTGGGCGCCGAGGCGGTTCACGGCGTGGGGTGACCTGCTACGCCTCGGCGCCGGCAGGAGGTGTTGCCGTCTCCAATCCCGGGGCGCCGGCCGACCTGCGCGTCGAGACTACCGTGATCGATGATGCTGGAATCGTGCTCATGGCAGTGGTGGCCTGGCAGCGCACCGATGAGGTTACCGCGACATATGTCGGGACGGCCCGCTAAGCGTGCTCGGTAGTCTCGAAGTTTCGCACGCAGATCTGCCGTTTATCGTCGCCTGTTATCGGGAGCTTTTGATCTGACCTTGTAAGCTTCTCGGCGGCACTCTCGGCGGCACTGACATCCTGCAGTATTCAAGCTCGCCAGGTCCTCCGAAGTAGGCAGCCTCGGTGGCCACCCAGTGCTCGACTTCCAGAAGCCAGTCCAGTTCCTGTCGACGCTTCCGAAGAAACGAAAGGTTGATGGTTGAGCTCTGACCGTCGAAGCTCTTCAGACGCTTCTCGCCCGAGTAGTGAGGGAAACCAAAGGCAGGTTCGCCTTTGTGTTCCATGGCGAAGATGAACGTGGGATGTGCCACGTGGTCACGGACGTCCTTTACCCGATGCGCAACGGCTTTGACGTTAGAGACGTCGGCTGATGTGCCAAGCGAGTGCGCGATTTCAACAAACCATCTGACTCGCTCTTGATCGCGTAGCCTTCTGGGGTTCAGCGCGGATGGGTGGACGACCGAATCTATTGCCGGATTCGCCTGACGCCAGTCGGAGATGAACCAGGAGAGGTTGTCGTGGAGCCGGCCATAGTTCGCGACATAGGAGAGAGTCTCAATAGCGAGCTGCCCGTGCGTGGTCCCGAAGTCGCCTAGTTCGTCGTACATCCCGCGAGCATATCGAGAGGGAGCTAGTTGGCAGCGAAATCGAGGAGCGGAGTTCTGGCCGGGGCTCACTGGAGGACTCGCTGGCCGCGTCGGTACTCCGGTCGTGCACGAGGGATTTGGCCTATTCGCGAAGTATGACAAGTCTTCCTCACCCGGAAGTGGCGACAAGCGGAACGTAGGATTGCCGGATGAGCGTGATCATTGCGGGATGCGGCGACCTGGGCACCGAAGCGGGACTGCGATTCGCGGCGCTCGGGGAGCGAGTTGCTGGGCTGCGGCGCCGGCCGGAGGTGCTGCCGGCTGAGATCGAGGCGCGCCAGGTCGATCTGCGCGCCGAGACTCCCGTGATCGATGACGATGCCTCGGTTGTGATCGTGCCGTTGGCGGCCGGCCGCCGCACCGTGGAGGAGTACCGCGCGACCTATGTGGATGGCTTGCGGCGCGTGCTGGACGGTATCGAAGCGTCGCGCGCAGACTCGAGGCTGATCGTGGTGTCGTCGACCGCGGTGTACGACGTGACAGACGGGAGCGTCGTTACGGAAGAGACTCCGGCTCGGGGAGGGACGCCGACCGCGGACGTTCTGCTCGAGGCCGAAGAGTTGCTGCGTGATCGTAAGCCCGAAGCGACGCTCCTGCGGTTGTCGGGCATCTACGGTCCGGGGCGCGAGCGGCTGATCGAGCAGGTGCGCGGTGGCACGGCGACACGTGTCCGCTCACCCGCCATGTCACCCCACACGAACCGCATTCACCGGGATGATGCGGCCGCTGCACTCGTGCACATCGCGGGCCTGGAGCATCCGGCGCCGCTGTACCTCGGCACCGATGACGAGCCGTCACGATTGGACGACGTGCTGCGTTTCATCGCGAGCGAGACCGGGTCGCCCGAGCCCGAGTTCGGAGACGTCGACGGGCGGCAGGCCGGTGGCGACAAGCGGCTCTCGAACGCTCTGCTGCGCTCGACGGGCTTCGAGTTCGCCTACCCGACTTACCGCGAAGGCTACCGAGCCGTGTTGGCCGGCCAGGGCATTCGGCACGCGTAAAGAATCCTCCGCGGGCGGCCTGTTTTGGAGCCCTCGCCGCGTGAGAGGTGCCTCGGCGTATCGGACAGGGTCAGCCCATCACGTCAGTGCCGGGTCAACGACGCACAGTTGGACTGCTCGCGCAGAGCGGGAGCCCTGATTTGGCGCCGAGCCGTGCTCGCTAGGGGATGAGCTTCTCGGCGCGGTACTGGTCGAAGAGGGCCGTGAAGGAGTCGACCGTGCGGTGGTGGGTGGTGAAACCGGCGAGGCGGCTCTTGGACATATCGGTGACGACCTCCATGGTGCGGCCGAGGTCGGCGTCGGTGTGCCACCAGGAGGCGAGGCGCGAGACATCCGCTTCGGCGAGGTCGTGGTCCTGCGCGATGGCCGACCAGGTCGACTCGATGCCCGTCATCTGCTGCTCGAGAGGCTGCGGTTCAGCGCCCGGGCCGACGGGCTCGACACCGAAGTAGTCGGCGAGCTTTTGCCACATCCAGCGCCACCGGAAGACGTCGCCGTTGACCACATTGAAGGGCTCGTTACGGCCGGCCTCGTGCGTCGACGCCCAGACCATCTGCTCGGCGAGCACCGTGGCGTCGGTCATATCGGTGAGGCCGTTCCACTGCGTCTCGCTGCCCGGGAAGATGAAGGGGCGCTCGAGAACGCGGCAGATCGTGGCATAGACGGCGAGCGTCAGGCCCATGTTCATGGCGTTGCCGACGGCGTGGCCGACGACGGTGTGCGAGCGGTGGGTCGACCAGGTGAACCCGCGTCGCGCGGCGGCGGCGAACACCTCGTCCTCCTGCGCGTAGTAGAAGTTCTGCTCGGCTCGGCGCGGCTCCTCCTCGCGGAACGGCGTCTCGGGAATCTCGCCCTGGCCATAGGCGTCGAACGACCCGAGGTAATGCTTCAGGCCCGTCATGAGGGCGACGTGCTCGAGGGGCGCGTGGTCGAGGGCCGCGAGCAGATCGCGCACCATCCCGCCATTGACGCGGATGTTCTCTTCCTCGGTGGCCTGGCGCGACCACGCCGTGATGTACACGTGGCTGGGGTTTTCGGTGGCCAGCGTTTGTGCGAGGTCCTCGGCGTTCTGCAGGTCGACCGATACCCAGCGCACGTTGTCGCGCGGCGTGCCCGGGCGGCGGGAGAGGGCCAGCACGGTCCACCCGTTCGCGGCCAGCAGGTCGACGGTCGCCGAGCCGCTGATGCCGGTCGCGCCGACGACGAGCGCCGTGCGGCCGGTGCCATCGAGGACGGCGGGTGAGGACAGGGACGGGGAGGTGGTCGCTGAAGAAGTCATCCCCAGGGGTAACCCGGTCGTCACGTGTCGAATTCCCGGCGCCACCCGAGAGCTACTTGCCGCCGGCGAGGACCTTCGAGATGCGCTGCAGCGAGACGCTCTGCGCCGTGCCGAGCTGCTGCGCGAACAGACTGATGCGCAGCTCTTCGAGCATCCAGCGGGCGCGCGCCAGGTTGGGCGGGCTGTGCGGCGCCAGGGGGATGCGGCCGCCCGCCTCCGTGAAGCGTTGAGTGGCGGTCTGCACCTCGGTCATCCACACGCGGTCGCGGTTGGGGTTGTCGGGCAGGCGGTCGACGCGGTAGGCGATGCCCGCGAGGTAGCGCGGCAGGTGGCGCAGATATTCGAGGCCCGTCGCCGAGACGAAACCGGGGAACACGAGACCATTGCGTTGGTCGCGGGCATCGCTGAGCGCCGTGATGAGCGTCATGCTCGTGGCATCCTTGATGGCCTTGTCCACGTTGCGCGCGGCCGTGAGAATGCGGGCCACGAGGGCGACGATCTCGAACATGAGGTCCATGACCGAGGCCGATACGCGGTCGCGCACGGCCTCGAACTCGGCGCGCAGGTGCACGGCACCGTCGGGTTTCATGCGGAAGAGGACGTCGTCGACGGCCGCGGCGAGGCAGTCGTCGAAGAGCGCAGCCGTGGTCGTGTAGGGGCTCGTGGCGAGCGTCAGCTTCTCGGCGCTCGTGAGGTGCTGCTGCACATAGGCCGCGGGGGAGGCGACCGACAGCAGCAGCAGACGGCGCACACCGGCGGGTAGCGCCTTGGCCTGTTCTTCGGGCGTCGCGAGGATGCGGATGGATACGCTGTCGCCGTCGTCGACGAGTGCGGGGTAGCCGCGGATCACGTTGCCGCCCAGGTTGACGTCGACGAAGCGCGGCAGCTCGTCGAGATCCCACTTTGTCAGGCCCGAGCGTTCGAGAGCGTTGGGCGTGGCCTCGGCGGCCTTGGCCACCGACGCGCGGCTGCGGTGCGCCAATTGTCGCTGCAGCTCGCGCAGATCCTTGCCCGAGGCGATGCGCCGCCCGCGCTCGTCGACCACCTTGAAGGTGACCTTGAGGTGGTCGGGCACGCGTTCGAGGTCGAAGTCACCCGCGCCGACCTCCATGTAGGAGAGGCGTTTGATCGAGTCGGTGAGCCGCGCCGCCAGCGTGTCGGCGTCGGTCGCCACAGGGGTCGGCGGTGCCTCGGGCAGCTCGTTCATGAGGCGCGTCGCCCAGTCGGCGGCCGGCACCACGTTCTTGCGGATGTGCTTCGGCAGTGATTTGATCATGGCCGTGACGAGGTCGTGGCGAAGCCCCGGCACCTGCCAGTCGAAACCGGCGGGGGAGAGGCGCGGCAACAGCGCGATGGGCACCGTCACGGTCACGCCGTCGTCCTCCGTGCCCGGTTCGAAACGGTAGCTCAGCTTGAGGCGCTGGTCGCCCTGGCGCCACTCGGGCGGGAACAGCGACTCGTCCACATCGGGCGCGTCGTCGGGCAGCAGGTCTTCGCGGCGCATGGTGAGCAGGTCGGGGGTGGTGCGCTTGGCCTGGCGCCACCATCCCTCGAAGCTGCGCGTGCTGAAGACGTCGGCGGGGATGCGCGCGTCATAGAACTCGAAGACGGCCTCGTCGTCGAACAGGATGTCGCGGCGGCGCGTGCGCTCTTCGAGCTGCGACAGCTCCTTGCGCAACTGGCGGTTGGCGCGGTCGAACTGCTGCGGCGATTCCCACTCGCCCTCGACGAGCGCGTGCCGAATGAATAGTTCGCGCGAGTGCTCGGGGTCGACGCGCGAGTACTGCATGCGCCGCCGCGGGATGATGGGCACGCCATAGAGCGTGACCTTCTCGAACGCGACGACCGAGCCCTGCTTCTTCTCCCAGTGCGGCTCGCCGTAGCTGTGCTTGCACAGGTCGCCCGCGATGGGTTCGGCCCAGGCGGGGTCGATGACGGCGTTGGTGCGCGCGAACAGGCGGCTCGTCTCGACGAGCTCGGCGCTCATCACGGCGGCGGGTTGCTTCTTCGCGAGAGCTGAGCCGGGGAACAGGGTGAAGCGGGTGTGGCGGGCACCGATGTACTCGCCCTTGCGCGCGGCACCGGCTTTCTGGCCAGGCAGGGGTTTCGCCCCGCGACCCTTCACGGGCGCCGCGACGGTCTGGTCTTTCAGGCCGATATGCGACAGCAGGCCGGCGAGCAACGAGCGGTGGATGCCATCCGGGTTGACGGCCGGTTCGTGGATGTCGAGACCGATCGGCTTGGCCAACTGGCGCAGCTGCCGATACACGTCCTGCCACTCGCGCACACGCATGTAGTTGAGGAACTCGGCTTTGCAGAGCCGCCGGAACGCGCTCGACGAGAGCTCGGCCTGCTGCTCTTCGAGGTAGTTCCAGAGATTCAGGAGGCTGAGGAAGTCGCTGGTCTTGTCGACGAATCGCGCGTGCTGCTCGTCGGCTTGCTGACGCTTCTCGAGCGGGCGCTCGCGCGGATCTTGGATGGTGAGAGCGGCGACGATCGCGATGACCTCGCGCGACGTGTTGTGCTTCTTCGATTCGACGATCATGCGCGCGAAACGCGGGTCGATCGGCAGGCGGGCCAGGTCGCGGCCGACGCGCGTCAGGCGGTGCGCGCGCGTGCCGCTGGCGGAACCGGATCGGGTCTCGGCCGCGGCCTTCTTCTCGGCGGCCGCGTCGTCGCTTCGTTGCGCGCCGTTGGCGCCCTCGTCAGTTCGCTCAGCGCCGCGTGCCGAGGAGCCCGGGCCGCGTCGTCGCGACCGATCATCATCGCCGGGCTTCTGTAGCGCGCCGAGCTCGAGCAGCAGGTCGACGCCGTCCTTCACACCGCGCGAGTCGGGCGGCTGCAGGAAGGGGAACGCCTCGAGGTCGCCCAGGTTGAGCGACACCATCTGCAGAATCACGGCCGCCAGGTTGGTGCGCAGGATCTCGGGTTCGGTGAACTCGGGCCGCTTCTCGAAGTCCAGCTCGCTATACAGCCGGATGGCGATGCCGTCGCTCGTGCGCCCCGACCGCCCTGAGCGCTGATTCGCCGATGCCTGCGAGATGGCCTCGATGGGCAGGCGCTGCACCTTCGACCGCACGCTGTAGCGCGAGATGCGCGCCGTGCCCGCGTCGATCACGTATTTGATGCCCGGAACCGTGATGCTCGTCTCAGCCACGTTGGTGGCGAGCACCACGCGGCGGCGCACCCCGACACGCTTGGATGGCTGGAACACCTTCTGCTGGTCGGCCGTCGACAGTCGCCCATAGAGCGGCAGGATCTCGGTCGTGCCCGTGGCCCCCGCGCGCGACCCGTTGTACTTCGCATTCAGCGCGTCGGCGGCGTCGCGAATCTCGGCCTCGCCCGACAGGAAGACGAGCACGTCTCCGGATGCTTCGAGCGAGAGTTCGTCGAGGGCGTCGGCGATGCCGTCGATGTAGTTGCGGTCGTCGGTGGCCGAGGCATCCGCGGGGTCGAGTGTGCCGCCCTCACCGTCGGACGATGAGGAGTCGTCGGTTGCGGCATCCGCGTCGGCGACCAGCGGGCGATAACGGATCTCGACCGGGTAGGTGCGGCCAGACACCTCGACGATGGGGGCGCCGCCGAAGTGTTTCGAGAACGACTCGGGGTCGATGGTGGCCGACGTGATGATGAGCTTGAGATCTGGGCGCTGGGGCAGCAGCTGCTTGAGATAGCCCAGCAGGAAGTCGATGTTGAGGCTGCGCTCGTGGGCCTCGTCGATGATGATGGTGTCGTATTTCGACAGCGTGCGATCGCGGTGGATCTCGTTGAGCAGGATGCCGTCGGTCATGAGCTTGATGCGTGTGTTCTTCGACACCTTGTCGGTGAAACGCACCTGATAGCCCACGAGCTCGCCGACCTCTTGGCCCATCTCGTCGGCGATGCGCTCGGCGATGGTGCGCGCGGCGAGACGGCGCGGCTGCGTATGGGCGATGTTCTCGCGGCCCAGCTCGAGGCACATCTTGGGCAGCTGCGTGGTCTTACCCGACCCCGTGGCACCCGCGATGATGATGACCTGGTTGTCGCGGATGGCGCGCTGGATGTCTTCGCGCATCTGGCTGACGGGCAGCTCGGGCGGGTACGTGATCGTGGAAGACATAGCCTTCCATTCTATGCGCCGGGCGGGGGAGTGGACGGCCGGGCTGCAGGGCGACGGAAATCAAAGCTGTTGACTTAACAAAGTGGTTTGCGATACAAAGTACACATGACAAATCACACACCGGCCGCCTCGAGCGCCGACGACGCCCCCGCCGACATCCGCGAGATGCTGCGGCTCAGCCAGCAGCAGAGCGACAAGATGTCCTCGGTCTTCGACCGCCCGACCACCATCATCGTGCTCACGTGGGGGGTCGCCTGGTTCGTCGGCTTCCTCACCCTGTGGTCCGCCACCGAGGGCAACCCCTGGTTCCGCACACCCATCGTTCCGGCCGGCATCGTCTTCACGGTGCTCATGGTCGCGGGCATCATCGTGTCGGCCGTCGTCGGCTCGCGCACGAGCCGCGGCATGCGCGGTGCCGTCGCGTTCCAGGGCACGGTCTACGGCATCTCCTGGGCCATCGCGTGCATGGCCGTCCCCTTCTTCGGCGGCGCCCTGCTCGCCAACGGCATGTCGCCCGAGCTCGCGGCGCTCTTCTACCCGGCGGGCTATTCTCTCGTCGTGGGAATCCTCTACCTGGCCGGCGCGGCGCTCTGGAACGACAAGCCCATGCTCGGCGTCGGCATCTGGATCATCGTCGTCGGCATCGGCGCGCCCTTCTTCGGCGCTCCCACCAACTACCTCGTCATGGGACTGCTGGGCGGCGGCGCGTTCCTCGTCTACGGCGTGTGGCTCGTGTTGCGCCAGCGCCGGCGCGTGGCCCGTTACAGCCGCACGGATGCTCGAGCGGCGGTCAACTGATGGACGACCTCGACCCCGTCATCCACGCTCAGGCGCGTCTGCGCATCACGTCCACGCTCGCGGCCCTCGACGCCGACAGCAGCATGTCCTTCCCGCGTCTGCAAGAGCTGCTCGACATGACGGCCGGCAACCTCTCCACCCACCTGCGCAAGCTCGAAGACGCCCAGTATGTGACGGTCGAGAAGACCCACCACGGCCGCACACCCGTGACCTACCTGGCGCTCAGCAAGACGGGCCGGCGCGCGTTCGAGGACTACATGGAGACGCTGCGAGCAATGCTCGGGCCGCACGCCTGATGCCCTGTCAAGGGAGGTCGCCGCTTTTCGCTGAGAGCGAGAAAAGACGGGTTCTCAGACATCCGCGGAATCAATCGAGGGGGCGAGTGCTTAGCTTGAAACATGACTGAATCGACCACTGTCCCCACGCTCACGCTCAACACGGGAGCCACCATTCCCCAGCTCGGGTTCGGCGTCTTCCAGGTCGACCCCGACGAGACCGAGCGCATCGTCGCCGACGCTCTCGAGGTGGGCTACCGTCACATCGACACCGCCGCCATCTATGGCAACGAGGAGGGTGTCGGCCGCGCGATCGCGAAGAGCGGCATCCCGCGCGACGAACTCTTCATCACCACCAAGCTGTGGAACAGCGACCAGGGCACCGAGTCGGCGCACGCCGCCATCGACACGAGCCTCGAGAAGCTCGGCCTCGACTACGTCGACCTCTACCTGATCCACTGGCCCACGCCCGAGAAGGGTCTCTACGTCGAGACCTGGAAGGCCATGGAAGAGATCCTCGCAAGCGGCAAGACCCGCGCCATCGGCGTCTCGAACTTCCTCGTCGAGCACCTGCAAGACATCCTCGACCTCGGCGGCACCGTTCCGGCCGTCAACCAGATCGAGCTGCACCCTGCGCTGCAGTCGCTCGAGCTCACGCAGTTCGCGCGCCAGCACGGCATCGAGATCGAGGCCTGGGGCCCGCTCGGCCAGGGTAAGTACCCGTTGTTCGAAGAGGACGCCGTCGTCGCGGCCGCTGAGGCGCACGGCAAGTCGCCCGCCCAGGTGGTGCTGCGCTGGCACATCCAGAACGACAACATCGTGTTCCCCAAGTCGAACAGCCGCGAGCGCATCCAGCAGAACTTCGAGATCTTCGACTTCGAGCTGACGCCCGAAGAGGTTTCGGCGATCGACGCGCTCGAGCGCGACGGCCGCGTGGGCGCTCACCCCAACGAGGTCAACTAGTCTCATCCGGCGGCCCGCGAGGGTTGTCTCCCGAGGGCCGAGGCATCCAGACCGGATGCTTCGGCCCTCGCTTGTTTCAGGCGGCGTCCGCGCGGCTCCCGCACGAGCCGCGACCGGCGAATCGAGACCCGCAACCCGCGACTCTCGACCCGCGACACAACTGCCATGCACGTGAAAGGAATCTCATGCCCCGCTTCGTTCAGTTCACCGAGTACGGCGACGTCGACCGTCTCGAGGTGATCGACGTCGACAAGCTCGAGCCCGCCGCCGGAGAGGTGCGGGTGCGCGTGACCGCCGCCGGTCTCAACCCCGTGGACTACAAATTGCGCGAGGGTGGGCCCGCCGCGGCCGCCTTCGGCGTGAGGCTGCCGTCCGGCAACGGGAACGACTTTGCGGGTGTCGTCGACGCGGTCGGAGAGGGAGTGACGGAGTGGACGGTCGGGCAGCGTGTGTTCGGCGCTCGCCGCTTCTACGCCCAGGCCGACTACGTGATCGTGGGGCCCGAACACGAACTCCACGCGACGCCTGAGGCGCTGCCGGACGAGGTCGCGGGAACGCTCGCGATCGCCGGTCGCACGGCTCAGGCATCCGTTCGGGCGGTCGGGGTGTCGAGCGGTGAGACGGTGCTCGTGTCGGCTGCGGCCGGTGGCGTCGGCATTCTGGCCTGCCAGGTCGCTCGGCTGCGGGGTGCCACGGTCATCGGCACGGCGAGCCCGTCGAATCACGACTTCCTGCGCACCATCGGCGTGATCCCGGTGGCCTACGGTGAGGGGCTCGTCGAGCGCGTGCGCGAGCTGGCGCCGCAGGGTGTCGATGCCGTGCTCGACAATGCGGGCGCCGAGACGCAGGATGCCGGGCTCGCGCTCGGCGTCGACCCGGCTCGCATCAACACCATCGCCGACCGTGGGCATGCCGCTCGCATCGGCGCGCAGGGCGTTGGCGGTGCCGATGCCCGCCCCGACGACCTCGTCGAGATCGCCGAACATCTGGCCGACGGAACGTTCGTGCTGCCGATCGCGCGAGCGTTCTCGCTCGATGACGTGCGCGAGGCCTACCGTTTGCTCGAGGGCGGGCACGTGCGCGGCAAGGTCGTGCTCACGACATCCTGAGGGCATAATCGCCGGCCGGATCGGGTTGAATAAGGAGGACGGCGAAAGTCGACAGGGAAGTGTGGCCGGGTCAGCGATCCGACCGGCGCAGAGATTTGAGGAGTCAGCCATGAGCGACAGCATCGAACAGACCGAGAGCTTCTTGGGCGAGGCGACCGACGACGCGTTCTGGCGCAGCTGGGCGGCTTGGCACCAGGCGCGTCTGCGCGCGACGCTGTCGCCGCTCGGCCTCGCCTCGCTCGCTGCCACGCACTGGCTGACCAACGAGCCGACCCCCTATGACGGCGTTCCCGGCGTGTGGTCGGCGACGCGCGACGGCGTGCGTGGCGTGGCCGAGGAGCTGACCGGCTCGGCCGTCCTACAAGACGGTGAGCCGTATGCAACCGTGGGCGGGGACGGCGTAACGCTGCGCTCCGGCCAGGAGATCGCCTGGGGTGAGAAGCGGTTGCGTTACTTCGAACGCGACGGCGTGCTGGCCCTGCGCCTGATCGACCCGGATGCTCCCACCCGCAGTGCCGTGCGCGACATCCTCGCTTTCGAACCCGACGAGAACTGGGTATTCGCGGCGGACTTCACGCCCGCCGACGCCGATCACCGCTTCCGGAACGAGGCCATCGACGGTCACGTGGCCGAGGAGCACCCCGCCGGAACCGTGTCGTTCGACCTGAACGGTGAGGCCGTCTCGCTGACGGTCACGGGCGGGCCGCGCGGCTTCAGCGCCGTGTTGGCCGACGGCACGAGCGGCTCGGAGACCTACCGCTTCCGCTTCCTGCGCATCGACGCGCCGGATGCCGACGGCCGCGTGCGCGTGGACTTCAACCGGCTCTACCTGCCGCCGTGCGCGTTCAGCGACTTCTACGTGTGCCCGCTGCCGCCCGCCGGCAACCGCCTGACGACGCCCATCCGGGCGGGCGAGAGGAACCTCGACCTCGTCGAGCAACCCGCCTGACGGGTACGCTCCTCGGCTGCACCCGCTCGCTCAGCGGTTCGCTCGCAACGGTTTCGAGGCGAGCTCAGACGGGCGGCTTGGCGGGTGGCCAAGGCCTATCGGGGAGCTGCTCTTTACGCAGTGTTGCGGCCCGCCGTGCGGTGATGGGCAGGCGGGTCTAGCGTCGAGACATGTCTGAAAACGTGTCGTCCCGCCTGCGAGTCGTTGCCGTGTCGGGAAGCCTGCACGAGCCCAGTAAGACGACGGCGCTCATTCGCCGCATCGTCGCCGAGCTCGGTGAGCGCATCGACATCGACGTGCACCTCATCGAGATCTCGAAGATCGGCCCCGAGTTCGCGGGCGCCCTGAACCGCGGCCAACTGCCCGACAGCGTCGAGCAAGAACTCGTTCGCATCGAACAGGCCGACCTGCTCGTGGTCGCGAGCCCCGTCTACCGCGGCTCGTTCACGGGCCTCTTCAAACACCTCTTCGATTTCGTCGACCAGTACGCACTCGTCGACACGCCCGTGCTGCTGGCCGCGACGGGCGGAGGAGAGCGGCACGCCCTCATCCTCGAGCATTCGTTCCGTCCGCTGTTCGGTTTCTTCCAGGCGCTCACATTGCCCATCGGGGTCTACGCATCGAACTCGGACTTCGACGGCTACGAGATCCGCTCCGAGGCGCTCATCCAGCGCATCCAACTAGCCGTCACGCGCGGCCTGCCGGTCATCGCCCGGCGCGCGTCCATCGATGAGCCCGTCTCCAGTTACGTCGGTGCCTGGTAGGCAGACGAGCGAGGGAGAGCTGAACCGCGTGCCTCACGCGTACAGAACAGCCGGGTCTTCAGCGAGCGCCGCTTTGACGAAACGGCTGGGGTCGTCGACCAGAACTTCGATGGCGCCGGCGTGCAGGCCCGCGATACTCGCGCGCGCGACATCCGCCGGGTCGATCTTCGGTGCGTCGCTGCTAGCCATCATGTCGGTATCGGCGGCTCCGAGGTGAACGCCCTGCACGACCACGTTCCGGCCGGCCAGTTCCACGCGCACCCCGTTGGTCATGTTCCATTCCGCGGCCTTTGCGACCGAATATGAGCCCGAACCGGCCGGGGTCGCCACCCACGACAGAACCGACAGGATGTTTACAATCGCACTTTTTGGATGTGCCGTGAGTGCCGGGGCGAACGCCCGGGTCACGCGCAGCGTGCCGAAGAGGTGGGTTTCGAGATCGGCGCGGATGTCGTCGAGCGGCGAGCTCAAGAGATCAGCGCCCGTGGTGATGCCCGCATTGTTGACGAGGACAGATATGTCGGATGCTCGTTCCGCAGCCTGCGCGATCGAGTCCTCGTCGAGCAGGTTGAGCCGCAGCGGGACGACGCGCGGGTCGTGGACCTCGATCGACTCGGGGTTGCGCGCGGCGGCATAGACCTTCTGCGCGCCCGCTGCGAGAAGTTCGGTGACGAAGTGGCGACCGATTCCACGGTTCGCTCCCGTGACCAGTGCGATTGAGTTTTCGACGTTCATGGTGCTCCTTGCTCCCTGCGGGAATGTCCCGCCTCCCGCACACGCTAAGACCTGACGTCAACGTCAACTGCAAGTCGGAAATCGAAGAAGAGAGCACAGGCCACCGTGATTCGTATCGGAGAACTCGCCTCCCGGGCTGGCGTCAGCACGCGCGCACTGCGGTATTACGAGGAGCAAGGGCTGCTTCATCCCGTGCGCACCCTCACGGGCCAGCGCATGTATGACGCGTCGGCCGTCGACCGTGTGCGACTCATTCAACAGCTCTTCTCCGCCGGTTTGGGCAGCGAGCTGCTGGTGACACTGCTGCCCGCCATCGACGACGGGCGGCTCACCGACGAGCTATCCGACCGGCTCGTCCTCGAGCGGGCCAGATTGGGCGCGAAGATCGTCGACCTGCAGGCGGCATACGGCCGTCTCTCGGCGCTCATCGCGATCGCCGCACATCCCGACGACGCGTCCTGCCCGGCCACGCTCGATGATGCGGTCGCACTGGCTGCTAGCGCCGCACGCTGAGTCACGCGGCGGCGGTCTGACAGGATGTGGGGATGACCTCGCCGCGGCCCCTAGCGATCCGTGCGATCGCATCCGTTCGCCCGTCGCTCATTCTGCGGCGGCCCCGGCGGGTCTGTTACTACGACGCCTTCTGGCCCAACGGCTGGGTGCAGCGGAACATCAGCCCGAGCGCGCTCATGTACCAGCGCGACCCGGCCGACTATTCGGTCTTCGAGAAGCAGCTTCACGCGGCCTGCCCCGAGGTGGGTGTCGGGTCGTGGATCGACTACTTCGGCTCCAACCTCGATGCCGTCATCGGCGATGTGCCCGTGGAGCCCCCAACCGGGCTGGGGCGTCGCGTCGACTATGAAGAACCCGGTGTTCCTCGCCCCGACCACTCGCGCCGGCGGCGCGCCCAGAAGCTCGGCATCGGCGCGGGCTCCCTCATCGTCGGCGGCGCGCTCATCATTCTGAACGGAAGCACGGGCTTCCTGGCGTTCATCGGGTTCGCGTTCTGCGTGGTGGGGCTGGCGCTGCTGAGCACGTCCTGGCGTCGCTCGAGATGACATAATCTCGCCATGGGTGCTTGGGGTGCGGGTGTTTTCGCCAACGACACGGCGGCCGACATCCGGAGCGTGTATCGGGAAGCGCTCGAAGACGAGCTGTCGGATGATGATGCCCGGGAACGCGTCCTCGAACAGTTCTCGTATCTTCTCGCGCGTGACGACTCGGCGGGGGAGTTCTGGATCGCCCTGGCCGCCGCGCAATCGCAGGTGGGGCGTTTGGATGCCGACGTGCGCGATGCCGCGCTGACTGCCATCGATCGCGGCGACGGTCTCGACGTCTGGGCCGAGGCGGGAACTACCGAACTGGCTCGTCGTCAGGCGGCCCTGCAGAAGTTGCGCACCCAGCTCACGGGGCCCCAGCCGGCCCCGAAGCGCGTGCGGCGCCCCTGGCGTCACATCGAAACCGAGCTGACGGCCGGAGATGTCCTCAGTTACACGACCGCGGACGATCGACTGGTCCTGTTCCGCGTGGCCGGTGTGCGGCGTTCGCGATACGGCGACGCCCCCAGCCTCGAATGGCTGAACTGGTCGGGCCCTGAGCTGCCGACTGTCGCCGTGCTGAGTCGTCTAAGCGCGCACATGGTGCCGGCGTCGATATCGATGCCCCGCCGCCCGCTCATCTACTCGGTGACGCGTTTTCGCCGGAAGGACGCCACCTGGCGGGACTGCGGGTTCGACCTCGCCGCCCGCCTGCCGGACTGGCCGAGCTACGACGATCTGCCGCAGAACTTCTCAGCCGGCTGGCGCGCGCTCGCCCTCACCGCTGACAAGCACCCGGACCCCGTCGCCGCCCGCGTGCACTGACGGGCTCGGATGCCGTCCCGACGGTGCACGCGTGCGTGACGCGGTTGCGACCAGACTCCGGGGGGCGGATGCTCTCGGCGGCGGGACCACCGACTGGGCAGGCTCTCAGGACCCGCCAGCCGCTCCGGATGGCCGCTCATCGTCGTCCTCCCGCTCGCGCAGTTCTTGAGCGCGACGGCCGTCGCGGTAGAGGCTCACGATGCCGGCGATGATTGCGATGATGCCGAATGGAAGGCCGAGGTAGGCGAAGAGCTGCGAGCGGCTGCCCGAGGGCGGAGACCCCCACCATCCGGCGTACCAGGTGGCGGAAACGATGATCGCGAAGATTCCGAAGCCGATGATCGCCCAGCCGTCGGTGGTTTTTCCGCGCCTCATGAACATGGCCCACCCCCGTTTATCGTGCGCGCGATGTCGCCCGTCACGTGTAGGCAGAAGTCAATCATGAGATCCGATTCGCTCGGTCCGGTTTGGGCGTGACCGAGGCGTCCAACACCCGCGCCCGCCTGCGGGTTACGGAGGCGCTGAATACGAGTGCGAAACCCGTCAGGGTCACCATGAGGGAGGCGATGCCGAGCAGGGTTGCCGCCGCGAGATGCCACAACGACAGGACGGGGCCGATCGTGAAGGTCGCGCTCTCGACGGGACCGTCGCACGTGAGGACGACGGTGCCGGCGGCCCGGGCGTCGAAGCTGCCCCGGGCGTCCCACCGGGCCGGAATCCAGAGGTCTTGCTGAATCATGCTCGGCCGCAGGCCGAGTTCGTCGTCGCCGGACCGACCGGTGCAGGTGATCGAGTCCCACTCATCGGACGGTGTGACATAGACGGCGTGATCGCCGGCCGACACGTCGACCGTGAGGCGCTCGCCGAAAGCAACGGGCGCGGCCGTGCTCAAACCGGGAGCGGCCAGGATGGCGAGGGCCCCGAGCATCCCGACGACGCCGAGGCAGACTGCCACCCAGCGCAGGGTGCCGATGGCCGATCGGTTTTTCGTCACTGTCGGCTCCTCGTGCTCGCGGCTACTGCGTCAAACGTAGTGCGGCCCGCGCGCCGAGCACATGGGTAGGACTGCCCGCATGCGATGCCAACCGACACTCGGCTAGCTCGGTCGATCCGCCTGCGCCTCGTGTTCCTGCAGGACGAGCGTCAGCAAGCCGGGGAAGCGGCGCTCGAGCTCTTCGTCGCGCAGCCAGTTGCGGTGGCGTGTGCCGTCGACCTCCTGTCGGATGATGCCGGCCTCCCTGAGGACGCGCCAGTGCCGGGTCAGTGCAGACTTCGACACCCCGAAGTCGGAGGTGCTGCACGCCGTGCCGGGTGTGGAGGCGATGTTGTGCACGAGGGCGCGTCGCACCGGGTCGCTCAGTGCCCGCATGACGTCGAAGAGGTCGAACTCGTCTTCGGCGGGGATCGTGAGGGGGTTCGATAAGCGGCTGGCCATCCGAGCTCCCTTCTCGAGCATCCGAAAACATGTTCACATCAAGGTGTACATAGGTTACAGTTGATGTACGCGGTGTCATGTACATCATGCCCGATCATGCCCGATCATGCGAAGCTCGTCCATCGGGCAAAGTGCCGCCGCGCCCCGAAATAGAGGGCTCGCACGCCGCGCTCAGCCCGCACAACGCTCAGCCCGCACAACGCTCAGCCCGCACAACGCTCAGCGCGCACGACGGACAGCGCGCGCATCACCTCACGCAGAGAGAAGGAAGATCGCATGTCGACACTGGCAATCATCGGAAGCGGCAACATCGGATCGGCCGTGGCGCGCCTCGCCGTCGCGGCGGGCATGAACGTCGTCATCGCGAACTCGCGCGGCCCCGAATCGCTTGCAGGCCTCACCGCTGAGCTCGGCCCACTCGCCCGCGCTGTGGAGGTCGACGAGGCCGCCCGCGTCGGCGATGCCGTCGTCCTCTCGATCCCACTGACCGCGGTTCAGGGCCTCGCCGACGGTGTGCTCAGCGGCAAGATCGTCCTTGATACCAGCAACTACTACCCCTCGCGGGACGGCCGGATCGCCGAGCTCGACGCCGGCGACGTGACCACGAGCGAGCTCGTGCGGGGATGGCTGGGGGAGGCGCGCTACGTGAAGGCGTTCAACAACATCCTCGCCCACCACATCCCGCTGCTCGCTCGGTCACAGGGCGCGGCAGATCGCTCAGCCCTGCCGATCGCGTCAGATGACGCCGAAGCCAAGCTCGAGGCCGCCCGAATCATTGACCAGCTCGGTTTCGACACGGTGGATGCCGGCTCGATCGCCGACAGCTGGCGCTTCGAACCGGAGTCGGCCGCCTACACGCGTATGTACCTCGCCGACCCGGCTACGCCCGACTCCGAGCTGATGTCCTCGGTGCCCGGCGTCACTCCGGCCGACACGGTTTCGTCGACACTCGCTGCGGCGACCCCGGTCGACGTGGCGCAGCGCGTCTTCTAGCCCTCCCGCGAGAGCAACCTCAGCGCAGCACCGAGCTCAGCAGCAGACTCGTCTCGCTGTTGATGACGCCCTCGATGCGGCGGATGGCGCCCAGCACGCGGTCGAAGTCGAGCAGCGTTTCGGCGCGCAGTTCGGCCACGAGGTCCCAGCCGCCGTTCGTCGTGTGCAGCGAGCTGATCTCGGGAAACCCGCGCAGCTCGCGGATGACGTGGTCGGTCGAGCGACCCTCGACCTCGATGAACGCCACGGCCTGCACGCTGCCCGCCTCGACCTCGTCGCGTACGCGAACGGTGAATCCGACGACGGTTCCGGATGCGATGAGCCGATCGAGCCGGCTGGTCACGGTCGCGCGGGCCACATGCAGGGTGCGCGCCAGCTCGGCCACGGGCGCGCGGCCGTCGGCGCGGAGTTCGGCGAGAAGGCGGCGGTCGAGGTCATCCAGCTGGGCCATGGTCATAGTGTATGTCGACACTAAACATTCTGCGCGGTGATAGCGCAGATGTATCGCACTCAGCATATTGAGCGTGCATATCGCCTAGGAATAGCGTCGAGGGGACGGGGTTCTCCGGCCCCGCCACTCAGAAGGGAACCCCGATGACCCGATTCGTCGACGTGAAAAACATGGTGCGGTGGGTGTCGACCACCGGCCCCGAACGCATCATCCGAGGAATGCTCGACTATGTCGAGGCAGATTTCGCCCGCTGGAACAGCTTCGACAAGTCGCCGCGCGTTGCCAGCCACACGCCCTTCGGCGTGATCGAACTCATGCCGACGAGCGATGGTGAGACCTATGCGTTCAAGTACGTCAACGGACACCCCTCGAACCCGGCCCGCGGATTCCAGACCGTGACGGCCTTCGGCGTGCTGGCCGATGTGCACAACGGCTACCCGACCTTCCTGGCCGAGATGACGTTGCTCACGGCGCTGCGCACGGCCGCGACATCCGCCTTCTTCGCCAAATATCTCGCGCGCCCCGACTCGCGCACCCTCGCCCTCATCGGCGCGGGCAGCCAGGCCGAATTCCAAGCGCTCGGGATGCGAGCGGCCCTCGGCATCGAGCACGTGCGGCTGTGGGACACCGACCCCGCCGCCATGGAGAAGGTCGCCCGCAACCTGACCCCGCTCGGCTTCGACGTCGTCATCGCCACGAGTGCCGCCGACGCGGTCGAGGGCGCCGACGTGATCACCACGTGCACGGCCGACAAGGCCCTCGCGACCGTGCTGACCGACGACCTGGTCGCCCCCGGCGTGCACCTCAACGCCATCGGCGGGGACTGCCCCGGCAAGACCGAGCTCGACCCGGCCATTCTCGAGCGCGGCGACGTGTTCATCGAGTTCGAGGCGCAGACGCGCATCGAGGGCGAGATCCAGCAGATGTCTCCCGCGTTCCCGGTGACAGAATTCTGGCGCGTCGTCACGGGCGAGCACCCCGGCCGCACGTCACCCGAGCAGATCACGATCTTCGACTCGGTGGGCTTCGCGATCGAGGACTTCTCGGCTCTGCGCTACCTGCGCGACGCCGTCGACGGCACCGAATTCTTTGAGGACATCGACCTCGTGGCCTCGCCCGAAGACCCGAAGGACCTGTTCGGGCTCGTCGGCCAGCTCTCGCCCGTCGGCTGAAACGGCCGACACCGGTGAGCGTCCAGGCTCCGCGGGCGGTCGTCATGATCCGCCCGCACCACTTCACGCCCAACCCGCTGACCGCGGCCGACAACGTGTTCCAGGTGACGGGCGGTGTGCCCGAGGCGGCCGAGCCGCTCGTCGCCAGCACGGCGCACGACGAGGTGACGCGCGCCGCCGGCATCCTCGAGGCGGCCGGCGTGCGCGTGCACCTGTTCGACGACCCGCAACCCGACCGCCCCGACAGCGTGTTCCCCAACAACTGGTTGTCGACGCACGCGGGCGGGCACGTCGGGCTCTTCCCCATGTATGCGCCCAACCGGCGCGGCGAGCGGCGCGGCGACGTGATCGAGATGCTGAAGCACGACTACCGCGTGCAGAACGTGATCGATTACTCGGGTCTCGAATACGACGACACGTTCCTCGAGGGCACGGGCGCCATGGTGCTCGACCACGCCGCGCGCGTCGCCTATGTGGCCAGATCGCACCGCGCCGACCCCATCGCGCTCGAACGGTTCTGCGCCGACTTCGGCTACGAGCCCATGGTCTTCGACGCGGCCGACCCCGAGGGTGTGCCGATCTACCACACCAATGTCATGATGTGCATCGCCACCGACTTCGCGCTCATCGGCCTCGACCTCATCACGTCGGCCGCGCGCCGGGCCGAGGTCTCCGAGCGCATCGCCTCACACGGCCGGGATGTCATAGCCCTCGACTTCGAGCAGGTGCGCGACTTCGCGGGCAACGCCATGGAGTTGCGCACGGCGTCGGGCGAACGCATCCTCGCCCTGTCATCGCGCGCACACCGCAGCCTGCGGCCGGACCAGCTCGCCGTCATCGAACGCAGCTGCCGCGTGGTGCCGCTCGACGTGCCCACCATCGAGCTCGCGGGCGGATCGGTGCGCTGCATGTTGGCGGGCATCCACCTCGACGCGCGACCGGCGCGGCCAGCCCTGAAGCAAGCTCACTCGATCGACGCAAGTCCCTTGGCCCGAGAGGAGCCCGTCCCTACTCTGGGGGTATGACGAACAGGCTCGCATCCGCCATCAGCCCGTACCTGCGCCAGCACGCCGAAAACCCGGTGAACTGGTATCCGTGGGGCAAAGAGGCCTTCGCCGAGGCCAAGCGACGAGATGTGCCGCTGTTCGTCTCGATCGGCTATTCGACCTGTCACTGGTGCCACGTCATGGCTCGCGAGTCGTTCTCGGATGAGGGCATCGCCGCCTACCTCGACCAGAACTTCGTGGCGGTGAAGGTCGACCGCGAAGAGCATCCGGATGTCGACGCCAGCTACCTGGCCGCCGCGGGTGCCTTCACCCCCAACCTCGGCTGGCCCCTCACCGTCTTCGTCACGCCCGACGGCGGCCCGTTCTTCGCGGGCACCTACTACCCACCCGTGCCCATCGAGGGGCACCCCTCGTTCTCGCAGGTGTTGCAGGCCGTGACCGAGGCGTGGACCGAGCGGCGCGACGGCGTGGAAGAGACCGCCCGGCAGTTGACCGAGGCAATTCAGGCGGCATCCGATATGCCCGCCGAGCAGATGGCGGCGGCGAATGCGGCCGAGGGTACGGCGACCGGTGAGGGTGCGGGCATGTCAGCGGGCGCGGGCGAGGCCGACGCAGACGGCTCGCGCACGGAGGGCGCCGTGAGGTTGCCCGCGGGGGAGTCGTCGGGCGACGCCTCGTCACGAGCCCTCGGCGATGAGGAGCTCGCCCGGGCCGTGCGCGCCCTCGCCGCCCACGAAGACCCGCAGTTCGGTGGGTTGGGCACGCAGGCCAAGTTCCCCGTCGCACCCGTCGTCGGATTCCTCGCCGAACGCGCCGACGGCCGCGACCTCGCCGACCGCATGCTGCGCACCATGGCATCCTCGCCCCTGCGCGACGATGTCGAGGGCGGATTCTTCCGCTACGCCACGCAGCGCGACTGGTCCGACCCGCACTACGAGCGCATGCTCTATGACAACGCGCTGCTGCTCGACATCTATGCGACGCGTAGCACCGAGACCGGCAGCGGCACCGGCACCGAGACAGGCAGCGGCACCGGAGCGGACTGGGCCCGCGAGGCCGCCGAGGGCATCGGCGCGTTCCTGCTGCAGGTCATGCAGCTGCCGACCGGGGGCTTCGCGAGCGCGCAGGACTCCGAGAGCGACGTCGACGGGCAGCGCGTCGAGGGCGGCTACTACTCGTTGGACGCCGCCGAGCGGGCCAGCCAGTCCGCACCTGCTCTCGACGAGAAGGTGCTCACGGGCTGGAACGGTTTGGCGATCGGGGCTCTGGCGCGCGCCGGGCGTCTGCTCGGGCATCCCGAATGGATCGAGTCGGCGCGCTGGGCCGCCGACTACCTGCTCGAGAACCACGTGCAATTGAACGGCAAGCTCGTGCGCGCCTCGGTGGCCGAGCAGAAGTCCGACGCGGCCGCCTCGCTCGAAGACTATGGGATGCTCGCGGGCGGCCTGCTCGAGCTCGGCATCGCGACCGGCCAGACGGTCTACTTCATCTCAGCGCGGTGGTTGGTCGACGCGACGTTGCCCGCCGATGTCGACGACCCCTTCGTGCTGCCAGAGGGCGGCGACCCGCTGCTCGGCGCGCACGGGCTCGCGGTGGCGGGTGACCCCTCCGAGGGCGCCTACCCGTCGGGGCCGACGTCGATCGCCCAGGCCTGCTGGCGGCTCTACGAACTGGGCGCCGGGGAGCGTTACCGGCAGGCGGCCGAGCGCACCGTGCGACGGGTCGCCCCGCTGGCCCTCGCCAACCCGGTGTCGTTCGGTGCGACGTTGGCGCTCGCCGAGCGTCTGCGTCGGCCGCTCGTGCAGCTGGTCGTCGTGGTTCCGGATGCCGCGGCCGACGCCTCGCCGTTCCTCGATGCGCTCGCCACAATGCCCACGAGCCTCAGCATGGCGGTGCGTCAATCGGCGGCCATCGAGCTGGGCCTGATCGGCCTCGAACTCTTCGCCGGCCGCACGGCCCTGGAGTCGCGCGCCACGGCCTACCTCTGCCAGGACTTCGTGTGCCGGCTGCCCGTGCACACGGCCGAGGAGCTGGAGTCCGCCCTCTGAATCAGCACTCGGTGACGTTGACCGCGAGGCCGCCTTCGCTCGTCTCTTTGTAGCGCGTCGACATGTCGATGCCCGTCTGGCGCATGGTTTCGATGACCATGTCGAGTGAGACGAGGTGGGTTCCGTCGCCGTGCAGCGAGAGCCGAGCCGCGCTCACGGCCGTTGACGAGGCAATGGCGTTGCGCTCGATGCACGGGATTTGCACGAGGCCCGCGACCGGGTCGCACGTGAGGCCCAGGTGATGTTCCATGGCGATCTCGGCGGCGTTCTCGACCTGCGCGGGGGTTCCGCCGAGCACGGCGCACAAGGCTCCGGCGGCCATGGCGCACGCCGAGCCGACCTCGGCCTGGCATCCGCCCTCTGCGCCCGAGATCGAGGCGTTGGCCTTGAACAGCGAGCCGATGGCCGTGGCCGTGAGCAGGAAGCGGCGGATACCGTCGGCCGACGCGCCCGGCACGAAACGCAGATAGTAGCTGGCGACGGCCGGGATGATTCCCGCAGCCCCGTTCGTGGGAGCCGTGACGACGCGCCCACCCGAGGCGTTCTCCTCGTTGACGGCCAGCGCGAAGGCCTGCAACCACTCGGTCGCGAGGTCGCGCTCGGCCGGGTTGGTCACGGCGTCGAGGCGCTTCTTCACGAGGTTGGCTCGGCGTTTCACGTTGAGGCCTCCGGGCAGCACGCCCTCGGTCTCGAGCCCGTGCGCCACGCACGAGGCCATGGCGGACCAGATGGCGTCGAGCCCGGCATCCACCTCGGCGCGCGGGCGGATGGCTTCTTCGTTGGCGCGCGCGATCTGACAGATGCTCAGCCCGGTGTCGCGGCAGATCCGCAAGAGTTCGGCGGCCGTGCGGTAGGGGTGCGGGTAGGCGGGCTCTGCAACATCCGCGTTATCTTCGCCTTCGCGGTGGATGAAGCCGCCGCCGACCGAGAAGTAGGTCTCGCTCACGAGGGGCAGCGCGTCGCCCTCGTGCCAGGCGTGAAAGGCCAGGGCATTGGGATGTCCGGGCAGCCGCGTTCGCGGTTCGAACGACACATCGCCCATGATCATCGTGACCGGGCGCTCGCCCGCGAGGAGCACGGTCTGGCCGCCGTCGCCGAGTGCGGTCCACGCGCCGCGGACGTCATCCGGGTCGCAGGTCTCGGGCGCGAACCCGGCGAGGCCAGCGACGACGGCGTCGGGCGTGCCGTGGCCGATGCCCGTCGAGCCGAGCGAACCGTAGAGGGAGCACGTGACCCGGTCGACGCTCTCGAGCAGCCCGGCGGCGCGCAGTCGCTGGGCGAAAACGAGGGCCGCCCGCATGGGGCCCACCGTGTGCGACGACGAGGGGCCGATTCCGATCGAGAAGAGATCGAACGCCGAAACGTACACCGCCATGGGGCTCCTTACCTGGTACCGCTGCCACTATACGCGGGGGCTTGCGGCCGCAGAGGGGTGTGACCCGACGACGCAAGACTGTGTCGTGGCGCACAACGAAGACGCGGTTCGACGGGCGCTAACCGCACAGAGTTGCGCTGGAGTCAGGCCGTCTGCTGGTCGCCGTCGAGCGCCGCGAACACCGTGTCGCCCATTGATTGGCGCGCCGCGATCGCCGACCGATACACACCCAGGTGCACGTCGGCCACGTGCTGGCGCTGCCTGCGGCGGTGGGCGGCGTGCGAGACGATCGCACGACCCCGCTCGGCCGTGCCCGGGCGGGTGCCCGACGCGAGGGAGCGGTCGATGGCCGAGGCGAGCGACGCGCTGTCGCCCAGCGAGTAGGACTCGAAGTCATCCGGATGCTGGTCGGACATGTGCCCGGCCGACGTGCCCACGACGGGCACGGCCAGGTCGTAACAGAGCTCGACCCACCCCGAGTGCGTGCCGTGACGGTAGGGGAGGATCTCGACGTCGAGGCCGGCGAGTTCTGCCTCGAGGGCCGCGTCGCTCGGCCGCGAGACCACCTCGACGTCGACGTCGGCACGGTCGGCGACGAGCGCCAGAACGGCATCGCGGGCCCGGGCGTCGCGCACGCGGTCGTGCACCGTGATGCGGCCGCGCACGGGGGTGCCGTTGGCGGCCAGTAGGTCGAGGGCGCCGAGCAGCGTGCGGGCGGCGCCGATCGCGTCGATGTTGGGGCGCACATCGCGCAGGTGCATGCCCACGATGCGCTCCGCGGAGAGGCGGCCGCGCGGGGTCGATGCGCCGACGGAGGTGATGGCGGGGTGCGGGGCGACGAGGGCCGTGCGACCCCAGCGCTGCGTGATCTCGGCGGCGGCCGTGCCCGTCAGGGTGAGGATGGCGTCGGCGCGCGGAATGATCTCGTCGAGGTCGCGCAGATGCGCCGTCTGCACGTCGAGGTTCGGGTTCTCGAGGTCGTGCACCGTGAAGACGAGCGGGCGCCCGACCGCGTCGAGGGCGTCGAGCGCACCCAGTAGGCGGCCGGCGGGCAACGATTCGAGGCCGAAGTGCACGTGCATCACATCGAAGTCATCCCGGTGACGGTGCACCCATTCCGCGTCGATCATCGCGGGCGGCCACCAGCGCGTCGGGAACGACGGATCGGGGATGGGGTCGGCGAGCCGGATCACCTCGGGAAGCGCCCGGAAAAGGCTCTCCATATAAGGGTGTGCGCCGGGGACCGACGCGACGCGCAGGGGCGTGCGAATGCGGGCGTTATGGGTGATGCGGACTCCTGGCCGAAGACGTGAGCGGGATACCATTCACAGTAGTGCTCACCCCCGACACCGAGAGCTCCACGGTGTACCCCTTGCGGTGAACACTTCGTGCTGTTCGATACGAAAGATCAGGTCTGATGTCCCACGACGAGGGCTACCGCGCGCATTACGACGACTTCTTCGGTGCCGAGTCGGTCGAGGCGTCCGGTTCCGGTTCCGGTTCCGGTTCCGGTTCCGGCGACGCGCGTCGGATCGGCGTCATCATGGGCAACTGTCAGGCCGAATCTCTGCGGGTGGCGCTCGGCGACGAGGATGTCCGATTCCTCCGCGTCCCGCCCGTGCACGAACTCGAGGCCGACGATATGCCCCTCCTCGCACGCATCCTGGCGCGCACCGACGTCTTCGTAACGCAGCCCATCCGCGACGACTACCGCGGACTGCCGCTCGGCTCGGAGCAGATGCGAGCACTCCTGCCGGCGGGGGCGAAGACGACGACGGTCCCGGTCATCCGGTTCGCCGGGTTGTACCCGTTCCAGGCGCTCATCCGGCCGCCCTCCGATACCTCGCTCGTGCCGCCCGTCGTGCCCTATCACGACCTGCGGCTCGCGGCCGAGGCTGCACGGCGGGCGGGCCTCGTCGATCCCTCGGCCGTCAGAGGTGAGGATGGCTCCAGTCGCGGCGTGACCAGGGGCGACAGCGGCGGCAGCAACGGCGACGGCAGCAGCAAGAGCGGCGGCGCACACATTGACCGCGGCAGCGTCACGGCGTCCCAGATCCATGCGATTGCCGACGAGTCGATTCGCCAGCTGCGGTCCCGCGAGAAGGCGCACGACACTGTCGTCGTCTCCGATCTCTTCCTCAAGCCCGACTTCTCGCTCATGCGCACCATCAACCACCCGGGCAACACGGTCTGGACCGCGCTCGCCGAACGCGTGCGCGCGCGCCTCGGTCTCGCCGACGTCCGCGTCACCCTCACGCGCGAGCTGCTCGACAACATCCACGCACCGCGCGACCAAGCCGTCATCGACGCCTGGGGCCTGGATGCCGAAGCCAGACCCACCTGGACCGTCGGCGGCCTCGACATCGACCCCGTCGAGCTGCGCGAGGCCCACCTGGCTTGGTATGCCGAGCACCCCGACGCGGTCACGGCCGGGCTCACGCGGCACGCGCTTGCGCTCAGCACTCTGGGCCTCCTGTGAGGGGTCTGCCCGCTCTGCTGCACCGCGGCGACGCGCTGCACGGGGTCGACCAGTATGCCCGCACGATCGCGGATGCCCTCGGTGTGTCCGTCGAGCTCGCGCCCGAGGCCCACGCCGAATCGAGCGCGCGGCACGCGCACTTCACCGACCGCCTCTGGGGCGTCGATGCCGAGGACGCCGCGCAGCGCATCGAGCGGCTCGCGCTGTCTGGCCCCGTGACGATCACTTTGCACGACGTCCCGCAGCCCTCCGACGGGCCACGAGGGTTCGCCCGACGCACGGCTTCCTACCGACGCGTCGTGGCCGCGGCATCCGGGGTCGTCTGCAACAGCGAACACGAGCGGCGGTTGCTCGAGCAGGCGCTGGACGAGGACGTTTTGGCCCACGTCATCCCGCTGCCCGCTCAGCCCGCGGCGCCCCGCCCCGACGCCTGGCAGCCTGTCGACGAGGTCGCCGTTCTCGGGTTCTTCTACCCCGGCAAGGGCCACCGCGAGGTCGTCGACGCGGTCGCGCTCCTGCCTGCCGATCGCCGCCCCGGGGTCGTCTCCCTGGGCGGGGCGTCACCCGGGCACGAACGCGAACTCGCCGAGCTGGCCGAGCACGCAGCATCCTCGGGCGTGCGCTTCCGCAGCACCGGCTTTCTGAGCGTCGACGACCGGGATGCCCTGGTGCGAGCCGTCGCCGTGCCCGTGATCGCGCACCAACACGTTTCGGCGTCGGGTTCGCTCACCGACTGGATCAGCGCGGGCCGACGCCCCCTCACCATCCGCTCGCCCTATTTCGCCGAGATGTTGCAGCTGCGCCCCGGCACCCTCACCCTCTTCGACGACGGCGATCCGCAGGTGCTCGCCGCCGCCATAGCGGGGCTGCGCGACGACCCTGACGCCACCTGGGTCGAACCGGGCACGGCGTCGTCGCCGACCATCGACGACACCGCCCGCTCGTATGCAGAATGGTGGGCCACGCTGTGAGTCGCACTGCGAGCTTCGTGCCCGCCGAGCCGACCGAGCCGACCGAGCCTGCCGAGCCGACCGAGCCACGGGAACGGGTTGTGCCGGTCACGCCGCCACCCTTCGGCCGCACCGTTCCGGGCAATCGCTGGGATCTCGTGGACGGGGTCGAATCGCCCACCCGCACGGTCTCGGTGATCGTCGTGCACTTCGACCAGCAGCGTGAACTCGACCGCACGCTCGCCGCCCTCGCACGCCAGACGCTCGCTCCCGAACTCGTCGAAATCATCGTCGTCGACGACGGATCGCCCGTGCCGCCCGTCGTTCCCGAGGGCGTGACCCTGCTCGTGCAAGAGGACCAGGGATTCAGGGCCGCCGCCGCCCGCAATTTCGGTGCCGCCCACGCATCCGGCGACATCCTCTGCTTCCTCGACGCCGACACTTCGCCCGAACCGCGCTACCTCGAACGGATGATGCGACTCCCGTCCCTGCTGCCCGAAACCGTCGTCGCCGGCCACCGCCTGCACGCCGACTTCGGCGACACCCCCGTTTCGGAGCCCGTCGAACAGGCCGGGCCCGCCCGCGAGGTGCCCGAACCCGCGTGGCTGCGAGACGAATACCGCCGCACTCGCAACCTCCTCGACGCGGATGATCGCTCCTACCGTCACATCATCGGCGCCGTCTTCGCGTGCACGTCGTGGTTCTTCGCAGAGACGGGCGGGTTCGATGAGACCTTCTCGCACTACGGCGGCGAGGACTGGGAGTGGGCGCACCGCGCCTGGCTGGCGGGCGGCATCTTCGCGCACGAACCCCACGCCGTGGCCTGGCACGACGGCGCCGACTGGGCGGGCCGCGATGAGAACGACCGGCGCCGGCGCGACGCCGAGAACGCTGAGGCCATGCTCCTGAGCGGAGTGATCGCGGTGGACGGGTCGCGCCCGCGCGCGCTGTTAACCGCCGTTCCGGATGTGGTCGTCGTTCTGCGCAGTGCTTCGAGCGCCGCCGCCGCGTTCGTGTGCGTGGACAGCGTTCTCGCTTTGCTGCCGCAGGCTCGGGTCCTCGTGCCCGCAGAGGTGTCGAGCGTCTTCGCCAGCGACCCGCGCGTCGGTGCGCCGGGGGAGACGCCGACCGGTCGCTTGCGCATCGAACTGGACGAGTGCGTGCGCGTCGAGTTGGCTAGGCCCGGCGATTCCGCCGAGGAAGCCCATGCTGCTGGGCACGGCGAGTCCGCGGATCGAGATAATTCCTCCGATGACGAAGCGCCCGCCGAGCAGACGCGGGCGAGCGACGGCTCGTTAGACCTCCTCGGCGGACTTCGAGAAGCGTCGGCCCCGGGCATCCTGGCCGTTCATCTCGGGTCGGCGGTGCGCGTCATCTCTGAGCGGTCCGTTCGGCGCCTCGAGCGCTGGGGTGCCGACGCACACGTGCGCGATCGGCAGGTCGAGGCTCGCGACATCCACCCCGTAGCCGCCGACGTTCGGGTGGCCGGTTACCTGGGCGGCTGGGGTTAGGCCGCTCGGCTGCTAGCCGCTCGACGCTCGCTTGCCAGCCGCTCGGCGGCCGGGCTCGATACGTGCACGCGTCGACGTCGCGTGTGCCGGCTCAACGATCAGTGGGCCGGCGCGCAACACTCGCAGGCCTCGACCTCACGTTCACCCGTGAGCGCCGAGACGGGCACGGTGCAACTTTCGCCCTTCCACGCCTCGAGCCCCTCGCGCACGGCGAAGACGGCGATGACGAGGGCGGCCACCGAGTCGGCCCAGGCCCACCCGAGGAGCGCGTTCAGCAGCAGCCCCACGAGCAGCGCCGCGGACAGATAGCTACAGATGAGCGTCTGTTTCGAATCAGCGATCGCGGATGCCGAGCCGAGCTCGCGTCCCGTGCGGCGTTCGAGCCAGCTGAGGCCGGGCATGATGACGAGGCTGACTGCCGCGAGCACGATGCCGACGGGGCTGTGATCGGCCTCGCGCATCCCCACCAGCGAGAGGATCGCGTCGACACTCACATATGCCGCGAGCCCGAAGAACGACACGGCGATGACGCGCAGGGCCGTCTTCTCACGACGCTCGGGGTCGGGTGCCGCGAACTGCCACGCCACGGCCGCCGCCGACAGCACCTCGACGATCGAGTCCAGCCCGAACCCGATCAGAGCAGCGGATGACGCCACCGATCCGGCCGCGAGTGCGATGATCGCCTCGACCACGTTGTAGGCGATGGTTCCGGCCACGATCCAGCGGATGCGGCGCCGCAGGATGTCGCGGCGCCCCGTCTCGAGCACCGCGGTCACGGCCGAGTCCCCGCGTCGACTCCGGTCCCGCAGCACAGCGGAACGTCGCAGGCGTCGTCCTCACAGCCGCGCCCGTCATCGACGGCCAGGACGACATCGACGAGGGCCTCGAGAGCGCGAGTCAGGTGAGGGTCTGAGATCTCATAGCGCGTCTGCCGCCCCTCGGGCAGTGCCACGACGATTCCGCAGCCGCGCAGGCAGCTCAGGTGGTTGGACACGTTCGACCGCGTGAGGTCGAGGTCGCGCGCGAGCTGGGCGGGGTATCCGGGCCGTTCGAGCAGGGCCATGAGGATGCGTGAGCGGGTCGGATCGGCGAGGGCACGCCCGAGGCGGCCGAGAACGTCGAGGCGGGGAGCACTGGTCAGCATTCACTGACTATACAGCGCACGCTGACTTATCAACAGTGAAGGGTGTGGTCCGGTAGCCGGGGGCGGAGATGCGGTCCAGCCCCCGGACACCGGTACGCGTCAGGCTCGCCGGGCCCGCACGATCCCGACGACGACGAGCGCCCCCGCCAGAACCGTCAAGACACCTCCGCCGATCTCGACGGCATTCGCGAACTCGACACCCTGGGCAGCTGACCATCCGCCGGCCGTGATCGAACCCGTGAAGAGGGCCGCCAGGATGGTTCCGGCCACCGCAATTCCCACCGCCGTCGCCACCTCGCTGGACGTGTCGACGAGCGCGGCCCCGATCGTCGTGCGGTTCGAGGGGAGGCCCCGCATGACATTCGTGCCCGCGACGATGCCGACCACCCGCATCCCGGCGGCGACCAGAACCAGCGCGAGCAGCACCCAGCCATATCCGAAGCGGCCGAAAGCGGCGAAGACGGCCAAGCCCGCCACGACGGAGGTGGCACTCATCCAGGCCGCGTTCGCGAGGCCCACGCGCTTGACGACCGGGCCGATGAGCACACCGCCGCCGAGCAGAACGACGACCTGGGGCAACATGCCGAGGGCCGCCTGGGCTGGCGACCAGCCCCACGCGAGCTGCAACTGCAAAGTGATGAGATAGCCGAGACCCGCGGTCGCGAGCCCGGAGGCGGCCTTGAAAGCGAGCCCGCTCGAGACGAGGGGGAGTGCGATGAGCCGCAGGTCGAGCAACGGGTGCTGCGCCGTGCGTTCGCGCCACACGAAGAGTGCGGCGGCGCAGACCGCCACGGCGAGGGCGAGCCACGGCATCCAGGATTCACTTCCCGGATCCGAGCCAGCGCCCGAGCTCGAAGCCGAACCCGCCTCGACGAAGAGTGTGGGAGAGAGGAGCGCGGCCACGATCGTGATCGTTCCGAGAACGCCGCCCGCGATATCGACGGGGTCGCGGTGCAGCCCGGCGGGGTCGTCTGCAACCACCCCGCGGCGGATGCAGATGAACGCGAGCGCGGCGATCGGAACGTTGATCAGCAGCAACACCTGCCACGGCGCGACCGCCAGCACGAGGCCGCCGACCGTGGGTCCGATGGCCAGCCCGACGAGCCCGACCGTCGAGATCACGGTCGTTGCCCGCACCCGCATCGTGTCGTCCTCGAACAGCCGGAACGCCAGCGCGAGCGATCCCGGGGTGGTCATGGCTGCAGCAACCCCCATCACGGCGCGCACGGCGATGAGCTCTTCGGGCGTCGACACCACGGCCGTGGCCAGGCTCGCCAGCGCCAGGAGCACCAGCCCGATGAGCATGATGCGGCGGCGGCCCACCCGGTCGGCGAGGGCGCTGAGCGCGAGCATGAGCCCGCCGAAAACGATGGCGTACGAGTTCGTGACCAGTTGCAGCGCACTGGTCGAGGCGTGCAGTTCACGCCCGATCGTCGGCAACGCGACGTTGAGGATCGAGTTGTCGAGCATCTCGAACAGGAACACGGCCGACAGTCCGGCGATGGCGACCCACGCCTCGCGCAGCGACCCCGGCGTCTTACGCGGCTCGGTTGCGGCCGACCCTGCTGCGGGCGATTCGGCTGTGGGTGGAGTGCCGACATCGGTGCTGGATGCGCCGCTGTGCGCGGCACTCGACAGAGCGGGATCCGTGGAAGTCGCTGGCCGCTCTCGGCTCGAGGCGGCGGGTGAGAGTTCGGATGACATGTGGGCACACTCCTTCTGGGCGAAGAAGTGGCGGATCACTCGATGCCGCGTGCCTGCGCAGGTGGCTAGTGGCCAGACCCTGCGTTTTTACCTCAGATGCCACGACTGTACACCCATGTGCGCTTCGGCATGCAACACGCGGGGTTAGAGTCGAACAACGCTCACCGCGTGACGCCACTCAGAGAGAAGACACCGTGACCGACGCCCTCGACACCATCGAACTCACCACCATCGACGGGGATGCTGCCACCCTCGCCGACTATGCGCCCGTGAAGCTCATCGTCAACGTGGCCTCGCGGTGCGGCCTGGCCCCGCAGTACGAGAAGCTCGAGCAGCTGCAGAAGACCTACGGCGACCGCGGCTTCACGGTGCTCGGTTTTCCGAGCAACCAGTTTCTGCAGGAACTCAGCGACGAGGACAAGATCAAGGAGTACTGCTCGATGACGTGGGGCGTCACGTTCCCCATGTTCGAGAAGGTCAAAGTGAACGGCCGCTCGGCGCACCCGCTCTACCAGGAGCTGACGAAAGCCGAGGATGCCGACGGCAAGGCGGGCCGCGTGAAGTGGAACTTCGAAAAGTTCGTCATCACGCCCGACGGTCGCGTGCACCGCTTCCGTCCCACGGTCGAGCCCGACGCCCCCGAGATCGTCTCGCTCATCGAGTCGTCGCTGCCCGCCTGAGCCCGGCCACGGTCAGTTCTTCGCGCGCGACTTTCCGAACGCCGCCGTGAACGCCTTGCGCGGCGTTTCGAGCGCCGTCATGGCCGTCGTTTCGCGGGACGTCAACGCCTCGGTGAACCATCCGATGAACACTCGGATCTTGCGGTTGAAGGTCGGGATCACGGCCCCGTGATAGGCGCGGTGCATTAGCCAGGCCGGAAGCTCCTTCAGCTTGATGCCCTTGACGTTGGCGGCACCGTGCCCGATGCCGTAGCTGGCGATCGTGCCGAGCGACTCGTGGCGGTATTCGACGAGCGGGCGCGACAGGATGCTCGACACCACGTTCTTCGCGGCCACGGGCGCCTGCCGCATGGCGTTCTGCGCGTTGGGCGGGTAGTAGGCGGGCTGCTTGGCGGCTGTGAGGTCGGGCACCTGCGCGTTGTCGCCGAGTGCCCAGGCGCCGTCGACGATCGAGCCATCCTCACGCATGACCTGCAAGTGCGCGTTGGCGATGACGTGACCCTTGGGCCCGAGCGGCACGTTGGTGCTCTTGTAGAGCGGGTTGGGCTGCACGCCAGCGGTCCACACGATGGTGTTGGCGGGAATGACTTCGCCGCCCTTCAAGACCACATCGCCGTTTTCGCACGACTCGATGGTGGTCTCGAGGCGGATGTCGATGCCGCGGTCGCGCAGCGCCTGCAGCGTCCACTTCGAGAGCTCGGGGCCGACTTCGGGCGCCACACGGTCGAGCGCTTCGATGAGCACCCAGTGCAGGTCTGATTCGTCGAGCGATGGATGGTTGCGCACGGCGTTCTTCGACAGGTCGGACAGCTCGCTGAGCGCCTCGACGCCGGTGTAGCCGCCGCCCACGAACACGAAGGTGAGGGCTTTGCGTTTCTCGGCCTCGTCGGTGGTTTCGGCGGCGCGCGCCACCTGCTCGAGCACCCGGTTGTGGGTGTAGACGGCTTCTTCGACGGTCTTGAACCCGACGGCGTTCTCTTTCAGCCCGGGCGTCGGGAATACACGCGTAACGGCGCCGAGCGCCAGGATGACCTGGTCGTAGTCGATCGAAATTTCTCGATCGTTGAGCAGGTCGATGTTCGCCGTCTTCTGTTCGACGTCGAGGTCGGTGACGGTGCCGCGCAGCACGGTGCAGTGGCGCAGGGTGCGCCGCAGGTCGATGGTGACGTCGGCGGGGTTGACGTGTCCGCCGGCCACTTCGGGCAGCAGCGGCTGGTAGGTCATGTAGGGGTTGGCGTCGACGACGGTGATCTCGAGGAGCGCATCGCTCTGGTTCTGCAGGCTTTTCGCAGCGTAAAGGCCGGCGTATCCGCCGCCGAGGATCAGAATTCTTTGGCTCATCCTACGAAACTACGCCCGAGCCATCCGGCAATCCAGGGGCTCGATTCCCACCGGACCTGCCGTTATCATCGGCCGGAAGCCATCCCGAGCCTGCGGCGCATCCGTCGAAGTGGGCCAGCCCCCGTCACGATCGCAGGCGAAGGAGAGGGCCAGCGCTCAGCGAATCGTCTTGCGCGCCGTGATCTGTCCGGTGTCGAATCCCATGAGGTGCAGGCCGCCGTGGAAGCGGGCATGTTCGATTTTCACGCAACGGTCCATGACGACTTCGATGCCGCGGGCCTCTGCGTCGCGCGCCGCATCCTCGTTCCAGATGCCGAGTTGCACCCACATGACGGGCGAGCCGACCGCGGCGACCTCGTCGACGACCGACGGGATGTCGCTGGCCTTGCGGAACACGTCGACGATGTCGGGCACTTCGGGCAGTGATGCGAGGTCGGGGTAGGCCTTCTGCCCGAGGATCTCGGTGGCGTTCGGGTTGACGAAGTAGACGCGGTAGTCGGTCGACTGCAGCAGATAGGTGCCGACGAAGTAGCTCGAGCGCGACGGGTTCGACGACGCACCGACGATGGCGATGGACTTCGCGCGACGCAGGATGCCGAGCCGCTTCTTGGCGTCGGGGCCCTCCCAGGTGCGCTGCGATTTCAGCAGGCGGGCGAGGGGCGAGTCGGCGGGCAGCTGGCAGCTGAGCCCGTTGGCGAGCACAGCGTTCACGGTGTCGCCACCGGCGGATGCCGCGGCGCTGCCGTCGATGCCGGTCGACGTGCTCTCGACGGTGCTGGGGGTGCCGGCGGTGCTGGTTGCGGTGCTCATGCTCATGCCTCCACTGCCTGGGCGAGTGCCTGGTCGAGGTCGTAGATGATGTCGTCGGGGTCTTCGATGCCCACGCTCAAACGCACCACGCCGGGTCGCACACCGGCCTCGAGTAGCTGCTGTTCGGTGAGCTGCGCGTGCGTGGTGGACGCCGGGTGGATGATGAGCGTCTTGGCGTCGCCGATGTTAGCGAGGTGGCTGGCCAGGTTGACCGATTCGATGAGCTTCTGCCCGACGGGACGGCCGCCCTTGACCTCGAACGTGAAGACCGAGCCCGGCCCCTTCGGCAGGTATTTGTTGGCGCGCTCATGGTGCGGATGCGCGGGCAGCCCCGCCCAGTTGACGGCCTCGATGCGCGGGTCGGCGTCGAGCCATTCGGCAACGGCCCGGGCGTTCGCCACGTGCGCGTCGATGCGGTAGGGCAGCGTCTCGACGCCCTGCGCCAGCTGGAAGGCGGACTGGGCCGACAAGACGGGTCCCATGTCGCGCAGCTGTTCGGCGCGCAGGCGCGTGAGGAAGGCGTATTCGCCGAAGTTGCCGGCCCACGTCAGCCCGCCGTAGCTGGCGACGGGCTCGTGGAAGAGGGGGAACTTGTCGGCCGAGTAGTCGAACCGGCCGCTCTCGACGACCAGCCCACCCACCGTGGTGCCGTGCCCACCCAAGAACTTGGTGGCCGAGTGCGTAACGATGTCGGCACCCCACTCGATCGGGCGGTTGAGGTAGGGCGTGGCAATGGTCGAGTCGATGACGAGCGGGATGCCATGGGCGTGGGCCACATCGGCGAGCGCCTCGATATCGGCGATCTCACCCGATGGGTTGGCCACGGTCTCGGCGAAGAGCACCTTGGTGCGGGGCGTGATGGCGGCCGCGTAGTCCTCGGCGTTCGAGGAGCCCACGAACGTGGTCTCGACCCCGAAACGGCGCAGCGTGACATCCAATTGTGTGATCGACCCGCCGTAGAGGTTGGCCGAGGCGACGATGTGGTCGCCCGCGCCCGCCAGTGAGGCGAACACGATGTACTGGGCCGCAAGACCGGATGCGGTGGCCACAGCGCCGAGCCCGCCCTCGAGGCTGGCGACGCGCTCTTCGAAGCTCGCCACCGTGGGGTTCGACAGGCGCGAGTAGATGTTGCCGTACTTCTGCAGCGCAAACCGGGCCGCGGCATCGGCCGTGTCATCGAACACGAAAGCGGTCGACTGGTAAATGGGCAGCGCGCGCGCCCCCGTCACCTGGTCGGGGATGTTGCCCGCGTGAATCGCACGCGTGCGGAAACCGTATTCGCGATCTGCCATACGCCCCAGATTAGTCGCGGCCACCGACAGTGGAGGCGCGGCCGTAACGCACCGTCATAGACCGTGGGATGCCGCATCCACGCCCTATTCTTCGCTCGACGCTGGCGGGCACCCGGTTGCACAGGCCGTGATCAGGCCGGTTTGGCATACTGGGGGAGTGCCGCAACGAGAGCGGCATCCGGACGAGGGCGCAGTACCCGGAACGCGACAAGACTGACCACGAAAGTGAGTAACAGTCATGGCTTGGATCATCCTCATCGTGTCGGGCATCCTCGAGGCCGTCTGGGCCACGGCCCTCGGCAAGTCGGAGGGCTTCACGAAGCTCTGGCCAACCATCATCTTCGGCGTCGCCCTCATCGCCAGCATGGGCGGCCTCGCCTTCGCCATGCGCGACATCTCGGTCGGCACGGCCTACGCCGTCTGGGTCGGAATCGGCGCCAGCCTCACGGTCGTCTACGCCATGGTCTTCGGCGGCGAATCGATTTCGGTCATCAAGATCCTCCTCATCCTGGGCCTCGTCGGCTGCGTCGTCGGCCTCAAAATGGTCGACGGCCACTAGCCCTCGAGCGAGCCGGGATGAGCCGCTGCCGACGCGCGCCCCGCCCCTGCCGCCGCAACCGCATTCCACCACATCCGCGGCAGCGGCCGGTAGGGGGTGCGGGCGTTCTCCCGGGCGTGATCTACTAAGACCATGACGGAATCCCCCGAGTACGACAGCACTGACGTCACCCCCGAGACGACACCCGACACGGTGCCGGAAGCGGCAGAGATTTCGTACGACGAAGAGCGCTATCCGGCCCGCCCGAAGCGCCTGCGCCCGAGCGCCCACCTGCGCACCTCGGGCATCACGCGGTCGAAGCTCGACCCCCGCGAACCCGACGGCTCTAACCCGGCGTATGTGGCCTGGTTGGTGCGTCAGTCGATGCTCGGCGACGCCGATGTCCTCAGCCGTCAGCACTCCGGGCAGCCCAGCATGTGGCGCAACCCGTATGCCCGGCCTGACGCGCGCCGCGCCATCCAGTCGGCTTCGGTGTGGTTCACCGCCTACCCGATCTCGCTCATCACGCGCCCCGGCCAGTCTTATCTCGGCGCGCTCGGTGACGAGGACCTGTGGCGCGCGTTCGAGCGCATCGGCATCGACGCCGTGCACACGGGCCCCGTCAAGCGCGCCGGCGGTCTGACCGGGTGGCGACAGACGGCCAGCGTCGATGGTCACTTCGACCGCATCTCCACGCAGATCGACCCCGCGTTCGGCACCGAAGACGAATTCCGCTCGCTCTGCGACGTGGCCGACCAGTACTCGGGCAGCGTCATCGACGACATCGTGCCCGGCCACACGGGCAAGGGAGCCGATTTCCGCCTCGCCGAGATGGCCTATAAAGACTTCCCCGGCATCTACCACATGATCGAAATCCCCGAGGCGGACTGGCCCCTGTTGCCCGACGTGCCCGAGGGTCGGGATGCCGTCAACCTCGACGCCGCGGCCGAGCAGAGCCTGGCCGACCAGGGTTACATCATCGGCGCCCTGCAGCGCGTCATCTTCTACGCGCCCGGCGTGAAGGAGACCAACTGGAGCGCCACGGCACCCGTGCTGGGCGTCGACGGTCGCACGCGCCGCTGGGTTTACCTGCACTACTTCAAGCAGGGTCAGCCCTCCATCAACTGGCTCGACCCCACCTTCGCGGGCATGCGCCTCGTCATCGGCGACGCCCTGCACTCGCTCGGCGACCTCGGCTCGACGGCTCTGCGCCTCGACGCCAACGGGTTCCTCGGCGTGGAGAAGAGCGCAGAGGGCATGCCGGCCTGGTCAGAGGGGCACCCGCTGTCCGAGGCCGCCAACCACCTCATCGCCAGCATGGTGCGCAAGGTGGGTGGCTTCACGTTCCAGGAGCTCAACCTCACGGTCGAGGACATCCGCAACACCGGCCGTGTGGGCGCCGACCTGTCCTACGACTTCATCAACCGACCCGCCTACCAGCACGCGCTGGCCATGGGCGACACCGAGTTCCTGCGCCTCACGCTGCGCACGTCGCTCGAGACAGACGTGCAACCCGTTCAGCTCGTGCACGCGCTGCAGAACCACGACGAGCTCACCTACGAGCTCGTGCACTGGGCCACGCTGCACTGCGCCGACGAGTACACGTTCCGCGACCAGCAGATGGCGGGCGGCGACCTCGCCGAGACGATCCGCGCCGACATGATCGAACGCCTCACGGGCGAGAACGCGCCCTACAACCGCGTGTTCACGACCAACGGCATCGCCTGCACCACGGCCTCGGTCATCGCGGCGGCCCAGGGCTTCAACGAGCTCGACAAGATCCGCGAGGACGACGTCGACATGATCGCCCGCGCCCACCTGCTGCTCGCGCGCTTCAACGCGTGGCAGCCGGGCGTCTTTGCGCTCTCCGCCTGGGACCTCGTGGGCGCCCTGCCGCTGCCCTCCGAACAGGTTTCCGAGCTCATCGCCGAGGGTGACACGCGCTGGATCGAACGCGCCGCCCACGACCTGATGGGCTTCGACAAGGAGGCGGTGGCTTCGGCATCCGGCATGCCCCGCGGTCGCTCGCTCTACGGAACGCTGCCCGACCAGCTGCAGCGCCCTGACTCGTTCGCCTCGCAGCTGAAGGAGTTGCTCGCCATCCGCGACGCCAACGACATCGCGATCGGCACGCAGGTCGACGTTCCGGATGTCTCGCACCCCGGCATGCTCGTCATGGTGCACCGCCTCGACGGCGGCAAGGCCGACTGGGATGACGCACCCCTGCAGGTCACGGTGCTGAACTTCACCGACCAGCCCATCGAGGGCAGCGTGCGGTCGAGTGAACTCATCCCGCGCCGCGCCGTGTTCGATGCGGCATCCGGTCTCGAGATCGGGCGGGTCGACGACCTGCAGACCTTCGCCGTGCGCCTCGAGCCCTACGCTGGCCTGTTCCTGCTGATGGGTCCCGACGAAGAGGCGCTCGACAACGACGAAGCTGTCTCGGATGACGAGTAAGGCGAGCACATGACCGACAAACCCGCCGTTCTCTTCGTGTGCGTGCACAACGCCGGCCGTTCGCAGATGGCGGCCGGCTACCTGAGCGCCCTCGCGGGGGACCGCGTCGACGTCTTCAGCGCCGGCAGCGAACCGAAGGCCGAGATCAACCCCGTCGCCATCGAGGCCATGGCCGAAGAGGGCATCGACATCGCGGGCAATGTGCCCAAGATTCTCACGGTGGATGCCGTCAAACAGGCCGACGTGGTCATCACCATGGGCTGCGGCGACGCGTGCCCGATCTTCCCCGGCAAACGCTACGAGGATTGGCAGCTCGACGACCCGGCGGGCCAGGGTATCGACTCGGTCCGGCCGATCCGCGACGACATCAAGGGCCGCATCGAGCAGCTGCTGACCGAGATCCTGCCCGCCTAGTCCATGCTCTCGTCGGCCCTTCTCAGGAGGAGTGGCGCTGTCTAGGCTGGGTGGGGAGGAGGCGCAATGACCATCGAATTGATCGTGACCGGCGTGCTCGCCCTAGTGGGATTCATCCTGCTCATCGGATTGGGCGTCTGGCTGCGAAGGCGCACCGGCCGCGCGGCTCGCACCGAGCAGGCGCTCCACGACGACCCGCAGCTGCGGCAGGACCTTCTCGACCGCGACGCCGAGCGCTCGCAGCACGGTGTGCGCCGCTTGATGTAGCCGGCGCCTGTTGGGCAACCCGTTGGAGCCGAGCGCTCCGGGGTTGTCTGACAGAGGTGACCGCGGGCCGGAAGTCCTACTGCACGGGAACTTCGTAGACGTAGCCCGTCTCATCGGCGAGGATGGCGGCGAAACCGGCTTCGAGTCCCGCTTCGACGTGGGCCGCGAAAGCATCGGGGGATGTCTCAGCCATCGACACCGTGCCCCGAGAGTCGGCACCCGGCCATACCGCCGCGGTGACGTTGGCCGTCGGTTCGGGCAGCTGGGCTCCGACGAGCAGGAAGAGCTGGCCGAGGTTGTTGGCCGAAGCGGAGTCGACCAGGTCGACGGCGTTCGGGCCGACCGTGAGGATCACGCTCGGGGCCGCCGCGACGGCTTCCTCGAGGTGGGCGGCGAAGGCGCCGTCGTCGCCCGCGGCCGAGACGGAGGCTTCGACATCCGCGCCGTTCTGTTCGGCGAAGGCGATGGCCGCTGCGGTTCCGGATGCCGAGAGGGCATCGTCGGCGGCGACGATGCGCACGGTGAAACTGGCGAGGCGGTCGGCGGATGCGGGGGGTGCCGCGACCGGCGGCAACGTCGCGCCGGGGGAGGGCCGGGTGGCCGACGCGTCGGCGGCGTCCTCGGTGCTCAAAGAGGTGGATGCCTGCGAGCCGCCGTCCGTGGGCGCGGCGCTCGTGCAGGCCGTGGTCGCCGCCAGGAGGAGTCCGGCGAGGCCGATTGTCGCGGCCAGGGTAAGCGCGAAGGGGCGGGGAGACGTCGACATGATTTCCTCAGAACGAGTGCGGCGCGGTGCCCCGGTCGTGTCGGCCGGTGACACCGCGCATGGTGCGGATGAAGCGTGAAGCGTGAAGCGTGAAGCGTGTTGCGTGTTGCGTGTTGCGTGTTGCGTGTTGCGTAGCGCAGAATGGCCGGCCGGGCCACCGCCCGGGTGACTAGCTGTGGCGACGCGTGCGACGCAGGGCGACGAACGATCCGCCGGCGACGAGCAGCAACACGGCCAGCAGGCTGAGGCCCGCAGCGGTCTCGCTACCGGTCGAGGGCAGCGCGCCGTTCGACGCACCCGGCAGCGGGGTAGCCGTCGGGTCGGCGGCCGGAGCGCCGGTCGGCTGCGCAGTGGGCGCGGCCGTCGGAGCAGCGGTCGGTGCGTCGGTCGGAGCCGTCGTGGGCGCCGGGGTCGGCGCGGGCGTCGGCACGGCGGCGGGGGCCACGGCGACGGCGGCCGAGGAGGCCACGGCGTCGGCGTAGTTCGCTGCCGAGACGGTCACGCGCACCGAGAGTGCCGAGGCAAGATCCGCGGCGACCGGGGTGTAGGTCACCGAGGTGGCGCCGTCGATCGGCTGACCGGCACGCAGCCACTGGTAGGCCACACCCGTCGGTGCGGGGGTCCATTCGCCGGCCGAAGCCGTGAGCGTCTCGCCGACGCGGGCATCGCCCGTGATGGTGGGCAGGCCGCGCTGCGTGAACGCGCCGTCGGCCACGGTGACCTGGCGGGTTGCCGTGGTGGTGTTGCCGGCAGCATCCGTCACGCTGTAGGTGAGCGTGTAGGTGCCCTCGGTGGCGGTGTCGACGGTGCCTGCGACGGTAACGGCCGACGTGAGGTCGCCATCCTTGTCGTCGGTGGCGGTGACGCCCGTGGCGGGGTCGAAGGTCGAACCGGTCTGGATGGACGAGGCGGCGGGCACGGTCAGAACGGGCGGTGTGACATCCGCACGCTCGAGGGTGACCTTGTCGACGACGCTGTTCACGGGCTTGTCGGCGCCCGACTGCTGGCTGCGCATGGTGGTGACGGTGATCGACTCGTCGGTCACGTCGATGGTGGAGTAGTTGCGCACCTTCTCCTGGTTGATGACGGATGCCCACGGGTGCGGGTAGGTCTCGTTGGTGTTGTAGTACTTCGAGCCGCTGGCGGAGTTGGCGGTCACGTAGAGCACCTCACCATCCTTGGCTTCGACGGTGCCCTGGGCGGCGGCCTCGTCGGGGTTGGCGACCACGCCGTCCTTGATCAGGTAGGTGCGCGTGTAGTTGTGGTCGTGGCCCATCAGCACGAGGTCGATGTCGAGCCCCGAGATGATCTGCGGCAGCACGGCGCGGCGTGCTTCGATGTCGGCGTCGTCGACGTGCGAGGCGACGGAGTAGATCGAGTGGTGGAAGGCGAGCACCTTCCACTTGGCCTTGGCGCCCTGCTCGGCGACGACCTTCTCGAGGAACGCCTTGTGGCTGGCAGTGTCCTGGCTGTTGGAGTTCAGCACCATATACAGAACGTCCTTGTACATGAACCAGTAGTCGCCGCCCGAGGAGGACGCGGAACCGGCCGCGCCGGAGTTGGGGTCGAAGTTCGGCACGTTGTAGTGCTGCTCGTAAGCCTTCGAGCCCACGTCGTGGTTGCCGTTGACGGGCACGAGGGGCAGCTCGCGCAGGGCGTCGGGGGCGAGGAACGCCTGGTAGTGCGCCTCGTTGCCGGCGCTCTCGACCTGGTCACCGGCCGAGAACAGCATCTCGGCGTCGGGGCGGGTCTCCTGGGCGACCTTCAGGGTGTCGGTCCAGCCGGCCTGGTCGTTCGCCACGTTTCCGGATGCGCCGATCTGCGGGTCTCCGACGAAGAAGAAGCTGTAGTCGCCCGAGGCGGCGGCGGTGCGGAAGTCGTAGGTGGGCGACCATCCGTTTTGTTCGCTACCCACGCGGTAGACGTATTCGGTCTTCTCGGCGAGCGTGTCGAACTGAGCGAAACGGTTGTATTCGCCGCTGGTGGTCTTGCCACCCATGGCCTGCACGGTCGTCGCGGATGCCGCGGGGAACGCGGTGCCCGTCATGTCCGACTTCTTGGCGACCTGGGCGACCTGCGCGGTGTCGAGGTTGGAGTACCAGGCAAGGCGACGCGAGGTTTCGTCGGCGCCGACCGTCATGACGATGTCCGAGAGCACGGCTTCGGCGTTGGCCGACACGGGTGCGAGCGACGGAACGTCGAGGAAGATGTCCGAGGATGTCTCGCGGTCTTGGTAGAGCGCGACGGCAATGGTGTTCTCGCCGGGCTTCAGGGCCGAGGCGGGAACGGTGAACGTGGACGACGCGGGGTCGCCGCCCGAGTTGCCCGCGTACATGAGGTTGCGCTGAGCTTCAGGAGCCGCTTTCACCTTGTCGTCGACGAAGCCGGCGACCTGCGTGCCGTTCACGAACACCTGCACGGCGTCGTCGTAGACGATCGTGCCCTGCAGACCCGTGAGGGCGGCGAGCTGCTCGCTCGAAACCGTGAAGTCCGAACGGAAGTGATAGGTCTTCACGTCGGGAGTCGACGTTCCGTTGGCGTACTGGTTCAGCAGCGTGTTGATGGTGAGGCCGGCACCGATGTTCTTGGTGCCGTTCTTCGCGCCGAAGGCACCCTTGGTGCTCTTCCAGGCGGCATCGTCGAACGCGGGCTGGGTCCACACCAGGCGGTCGGCGTTGCCGGCGGCCGGGTCGGTGTTGTTGTCCGAGTAGGTCCAGGTGCTGTTGGCCGTGCTGAGGTAGGTGGTGGGGAAGGTGACGGCTGCTTCGGCGGGCGCGGCGCTCGTGGCGACGGCCACCGAACCGGCCAGAAGGCCGAGGGTGCCGAGTGTCGCGATCGAGAATCGTGTTACTCGTCGCGTGCGGGGAGACCCCGCTTGGACTGAAGAAATACTCATTGAAGAAGAAACTCCGTATCGGCTGTGCAAGGGGGGAGCGGGCGTGGGGGCGCGATGGCGCCGGGCCCGTTCCTTCACGGTAAGCAGCCGCAGCAAACCGTTTGTGAACGAACGGTTGCCGAGAGGTTGTTATTCGGCGTCGGAGGCCGGGTTCATGCGCAATCCGGGCTTAACTCCCTCGCGCGGAATTCGCTATGGCACGCCTGCCGCGTGAGGCGCGCCGAATGGGCGAATGCGGGGCTCAGCCGAGCTGAACGGCCCCGAAGGCGAGGGCGGCGATCAGAACCCAGGAGCCGAGCCCGACGATGAGGGCGCGCCATCCCGTGCGCACGAGCGATGCGACACGGATGGCCGCACCGAGCGCCACGAGGGCGAGACCGAGCAGCACTGTCTGCAGGGTGTCGGCGGCCGCGAGAACCGGCGCGGGCACATCGATGAGCGTGCGCACGAGCACGGCGCCCACGAAACCCGCGACGAACAGGGGGATGAGGGGCGGGCGCTTGGTGGCCGGGCGCGCGCTCGCGGCATCCTGTCGGCTGACGACCACACCGGCAACACCGACGATGGGCGCCAGCATGAGCACACGCGTGAGCTTGACGACGAGTGCGACGGCGAGCGCCGACGGCCCGGCGATCTGCGCGGTGGCGACGACCTGCCCGACATCGTGCACGCTGGCCCCGGTCCAGTGGCCGAACTGCGTGGCGTCGAGGCCCAGCGGATGCCACAGCGCGGGCAGCACGAAGATGGCGAGGGTTCCACACAACGTCACGAGCGCGACGGGCGTTGCCTGCTCCTTCTCGTCGGTGCGCACCACACCACCCATGGCCCCGATCGCGCTGGCGCCGCAGATCGAGAACCCGGTGGCGACGAGCAGTGGCTCATGCCCCGGCAACTTCATGAGTCGGCCGAACCACAGTGTCGCGCCGAACGTGACGAACACGATCAGGATGGTCGACACGAGCGTCACCCAGCCGAGCGAGAACACGTCGACCAGGCTGAGTTTCAGGCCGAGCAGCACCACGCCGATGCGCATGAGGCGCTTCGCCGCGAACGACAGGCCGGGTTTGGCGGCCCCCGAGAGTAATCGCCTGGTGGCGGGCAACTGACCGATCAGGATGCCGAGCAGCACGCATGCGGTCAACAGAGGCACGGCCGGCAGCACCGCGTGCACCGCCCACGCCACCAGCACGGCCACACCGGCGACCGCGAGACCCGGCAGGTTGCGCCGCGAAGACGCCACGATCGACGAGACAAACGACGTTGCGGGCGGAGTCGCGGGCGACGGGCCGGCGGCGCTCACGGCCGGACTAGATCCACGACGGGATCCACTCGTGGATCAACCAGAACCAGTACGGCACGGTCGTGCCCGTCCAGAGCGGATACCAGAACGCGCTCAAGAGCGTTGCGACAGCAATGAAGACGCCCACGATACCGATGCCCCGCGTGCGTCGGTAGCGTTCATCCGTTCGTTTGCCGAGGATGAGCCCCAACGTGAACACCAAGCCGAGGATCATGTAGGGCTCGAAGGCGATTGTGTAGAACTGGAACACCGTGCGGCCGAGGTAGAGCAACCAGGGCAGGTAGCCGGCTGCCATGCCCATGAGGATGAGGCCCACGCGCCACTCGCGGTAGCGGGCGAGACGGTAGACGAGGTAGAGGATGGCCGCTGTGGCCGCCCACCAGATGAGCGGGTTGGCGATCGACGTGATGGCGCCCACGCAGTTGTCCGAGAAGCAGTCGCCGTTGGGCACCGTCTGGTAGTACATGCTCGTGGGGCGCAGCAGCAGCAGCCAGCCCAACGGGTTCGCCATGTAGGGGTGCGGTTCGTGCAGGCCCACATGGTAGGAGTAGGCGCTCTCGTGATAGTGCAGCAGCGATTGCAGAGCGTGCGGAACCCACGCGAACGTGCCCGTCCAGGCGTTGCCGGGTTGGTCGGCGAAGTCGCGGTAGTAGCCGCCCGACGTGACGAGCCAGCCGGTCCAGGTCGAGAGGTAGACGAGGAACGCGATCGGCACCATCAGGATGAAGGCGATGGGGCCCTGTTTCAGGATCGCCGCGCTCAACCAGAAGGGGATGCCGAGCCGGCGTCGGTTGAGGGCATCCACGACGATGACGTAGACGCCGAAGAAGGCCAGGAAGTAGAGGCCCGACCATTTCACCGCACACGTGGCACCGAATGCGATGCCGGCGACGAGCAGCCAGGGGCGCCACCACAGCACGGGCCCCCAGTCGGGCATGGTGCCCTTCTCCTGCAGGGCGCGCAGCTTCACGGCGATACGCGTGTTCGTGTAATCGCGGTCGAGCAGTATCGCGCCGAACCCCACGAGCGCGAAGAACATGACCGAGTTGTCGAGAATGGCGACGCGCGACATGACGATGGCGTGCCCATCGATCGCGAGCAGGAACCCGGCCATGACGGCCAGCAGCGTGCTGCCGAAGAGTTTGCGCGCGATGAGCATGATCAGCACGACCGCGAGGATGCCGATGACGGCCGTCGAGACGCGCCACCCGAAGGCGTCGCCGGCCCCGAACGCACCGAGGCCCACGGCGATGAGCCACTTGCCGAGCGGCGGGTGCACCACATAAGAGGGGGAGTCGAGGAAGATCTCGGTGTCGCCCGCGGCGAACTTCTCGTCGGCGCCCGTCGGCCAGGCCGACTCGTAGCCGTTGTTCAGCAGCGTGTAGGCGTCCTTCACATAGAACGTCTCGTCGAAGATGAGTGAGTGCGGGTAGCCGAGGTTCCACAACCGCAGCACCGCGGCGAGCAGCGTGACGAGCGCGGGGGCACCCCAGTACCAGAGCTGCAGGCGGCGCGGCGAGTTGATGACGCGGCCGAACCAGTCGTCGAGCCGGCTGCCGCGCTGCTCGGGAAGAAGGGCTTCGGCCGGTTGTGATTCGGCGTGCGAACCATCGCGGTTGCCGGTGAGGATGCGGTCCCAGGTGGCACGGGCACCCGAGGAGCGGGTTCCCGTGGCGTCCTCGGAATCGGCGTGTCGGCCCTGCCCTGGGGCGTCGACCGTCGCTACGGATGCTGTCGCGGAGGGTGTGCCCGCGGCATCCGGGCCCTCTGCTGCCGCCGGCTGGGCTGGCGCTGAGGCTTGACCGGGTGCGGACGCGCCGAAGACGACATCGGCGAGGGGCTCACGGTTCTCGGGCTGCACTCTGCAATGGTGCCACAGCGAGTCGCTGGCGAAGTGATGGAAGACTGGCCCCATGATCATTCTCGCGGCCACGCCCATCGGAAACCTCGGCGACGCGTCGCGCAGACTCGTCGAGGCGCTCGAGAACGCCACCGTCGTCGCCGCCGAGGACACGCGCACGACCGTGCGGCTGCTGGCCGGGCTGAAGATCGAGAACCGTCCGAGGCTGATCGCCCTGCACGACCACAACGAGCGCGATCGGGCCGGCGAGCTGGTCGCCATCGCGCAGACCGAAGACGTGCTCGTGCTGAGCGATGCCGGCATGCCGACGGTCTCCGACCCGGGGTTCCACCTGGTCGAGGCCGCCGCGCTCGCGGGTGTCACCGTGACGGCGCTGCCCGGTCCCTCGGCCGTCATCACGGCGCTCGCCGTCGCGGGTCTGCCGACAGACCGGTTCAGCTTCGAGGGGTTCCTGCCGCGCAAACCGTCCGAGCGGCGCCAGGCCCTGCACGCGCTCGCCGCCGAGCGCCGCACCATGGTGTTCTTCGAGTCGCCCAACCGGCTCGCGGCATCGCTGCACGATATGGCGGGGGAGGCGGCCTTCGGCCCCACCCGCCGCGTGGTCGTGTGCCGCGAGCTCACCAAGATGTTCGAAGAGGTCAAGCGGGGAACGGCGCACGAGTTGGCGCTCTGGGCCGACCCGGGCGTGCGCGGTGAGATCTGCGTGGTCGTCGAGGGCGCCCCCGAGCGCATCGTCGACGCGGAGGAGGGCATCCGGCAGGTGCGTGCGCTCGTCGCCGGGGGCATGCGCGTGAAGGAGGCGGCCGCCGAGGTCGCCGAGGCCACGGGCATGTCGAAGCGCGACCTCTATCAGGCGGCCATCGAAAAGCCCGCCGCCCCGAAACCCTAGAATGGGAAGCATGTCCAGCGGCAAGTCCTTCTACGTCACCACGCCCATCTTCTATGTGAACGATGCGCCCCACATCGGCCACGCCTACACCGAGGTCGCGACCGACTTCCTGGCGCGCTGGCACCGGCAGGCGGGCGACGACACGTGGATGCTCACGGGCACCGACGAGCACGGCCAGAAGATTCTGCGCACGGCCACGGCCAACGGCGTCACGCCGCAGGAGTGGGCCGACAAGCTCGTCGAGCAGAGCTGGAAGCCGCTCATCGAGACCATCGACGTGGCCAACGACGACTTCATCCGCACCACCGACCCGCGGCACGAGAAGGCCGTGCAGGACTTCTTGCAGAAGCTGTACGACGACGGCTTCATCTACGCCGGCGAATACGAGGGTTTCTACTGCGTCGGGTGTGAAGAGTACAAGCTCCCCAACGAGCTGGCCGATGGCACGGGGCAGTACGAGGGCGAGAAGGTGTGCGCCATCCACTCGATCCCCGTCGAGCGCCTGCAGGAGAAGAACTACTTCTTCCGCATGAGTGACTTCCAGCAGCGGCTGATCGATCTCTACGAGTCCAATCCCACGTTCGTGCAGCCCGATTCGGCGCGCAACGAGATGTTGCAGTTCATCCGCCAGGGCCTCAGCGACCTGTCGATCTCGCGCTCGACCTTCGACTGGGGTGTCAAGGTTCCGTGGGACGAGTCGCACGTCGTCTACGTGTGGTTCGACGCGCTGCTCAACTACGTCACGGCCGTGGGTTACGGCCAGGACGACGCCAACTTCGACCGCCGCTGGCCCGCCACGCACATCGTCGGCAAAGACATCCTGCGTTTCCACTCGGTCATCTGGCCGGCCATGCTCATGGCGGCGGGGCTCGACGTTCCGCGCCAGGTCTATGGCCACGGCTGGCTGCTCGTGGGCGGCGAGAAGATGAGCAAGTCGAAGCTCACGGGCATTGCGCCCACCGAGATCACCGACACGTTCGGGTCGGATGCCTTCCGCTACTACTTCATGCGTGCCATCACGTTCGGCCAAGACGGCTCGTTCAGCTGGGAAGACCTGTCGGCCCGCTACCAGTCCGAGCTGGCCAACGGTTTCGGCAACCTGGCGTCGCGCGTGGTCGCCATGATCGAGCGCTACTTCGAGGGCGCCATGCCGCCCCAGGGCCCGGCGTCCGAGGCCGACCTCGCCGTTCAGAAGGTCGTGGCGGATGCCGCGGCGGCGGCAGATGCGGCCGTCGAGCGTCTCGCGATCCACGACTCCCTGTCGGCCATCTGGACGATCGTCGACGAGCTGAACGGATACATCACCGATATGGCGCCGTGGCAGTTGTCGAAGGACGACGCCAACCGCGAGCGCCTGGGCACCGTGCTCTACACGGCCGCCGAGGGGCTGCGCGCGCTGGCCGTGCTGCTGCACCCGATCATGCCGAAGGCCACCGAGAAGCTGTGGACGGCGCTCGGCCACCGCGGCGTGCTGGGCGAGCTGTCGGCTCAGCCGGTGCGCGGGGCGGCCACGTGGGGTCAGCTGACGGCGGGCACGAGCGTCAATGGCCTCGAGCCGCTGTTCCCGCGCATCGAGACGCCCGCCGCCTAGGCTCGTCACCCGCTGTGTAGATTCGGCGCCGCGATTCGTCAACCCTGATCGTCAACCCTGACCGCCCCTCACGGGGGTGCGGTAGCGTCGGGGTATGACTGAGCCTCAGCACGTCAGACAGCGCGACCAGGGTGAGCGGAAGGATCTCTCTTACCCGCCCACCCCCGAATCGCTCGTCGTCGGGGTGTACGACAACCACACGCATCTCGAGATCGCCGACGGCGTCGAGCCGCTGACGTATCGCGAGCAGCTCGACCGCGCGTCGGCCGTCGGCATCCGCGGCATCGTGCAGGTCGGCACCGATGTGGCGACGAGCACGTGGGGCGCCGAGATGGCGGCCGTCGAGCCGCGCATGTTGGCGGCGGTCGCGGTGCATCCCAACGAGACGGCAGTGCTCGAGGAGCGCGGCGAGCTCGATGCGGCCCTCGAGGCGATCGCTGCCCTCGCGACGAGGCCGCGCGTGCGCGCCGTCGGTGAAACCGGGCTCGATTATTTCCGCACGACCGATCCGGCCGGGCGAGCCGCGCAGCTGCGCGCTTTCGAGGCGCACATCGAGATCGCGAAGAAGAACAACTTGGCGTTGCAGATTCATGATCGCGACGCGCACGACGATGTGGTGGCCACGTTGAAGCGCGTCGGCGCCCCGGAGCGCACGGTGTTCCACTGCTTCTCGGGTGGCGAGGAGCTGGCGGAGATCTGCACGCAGAACGGCTGGTACATGTCGTTCGCGGGCACGGTCACGTTCAAGAACGCGGTCACCCTGCGCGAGGCCCTCGATCGCGCGCCACGCTCATTGCTCCTGGTCGAGACGGATGCTCCGTTCCTCACGCCCGTGCCTTACCGCGGGCGCCCGAATGCGCCGTACCTGCTGCCGCACACTCTGCGTTTCATGGCGTCGCATCTCGGCACCGATGTGACGATGTTGGCGGCGCAGATCAATTCGAACACCGAGTCGGTCTACGGTCATTGGGATGACGAGCCGGTGACGTCGCAGCGCGGCCCGTTCGCCGACCAGCCATCCCCGTCCTAGGCCCCGTAGAATCGACTGTCGGGCTCTCCCGGCCGCCTCACTCGAACCGACTGGATGACATCCCGATGAGCCTTCTCGGCCCCGCAGAGATCCGCGACCTCGCCGAACTCCTCGACGTGCAGCCCACCAAGAAGTTGGGCCAGAACTTCGTCATCGATGCGAACACCGTGCGTCGCATCGTGAAGGTCGCGTCGGTCGAGTCGGGTGACAGCGTCGTCGAGATCGGCCCGGGCCTGGGTTCGTTGACGCTCGGTCTGCTAGAGGTGGGGGCATCTGTGGTGGCCGTCGAGATCGACACGCGCCTGGCGACGCAGTTGCCGAAAACGGTCGAGCTGATGCATCCGGGTGCGCCGTTGACGGTCATCGCCGAAGATGCTCTGCGCATCACGGAGCTGCCCGACGCGCCCACGCGGCTCGTGGCGAACCTGCCCTATAACGTGTCGGTGCCTGTGCTCTTGCACTTCTTGGAGCACATCCCGTCGCTGCAGTCCGGTGTCGTGATGGTGCAGGCGGAGGTCGGCCACCGTCTGGCCGCCGACCCCGGCTCGAAGGTCTATGGCTCGCCGAGCGCTAAGGCGGCCTGGTATGGCAAGTGGCGTCTGGCCGGCAACGTGAGCCGCCAGGTGTTCTGGCCGGTGCCCAATGTCGACAGCGTGCTCGTCGGTTTCGAGAAGCGCGAGGTGCCGCTCGGCTCCGAGGAGGAGCGCGTGGCCACGTTCGGAATCATCGATGCCGCGTTCCAGCAGCGCCGCAAGATGCTGCGCCAGGCCCTCGGCCAGCTGCTCGGCAGCTCGCAGGCCGCCTCCGAGCAGATGGTGCGGGCGGGAATCGAGCCGACCGCGCGCGGTGAACAGCTCACCGTGCACGACTTCCTCGCCATCGCCCGCGCGGCCGACTAACCGACGCTCCGCGGCGCCCGAGCCGAGCCTGGCCTGGCCTGAGCGTGGGCCTGGGCGTGCCCGAGCCCACTCTGAACCGCTCACGCGCAGCAGCGCCCGCACGCGGGCTGGGTGCGTGCGACGCGGCCCACCTCAGCCCTCGGCCGAGGTGCCGGCCTTTTCGGCGCGTTTCGACCACGCGCTGACCGGGCGGGTGCCGTTCAGCAGGTAGTCGCCGATGGCGCGCTCGCGCAGGATGGCTGGGTTGTGGCTGGACAGGGTGCGCGCGTTGCGCCAGTGTCGGTCGAGTTGTCGCTCGCTGGAGGTGGCCGAGGCGCCGCCGACCTCGAAGAGCAGCGTGGTCGACTCGAGTACCGCGGCGATGACCTGCTGCTGGGCGCGGAACACGGTGATGAGGGTCTCGTCGTAGTCGTCCTGTGACCAGTCGCCCGCGTGGAAGCGGTCGAAGTTCGCCTCGAGGGCGCGGGCGACGTCTCGCACGAGCGCGTCCGCCGCGGCCGACAGGGCGCTCAGTTTGCCGATGACGCGCTGCACGAGCGGGTCGTCCGCCGGCCGGGAGGCGCCGAGCACCCCAAAGGTGCGGGTGCGCCCGCGGACGAAGTCGACCGCATCTCGCAACACCGCGCGGCCCGTTCCCGCGAGGGCGGCCAGGAGCACGGTCTGGTAGAAGCTCGTGATGTTGGCCTGCGTGCGCTCGTCGTCGAAGTTGGCGAAGACGATGTGCTCGGGCTCGATGACGGCCCGTTCGAAGCGGGTGGTGCCCGACCCGGTGAGGCGCTGACCGAAGCCGTCCCAGTCGTCGAGCCGCGTGACGCCGGGCTGATCGGCGCGGACGGCCAGCCCGGCCTGCGAGCCGCCGTAGACCGCGCCCGTCCAGATCCAGTCGGCGTAGATGCTGCCTGTGCTGTAATACTTCTCGCCCGTGAGCCGCCACCCGTCGTCGGTCTCTTCGAGTAGTGCCGAGGAGGCGGTCTCGGGGCCGCGCTCGGCCTGGGCGTTGCCGATGACGGCTCCGTCGACGATGAGATCGAACCACTTCTTCTGGTCGAGGCGATCGGGGGAGTTGAGACGCGATTCGACGAAAGCGTGGTGGCCGCGCCAGAGCTGCGGGAGGTTGGCATCCGCCTCGCCGAGCTCGACGAGGAGTTCGATGAGCTGAGTGAGCGTCGCCCCGAATCCGCCGTATTCGACGGGCACACGCACGCGCCCGAACCCCGCTTCACGCAGCCAGGACACCTCGTCGTGGGCGAGCCGGCGGTCGGTTTCTCGCTCGACCGCGGTGTCGCGAATGCGGTCGAACACGGGCCGGAATCGTGCTGCCAGCTCGGCGTAGGGAGGGGGCGTGGCGAGAGTCGACGTCGACTCGGGTTTTTCGATCGTGTCGGTGGTCATGATGATCCAATCGTTGGCGGAGCGCCGGACCTCGGACGGGTCGGCGAACACCGCTCGAAGCTGTCCGCGATCGAGCGGTGAGACCAGGGCGGGTGAAACCCGCGGTGGTCGTGAATGTGTGGTGTAGGGGTGGTCTAGTCGTGCAGGTGCGCGCCGCCACGGTAACGAGCGCCGGGGTGCTCGGGGAACAACCGAGCGTTGCCCGCGCCGAAGAGGCGCTCGCGCAGCGTGGGCGCCTCGTAGGAGGTGCGGTAGCGCCCCCGCTTTTGCAGCTCGGGCACCACGTATTCGATGAAGTCGCGTGCCGTGCCGGGGGTGAGGAACTGCCGCAGGTTGAAGCCGTCGAGACCCGTCTCGTCGACCCAGCGCTCGATCGCGTCGGCCACCTCGACGGGGGTGCCCACGGCGAAGAACGGCGGGCGATCAAATCGCGTCACGGCCTCGAGGGCGTCGGCCACCGTCGCCCCGGGCGGGTAGTGCCGGCGGTTCGCCCCGGCATTGTCACGACCTGCCTTCGCCTCGGCGGCGAGGATGTCGCTGATGAGGGCGTCCTTGGGGTATGCCGCTAGGTCGATGCCGCCGCCACCCGAGTGCGTGAGGTAGCCCTCGTCGCTCGAATACCGCTTGTACTCCTCGGCTTTCGCCAGGGCCGCATCACGATCGCGGTCGACGATCACGACCGCCGAAGCGAACGTCTTCACGTGATCGGCACCCCGGCCGTTCTCGACCGCGCGGCGGCGGATGTCGGCGATGTTATCGCGGTACACCTCGAGCGAGTTGCCGCCGACGAAAACGCCTTCGGCGTGCTTGGCCGCGAATGCCCGGCCCGAATCGCTCGAACCGGCCTGGAAGATGACGGGTGTGCGCTGGCGGGACGGCTCGCTCAGGTGCGGGCCCTTCACGCGGAAGTGCTCGCCGACGTGGTCGATGTAACGAACCTTGGACGGATCGGTGTAGATGCGGTTCTCGCGGTCTTGCACGACAGCGTCGTCGTCCCACGAGCCCTCCCACAGCTTGTAGAGCACGTCGAGGTATTCGTCGGCGATGGCATATCGATCGCCGTGTGCGACCTCGTCGTCATGCCCGAAGTTGCGCGCAGCGTTGGGCAGATAGCTCGTCACCACGTTCCAGCCGAAGCGGCCCTTGGTGAGGTGGTCGAGCGTGGAGGCGCGTCGCGCGAATGCGAACGGCGGCTCATAGGTGGTCGAGAACGTCGCGGCAAAACCGAGGTTCTTGGTCGCCGCGGCCATCGCGGGGATGACGAGGAGCGGATCGTTGTTCGGAATCTGCACGGCCTCTTTCAGCGCCGTCTCTGGCCCGTCGCGGTAACCGTCGTAGGTGCCGATCACATCGGCCAGGAACACCGCCTCGAACAGACCCTCTTCGAGCAGCTTCGCTTCTTCGACCCAGAAATCGAGGTCGTTGAATCGATGCCGATTGTTGTCGGGATGCCGCCACAAACCGTGCGAGATATGGCCGACGCAGTTCATCTCGAAGAGATTGAAGGCGATGTTGTCCGTCATGGTGCTCCGTTTCTGTGCTGCCCTCATTCTTGCCAGGTGAAGCGGCTGGCACCCAGACATCCGCTCGAATGTGGACAACTATTACGCATCGCGCCTGTGGAGAACGAGGTGCGCGGATGACCTCGCTCGGCGTTTTCGCATGACCTCTCCAGCACGCGTCCAGTACTCATCCCCTACCCTGGAGTGTGCTTTCCTCGCCCGTTTCCCGCCTCGTCACCGCGCCTTCGCGCCTGACCCGCGCCCGAATGACGCCCGGAGGCAGCATCCGATGAGCGATCAGCCGAGCATCCTCGACCTGAAACCGGTCGCCCATCGCCGCAAACGCGGACCCGGCGCACTCATCGCCCGATGGGTCGGGTTCAGCCTCGTCGCCGTGCTCCTCATCGGCGGCGGCTACGCGTTCTACAACTACCAGCGCTTCGTCTCGGGAATCACGCACATCGATGCGATCCCGCAGTCCACCGACAGCGCCGACGACGACGTCGACGGTCAGGACCAAAACATCCTGCTCGTGGGCGACGACCATCGCCCGGCCGGTGCCACGCAGGCCGAACTCGACAAACTGGGCACCGAAGACGACGGCGGCGGCGTCAACACCGACACCATGATCGTCATGCACATCCCGGCCGACGGCAGCAAGGTCACCATGGTGTCCTTCCCGCGTGACTCCTGGGTCGAGATTCCGGGCTACGGCATGAACAAGCTCAACGCCGCCTTCACTCTGGGCGCCCAGAACGGCGACGATTCGGCGGGCGCACAGCTGCTCATCCAGACCATCCAGAACATGACCGGGCTGACGATCGACCACTTCGTGCGGGTCTCCCTGCTCGGCTTCTACAACGTGGTCGATGCCCTGGGCCCCGTCGACGTGTGCCTCATCAACCCGGTGAAAGACCCGTACTCCACCATCGACCTGCCGGCCGGTGTGTCCACGCTCGATGCGAAACAAGCCCTCGCCTTCGTGCGCCAGCGTCACGGCCTGCCGAACGGCGATCTCGACCGCCAAGTGCGTCAGCAGTACTTCCTCTCGGTCGAGGCCCGCAAGATGCTCTCGGCCGGCACCCTGCTCAATCCGGTGAAGCTGCAGAACGTACTCGACGCGGTCTCGTCGTCGATCGAAACCGACCCCGGGCTCAACCTGCTCGAACTCGCCGGCCAGGTGCGCAACCTGCGCGCCGACAACATCGTCTCGGCGACCGTGCCGATCACGGGCACCCCCACCATCACGGTGCGGGGGCAGAAGCTCTCGATCGTCGAGATCGACCAGGCTGCCATGCCCGAGTTCATCGCGCAGGTGGTGGGAACCCCGACCGCCTATGGCGCTGCCACCGCGGCAACCCCCGCCGAGACGACCGTGACCGTCGTGAACGGTGCGGCGATCGGCGGTGTGGCGCAGGCGAACACCGACGCCCTGGCCGCTTTCGGCTTCCAGACGAAGCCGCCCACCTCGGGTGCCACGATCGCCAAGACGACGATCAGTTATCCCGCGGGGCAGGAGGCGCAGGCGAAGGCCCTCGCCGCCTACTACCCGAACGCGTCGGTCATCTCGTCGACCACGGCCACGGGTGTCACCCTCACGATCGGCACCGACAACCAGGCGCCGACCGATCCGAATGCCGCGCCGCCGCCCGCCACCGAGGCTCCCGTCGAGGCGGCACCGACGCCGACGCCGACCAGCACCGACACCCCGAAGAACTTCGGAGAGACGGCCTGCATCAACTAGTCCCGCGACTCCCGCGCAAACGTGAGCGGCATTCGACCCGCGCCCGCTGAGCTAGGTTGGATGTATGACCCGCGAGACGCCCTCGAACACGTCACACGCTCGGGCACCCGGCAAGATCAACGTCTTCCTGGCTGTCGGCGCCGTGATGGACGACGGCTACCACGAGGTCGCCACGGCCTATCAAGCGGTCTCGGTCTATGAAGACGTGCGAGCGAGCCATTCCGACACGTTCGAGGTGTCCTTCACGGGTCCGATCGACACGAGCGACGTTCCGACCGACGCCTCCAACCTCGCCATCCGGGCCGCGCAGCTCATCGCGCGAGACACCGGTTACCGCGGCGGCGTCAGCCTCACCATCGAGAAGAACGTGCCCGTCGCGGGCGGCATGGGTGGTGGTTCTGCGGATGCCGCGGCCACCCTCCTCGCGGTCGACGATCTCTGGCAGACCGGGCTCACCCGCGACCAGCTGCTCGGCCTCGCCGCCGAGTTGGGCGCCGACGTTCCCTTCGCGCTCACGGGCGGCACCGCCATCGGCACGGGCCGGGGCGATGAGCTCAGCCCGGCGCTCGCGACCGGGCAGTTCCAGTGGGTGCTCGCCCTCGCCGGCTTCGGCATGTCCACGCCCGCCACCTACCGCGAGCTCGACGCCCACCGCGCCCGCCACGCCCTCGACATCTCGCCGGCCGTCACCCAGCCCGTTGTCGACGCCGACGTGCTGCAGGCGCTGCGAGCGGGGGATGCGCACAGGCTCGCCGCCTCGATGCACAACGACCTGCAGGCCCCCGCCCTGCACCTGCGCCCCGAGCTCTCGGGCGTCATGGAGTTGGGCGAGCAGAGCGGCGCGCTGTCGTGCATGGTGTCGGGTTCCGGCCCCACCGTGGCGTTCCTGGCCGCCGACCTCGACTCGGCGCTCGAATTGCAGATCGCGCTGAGCGCGTCAGGGGTCACGGCGCTGCGCGTGACGGGTCCGGTGCACGGCGCGCGTCTCGTCAACGACTGAGCCACTGCTCAGCTAGCGCGCTGCCTCGCGAGCTCACACGCCCGTCAGGCGACGCGCGCACCGATTGCGTCGCTCGGGCAACGCGCAGCCTCGCGCACAGACCCGTGGCCCGGCTCACGCGTCGCCGACTGAACGCGCAGCCCCGCCGCGACGCTCCTAGCCGAGAATCTCGTTCAGCTCCAGCCAGCGCAGCTCCAGCTGCTCCGTCTCGGCCTGCGCGGCCTGGGCCTTCGCGTTCAGCGCCATGATGCCGTCGTAGTCGTTCTGATCGTGCGTGGCCAGCTTCTCGTGGGCAGTGCTGATCTCGCCGCCGAGCTTCTGCAGCTTGCGCTCGATCGCCTGGATCTCCTTCTGGAGCTTGCGCTGCTCGGCGCCGCCGATCGACAGTCCGCCGCGCGTGGTGTTGCCGCCGGAGCCCGAGCCAGAGGATCCGGAGCCCGCCGAACCCGAGCCCGAGCCCGCAGCATCCGCGGGGGAGTCGCCGAGGGGCCCCGTGTGCTTCTGCTCGATCTTGCGTAATTCGAGGTACTGCTCGATGCCGCCGGGCAGGTGCCGCAGCTGCTTGCCGATCAACGCGTACTGCTGGTCGGTCACGCGCTCCATGAGGTAACGGTCGTGCGACACGACGATGAGCGTGCCGGGCCACGAGTCGAGCAGGTCTTCCATGGCCGCGAGCATGTCGGTGTCGAGGTCGTTCGAGGGCTCGTCGAGCACGAGCACGTTGGGCTCGTCGAGCAGGATGAGCAGCAATTGCAGGCGTCGCTTCTGCCCACCCGACAGGTCTTTGACGGGCGTCGACAGCTGCGCGCTGGTGAACCCCAGACGCTCGAGCAACTGACCGGGCGTCATCTCTTTGCCGCCAGCCACATAGCTCGTGCGGTAGCGCCCGATGACGTCGCTGACGCGCTCGTGGCCGATATCCTTCAGCTCGGACAGCTGCTGCGTGAGCGTTGCCACCTTGACGGTCTTGCCGCGCTTGACGCGCCCCGTGGTGGGCTCGAGTTCGCCCGTGATGAGCGCGAGCAGCGTCGACTTGCCGGCGCCGTTGACGCCCAGGATGCCCGTGCGTTCACCGGGTGCGATGCGCCACTCGACATCCGAGAAAATGAGCTTGTCGTCGTATTTGACGGACACGTCGAGCAGGTCGACGACGTCTTTGCCCAGGCGGGCCGAGGCCATCTGGCTGAGCTCGACCTTGTTGCGGGGCGGCGGCTCGTTCTCGATGAGCTGCGTGGCCGCCTCGATGCGGAACTTGGGTTTGGCCGTGCGGGCCGGGGCTCCGCGGCGCAGCCAGGCGAGCTCCTTGCGCATGAGGTTCTGTCGCTTCGACTCGGAGGCCGCAGCCATCCGGTCGCGTTCGACCCGCTGCAGGATGTAGGCGGCATACCCACCCTCGAAGGGTTCGACGATGCCGTCGTGCACCTCCCACGTGTCGGTCGAGATCTCGTCGAGGAACCACCGGTCGTGCGTCACGGTGAGCAGACCGCCGGATGTCGGAGACCAGCGCTTGCGCAGGTGCGCCGCCAGCCATCCGATCGCTTCGACGTCGAGGTGGTTGGTGGGTTCGTCGAGGAACAGGATGTCCCAGTCGCCCACGAGCAGTTTGGCGAGCGATACGCGTCGACGCTGACCACCCGAGAGGGAGGCCACGGGGGCGTCCCAGGCGAGGTCGGCGACGAGCCCGTCGATGACGTCGCGCACGCGGTAGTCGCCGGCCCAAACGTGTTCGTCAATGTCGCCCACGATGGCTTCGCCGACGGTTCCGACGTCGCCCAGCGTGTCGGCCTGGTCGAGCACGCCGACGGTCACGCCGCGGCGCAGGGTGACGCGGCCGTCGTTGGGTTCGAGACGGCCCGCGAGCATGGCCAGGAGGCTGGATTTGCCGTCACCGTTGCGCCCGACAATGCCGATGCGATCGCCCTCGTTGACTCCGAGGGTGATGTTGTCGAAGACGACGCGGGTGGGGAATTCGAGATGCAGGGACTCGGCCCCGAGAAGATGTGCCACCTGTCCAGCGTAGGCGGGGGAGCGGGGTGCCGTGAACAGCGGGGGCTCCCGGCATCCATTTCGGCGCTTCTGTCATGAAACGAAACATGACGACACAGAGCGGAACACGAATTCGCCAACCCGACCGGGGCTTGCCATATTGGGGTCTCGGCCGCTCGACGGGGCGGCCTCACACGGCTTTCGGCCCGGATGACCACACACCCGAGCACCCCTCATTTTTTCCACACTTCTCCACGGCACAGAACGAAAGAGGCACCATGTCAGGCACCAACATCCCCGCCGGCGGCACCGGCGCAGGCACGGGCGCAGGCTCGAACAACGCCCCCCAGCTTCCCCAGCGCAAGAAGTCGAAGACCGGCTGGATCGTCGGCGGCGCCGTCGGCCTCATCGCGGTCATCGTGGCCGTCGTGCTCGTGATCGTCAACCTGCAGGCCCCGGCATCCACCGAGGCCAACGGTGCCGGCTCGGGCTCGGGTTCGTCGTCCGCCCCCACCACCGTCTCGATCGGTGTCACCGACTCGTCGCAGGACTACTGGGCCACGCTCACCAAGCTCGCCGCGAAAGAGAACATCACGCTCGAGGTGACCAACTTCAGCGACTACCAGCAGCCCAACCCGGCGCTCGTGCAGAAGCAGACCGACCTCAACTCGTTCCAGCACCTGCGCTTCCTCGCGCAGAACAACGTCGAGACGGGTGACGACCTCGTGCCGATCGCCTCGACCGTCATCGTGCCGCTCGGCCTCTACTCCAAGAAGTGGACCGACGTGAAGGACATTCCCGAGGGCGGGCAGATCGCCATCCCGAACGACCCGTCGAACCAGGCCCGCGGCCTCTTCGTGCTCGAGAAGGCCGGCCTCATCACTCTGACCGGTGACAAGGCCACGCCGACCCCCGCCGACATCGACGCCGCGAAGTCCAAGGTCACGGTCGTCACGGTGGATGCCGCACAGACCGCCCTGTCGCTCGACTCGGTCGACGGCTCGATCATCAACAACAACTACGTCGCCGACGCCGGCCTCGACCCCAACAAGGCCATCTTCAAGGACGACCCCAAGGACCCGGGTGCCACGCCCTACATCAACGTGATCGTGGCCCGCGGAGCCGACGCCGACAACCCCGCCTACCTCAAGGTGGCCGAACTCTGGCACGACAAGTCGGTCACCGACCAGGTGCTCGCCGCGTCGAAGGGCAGCGCCGTGCTGGTCGAGGGCTGGACCCCCGAAGAGCTGCGCGCCGAGCTGAAGAAGATCGAAGAGCAGTTGAAGGCGTCCGAATAACCATGACGCCTCGCTCGTGACCCTCGGGGTCGGGCGGCCAGCGGATGTCGCGGCCACCCGACCCCGTCGGTGCGAGCAGCCTCGACCACCCGCACGACCGCGAGCACACCCCGCCCGCGACATCCGCCGGCCACCCGCCGACACCGCAGCACACCCCGCATCAACCGAAGGACGAATATGCCCCCTCTCGTCGAACTGGAGAACGTCGTCAAGACGTACGGCCAGAAAGAGAAAACGAACGCCGTCGACGGTGTCTCGCTCGCCGTCGAAGCGGGCGAGATCTACGGCATCATCGGCCACTCGGGCGCGGGCAAGTCCACGCTCGTGCGCCTGATCAACGGGCTCGAGCGCGTCACGAGCGGGCGGGTCGTCGTCGACGGACACGAGATCTCGTCGCTTAAAGAGCGCGAGATCCGGCCCCTGCGGCTCGGCATCGGCATGATCTTCCAGCAGTTCAACCTGTTCCGGTCGCGCACCATCGCGGGCAACGTGGCCTACCCACTGCGGGTCGCCGGCTGGTCGAAGGCCGACCGTGACAAGCGCGTCGCCGAGTTGCTCGACTTCGTCGGTCTGCTGCACCGCGCCTACGACTACCCCGAGCAGCTCTCGGGTGGCCAGAAGCAGCGCGTCGGCATCGCCCGCGCTCTCGCCACCTCACCCAAGCTGCTGCTGGCCGACGAGTCGACGTCGGCGCTCGACCCCGAGACCACGCAAGAGGTTCTGCGCCTGCTCAAGAAGGTCAACGCCGAGCTGGGAGTCACCATCATCGTCATCACGCACGAGATGGATGTCGTCCGCTCCATCGCCGACCGCGTGGCTGTGCTCGCCGACGGCAAGATCGTCGAAGAGGGCAACGTGTTCGACGTCTTCTCCGACCCGCAGACCGACACGGCCAAGAAGTTCATCAGCACGGTCATCCGCAATCAGCCCGCCACCGACGACATCCAGCGTCTGCGCGGTAGCCACACGGGTCGCATCGTCAACGTCGAGGTGCACGAGTCGGCGCGCGTCGGCGAGGTTCTCTCGCATGCGCACGAGCGTTACGGCGTGCGCTTCGAGATCGTCTATGGCGGCATCAGCGCCATCCAGTCGAAATCGTTCGGCTCTCTCACGCTCGAGCTCTCGGGTTCGGACGCGGATGTCGAGCGCCTCGTGACCGACCTGAGAGCCCTCACCACGGTCGAGGAGGTGGCCGCATGATCCGCACCGCCACCACCGATTGGGGTCAGCTCGGCCCCCTGCTGCTCGAGAACCTGTGGCTGACCCTCTACATGGTCGCCGTCACGCTGCTCGTGGCCGGGTTCCTCGGCCTCGTCTTCGGCATCCTGCTCTATACGACCAGGCGCGGAGGCATCCTGCAGAACACGGCGGTCAACGCCATCCTCAACGTGCTCGTCAACATCGTGCGGCCCATCCCGTTCATCATCCTGATCGCGGCCCTGCAGCCCGTCACCATGGCGGTCATCGGTGTGACCATCGGCACGACCGCGGCGATCTTCACGATGATCGTGGGGGCCACGTTCGGCATCGCGCGCATCGTCGAACAGAACCTCGTCTCGATCGACCCGGGAACCATCGAGGCCGCGCGAGCCGTCGGCGCGAGCCCGTGGCGCATCATCACGACCCTTCTGGTGCCCGAAGCGCTCGGACCGCTCATCCTCGGCTACACGTTCGTCTTCATCGCCATCGTCGACATGTCGGCCATCGCCGGTTCGATCGGCGGCCGCGGCCTGGGTGACTTCGCCATCGTCTACGGCTACGGCCGCTTCAACTGGGAAGTCACCATCGTCGTCACGATCATCATCATCGTCATGGTGCAACTCGTTCAGTTCTTCGGCAACTGGCTGGCGCGCAAGGCCCTGCGCCGCTGATCGACCCACCCGAGCGGATGTCGCGAGCCGAACCCCGGCCGCGGCATCCGCTTCGTCGTGCCCGGCGTCGTCGTCCGCGCACCGACGCCGGTTGTCCTCCCGCGTGCAGGGCGCGTCGACCCCGCGACCCGCAACCCCTCGGCGGGTCGTTTCGGCCCGTCCTAGGCTGAGCCTATGAGCGAACCCGCGTCTGCAACCTGGCCCGACGCCCCCGAGCTGCCCGGCCGCGCCGTCATCGCGCAACGGTGGAGCGACCTCACCTTCCTGCACTGGCGGGTCGACCCCGCCCAGGTTGCGCCCCTCCTGCCGCCCGGCACGCGCCCCGACGTCATCGACGGCTCGAGCTGGGTGGGCCTCATCGCCTTCCGCCTCTCGGACAGCGCCTTCTTCGGCCTGCCTCCCGTTCCCTACTTCGGCACGTTCCCCGAGATCAACGTGCGGCTCTACTCGATCGACGATCAGGGCCGCCGAGCCGTCGTCTTCGCCTCCCTCGACGCCTCGCGGCTCGTCAGCGTGCTCACGGCCCGTGCCGCGTTCGGCCTGCCCTATCGCTGGGCCCGGATGTCGATGGGCCGCCGCTCCGACGACCGGGGCGAGCTCTTCGCCTACCGTTCGCGCCGCCACCTCGCAGACCGTCTCCTCGGCGACAAACGCAACCCCGGCCACGTGCCCAGCGCCTCCACCCACCTCATCGCGCGAGCTCTGCCCGGAGCCGTCACGGGCGACCCGATCGCCGAGTTCCTCACCGCTCGCTGGGCCTTCCACGAGACGCACCTCGGCCGCACCTGGTTCGGGTCGAACCACCACGGTCCGTGGCCCCTGCAACGCGCCGAGCTGCTCCACCTCGACGACACGCTCCTCGCGGCCGCCGGATTCGCCGCGCTCGCCGCCATCCCGCCGGACTCGGTCCTCTACTCGCCGGGCGTCGAAACGGTCTTCAGCCGCCCGGTCCCGTTGTCCCGATCACTGCCGCGCCGATAGGTTGTTCCCGTGACAACACCCCTCCAACAGCGCCGCCGGGTCGAATCGGCGCGCGCCTGGGCCTGGTTCGCCGTCGTCCTCGGCATATTCTCGGTAAGTGTCAACCTGCTGATGATGGTGCTGACATCGTCCTGGAACGGCTTCTGGGGTCAAATCGGGTTTGGCGTCGTCATTGCCATCTCGGCGATCATCACGCTCAAGAAGAACCCCAAACCGCAGGGCCCAGATCCCGCTCCGCAGCGCACCCCGGCTCCCGAGAATGCGCTGGGCAAGGACGGCAACTCGCTCGACTAGGGCGCCAGTTCGTCGAAGTCGAGGCTGAGCGTGCGCAGGAGCGCCGAGAGGCGGCGACGGTCGGCGGGGGAGAGGGCGCCGAGCAGCTCGGCCTCCGCGTCGACGAGACGGGTGATGGCGGCATCCACGCGGGTCAGCCCTGCCGGTGTCATGACGACCAGGATGCCGCGGCCGTCGTGCGGGTCGGTGCGACGCTCGACGAGCCCACGCCCCACGAGCCGGTCGATGCGATTCGTCATGGTGCCCGACGACACGAGCGTCTGCTGCAACAGGTATTTGGGCGACGCGGCGAACGGCTCGCCCGCGCGGCGCAGGGCCGCCAACACGTCGAATTCGGATGCTTCGAGCTCCGACCGCGTGAACGCCGTGCGCCGGGCCCGGTCCAGGTGTTTCGCGAGCCGGCCCACGCGGCTCAACACTTCGAGCGGCGAGAAGTCGAGGTCGGGGCGTTCGCGCCGCCAGTCCTCGACGATCCGGTCGACTTCGTCGTGCGGGGCATCCATTCGTCCATTATGTCGGGACACCGGTGCGCGCAGGCCTTAAGCCCTTCCGAATGCCGTCCGCGCGCGAACCTCCGACACTCGCGCGCACCGGGGCCGCCGCATCTGGCAGACTTGTCTGGTGCGCACGCGCACGGTCCGCCTTGGTGTAATGGCAGCACGGCAGCCTTTGGAGCTGTTAGGTCTAGGTTCGAGTCCTGGAGGCGGAGCTCGAAAATAACGCGACAGCGCATTCTCGAGATTTCGTGCGGGCACGAGTCCGGTAGCCTCGATACGGTTCAGTGGGCGTTCCAGCCCGGCCCCGACTCAAGGGAATGTGATGACGGACTCGACTCTCGCAATCATCGTTCTGGCCGCCGGCCAGGGCACGCGCATGAAATCCCGCACCCCCAAGCTCCTGCACCCGCTGGGCGGCCTGCCGGTCGTCTCGCATGTGCTCGCCACGGCCGGTGCGCTCGATGCCGCGCACGTGCTCGCCGTGGTGCGCCACGAGCGCGAGCGCCTCGTCGAGGTCATCGAGCGCGACCTGCCCGGCACGGTCATCGTCGACCAAGACGAAATCCCCGGCACGGGCCGCGCGGTCGAACTCGCGGTCGAGGCCCTGCCCGCCGACTTCGACGGTGACGTGCTCGTCATCAACGGCGACGTTCCGCTGCTCAACGCCGACACGCTCGGCAACCTGATCGAGCACCACCGCCGCCAGCCCGTTTCGGCCACCATCCTGTCGGCGATCCTGGCCGATGCCACGGGCTACGGCCGCATCATCCGCACGGCCGACGACGCCCTCGACCAGATCGTCGAGCAGAAGGACGCCACGCCCGAGCAGCTGGCCGCCACCGAGATCAACGCGGGCGTCTACCTGTTCCGTGCCCCGGCACTGCGCGAGCAGCTCGGCAAGCTGGGCGTCGACAACGCGCAGGGCGAGAAGTACCTGACCGATGTCATCCACCTCATGCGCACCTCGGGCGACGACGTCATCGCCGTTCCCGTGTCGGATGCCTGGATCGCCGAGGGCATCAACGACCGCGTGCAGCTCTCCACCGCCGCCTGGCGCCTCAACCAGATCGTTCTGCGCCGCTGGCAGCTGGCCGGCGTCACCATCCAAGACCCCTCCTCCACCTGGATCGATGTGCAGGCCAAGCTGGCCCCCGACGTCACGATCCTCCCCGGCACGCAGATTCTCGGCGCGACCGTCATCGCCGAGGGCGCGACCGTCGGCCCCGATAGCACCATCCTCGACTGCGAGATCGGCGAGAACGCCACGGTCAAACGCACGGATGCCACGCTCGCCGTCATCGGCGCGGGGGCGAGTGTCGGCCCCTTCGCCTACCTGCGGCCCAACACGCGCCTCGGCGTCGACGGCAAGATCGGCACCTTCGTCGAGACCAAGAACTCGTCGATCGGCGACGGCAGCAAGGTGCCCCACCTGTCTTATGTGGGCGACGCCACGGTCGGCGAGGGCTCGAACATCGGCGCCGGCACGATCTTCGCCAACTACGACGGCGTCAACAAGCACGCCTCCGAGATCGGTTCGCACGTTCGAACCGGATCGCACAACGTGTTCGTCGCACCGATTAGAATTGGCGACGGAGCGTACACGGGCGCGGGCACGGTGGTTCGCAAGAGCGTGCCGGCCGGGTCCCTCGCCATCAACGTCGCCCCGCAGCGCAACCTCGAGGGGTGGGTCTCGTCCCACCGCCCGGGCAGCGACGCAGCACAAGCCGCCGAAGCCGCCTCTCCCCGGGAGGCTTCGGAAACCTCGGGCAACACCACCGAAGGTTAATCACAGAAATACCGCCGAGAGGCAAGATGCCGGGTCGCCCGGCAGAAAGCAGGGTTCGTGTCCGGCATCAAAATCACCGGCCAGAAACGCCTCGTCCTGAT
>Ga0308164_10000419_pt1 | contig 77420 bp, 66 predicted proteins | sample PhyTR2_FD_201031 | JGI IMG/M metagenome (GOLD analysis project Ga0308164, IMG submission 201031) | Phyllosphere microbial communities from UC Gill Tract Community Farm, Albany, California, United States - DLSLT.R2 | ecosystem: Host-associated > Plants > Phyllosphere > Unclassified | place: USA... | reverse complement strand
GTTGAGTAATCGTTACTGTTCTTGTTGTTGTACAAGAATTAGCATCTGTTACCGTTACCGTATAGATTCCTGCAGAAAGTCCCGTTGCTGTTGCAGCAGTTCCCCCTGATGGTGACCATGAATACGTGTATGGCGCAGTTCCACCTGAAACTGTTATTGATGCTGAACCGTTAGACCCGCCATTACAGCTTAAATTCGTCTGAGAAACCGTTGCTGATAAAGCTGTTGGTTGTGTTACCGTTGCATTCACGGTTCCAGTACATCCGTTGGCATCAGTAATCGTTACCGTATAAGTTCCCGCTGCCAATCCTGTTCTGTCCTCAGTGGTAATTCCACCACCCCAGTTGAATGTATATGGTGCAGTTCCACCTGTTGGTGTTAAATTAATAGAACCGTTTGAAGCACCATTACATGCTACATTCGTTACGACTGTTGTTCCTGAAACTGCAGAAGCTGGTTGAGTTACCGTTGCATTTACCGTTCCTGTACATCCGTTGGCATCAGTAATCGTTACAGTATAAGTTCCTGCTGCCAATCCTGTTCTGTCTTCAGTGGTAATTCCGCCACCCCAGTTGAAAGTATATGGTGCAGTTCCGCCTGTCGGTGTTAAATTAATAGAACCGTTCGAAGCACCGTTACATGCTACATTCGTTACGACCGTCGTTCCTGAAACTGCAGATGCTGGTTGAGTTACCGTTGCATTCACGGTTCCTGTACATCCGTTGGCATCAGTAATCGTTACCGTGTAAGTTCCTGCTGCCAATCCTGTTCTGTCCTCAGTGGTAATTCCACCACCCCAGTTGAATGTATATGGTGCAGTTCCACCTGTGGGTGTTAAATTGATCGAACCGTTTGAAGCACCGTTACATGCTACATTCGTTACGACTGTAGTTCCTGAAATACTGGTTAAAGTTAAAGAAGCGGCAGTTGACGTTGCTGAACCTGACGAATTCGTAACAACACAACGATATTGATATCCATTCATTGCGGAAGTCACTCCCGTCACTGTAAGTGTATTGGTAGTAACTCCGGAAAAAGGAGCTGTATTCGATAAAGCTGTAAATCCGCTTCCCGAATTCTGATACCATTGATAAGAAGTTGCTCCGGTAGTAGTAACACTAAATGTAGCAGTTCCGCCCGAACATACTGTCGTATTTGTTGGACTTACGGTAATTACAGGAGCACTTCCAATAAAAGTACATCCTGAATATTGTCCGACGGAACCCGTACTAAGCGACCAGTTTGCGAGATTCATTACTACTGAACGCACGTTCGCAGCTGTTGTAGTAGGTGTTCCAGAACAATTGAATTTTCCTGACTGTGCAAGTGTATTTCCTGTGACAGAGCCCGTATAGAACGCACTGGTTCCACCGGTAAGACCGGGAGGCATCAATGAAGCATTAGGTGATGCTACTGCTCCGATGTTCCATCCCGCACTGGTTGAACCTGCAGTATAAAAATAGTTGATTCCTGCAATGGAGTACGCTCCGGATCCTGTGATACTGCCGCTTCCTCCCTGAAATGCTATGATCTGATCTCCCACGTTAGACAATGAAAGCCCATTTGTAGACGTTCCCTCAGTAAGAGCAACAGTACCATTAACCGTTGAGGTAGATAAAGCAGGATTGTAGGCAGAAGCTACAAGCCCAGCAATAAAAACCTCGGTTCCTACCGGCAGCGCAGTACCACTCGTCCAGGTGATGGAAGATTCTGTACTTGCTGCAGCCTGCCATCCGGAACCTGTATAGCCCCGGTCAGTAAAACTTATCTTTGTTCCGCTCGAAATATTGGTGAGCAAAACAAAAGAGAAGCTATCCCCTGCACCTGCTAACGGAGTAGAGTCATATGCCGTAAAGGCAATATCTCCCGGCGCAAGAGTTGTCTGCGCATACGCTCCGGAGGCGCATAATAACGAACCAGCTAAAATGATAAAGTTGGTTAGTTTTTTAATTTTTAGATAAAAATTTCTCATATTTAACATTTTCGATTATAGACTGACAAATTGACCTCCCTTTTTTAAACCAAATGCACTTAATTTATGACCACTCATAAAACCTTCATCTGTGTATATAATATCCAGACGCAGCTGAGTTCCATTACTGCATTTTACAATTAAACCACTTTCTTCACTGAGTGAAAGAATAGTTCCCGGAGGATTGGGAAGATCATTTATTTTTTCAATTACAGTAGCTTCTACTACTCTTATATTCCAGCCATTCCACTGAGTATATGCACCTTTATTCCAAGGATTACAAGCTCTGGAAAGGGCTTCAATTTCATGAGCATCAGACTTCTGCCATGATATACATACATCTTCTGCCTGTGGCCTTTTATAATATTTCGCTTTTCCATTTTCCTGTTCGGTTCCCTGAAAACCTTTTTTCAACAGGGGTAAAAGTTCCGTAAGGATATTGACTGCTAACCATGATAAATTGGTACACAGAATACCATGCGTCATATTTGAGCGTATCGGTATGGTCTTTTTCAGTACAATAGCGCCGCTGTCAATTTTCTCTTCTATTGCATGGATGGTAATACCTGTTTCTTTAGCCTGATTTTTCAGTGACTGAAATACAGGATCGGCACCACGCATTTCCGGTAAAAGGCCGTAATGAAAATTATAGAACTTAGCAGGATATTTTTTCAATATTTCATCCGAAATCTTCCAGGGAAATGTCATCGTAAAAATATATTCGGGATCTGCCTTTCCTATTAATTCATGAAACTGAAGCGAAAAATCTTCTTTTTTCATGATGATCAACGGAATACCGGACTGCTTAGAAATCATGGTACAGAAATCAATAACATCTGTATTTCCTTCCGGTACACCGATGCCATAAAGCTGCCCTGATGAATGCAGTGACTGCAAAGCAGGAATTGCCATACGATTATTGCATAATACTGCTGTTTTAGATTTCATATTCATGATTCCAGACAGGCATAAGCATTAAGCCATGTATTTGCTTCAACATTCTGCATGGCTTTTATATTAATTTTCAGACTTTCACGTTCTACCTCTGTCACCGAAGCATTACGGACATTTGTAAGAAGACAGTTCCCCGTATTCTCATCTCTTGATACTGTGGCATAATAAACCGGAGCTTCGGTAAACCTGTTTTCAGAATTCATACATACTTTTCCACGAGGTGAATCGATGGATATATTGTCGAATTCAAAGTTTTCCATCCCAATAAAAAGTGCAGCTTCCCATCCCAATAATGAGAAAATATTTGCCTTATCCTCTTTGTTTTTATTGAGAGTTGATACAAAAACTTCATTTTCAGGAGTCTGCAGGTTTTGTGACCATGGTACTGCAGAATTCCAGTCTGTTCCGGAATAGGCTATTTTTTTCAGCCACAGTTCTTCAGCGCTAAATCCTGCTCCGTAGATAGAATGATTTCCTTTAATTTCGCTGCTTCTGCTGAAAAAATCTTCTGCCATATCTCCGCAAAAGGAGATAAGCATAGCAGTTTTCTCCTCATGCTGAAGATAATCTGTGAGCGGGGCTATACTGAAATCTTCACGGCGCAAAGAGGTAATATGATTACAACCTATGGTACCTCCTTTTTCTTCAACTGCTTTTGAATATACATAAGAGGTACGGTAGCCCGCATCATAAAACGAGCAGGTAAATGCAAAATTTTTATACCCATGCTCAATTGCCTGCTGCACAATAACTCTTGTACATAAACTTCCCTGTAAAGAAATAAAATATGCATGAGAAAGTTTTCCCTGAAAGGCAGGAAAATGATATCCACTGTCCAAAACCAGCAGTGTTTTATCTGAAGATTGAAAAAGCGGATGTACAAATTCTGCTGCAATAGGATTGATATATCCAATAACAATGTCTGCACCTTCCAGTAAAAACTGTTCGCAACGTTCATAAATTTCTTCGTGCTTTGCAGCAACACCGATTCCAGAAGAGACAATTTCATGATATCCTTCTAAACCGATATTTTTTAACGACTGTCGGAATCCATCCATAATATCAAAAGAAATTGAAGGATAGATTACGGATCGTGGTAAGAGTAAAGCTATTTTCATTTTTTTTAAATAAAACCTCTAACAGATAAAACTATCAGAGGTTTGTTGATTATCAATTATGATCTCGATGGGAAAATTCCGTAAAGACAAATAATATAATTCACTCCCAGATACGGCTGCTGCACGTTTATAGGCTGACTTCCTCCTGCAACACTTAAATTGAATGCAGTAGATATTGGTCTTAAAGTGGTATCTGCAGTCTGACTGGAGTATAAACCAGATAACGAGGCTAGAGTACTATCGGTAGGTGAGCCGGTATCTCCACCATCTGAGAAGGTTTTAATAGCGACCGTTTCGTTACCTGACGTATGAGTGTGGGTCGGCATGTTTGCCACTGTGCAGGTAACAGCTTCGCTGCCTGACATTTCTCCCAGCTGATACGCTTCAATTCCTACTGCCATCCCTGTTCCCATTGGTGCTCTTCCTGCAAAATTTGGAAGCATAAATGTGGTCACACCGTTCCCACCGTACATAGTTCCCAGCAAAGCAAATAGCGCCTGATTAGTATTTATATTTAAGAGTTGTCCCTGACAAAATGCCCAGTTTTTTGGAGCAAAATCTCCTGCAAAAATTCGGATTTCTGACATTGTTCCGTCCATAATGATTAGTTTTTTAAGATTAAAGATTGACTAAATTAACTTCTGCTTGGGAAAATTCCTTCAAGACAGATAATGTAATTGGTGGCCAGTATAGGCTGTACAATTCCAAATGGCATATTATTGCCCACTACAGACAAAGAACCAGTAGTTGCTGCGGGAGCAATATGCGTATCTGCCGCCTGTGTAGAATAAGCACCCTGCAAACCTCCTAGTACAGTTTCTGAAGGAGATCCTGTGTCTCCACTGTCCGAATAAGCAGGAAAACCTATTACTGAACTTGCCGAATGAACATGTGCAGGCATCTGAGCTACAGACATTGATGTAGTTTCAACCCCTCCGGTCTCTCCCAAACCAATATTTGTAAGCCCCGGTCCGGTACCTATTCCTACAGCAATACGGCTTCGCAGATCAGGAACCGCAAATGTGGTTTGCCCGTCTCCGCCGTATATTGTTCCCATAATAGCGTAAGGTGCCTCGTAATTTGATATACTATATTTAGTCCCGTCACAAAAAACCCAGCCTAATGGCGCAAAATTCCCTGCAAACAGACGAATTTCTCCTATATATCCTTCCATAATGTAAGTGTTTGATTATTATTAGTTGTTTTTTTAATCTGATAAAATATTAAGATCTTTGAGGAAATATGCCCATCATACAGATAATATAATTGATCCCTATTGACGGCTGATTGATCGATAACGGAGTATTTCCACCAGCAGTACCAATCTGCAGCGATAGAGGGATAGGTTTTGTGGTAGAATCGCTTCCCTGCGAACTGTACATCGAAGGTTTGGATGCCAAAACATTGTTTGACGGAGATCCCGAATCCCCTTCTTCAGAGAATGCAGGTATTACGATACTTCCTGTTGCAACATGCGTATGTGCGGGCAGGTTTGTCATATTCAGCGTTACAGTATTGGCTCCTGCAGATTCACCCAGATTATAATAAGATAAGCCAGGTCCCTGTCCTGCACCAACAGCAGATCTTCCCATAAGATTGGGCAATCCGAAAGTGGTTTTCCCGTCTCCGCCGTAGGTGGTTCCCAAAATAGCGAACAAGGCCGTGTTTGATCTGATTGCCAATAATGATCCGTCGCAGTATCCCCAGTATTTAGGGGCAAAATTTGCGGCAAAAAGTCGGATTTCTCCAATTGTTCCGTCCATAATTATTTGTTTTTTTAAAAGTGAAACTCTGTTTAGTTTTTTGGTAGATAACTTAAATAATAATCAAAATACTGCAGCCTTTTCAGCAAAAATTTTAAACAGTACAAAACGGTACTATACAACTTTGCTCAGAGCTGGAAAATCAACCAGCATACAGGATAAAAAATCTACATCCTATTTTATTTGATCAATATTTTAATTAAAATTTACGAATTAGAAGTACGATATAAAGGCTAGAAACCTTTTTTGGGAAATGTTATCATATTATTGAGTTTTGGTTGGTTAAAGTTTTTATATGATTTAGTTATCGATACAAATATACATATATTATTAAATAAAAAAATAAATTATAACATAAAAGATACCATATCTTCATGAATTAACATTTATTACCTATAAATCACAATTCTTTAATATAGCATTTAATTACGGGTAAAATTAGCGCTTTCTGCAGATGTAAAACTCCGTATTTTCCCTGATTTTTTTCTGATGGGTAATTTCTAATTTTGTTTTCTAACCAAGAAAATAAATATAATATGAGCGCAAAGCAATCAAATTTGTCGAACCCAAAATATGGATACGACATGGTAGTTGCCACTTCCCAACTATCCGTAAACGCCACGATGATGGAGTGGCTATCAAAATACAAAGGCCAACCATTTATTCAGGCTTACCTCTACGATCCTTCAGCAAATAACGGACAAGGCGGTCCTTCACCCACCAATTTCGAAGAACTGAAAATCAGACTTGGATTTGATCCTTTCAGTGTACCTTCCGATACCCCGATGACTGATCCCAGAATGGTAAAACTACTGAACGAGAAGTTTATGTTTGCTTTTTTTGCAGAACTGGGGCTTCCAGACTTCCCCCTGGAAAAAATTCCTCCTACTATTGCCTTTAACAAAGAAGGATCTTATGTAACCTACAACATGGTTGCCAAAAGTTTTAAAATAGCAGTGGTACAGCCATCACTTTACGGCTCTGCAACCTGGATCAATCTGAGTCAGGAAACCGCACCGGAACCATGGGTTTTCTCGTTTACCGTAGATTTGGATTTAAGAACAGACAATATCAATAATCATTTTCATGATCTTCCGATAGAAACGCAGAATGAGATCAAAAATCTAGGAATAGACATGTTCAGCGTGCAGCAATTATTTTTAGATCTGAACGCAGCAGGTTTGTCCGACAGTGTAGTAATCAAAGGGCTGGATAAAAGCAGTATTGCTTATGTATTTTTAACCCAGATATTTATTAATACCTATTTGGCACAGATCAGCAAAGAAGGCGGAATCATGTTAGGATATAGCGTCGTATCAAAAGAGGCATTCCCAGCGAATGTTTCAATTATACCTACTGATATGAATTTTATGATATCATCCTACAAAGATCCTAATGGTAAAGCTTCTGCTGATTATGATGCTTATACACTGAATTACCTCATCATGTCGAAAGGAAGACCGCTTCCTGCTCCGGTACAATTTTCATGGAACTGGGTAGACAAAGATAAGGTATCACAATATGCAGGCGTAATGGCGGTGAACAGAAATTCTTTTATTGCATTCCTGCGCGACCTGTTGTCACCGGGACTGAAAACCATTGCCCGAAAACCAACCACCTATTTTCATATCAACTGCATTGAATGTAACATCAAATGGGGCTATCAAACAGAAGAATCTTCTCAATCCTATAACGTTGTGAATGAAGGCGGTGCCCATGTTCTTACCTATACGTACAATAAAACAGCATATGATGATGACAGTACCTATTGCGGTATATATGGAACCTGGGGGAATTTTGAAGCCAAATACAATGTACAGTCTGATGTCTATCTGGAAGGAACCACGATCCGCATAGAAACTACAGCGACAATGTGGATGCACCTTAATGTATGTGGTGGCGTTACTGAAGGAAATTTTGCAAAAAAAACTTCTAAAACCTCTTATACGCTTGGAGTAGATGCATACGGGCGAATTACAGTAAGCCGACAAGGACCGACAATTACCGATCATTCAGAAAATGTAGACCCAAGCTGGTGGACCAAATTTCTCACTTTAGGTGCTATCAATGACATGGTGGATAAAGTAAAGGAATCTGTAAAATCATGGCTGGAAAGCTTCCTTACCGCAGATGCCTCCAGAATAGAATATATGCTGAATGCTTCCAGCGGATGGACATTCCCGGGCTCCAGAACATTTGCTTTTATGAATGCCCAATTCTCGGAAAATCAAGATCTTGTAACTAACGTATTGTACATCTCGCCAAAAACTGATCGCGAAACGGTTGCCCAAATGCTTGCACTGGTAAAAAAAGAACCTGAATTATTACTAAAAAAAGCAAGCAGTCTGGAAAAAGTATTAATGCACAAAATAGCCGCATTATCAGAAAACATGACAGATACTGATAATTAACATTGCCAAGTAAAAACAAATCACTAAAAACTAAAAAAATGCCAGATAAAAAAATAACTTTCTCTACGGAGCTGATGGTGAATTTTAAGCAGGCAAAAGTAGTGTCACCGCAGGAGAAGTTTCAGGCTCTACAAACTCCTGATGGACATTCCCTTCTTTTTTCAATAAGTACTGAGCACATATTTTACCTTACCCAGCAGACATCAGGAATTGCTGATGGCTGGAAGCAGTATGACCTGAGCAGCCGCCTCAGTAATGCACACGGCGGTAAAAAAGTAAAAGCTAAAACATTTGCCGTATCACAAAATTTTATCAGCGGAAATATTGATATGGTACTTGCCTTATCTGTAGATGATGTAGATTATGTGTATGTATCCCTTAATAATAAATCTGCGACAGATGCAATTAATGAGCTGACGGTGCAATGGACAGTTATGCCATATGATGATCCCGATCATAAAGACATAACAGTAGATGTGCAAAATCTATATATTGCCCAGACTAAAAATGAGCAATATATCGTTGCTGATTTATCAAGGAAAACCTTTAATCCTCCGTCCAATTTCTTAGAGCGTTACTATGTAGATCCCGCCAAAGTAAGTGGCAGATACTGGAACAGTCTTCCTATGGGAGGTGACCTTAATCCCGGAATAAGCAGTGCCATTGGGAGAAAAGGCGGCGACAGAGTGGATGGAATTTATACATTGGGATCAATCAACGGCCGTACGGAATTGCTTTACACGCCTGTCTATAATTATTTTAACCGAAAAGCACCACCCACGATAACCCGTCTTGAAGTTCCCGGTGGTGCAAGAGGGCTTGCCGTAGCCAATGCTGGCAGTACGACGACCGACCTTTTTGTTGTTGGTGAGAAAAAGCTGTACTACTTTGCTGCTGACCATCAGGAGGATGGTTCGGCAGGAATAATGGTGATGCAGAACGATCTTCTGGACGGCGTTAAGGATGTTTATGCATTTGCCAACGAAGATAAATATGTAATCTGGGGCAGAAACCGTGCTAATCAGATATTTTATACATCCTGCTTAAAAGAAAATGTGAAGGATGCCAATTCCTGGACTTATCCTATACCGATATTAACAGGAGTAGAGCAACTTTCACCTCTGCTAAACATAGCAAATTCATCGAACACCTTTTTTGCGGTCGCAGGAAATCAATTGGAAAAAGCGGTACAGTCACCGGAAACAAGCATCTGGACATTTCAGAAAATCACACTGGAGACGCCTGTTGATGCAAAAGCAGAACGCTATAGCTCTTATACTACGAGGATACAGCTTACTGACAACAACGAACAGATACTTCCTGATACAGAACTTTATATAAGTTCCAATACCAGCATGCCTGTGCTTATCAATAATTTGTATTACCTCATTACACCAGAACCAATTCCCGTAAGAACAGATGCGGGAGGCGCTCTCACTGTTGTGGAACAGATTACAGACATCACAGGTGTGCAGATTATGGTTTCAGACGACTCCGGAACTTCTGTTGTTATCAACCCGATGGATAAGCCGTTTGATAAAATATCATCTCTTGACACAGTCGACAAACTGAAAGATGCAACAATTGTAAATCCAGACGGCAGCAGCAAAAAGCTTGTAAGTTCTGATGTAGATGCAGAAAGACTGAAACAGGTGGCTGCTGCAAACACAAAAATTTCTAAAGCCTACGAAGATGTAGCACAAAGTTTTATGAGGAAACCACGGCCACTGTTGCTAAGTATGCCCACAGGAAACCGAATGTATCTTGAAGGAATAGGCGATACTATACTGAGTGAAGTGGGAGACATTTTCAGCTGGCTTCAAAGCGGTATCCAATACGTGGCCGACATCGTACAGGATGCTGTTTCCGGGGTATGGCGTTTTGTTGTGAAAATCGGAGAAAAAATTTATCAGGGGATTTTGGACTGTGTCGAAAAGGTAGTTGGTGCGGTACGCTGGCTGTATGAAGTGATAAAAACAGCCATTGAAGATTTGCTAAAATATCTTGAATTTCTCTTTCAGTGGAAAGATATCACCCGCACCAAAGCAGTATTCAAAAACCTCAGCAAGATCTATTTGCAGCATGAGATCGATCAGATGGGTGAATTGAAAGGCGCATTTGACGGTGAAATGAAAAAGCTCGTAAAGATCGTTAATGATTGGGGAGGAATTACAGACTGGAAAGGTTTAGGAGCTGCTGCCACATCGTTGGTAGATGCCAGTTCTCAGCCTTCAAAGGGAGAATCTGCACCAGGAAATTTACTGCTTTCCCATTTCCAGAACAATGCATCCAACATTAAAATCACACCGGCAAAGCAGGTACTCACCGATAACAAATCGATCATCGATCTTCTTTTTGAAGCACTGAAAAAAGAAGGAATAATTTTCGATGCGGTACTGGATCAGCTGGATCAGCTTGCTTCGGAATACCAAAACCTTACCCTTGAGCAAATCCTGAAACGGATTATCGCAATCATAGGTTCCAGCTTGCTGGAAACCACTCAAAACGTAATCGATGTATTATTTGATATCGTCATACAAATGGTGAGTTCCGCACTGGAAATACTAGATACCCCAATCTATATACCTGTTGTAAGCGACATTCTTGAATATTTTGGAGTTCCCAAATTATCTATGCTGGATCTTATCTGCTATATGGGAGCAGTTCCTGTGACCGTGGTGTACAAAATTGCGAAAAATTCGGCTCCTTTTCCTGAGGATGAATTTACCAATTTCCTCATTAACGCAACCAGCTTTGAGGAAGTAAAAAAAGCATTCAATCCTCCAAAAATTGTTTTGACTACCCATCCTCAAAATCTGAGAGCAGAAAGTACAGCGATATCTTTATCCGTAAATCCGGATCAGATATTTTATGCTGATACAAATGTACTTAAAGAAATCCGGGGGATCAATGTGTCTATTTCTCCGGAGAATTCAAATGTAATCTTTATCACAGGGAATATGTTTGCCGGGTTCTTCTCACTGATGTCGATCTTTATAGCTCCGTTTGAAGCTGCGGCTCCTACAGGAGATAATCCTTTTGGAACTTTTTCTGCCGTATTAGGCGTTCTGGGTGCAGGATCAAATGGCATTACCACCACACTGGTTCCCAAAAATCCTATTAAAAACGAAGTCGTCTCCTGGATCAGTACCGGTACTACATTTACAACCGTACTCTGCAAAATTATCTTTAGCGGGCCAGCGCAGAAAAAATTTGCGGCTTCAACAGGCGTTATGAATAAACTTGCAGCGGGTGACGGACGCGCTACAGGTGCAGTGGTAAACAGTATTCTTATTTTTCCTGCACTGTTTTGTTCCTGCTGGCATTTTTATGAACTTTCTCAGGAAAAAGAAAGTGCCACGCGCAGCGTTGCGATCATTAATGAAACAAGCAATATGACCTCTTATATCAGCCGCCTTTCTTATACTGTGGCAGTTAATGTAAAAGAACCCAAAGTAAAAGCAGCGTCCATAGGTGTAATGACTGTTGCCAATATATGTACAGGTGGTCTTCAAATGGCAAGTGCCATCGTAGGAAGCTGATTTCTGCCTGGATTATTGACCTTATGACAAGAGCTGCCTCAAAAAGCAGCTCTTTTTTATAGATTTAGTGAGAGAAAAAGATCAGATCTTACGCATTACCAATAAAAATTATTCATGAAACTGCGTGGTTTCCTGCAACAAGACAGGATTGCTGTTGAATATATTCAATCTCATAAGTATCACAAAAAGAATAACAGCACTGATTAATAAATATACATACGAATCATCAACCACTCCTATTATCTCACTTTCTAAAGAGAAAGAGCTCCAGGCTGAAATCCGGTCTGCGAAAATGTAGTAATTGTTCAAAAGACCGAATACGATGAACAGCACCAGAATAATGGCAGAGGTAAGCATTCTTTTTTTTAGGATTTTCTTCAGTACAAAAAATAAGAAAGTAAGCACTATGCTGCTGAAAACGGGTAAAATAAAAACATCCCGCAGCAGAGAACATTCCAAACAGGATGAGGAAACGGTCTCCTGATAATCTATCGTGGAGAAGTACCCCGTAAAAACGCTTAATAAATAAACGATGACAAAAAACATTATTATTTTTAAAATTTTCATCTGCTGATTATTTTTTTACTGGTTCTTTACCTTTTTCGAAGACAAACATTCCGGTTTCAAGAACGCCTCCCGGTGAAGCTCCTGAGGTTGGTAACAAAAATGCGCCCCGCGAATTCCACAAGGACTCGTCCCAACGGCTGTCACCCAAGGTGGCTCTGTACCAGTCTTTAGGATTAAAGGGACTGCTGACTTCCTCATCTTCGATCGTCATATAGAGCGCTCTGTATTCTTTATTGCCGCCATCAAGCCACGTCGAAGTATAATCGCTTCTTCTTAAAAATGCATACACTTTCGCATCCAGATGGTCACTTAGCTTTTGAGCCAGACTTTCTTTCGGTTTTACCAGTTTTACAGATTCTGCATCATATGTATAGGACCGACTGAGCGTCGCAATTCTATCATCACTATTTCCCGTTCTGCAGGCGTAGGAAAAGATTTCAGGTTTTGATGTAAAGGAATCCTTTTTCAATTCTGATACATGCTCATTCTTGAAACGCTGAGCTTCCTCATGATCACCATCCAGACCAAAATCTAAGATACTTGGTAAACCGTGTGCAAAGATCTTTATGGTAGAAACTTTTGCTTTTCCGCGGCTTACAGTAGCATCTCCTTCATTAATATATTTTATAAGTTCTGCGACTGTTTTTATTTTCTTAAAATAGAGATTAGGATTCCATTTTTTTGCATCTCTTTTTATAATACTCAGCTGCATATCGGTAAATTCATCAGAAAAAATAAGAATATTGGCATATTGATGATCCTTATAGTTTTCACGGATTTCTCTCACCGCCTGCGCAGGAAACATCAGTTTGTTCCCATACGTCTGGGAATGCTGCTCTGTACCCACTACGATTAAAACTTCACCCTGTATTATCTCAGCTTTTGTATGGGATTGCGGAGTCTGGAAATAGGCATAAATTTTCACTTTATGCGCCGTAAAAGAATTATTAACCATATGCGAAATTTCAACTAAGCCTTTGCTGGAAACATCAGTAAGCAGATTTTTTCTTCCGCTTTCATCATATTCTGAAGCCCATTTCAGGGTCTGAGTTTCATTTTTTTCTGGCTCTCTGTTGAATTCTGCTTTGTATGTATACCATTTTCCTTTTTCGATACAGTCTACCAATTTATTGTTTTCATCAAAGGGACCTTGTACTTTAATTACTTTTAAAGATTCTTTTTTCGGCTGGTTTACATCATGATTTACACCGCCTGTCAATCCGTTCTGTACCTGTCTTCCTCCGGCAACATTTCTGGTAAACTTGCTTTCTTCCAAAATTCCGCCATTGGCATTACCACGGATGTTTTTTGCAAAAATCTGTATCCTGCCTTTCTGTTCTCCTCCCATATCATTCGGTTTTATGCGTTATGACCTTTCTCACCGGACAGATTGTGAATCGTCTGCTCACTGTTCTGGATGTAATCTTTTGCAGCAGCAACCTCAATTCCCTCCGATGCATTTTTGTGAATATCCGTAGCATCATACGTGAAGTTTTCGGATGCCATATTCATAATATTGGTCGCATTCAGATGGTAATTCAGACTGGCGTTTTGCCAGATGTTGGCTCCTGCCGTTTCCGTGATATTCATGCCTACCGTATTGGTTTTATTGATTCCCACATTGGTTTTCATATTTTCGGCAACATCGATATTGAAGTTTTTACATTTTATATTGATGGTTTCCGGTGCCGTGATATTGATATTGCTTCCTGTGGTGTCCAGATGAATTTTATTTCCAGATTTATCGGTAATGATGATGCTTTCATCTTCAGTGAAAACCACGCGGTGACCGCTTCTCGTCTGTATGGATTTTACCCTGTTGTCCATTCCGCCACCCAAACCGATTCCGCCATAGAACATTCCTCCCATTACAAAAGGTCGGTCGGGATGATTGTGCACAAAATTTACCATGACCTGATCCCCAACTTCAGGAATGGCAACAAAACCACGGTTCTGGGTAATCTGATCCGTACCTCCTGCATCGGGACTCATCATTCTGATGAAATGAGTAGTATCATTCGTTTGCCAGTCGAATCTTACCTGTATTCTGCCCTGCCCTTCAGGATCGCTGTTTGAAATGACTGTGGCAATCTGCGGCTCGGCTTTGGGAACGGTAAACTCCGGTTTTGGCAAAAAACCCGTATCGGATGCAATTCCGCTGAAACTTCCCGTGTAATGCCCAATCGTATCGATCTCATGCGTTGTTTCCGTCACCATGATTTTCGTGAAGTATGACGTTTCATTCGTATCTGGTTTGCGCATTTCGATGTCCACTGCACATCCGGGATGTAAAAAAGGAACAGTCGTACAGCCGGAAATGGTAAAAACATTAACCGCCTCACTTCCTGCTGTGCTCTTCTGGGAATATTCCACATCAAGGTGGGTCGTTGCTTTGATGGGCGCAACTCGTAAAGATGGTGTTTTGTAAATGGTTTCGTTATGCTGATAGGCAGTTTTTGCCAAATCTCCCACATGCTGAATCGGGGTTGCTCCGGAAGTCAGCTTTTCATGCGTACTGCTGTTGTAGCCGTAGAATTTTGGCTTGGTATGAACTGCTTTGAGTTCTACTTTAATATCATTGGCGCTGCTTCCGTAAACCAATCTGATCGGCTTGTTCTGGGGCGGAAGCTTCCCGAAGTGAAGAACTTCGCCATCGTAATAAAACTGCTCGCCATATGCTTCTGCCATTCTTGCCAGATAATTGTAATGGGTCTCGTCGTATTGGCTGCTGTAGATGATTTGCGAATAGTCATTGGTATCGATCCTGATATCGAAACGGCTTTTGTCTAAACCTTGTCTGATGACTTCTTCAGCAATGATTCCCATATTCACAGCCTGATTTCCTCCAAAACTCTGAATGTGAGGAGCTCCGTCCAGCAAAATAGTCGGGCTGTAGCCGGATAAGACAATATTTCCCAAGCTCATCTTCTCCTGGCTGAAACCTACCTGCGTAATAACGCCTACAAATGTACGTTCCGGACTGTTTTCTATGTCCTTGTAGGAAATCACTGCTGTTAATCTTTTTCCTAAAAATTTATTGGCTTCTTCCAATGCGTGGGTCTGGCGGTCACCCAAAACATCATGAGCCAGTGTGAGCGTAAACTCGTGATGGCGCTGCGTGCTTTGTCTGAGTCTGAAATGTTTGTAGTATCTGATAACTTTACCTTCAATAACCAAAGATAATTTTACCAAACGGTTGATCCCGTTGTGATGGCTTTCTGAGATTCCTGCCGCATTCTGTGACGGACGAAACGCAGAACCCCGTGATGTTTCTGTGGTATTTGACATAATTTTGTGATTGTGGTGGTTTAAAGGTATTAAATTTTATGTATAAGTGCAGATTCTAAGTATAAAATTCGGATTATGGTTTTTAAATGATGTGAGAATGAAATGCTTTTTGCTGAAGGTTTTTAACGCAAAGGCGCAGCGTTTTTTTTCATAGCTTACTGTATATTTTAAGTTTACAAAGGCGTTTCACTTACATAAGTACACAATATTTTATTTCTTTTAACTATTTGTCTGTTGATGCATCTTCAAATTTCGATTATGGGTGTTTAATAATATATAAATGAAATGCTTTTTGCTGAAGATTTTTTTAACGCAAAGCCGCAAAGATTTTTTTCATAGCTTACTGTATATTTTGAGTTTGCAAAGGCGTTTCACTTTCATAAGTACACAAAATTTTATTTCTTTTAACTATTTGTCTATTGATGCATTTTCAATAAATTCGATTATGGGTGTTTTAATGATGTATAAATGAAATCCTTTTTGCTGAAGGTTTTTTAACGCAAAGGCGCAGCATTTTTTTTCATAGCTTACTGTATATTTTGAGTTTGCAAAGGCGTTTCACTTACATAAGTACACAAAATTTTATTTTAATGTTCCTAAAACTATTTGTCTGTTTGATGCAGTATCGAATGTTTAATAAATTTCGATTATGGGTGTTTAATGATGTATAAATGAAATGCTTTTTGCTGAAGGTTTTTTAACGCAAAGGCGCAGCGTTTTTTTTCATAGCTTACTGTATATTTTGAGTTCGCAAAGGCGTTTCACTTTCATAAGTACACGAAATTTTATTTCAATGTTCCTAAAACTATTTGTCTGTTTGATGCAGTATCGAATGTTTAATAAATTTCGATTATGGGTGTTTAATGATATATAAATGAAATCCTTTTTGCTGAAGGTTTTTTAACGCAAAGGCGCAGAGTTTTTTTCATAGCTTACTGTATATTTTGAGTTCGCAAAGGCGTTTCACTTTCATAAGTACACAAAATTTTATTTTAATGTTCCTAAAACTATTTGTCTGTTTGATGCAGTGATCGAATGTTCAATAAAAGGTTAATCTGAAAATCAATGGGTAGAGGTGATATGGACTGAGTGTTGTTTTGCAGACTTTCAGTTCTGAGGATCACTGCTTTGCAGCCCGGCTTGAGCGGAAATCCTTTTTGTGCAGCGAAGCGGAACAAAAAGATTGCAGCGGAAGACGGAAATTGCTGCCATAAAAACTAAAAAATAGTGCTCAGGCGAAAAAGACCGTCTTCTGTGGACGGTCTCTATACCATAATTGGAACACCTTGCGGATTTTAGCTTGACGGCCAAAGGCCTTCGTACGCTGCATTACCGTAGTTGATTTTTTCTGCACTTACTACAAAGCTGATAAGCATGGAGTTTTCGTCTACTGCATCGAAATCTACTTCGTGCTGAATAACGTAACCGTTTTCCCAGTTCAGGGTAATTAAAGTTCCTTCTTCGTGAGACTTGTTGAAGGTAATTTCACCGGATGTCGGTTTGTACTTTCCGTTGAGTAGCGATTCCAGAATGTCGGATTTTTCTGTTGCTTCAATCGTTAACTTGATAATCGCATTAGACGGGTCTGATGCCACTCTGCCGGAAACATCTGTAGATCTGGATACGCTGTAATTGAGCTTCAGTAACTTCTGTCCTTCGCTGCCATTGAATTTTAAGATTCCTCTTGAATTTGCTGCCATGATAAGTAAATTTTAAACAGTTAATATTTTTGTGATGATTTATAGATCAAAGATAATAAGAGGTAAAATATTTTTCAATCTTTTGCAGCTGTTTTTAAAATTTTGTAGTAATTCTACGATTTTATGTCGTAAAAGTACGATCGTGATCATGAGCACAAAAAAAGCTGCCTCTTTCGAGGCAGCTTCTGTAACGATATATATCGATTATGCAAGTCTTACGTTAACTGCATTTAATCCTTTTTCGCTTTTTTCTACATCAAAAACTACTTTATCATTCTCACGAATCATTTTAGTGTTCAATCCTGAAGAATGTACAAAAATGTCTTGTCCTCCTTCTGATGGAGAAATAAATCCGAAACCTTTTGTTTCGTTAAAAAATTTTACTGTGCCTTGTTGCATTGTATTGGTATTAAAAATTGTTTTATTGTTTGTAATGATTCAACATTACCTTTTTTATTTTCTTTGCTTATGAAACGGCAGAATATTCTGTTGCTTTCATAATTTCTATTTTATCGTTTGATATCTTTTCTGAAAAGCTGCTTACTTCTTTAGAAATTACTGATGAATAGAGTATATTCTGTCTTTTCATGGGTAATTTACCTATCAGTCTTTTTAGCTCTTCTGTATCTTTCTCTAATAAAATTTCTACATCATCTACAATAAGAACTTCTATCTTAGAAAGACTGATGTGTCTTTGATCGTCTAGTTCCAAAAGCTTTTCGGGAGTAGCAATCAGCAGATCTAATCTTCTTCTTAACGAAGAAAGCTGAGTTCCGTTTGAGATCCCTTCATATACCGAAAGCTGTGCCAGCGGAAGATATTTGGTATACATCTTAAAATGTTCTTCTATCTGTAATGCAGTCTCTCTGGTAGGTGTAAGAACCAAAACTCTTGTATCATTGTGATCCGGATTGTTCTTTTTCAGCATCTGCAAAACAGGCATTGTAAAAGAAGTCATCCTTTCTGTTCCGCGCGAAACCTGGCAGAGTACGTCTTTACCGCTCAGAATCTGCGGAATCATTTTGATCTGCAAATCTGTAGGCATCGGACAACCTGCTTCTGTAGCAGCGCGAATGATGGGATTGATTAAGTTTAGATTCTTAAAACTCATGGTATTATTTATGCCGAGTAACGGCTTTCCTTTTCAAAATTGACCGGGAAACTTTTTTAGCAGTTTGCGATCTGGTGAGATCTTTCGGAATTTTTTACAATCCTCTTTTTATTTTTTTAATTCTTATTGCACCATCATTCTTTATAGCAACCTTTCGGTTGATGCTGCTGCAATTAACTTTCGGGAATTATTATTTTTTTGAACTCAATAAAGAAAAGGGGATTTTTCTCAGAAGAATTTTTCAATTCTTTTTAGCATCGAGACTTAATGCAAAACGTATAACTCTTATGTTCCAAAATACTTTAAGAAGATGCTCTTATCTGCAGAACTATGATCTTGTATCTATTGAACTATACAAAGGTGAAGTAAATCTCCAGAACATGTTTATATAAATAAATATTACATTTACATAAATCACACATTTTCACAAATCCTCGAGATTTTTTTTCCTTTTTAGCTTGAGCTGTTTGTAGAACGAGGGCGCCAGACCTGTTATTTTTTTAAACTGATATGAAAGATGTCCCACACTGCTGTAATTGAGCTGGTAGGCAATTTCTGTAAGATTCAGTTCGTTGTAAAGCAGGAGTTCTTTTACCTTTTCGATCTTATTGAGGATAATAAAGTGCTGAATAGTATAGCCGTTTACTTCTGAAAATACATTGGAGAGATATGTATAATCGTATTCTAATTTTTCACTGAGATACTGTGAATAATTTTCCTTGGGCTGCTCATCGGCATTATGAATCATTTCTGTAATCGTATTTTTTATTTTTTCTATTAAAATACTTTTTTTATCATCCAGCAATTCCAGTCCCAGATGTGCCAGTCTTTCTCTGAAAATTTCCAGTTTTTCCTGATCGATGAGGTCTGGGAAATCTACAGTGCCAAGCTGAACCACAGCATTTTGCACACCAAGTTTATCAATTTCTTCCTGCACCATCATCTTACATCGCAGACTGACCATATATTTTATGTATATTCTCATACTATTGTTTCTTTATGGCAATCTGAAAAATTTATTTGTATAATTAAAACCATGACCTTATTGTATGGTAAGGTACACAAATTATAGTTAAAACATTTCTAAATCATTTGCAGGATTTAATTTATAAAAAAATCTCCGCAAACAAAGTCTGCGGAGAATGCATCTATTCTATTTTCTTTTTTTTAAACTAAAGAAATCCAGTTGCTGTTTTCTGAATAATCATCTAAAGGCTTCAAATCCTGATGCTGATTCATCGATGCGAGAAGCGTTACGATCTCCTGTCTCGTCATCTCCACCGAATTATCTACCAGTTTCTGATTGAATCCTGCATTGCTGAGTTCCAAAAGATCATTCACAGTAATTACTCTTGCCACAACTTTTCCCAGATCGATCATTTTTCTTTGAGAAATAGCGGTATTGATGGTAAAGTCCAATTGATCCGCATATAATTTTGCAGCATTTTCGCTTAATCCGTTTTGCTGTAAATATGCTCCTACATTTTCTATTTTCTTTTTCTTCATATCTTTCAGAATCCCTTCTGAAATCTGAGTATAAAGCATCTCGTTCGAACCTTCAAATATCTGGAAAGGACGGCTATCCATGATTCCTCTTCCGCCAATATGGCTCATTCTATAACCTTTTCCGCCTGAAAGCTGAACCAGAATCTGCGCCGCTTCCTGCATCATATCGGTAACGAGTGCCTTCATAGAATTCGCATGAATTCCTTCTGAAGAAAGATTAAAATCTATTCCGCTTATTTTAGAGCTTTTTGCACACATCGCAGAACACAAAGAGAAGAAAGATTCTAACCTCGTGAGCTGATACTGCACCTGATCTAAAGCATATAAATTCGAATTTCCTACAATTCTGCTTCGGGTATGAAGAAGAGCCTCATCTAACATTCTCTGTAAAAAGCCCATTCCCATTCCCGGAAACTGAAATCTGCTTCTGTGAAGAATATCAAGCATCATTTTCAAACCTGTAGATTCCGGAACCAGTTTGTTGGCTTCGGGAACTTTAATATCTATTTTATTGAGTCCGTAAGGAATCATATATAATCCCGGATTGTCGTAATATTCCAAAACCTCAATATTCTGCTCCGGCTGATGCGTATCTGCAATGAAAAAATCTACATCTCTGGAAAGATTTCCTTCTGCATTGGCACTTCTTGAGGTAATTAACCAATAATTGGCCAGCCCCGTAAGTCCCTGCCAGTGTTTTGTCCCTTTTATTTCGTAAGAATCTCCTTTTAAAATATTCTGAGTTTTCATATTTAAGGCATCACTTCCAAAATCCGGCTCGGTAATCATAAGACCGCCCATCGCACCGTAATTTAGAAAATGCTTAAAGATGTTTTCTTTTATCGATTCATTACCATATTTCGCCAATGGCTCCAGAAAAAGAGCGATATTGATTCCGAAAGTTAATGAAAGTGGAAGCGACTCATACGATGCTGCAGATAAAATTCCCAAACATTCTTTCACCTTAAGCCCTCTTCCTCCAAATTCTGAAGGTACTGCTACAGATAAAGGTTTAAGATTCATGATTTCTTTCCAAACACTTGGCGGCAACCCTCTCTCCAAACTTAGTTTGTCGATATTTTCTGTCTGAAAAAGATGGTGAAGTGACGTTTTAAAATGATTAAGAAATTCAGGATAAGATTTTCCTGATAACTCATAAGAAGATTCAGTCATACAAAATAAAATATGTGTTGTATGCCATCGATACAACGGTATTACGATAAGAAGCGAATGGCACAATTTCTTATAAAATCAGCAGCTTCAAAAATATATCGCCAAGATACAAATTTTCAGCCTTCCAAATGGATTTAAATCAAAAAATTAGCGTATTATTAACGTAATATGATGATCCTAATTAAAAATTCAACTTTAAATGATATTTATCAGTAATTTTCATCATCATTTAAACTTAATTAGAATCATTCTTTATAATAAATAAAAATTCCAGGATCTGTTATACTAAGCTTTTTTCCTGTATAAAAAAATACATATCAGCAATGTAATGTTAACGAGAACAGCAAATGCATTGGAAATAATAATCGGAAGCTCATTCTTGATCAGCCCGTACCAGACCCATAACGAAAGTCCCGTTATAAGAACCAGAATCATGACCAGAGAAAGATCCTGAACGTTTTTTTCTCTGATTACTTTTATCAGCTGCGGAATCATAGAGACCGAAGTGAATACTCCCGCTACAATTCCCAATACATTTTCATCCATAATTAAAATTAATTTTCGCTAAAAATCGTTTAACGGTGTCTGTTTCCTTTCTGATGATACTCAACATTTTTGGGTCTCGACTGATAATTGTGCGGCAGATGATCGTTCTGAGGATGTATCGACTGAGAATCACTGTCTGTATTCGGTTTTGAAAGGCTTATTTCATTTCCGTTTCTGAACAGCTTACCATCCGATGTACGGTACGTTTGGTTTTCTCTGTATTCATGTCCGTCAGGAGCAGTAAAGGTTTTACTTTTTTGATTTAATTGTCTTCTTTTTTTGTTTAAAAAATAAAGAGCGCCTCCTGCTGCAAAAGCTAATGCTACTTTTAATTTGTTATTCATAAGATTTATTTATTATTGATTTAACAAAACACTTGCCAATAAAATAATTCTCCATTTTTCTTATTTATAAAACTTTTTGGTCTTATAATTGAATAATAACCAATACATAAAAATCAAAAAATATACGATATGGCAACTAAAACTGTAACAGCTAAAAAAACAGCTCCAGCTAAAAAAGACGCTTCTGCTAAGAAAAGCACGCCTGCTAAAAAAACCACTCCTATTAAAAAAACAAGCTCTTCATCTTCTAAAGCACCTGCAAAGCAAGATGCCGCTACAGACCTGAAAGATTTCTTTGAAGATGCACTGAAAGATATTTACTGGGCAGAAAAAGCTTTAACAAAAGCACTTCCGAAAATGGAAAAAAATGCCACCCATCCCGAACTGAAAAAAGCAATCGCAACCCATATTGAAGAAACACAGATTCATGTTACCCGACTTGAAGAATGTTTCAAATCATTAGGTATAAAACCTGAAGCAAAGAAATGTGACGCTATGCAGGGACTTCTGGACGAAGGAAAAAGCATTATGGAAGAAACAAAGCCGGGGGCAATTCGTGATGTAGGAATTATTGCTGCTTCTCAAAAAGTAGAACATTACGAAATCGCAACGTACGGAAGTCTTGCTGCCTATGCAAAAGTTTTAAAAGAAAAGACGTGTCTCAATAATTTCCTGACGACTTTAAAAGAAGAGAAAAACTGTGATGCACTTTTGACTAAGATTGCTGATACAGCATTGAATACAAAAGCTAAATAATTAATTTTATTTATATATAAAAAATCCTCAATTTTTCAATTGAGGATTTTTATTTTCAGTAAGTGCAATGCTAGGAATTCAGAATCAAAAGATTATTGAGTTCGCTTTTGAAGCAGCCCAGGATAAATTCAGCATAATAAAGCTGTGCATTCAGAGCCTGCGTTTTAGGATGAAGCTCCAGCTTTTTGGACAGGATGATTTCTCCTTTATAGGCTATAGAATAATGTGCATAAACTCCAAAAGCCGAATTTCTTACCGGAGTGCAATATCCGGTTGTAGCAATCGACCAGTCGCTTTCAAACATCTTTGCAACATTAAGTGCCATCGTTTCTGCAATGTTTTCGGAAACGCAGTCACAATTTTCTGCTTCTTTCCGGCTCACATCCAGTAATCTCACTTTTTCAGATAATGCATAAGCGGTCATTCCGCCTTTGAAAAACATGGATGCATTGGGCATTTGTGAGAACGCCAGCTGCAACATGCCGGAAGTCACACTTTCTGCGACAGAGATGGTTTCGTTATTCGTAATCAAACATTCGCTGATGTAGTTTAATATTTTTTGTTGAAATTCCATAATTTTAGAAGTTTTTAGTTTAAAAAAAATTTCAGCTTTGCTTATATTATTTCCAGGGATCTAATACAACCTTTACACAACCGTCTTCTTTTTTATTGAAAATTTCATATCCTTTGGACACCTGATCCAAAGCGAGACGGTGTGTAATAATATCATCCAGTTTTATCGGTCCGGTTTCCACATATTTCATCAGTTTGTCTATAATGACATGTACCATTCTGATCCTCAATTTTTGGATCGTCTACTGTATCACAGGTAATTTTACCCCGTGCGTGAAAAACTGCTGCTTTCATATCTATTTTTTTGGTGTTGGTGAATAGTATTTAAAATTAATCCATGGAATTTCGGTCTTTCTCCAAATCCCAAACCCGGTGTGCTGCAATGGCTTTTATAAATTTCTGATCAGAATCATCACCTTCTGTTTTGATGATTGCGCGGTCTTCGTGTTTTTTTGCGCTTATTCTTGTTGCGTTATAAATTTCGTCAGTATTTTTTCCGAAATAAATTGCTTTACAATGTTTATAAGCTTCATTGATGAATTCTGTAACGATAGGCTTTCTTTCGGGATGCATCAGTTCTTTTACAGATTTCTCACCCGGACAGATATATAAAGCATCAAAACTTACACTTGCAACACTCGTAATAGAATGTTTCGGTACAAATACCGTTCCGTCATCAGCAGTTACCGACGCTACACTTGGACCAATAAGCTGCACAACAGCGCCATTGCTTTCAAGTTTATTCTTCAATGACTTTACAGCTTGGGTATTCACTCCGTTTGCCATCATAAAACCGATCACACGACTTTCAATCTTATCTTTAACCGTATTTTCCATACTCAGAGCTTCAGAACTATTTGTAGCAGGCTCTCTTTCCTCACTTTGCAAATTCGCAGGATTGGCATCGGCAGGAATGCTTTGGTTGGGCATATCCAGTTTTTTCACTTCAACCCCTACTTTTTCAGCGACATGAGAAGCAAGATTTTTATTTATAAAATTCAGTTGCCCCACTACTCTTTCCCTGATTTCGGGAATGGTAACTTTTGACAATTCAAAAACCAAAGCATTCTGAAGATGGGTCTTTTCCGGTTCCGACTGGCTGTTGAAAAACATTTTGGCCTGAGAATAATGATCAACAAAACTTTTGCTTCTAGCCCTCACTTTGTTTCCGTCTACTCTTTCATTGTGCGAAGTGAATCCTCCTTCTTTCATCATCGCCTGAAACGGGCAACCGCCTCCGATAGAATTGGGTTCATAGCTCACTTTTCCTTTTACGATCTGCTGTCTCATGTGACCATCGCGCTGATTATTATGTACGGTATTAACAGATCTGTTGATAGGAATTTCGTGAAAATTGGGGGATCCCAACCTTGATAACTGGGTATCTGTATAAGAAAACAAACGCCCCTGAAGAAGCGGATCATTGGTAAAATCAATCCCGGGAACCAGATGTCCAGGATGAAAAGCTACCTGCTCTGTTTCTGCAAAAAAATTGTCCGGATTTCTGTTCAGCGTAAGCGTTCCTACGATCTGTACAGGTACCAGTTCCTCAGGAACCACTTTGGTAGGATCAAGAAGATCAAAATCAAAATCATGTTCATTTTCTTCGGGAATAAGCTGTACTCCAAAATCCCATTCCGGAAATGCTCCATTTTCAATAGATTCCCAAAGATCTCTTCTGTGAAAATCCGGATCTGTACCCGAAATTTTCTGTGCTTCCGACCATGCTACAGAATGTACTCCCAATTTTGGTTTAAAATGAAATTTAACGAAATGAACTGCCCCTTCACTGTTGACAAATTTAAATGAATGTACGCCAAAACCTTCCATCATTCTATAACTTCTGGGTATTGCTCTGTCACTCATTGCCCACATAATCATATGCATACTTTCCGGCATCAGTGAGATAAAATCCCAAAAAGTATCGTGAGCTGAAGCTGCCTGCGGAATGGCGTTATCCGGTTCCGGTTTTACCGCATGTACCAAATCCGGAAACTTCATCGCATCCTGAATGAAAAATACAGGAATATTATTTCCTACAAGATCATAATTGCCTTCTTCAGTATAAAATTTAACAGCAAAACCTCTTACATCTCTTGCTAAATCTGTACTTCCCGAACTTCCGGCGACAGTAGAAAATCTTACAAAGACCGGAGTCTCTTTTCCTACTTCGTTTAAGAATTTTGCTTTTGTATATTTTGCTAAACTTTTATTAAGCTTAAAAACACCATGCGCTCCGGAACCTCTTGCATGCACAATTCTTTCCGGTATCCTTTCATGGTCGAAATGCGTTATTTTTTCTCTGAGAATAAAATCCTCCAGCAGTGAAGCACCTCTTTCATCAGTTTTCAAAGAGTCCTGATTATTGTTGATTCTGAGCCCCTGATTGGTTGTGAGTTTCGTATCCTCATTGTCTGTAGTGTGCTCCTGAAGCTGACTGATCTTTTTATTATTCTGTTGATCTTTATCCATATTATATAGAGTATATTTTGTTTTAAATTTTAATTTTTGATGAACTCTTCAGCAAAATGCTGCCATTGGATCTTGCTGCCTCCGAAAATTCCGCCTTTAGCCACAAAAAAATTGCGCAACGAATTCATCAATCCGAGATTTTTGGTATTCGGGATTTCATCTCTTCCATGTACACTAAACTGTACGGCATTGTTTTCCTGAGCCAAAACAAACGTACTGGTCGCAGCATCGGTATAAAAGTGTGCAATACCATTATCTTTATTTTCCGGACAGGAATGAGGTTTCATCACCATCAGAACAGCTTGAAAATTATCACTCTCCATACTCTGAATTTTGACAATCTTTACCCAGTCGAAGCCGTTTCCCAACTTATTTCCAGGACCGGGTATTTTAATTTTAACCCAATCATTTTCCTTTGGATAAAATGGTTTTTCTCCATCATTATGAAGAAAAAACTCAGTAGGATTCTTTCCTGAATATTTATTCCAGTTATTAATGTTTATCAGCTTTTGTCTTAAAATTTTAAATTGATCCAAAGCTTTATCATCTGTATCATATGTTAAAAATGCCAGTGCATCATTCTCTGATCCTGTTCTATTGACAGGCACAAAATTTTTAATGTCGATTTTATATTTCATATGATATATTATTGTTTGAGTTATTTTAAAATTGATGAGATTTTTGCTCATCATCTTATATTTTCACCCATTATATCACCGGAGCTGAAAACAATTGATCAGAAAACGAAGTATAGGTATCCTAAAAATTCTCAATAACAACTGCCATCATCAAGAATCAATAAAACTGAAAGATATTTAGAAAAGTGATAGATCAGTACATCTATCCAAACGGTCTGCAGGATGTTTTCATATTAGGTAATCTGGTGTGTTATCAAATGTATGACAAAGTGGGTCCCGCTGTTTATGATTCTAATCACAATCCTCAAAGACGCATCTTGTCGAGATTTTCAAACGTATGGTATGATGCCTCGAGATGATGGAGCTGATCCAGTATTTTCCTCGCAGTTTCCTGAGAAAGATCACCACTGTCCAAAGCATTTTGATATGCTTTGATGGCTGCATTTTCTCCAAATACCACAATTTGTAAAGTAGATCTGTCTTTATCAGCAGCAAAAGAATTTTTAATATCGATCCAGGCTCTGTGAATTGTTCCTGCAGTGGTGGTGGTGTCTTCTGCAGTACCTACGCTGTTTCTGATGAGCTGCATCAATTCAGATTTCATAGTCTGAGAATGGGAAACCAATCTGTTATAGTCATCCTTCAAACCTGAATACGTTTCCCAGACTTTACTTTCTACTTTGGAAAAACCTTCAATTCTGTCGTTGGTAATTTGCAGAAGGTCATTCAGAACCGATACTTCTTTTTCATTATTCATAATAAATTCTGTTGGTGTTATCTTCTTTTTTGCAATTTTTATGCCCTCAATGCCCCATTATTATTTTTTCTATTTATTTAACATAATATAAAACTTAGGCACAGAATTTGAATGTAAGATTCCGTAACAAATCTTACGACACCACATCAACATCATATTAATACTGAAATCCCCCAACTTTACGCTTGGGGGATTTTTTTTATGTACAGTTCATCAAAATTATTGCTGCTGAAAATTCCTGAAAGTCCGGTAATCTGAGATCACAAGATCTGAGGTTTTTCTTTAAGATAAGTTTCGTACAGATCTTTTCTTCTGTCATTTAAAATCTGAACCGACCCATGATAATGAAGATCTTTCAACAAATTTAAATCCACATCAACAATTAATGTCATTTCGGTATTGGGCGTTGCCTCACCTTTGATAGCATTGGAAGGAAATGCAAAATCCGACGGTGTGAAAACAGCAGCCTGCCCAAACTGGATATCCATATTATTTACACCCGGCAAATTCCCTACACAACCGGCAATGGCGACATAACACTCATTTTCTATCGCTCTTGCAGCAGCGCAGTGGCGCACTCTCATATAAGCATTCTGGGTGTCTGTAAGATAGGGAACAAAAAGAATTTTCATCCCTTGGTCTGCCAGAAGTCTCGGTAATTCCGGAAACTCTACATCATAACAGATGACCAGGCCAATCTTACCACAGTCCGTATCAAAAACCTTGATCTCACTGCCGCCCTTCATTCCGTAATATTTTCTTTCATTAGGAGTGATGTGTATCTTTCTGTATTCATCAATACGTCCGTCACGATGAAGGAGATAGCTCACATTATACAAATCGTTATTTTCAAAAACAGGCATACTTCCGGAGATGATATTAACATTATAACTGATGGCGAGTTCTGAGATTTTAGATTTAATCTGGTCCGTAATCTTTGCCAGCTCAATCATACTGTCGCGTTCAGAAAGATTATTGAAAGGTGCAAGAAGCGGTGTATTGAATAACTCCGGAAACAACACGAAATCAGACTTATAATCTCCCATCACATTTACAAAAAACTCTACCTGCTCATAAAATGCATTGATGTCTCTAAAATGTCTCATCTGCCACTGAACAAGCCCCAGACGGATCGTACTGTCCTGCATGGTGTTTGGTTTTTTGCTGTAATAGATATTGTTCCACTGCAGAAGAACTGCATTTTCGCGTGAGGCTTCATCTTCCGGAAGATACTTTTTCAGCACCCTGATCGGTAAAAAATTATTTGAAAGCTGAAACGAAAGTACAGGATCATAAATTTCTTTATCTCTTACCCGTCTGATATATTCTCTCGGAGAAATCTCGTGGCTGTACTTATGGTAATCCGGAATTCTCCCTCCCAAAATAATTGACTTCAAATTTAACTGTTCACAAAGTTCTTTCCGTGCATCATATAATCTTCTTCCCAATCTCAATTCTCTGTATACCGGATCTACAAATATTTCAATACCATACAGCACATTCCCGGTTGAAGAATGGGTATTGAAGGTATAATTTCCTGTAATGTCGCTGTAAGTATGCTCATCATCAAACTCTTCATAATGAACAACAATTGAAAGAGCAACTGCTGCAATTTTTCCATCTACAGTAATGCAAATCTGTCCGGACTCGAAAATTTTGGTAAGCTTGGCAATGCTTTTCTTAGACCACACATATTCTGACATTTTCGGATATGCACGTCGCATAGCGGAAACCAACTCATCATAGTCATCAATATTTAGTGTTCTTGTATCTATCTGCATAAATTTATTTTTATTAAAGTTAAGGAAAATTGTAAGACTTTCTAAATTGAAGAGATATTTAGATGCTTTTGAGAGGTTAAAAAATTGCTATTATCAAATTATTGACAGGAAAAACAAATGGTAGAAAGTAAATAACTTCATTATAATAAAATTATTATAGAAAAAATTTTAAAGCACATAACTAACTATATTCCAACAATATACTCTTGTAAAATTTCGTTAAAATTTATAAATTATTACGTAAGTATTTATAAATGCGAACTACTATGCTTTGCGAATGAAGTTTAAAGTCTATACTTTAGTACCATAATAATTGAGGAACATTTTTACAGAGACAACTCAATTACTATAAAATATAACATTCATCATTATCACATTAAAATATATTGTTTCATCACTTAGTTTCTATTAGTAGAATGCCAGAATTTTTACAATTCTGGCATCTACTTTTTATATACGTATTGTTTTTGATTTGAACTTAGTATTTACATTTACTCAACACCTTCTAGTTCTTTAATCCTTTTCTTAATGAAATCTACCGGTCGGATACCGTTGATCTCCAGAAAGATATTAGAAAAGCTTTGTCTGTTGCTAAAACCTGATGCCGAAGCAATATGTTCTATAGAATATTTACGCCATTCTTTATCGTTGTATATTTTCTGTGTAGCATAGTTTATTCTCAACAGATTAATATATACACTGAAGTTGCTTCCTTTATATTCATTGATAACCTGAGAAAGATAGGAAGTATTGGTTTTAAAGTATTCGGCAAGCTTCTTCAGCGTGAGTCCCTTTTCCAGGAATTTTTCGTTCGCTTCAAAATTACTGATGTCTTTAAGCAGTTTCTCCACAATATTCTGATCCAGCTTAATATTCTTCGCAACATCGAACTTTAAAGGTTCCGTTTCGGGTTTTACCAGCTTCTCCTCTTCTATTTTCACCAGCAATCTGTTATATTTATCCTGAATCTGTTTCTGTTTTCTGAGCCTGTGAAACATCATAAATCCTAAGAATATGATCACCAATCCGGCAAATACCAGTAATATAAAACCATACGAATTTTTCTTCTCCAGATTTTCTTTGACCTGTATGAGCTGTTTTGTATCGTAATCTTTATAAATACGGGTGGACAGGTATTTGAAATCAGAAGAAATTACACTGTCAACCTTTAAGAGCTGATTGGTATAATACAATTCATTTTCAGGGCTGTTTTTCTTCTTATAATAAGTGATAAGCTCTTCATAGTTACTCCTTAATTCAGGAAGTATAAATTTATGCTTGTTAAAGATAGAATCTACTTTTTTATAGTTCTCTACAGCCAATTCCTTTTTGCCCAGCTTTGTATAACTTTCTCCTTTATAAAAGTACACGTACGATATCCATGTAAAATCATTTACTTTCATAAGACCCGGTAACGCCAGATCAAAATCCCTTATCGCATCCGAATATTTTTTATCATAAAAATCAGAAACCCCTTTGCTTTTTTTGAAATAACTGTTCTCAAGAATAAAATCTTTTGTCTTTGGAGTGGATGAAGCCGCAATACTTAACAGCTTTTTCACATCCTCTTTTTTTCCCAATGCCTGATAACAGATTATTGCCTGATGTAAAGAATTAAGATAACCTTTCGTATTATTATAAATGACATTCTCATGTAAATCGCCTTTTATATTGCCTTCAAAAAAAGCGATACATACCTTAAATATTTTAAGCGCCTCTTCATAATACCCTAAGTAGCTTTTGACGACACCGATATGATAGAGATTTTGATATTTCGGAACTTCATCGTTGGAGTCTTCCAGATATTCATACGCTGTTAAATACTCATTTAGCGCCAACTGAAATTTTCTGTGATTAAAATAGTAGATCGCTCCTTTACTTAGATAAGCGTCTCCAATGAGATCTTTATTTCCGGACTGTTTGGCAGCAGCAATCGCACTGTCTGCATACTGCATTTTTTGATCTTCAGAAAACAATATCGCATCCTTATATGCTTGAAATAGCTCAGAAGAATTCTTCTTTAATTTCGCATACTGTATGTACTGATTCAGATAAACAAATGCGCGTTTATCATTTTCCTCATATTCCCAGTATTTCTTCCTGAAATTTTCATAAGTGGGATCTGCAGAAATATTCTGAGAGAATAAAATTGACGCAAAGAGACAACAGCATAGCGAGAATGCACTTTTCATCAATGAATATCTTCCTTTAAAAATCATAGTCAAAAATAAACAAATTCATCTATTGTCACAATGGTGAATTATAAATTATTATCACATCAATTATTCAAAACTATATCTTTATAATTCAATTGTTTAAATGAAATATTTTGTAAAAATACATAAATTTTTACGCAGATTTTACAAATTACTTCACTATTAATTTGCTTGATGAATCGTACATTAATATCTTTGTATAAAATCGGATTATTAACATTTAAATCTTGTAACATGATACAAAAGTATTTTTCTATCGCCGTCATATTTATAGGTATTTTAGTTGTCTCTTGTCGTCAGGATAATGATCTTAACAGCCAACAGGAGAATAAACTTCTGCAGAAAGAAGATATTGAAGGAGGTATCATGAATAGACCTGATACGTTGTACTTCCCGAACAATCCTGTTGAACCGCCTAGAAACGGAACTCATTATAGAGTTCAGGATTTAGATTCTTTGGGACTTGATGAAGAAATAGCGGAACCTCCCAGAAATGGAACCCATTACAGAAGCAAGTAAATAAGGGGATATGCTTTAGATAAATAAGCAAGGCTGAAAGTTGTCTTGCTTATTTATTTAAAAGTAGATCCTACGATCAGATTCTCAGCATTATTCTAAGTTCTCAAACTTATTCGTCCGGTAACATGATAAACATTTAACGTGATGATCCACAGAAGTTTTGATACGATTTAAATTTATTTTTTAATGAAAATTAAACCCACCTTTACTGCATTGCTCACTTATTTACCTGCGCAAGACGGTGTGAAAACGACACCTGTTTCATCGGGCTACAGAGCATCTATAAAATTTCCCTTTGACCTGGAACTGTATACCGGAGTTCAGACTTTCAAAGGAGCAGATCTCGTATTTCCCGGAGACCATATCACGGCTGACATCGCGCTTTTAAAAAGTGAAAGCACAAAAGGTAAAATCTATGAGGGTCTTGATTTTGATTTCTATGAAGGTCAGCATATCATTGGTCACGGAGTGGTTGTCAGCATCATCTATGGGCAATAAAATATACATTTTGAGGTAATAGACAATATTATTCCAGACCTTCCTTATATACTTTCAGAGCTCTTTCTCTTGCTGCTTTGTGTTCCACGATAGGTTTTTCCTGATAATTTTCGGGCAGCCATTCTTTAATATATTCCATATTTTTATCAAATTTCCCGGTCTGAGCCTCTGGACTGAAAACTCTGAAATAGGGAGCAGCATCACAACCACAGCCTGCGGCCCATTGCCAGTTTCCGTTATTGGATGACAGTTCGTAATCTAAAAGTTTTTCCGCAAAATAAGCCTCTCCCCAACGCCAGTCGATCAGAAGATGCTTCGTAAGAAAACCTGCAGTAATCATTCTTACTCTGTTATGCATAAAACCTGTCTCATTGAGCTGTCTCATTCCTGCATCTACTATAGGATAACCTGTTTTTCCTTCACACCAGAGCTGAAATTCCTTCTCATCATTCCGCCACTTGATGTGTTCATATTTCACTTTGAAACAGGTTGTAACAACATGTGGAAAATGGTATAAAATCTGCATAAAAAATTCGCGCCAGATGAGTTCATTAAGCCAGACGGCATTGTGTTCCAAAGCAAATTCTACACAATCTCTTACCGATATGGTTCCGAAACGGAGCGCTGTTCCTAAATGAGTTGTATGATTTAAAGCAGGAAAGTCTCTGAATTTATCATAAGAATCAATAATTCTCTTTTCTAAAACGGGAGTTCTTAATTCTAAATCCGTTTTCTCAAAGCCAATATCTTTCAGACTGAGAACTTCTTCATATTGTAAAGGAAGAAAATTTTTAAAATTGCTTTTGAATTTTTTGATTGTTCCGGTATTCAGAATTTCCTTCCATTTTTTTGAATAGGGCGTAAAAACAGTATAAGGAGAATGGTCACTTTTCAGAACTTCATCTTTTTCAAAGATTACCTGATCTTTATGATCCGAAAATTTGATATTATTTTTATTTAAAAAGTCTGCAACCTCCTCATCTCTTTTAATCGCCTGCGGCTCGTAATCCCTGTTGCAGAAAACCGTATCTATATCAAAACTTTCACTCAGTTTTTTAAATATTTCCAAAGGTTTTCCATACATTGTTTTTATACAGCTGTGATATTCTTTCAGTTGATCATTCATTTTCGCTAATGACTGCTGAATATAATCTACTCTTCTGTCTGATTTATCAGCAAGCTGATCCAGAATCTCCTTGTCAAAAATAAAAACCGGCAAAACATTTAATTCTGATTTCAAAGCGTGGTACAGCCCTGCATTATCATCAAGCCTTAAATCTCTGCGAAACCAAAAAACATGAATCTTATTCATTTAAAAAATTAAAAAAAATTACGACTCACAAGGTACAAAATCTCCAAAACAAAAAAGTATTTCTTCCGTACCAGAAGGAATATCATTTAAATACTTTATTCGAGGCATACTTCTTGTACCCACACTCATAACCAAAACAAATATTATGAACAATGAAAAAACAACAGATATCTTAAATGATCTTCTGAATATTACAAACGACAGAATCGCAGGTTTCGAAACCGTAGAAGGAAAAGTGTGGGAATCTTATTCTGATCTGAAAGGCGAGTATGATCATATGATTTCCGAATCAAAGATCATGAAGAACGAACTCATCAATCTTATTCAGGACAAAGGCGGAAAAGCAGATGATTCTGCAACCACTGCGGGAGCACTGCATCGGACCTGGATAGATCTGAAAAACTCATTTACAGGGGGAAAGAATGAGAAGTCGACTCTTGAGAATGTAGTTTACGGTGAAAAAAATGCCGTCGAAGCTTATGAAAAAGCGCTAAGCAGTGGAGATCTTTGCAGTGAAAGTACAAAACTTCTCTCCAACCAGCTCAGGCAATTAAGAGACTCTTACACAAAATTTAAAAATATTGAAGAATACAAGAAAAAATCTTAAACAAAGGATCTTCTTAGTATTTTTTTAAATAATTAAAAATCAGACAGTTTAGAAACTGTTATGTTAAGAATTAAAAAAAATAGTATAATATTTTACAGAAATGACTGATAAAAGAAGGAATTATCATAATTTTGAATATTACTCCGTAAAACTTCGACTTCCAGTGGGTATATATTAAAGACATTTATGATGAATATAAGAATAAAAGGTTCCGGCAGCTACACCCCTGAGAATGTAATGAAGAATGCTGATTTTGCAGATCATGTTTTTTTGAATGAGGACGGCTTGGCCATTAAATTTCCGGAGTCTATTATCGGTAAATTCAAAGATATTACCGGAATTGAAGAAAGAAGATACGCCGATAATCAGCACGTAACCTCAGATCTGGCATTTTTTGCAGCCGAGAAAGCTATTGAAGATGCAGGAATAGACCGTGAAACAATTGATTATATTATTGTTGCACACAATTATGGGGATATTGAAAAAGGAAAAATACAGTCGGACACAGTACCAAGTATTGCTACGCGTGTGAAAAATAAATTACGGATAAAAAATCCGCACTGTGTGGGATATGATCTCCTGTTCGGTTGCCCGGGATGGAATGAGGCCATGATCCATGCAAATTCTTTTGTCAAGGCGGGTATTGCCAAGCGTTGTCTCGTGATAGGGGCAGAAACACTGTCCAGGGTTACAGACCCTTATGACAGAGATTCTATGATCTATGCGGACGGAGCTGGTGCAGTCATTGTAGAAGCTACAGAAGAAAATAACGGTATCCTTTCCCATGAAAGCGCAACGTATTCTTTTGACGAAGCTAATTTTTTATTTTTTGGAAATTCTTATCATCAGGATGATCAATCTGATGTTCGCTATATAAAGATGAAGGGACGGAAAATCTACGAATTTGCATTGACAAAGGTTCCTCTGGCGATGAAATCATGCCTTGAAAAGGCAGGAATTGAAATTACTGATCTTAAGAAAATCCTGATACACCAGGCCAACGAAAAAATGGATGAAGCCATTGTAGAGCGATTTTACAGCTTATATAATATGGAAGCGCCAGCGGATATTATGCCGATGTCCATTCATAAATTCGGGAACAGCAGTGTTGCTACTATTCCCACTTTATATGATTTGATTATGAAAGGTAAGATGGATGAACATTCATTTTCTAAGGGAGATATTATCCTTTTTGCATCTGTAGGAGCGGGAATGAACATTAATGCCTTTACCTATAAAGTATAAGGTTAAAATACGATATAAAGATCGCTGCCGGAAAATTTTCTGACAGCGATTTTTTATTTAAAGTATATTACCTGTTCTTGAGATAAAATTTTTCCAGCCTTCTCAACCCTTCTGCCAACACTTCTCTGGGACAGGCTATATTCATTCTCAGAAACCCCTCTCCTGCTTTCCCGTACATGTTTCCGGAATTGAGCCACAGTTTTTCCTGTTCAATCAAAATCTTTGAAACTGCATCAGATGTCCTGTTGAAAAAGCTGAAATCCAGCCACACAAGATAAGTTGCCTCCAGAGAAATAACTTTTATCTCAGGCAAATGTTCTTCACAGAATTTCACCAAAAACTGATAATTTTCCCACAGATAAATTTTTATTTCTTTTAGCCAGTCATTTCCTTTTGTATAAGCAGCAATGAGTGCATCTGCAGCAATAGGATTGGGATAAACGGTTTCCTGAATTTCTAAAGTCTTATTAATTTCCTTTAAAATATTTTTATCCTGCGAAATAAGATAAGAAATTGGTAACCCGGAAAGATTAAACGTTTTACAGGGCGAACCGCAAGTCACGGAAAGCACATCATATTTTGCGGCAATTGAGGCAAAGGGAATGTGTTGATGACTGCTAAAAACCAGATCCGCATGAATCTCATCAGAAACTACCATGACATGATTTTTTGAACAGATTTCGGCAATTCTTTCAAGTTCCTCTTTCTTCCAAACTCTTCCGACAGGATTATGAGGATTACTCAATAAGAGCAACCGTGCTTCAGGATTACTGGCTTTAGCTTCAAGATCATTGAAATCAATCTCATACCTGCCGTTTTTATAGATCAGATCATTCTCCAGAAGATTGCAGCTGCAACTTTCTGCAATAGTGAAAAAATGATTATAAACAGGAGTCTGCAAAATAATATATTCGCCTTTCTTCACAAAAGTTCTTACCAGCGCAGAAAGTGAAACAATCATACCCGGAACAGGTAAAAGCCATTCTTTTTCTATATTAAAATCATGATGGTCTTTCCACCAGCCAATAATCGAATGATAGAAATCATCAGGAATATTACTGTAACCGAAAACACCGTGTGACACTTTCTCAGAAATTGCTTCTACAATTTCGGGAGCAGTTTTAAAATCCATATCTGCCACCCACATCGGTAAAACTTCAGGATCGTCTGCCAGATCCCATTTTACGGAATTGGTATGTCTTCTGGAAATAATTTCATCAAAATTATATTTCATGTGCACTGTTTAGTTTGAATTCAGATAATTTTTCAGATCGGAGATTGTTTTTATCCGGAGTTCCTCCGACTGTTTTTTTCTCATCATTAATGCATAAGAATTATTGAACCCGAGTGGTTGCAACCATTGAATTCCGTATTGTTTCTGAAATTCAGAATTTACATATCTATAGGTACGCTCTGCACTTTGGGTAACAATGGAAAGTGTTTTTTCCTCTGGTTTCAAAAGAACCAAAAGTCCGGTTCCGGTATATTCCGGATAAAAATCTATGGCATCGTTCATCAGTGCATCAAAACAGATTTTGGTTCCGCCCAAACCCGTTTTGGTTTCCACACGATAATTGGTATAACCCTCAATCAGCAGTTTATAAATTTCTGCCAGAATATACTGTTCACCAAAAATTTTTGATCCTATTTTTACCGTTCCGGAATTTCCGTTTTGCGGATTTTTATATAATTTAATTTTAATTAAAAAATTCCTGGCAATTTGCTCCGGAGTTTCATGGAGATAGTCAGATTTAAAATTCAAATCTGTCATTACAGAATCATTAAATTTTCCCGCCAAAAGATTGAGTGTTTTTTCCAGATCTGGAAATTTCTGCAAAGTTTTGGTTTTAATAATGGGTGCTGCAAAGTACGGTGGAAATATTTTTTTGTCGTCTTCCAAAACACAGAGATCAAAAGCTTTGATTCTTCCGTCTGTGGAATAGCCACTTATAAGATCCAGCTCGCCTTCGTAGGCGGCTTTGTACATGATGGCATCGTTGACAACTTTAGGATGAATATTCAATCCATATACAGAACGCAGACCAAGATCACCGTCTTTTCTTCCCATAAATTCCGGGGTAAAACCAGCTTTCAACTTATTTTCAGATAAAGAAGCCGATAAATAAACAGCACCAAAAATGATGACTGCAGCTGGAATTACGAACCAAAATCTACGAAAGTTATGATATTTTATTTTTTGAAAAACAGCAATCAGCTGATCCAGCAGCACAGCCAGTAAAGCAGCCGGAATAGCTCCTGCTAAAATCATATTGGTATTATTCAATGAAATTCCGCCGAAAATAAATTCTCCCAGACCGCCTGCTGCGACAAACGAGGCCAATGTCGCAACGCCCACATTGATTACGGCTGCAGTTCGTATCCCGGCAATGATAACGGGCATCGCCAGTGGAAGTTCTACTTTAAAGAGCAACTGTTTTCTGCTCATTCCCATCGCTTTTGCCGCTTCTGTCACTGCCGGATCCACGCCGGTAATTCCTGTATAGGTATTGCGAACAATGGGTAACAAGGCGTAAATTAACAAAGCTACAATTGCCGGAGTTGCACCAATTCCGAACGCAGGAATCATAAATCCCAACAAAGCAATACTGGGAATGGTCTGTAAAATCCCTGCAATGCCTAAAACAGATCCGGACAATTTTCTTCTTCTGGCAATAAAAATTCCCAGAGGCAATCCAACAATAACTGCTAAAAGTAAAGACAAAAATGTAAGCCCCAAATGTTGTGTGATTTGAGTAAATAATTTCTCATGCTGTTCTGAAACAAACTGCCAAAGACTCTGCTGCATCATACGATCTGAGATTTTCTATACCCGTTAAATGCTTTTATCACTTTTTCATACTGCATCATATTGTGCTGATCCAGGCTTAGTTTCTGTAAAATAGTCCAGATATCAGAATCTTCAGAAAAATCGATTTCAAAATCAGAAAGAAAAGGATAAAGATCTTTTAAGGTTGTAATTTTATACTCTAAAAGAAGCCGGTTGGCAGCAAAAAAATCTTGTACAAAATCATTTTCCGGGTGATAAAGCATCTCTTTCGGCGTTCCGTTCTGGATGATTTTTCCATTATCCATAAGGCAGATACGGTGTCCCAGTTCAAACGCTTCCTGCACATCATGAGTTACGAGAATCGTCGTTTTATTTTTTAATTCTTCGAGAGATTTGAATTCTGAATGAATATCGGATTTTGTAATATTGTCTAATGCACCAAAAGGCTCATCCATCAATAAAACAGGAGAATTGGCAACCAAAGCTCTTGCAATTCCCACCCTTTGCTGCTGGCCGCCACTCAGCTCGTTCGGAAAACGGGAAAGAATATCGGTGGAAAGACTGAGCTTGCTTAAGAGTTCTTCCGTACGGTTTTCGGTCTTCTTCTGGTCCCATTTCAGCAGTTTCGGAACAGTTTCAATGTTTTCTTTCACGGTGTAATGCGGAAACAACCCGGAATTCTGCATCACAAAACCAATTCCCATCCGCAGATCTTCTGCCTTCTGCTCCCGAATATTTTTACCGTCAATAAAGATATTTCCGGAATCGGCTTCTATTAAACGATTAATCATTTTCAGGGTCGTTGTTTTTCCGCAGCCGCTGGTTCCCAGAAGCACCAGTATTTCCTTATCATTGGCCTGAAAGGAGATATGATCAACTGCAGATCTTCCGCCAAAACTTTTAGAAACCGATTCTACTGTAATCATACAAATTATTTAGCAAGGCGGATTCCTGTACATTGCCATTGAAGATGGGTAGGAAAAAAATTGCGGTAGGTATTTCTGCTGTGTCCTGCAGGAGTTGCTTCTGAAGCGCCCCGTAGAACGGTTTGGTTCACCATAAATTTACCGTTGTATTCTCCTACGGCACCTGCCTCTTTTTTGAATCCGGGATACGGTAAGTAGGCAGAGTTCGTCCATTCCCAGCGTTTTCCCCATTGAAAATGATGAGATGCAGCTTCCCATTCTGCCTCTGTGGGTAAACGCATTTCCTTCCAGGAAGCAAATGCTGAAGCTTCAAAGAAATTGATGTGACAAAGCGGTTCCTCAAGATCAATTTCCTGTAAACCTCCTAATGTATAATGTACCCAATTTCCATCGATACAATGCCAATACAAAGGTGATTTTGCATTATTTTGTTTCACCCAGTCCCAACCTTCAGCGTGCCAGTGTCTGAAATCTGAATACCCTTTGTTATTCATAAATTCCAGATAGTCGCCATTGGTGACAAGCTGATCTGAAATCTCAAAATCATTCAGATATACCTTATGCTTTCCCAGCTCGTTATCAAAGCAGAAACCTTCACCATCAAAACCGATTTCATAAATTCCTTCCGAAAATTTTATCATCTCAGAAATTTTTTGAGACTTATTTCGTTCTTTAATTTCTTTTCTATAAACCGGAAAAAGCGGATTGTGCCCCAGAATATATTTAATGTCAGTCAACAACAACTCCTGATGCTGCTGCTCATGATTTAATCCTAATTCCAGCAGAGCCTTGGTGTTTTCGTTCATCGAAGCGGTGCTCAGAAAATCCCGCATTTTTTCGTCAACATATTTTCTGTATCGGTAAATATCTGCTACTGACGGACGGCTCAAATTCCCTCTGTCGGTACGGATAACTCTTGCTCCCACCGTTTCATAATAACTGTTGAAAACAAAATTATACTGCGCATCAAAAACTTCGTATTCCGGAAGGTTTGGCATTAATATAAAGGTTTCAAAAAACCAGGTCGTGTGTCCCAGGTGCCATTTGGGCGGACTTACATCCACAATCGGCTGTACTACGTAGTCTTCTATTTCCAGAGGCTCACAGATGTCTACAGAGTGCTGGCGAATTTCTGTATATCTTTGTATATAATTTTGAATAGTTGTTTCTGTTGTCATCGTTCAGGTTTTCGTTACATTACTTTCCACACAGCATCTACATACCAATTTTTGGAATCCTTTATCTCACCCAAAATTTGAAATCCTGATTTTTCTGCGAGCTTGTTTATTTCATTTTCAGAAAATTTCTGCGAAACTTCCATATCAATCCATTCATTTTCTTTAAAGGAAATAATTTCATTTTCTATCGTTACTTCCTGTTTTTTTAAACTGATCAGATAACTTCGGCAAGCCCCGCTTACAGGATCATAGGTTTGATAATGCTGAAAATTTTCAACCTCAAAATCTGCGTTCAGTTCCCTGTTTATTCTGTGAAGGAGATTGAGATTAAATGCTGCGGTAATTCCTGTTTTGTCATTATAGGCATTCAAAATAGTATACGGGTTTTTCTTTAAATCAAAACCCATTAAAACAATATCTCCGGAATGAAGATTTTGATTTAATTCCAGACAAAAATTCTCTGCTTCGTCACTATTCATATTTCCGATATTGCTTCCTAAGAACAAAACGACTTTTTTTCTGGAAGACATTGACGCTGCTTTATGTAACATTTCGAAATAATCGCCTTCCAGAGAGACAATTTCCAGTTTGGGAATTTCTGTACTTAGTTTTTCGTTTAAAACAGATAAAATATTTCCTGAAATATCAATCGGCATATACGTGAAATCTTTATTATTTTCCACTAAATGTTTTAGCAGATAAGTAGATTTCATTGCATCTCCTGCACCTAATTCTATGAGGTCGAAAGGTTCGTTTTCCGGAGCTATAAAACGGGTGATTTCTTCTTTTTTATTTTTAAATATATCTAATTCGCAGGTCGTAAGATAATATTCCGGCATTGCCATTATCTCCTGAAAAAGACGGTCACCTTTTTTGTCGTAAAAGTATTTTGAAGAAAGTTTTTTAGGATGTTGCTGAAGACCATTTAAAACATCAGAATGAAATTTGGTGCTATTAGCCTGATTGTTTTCTGTCTGAGAATCTGTATCTAATTGTACATTCATACTATATATTTTGATGTGGTTACTGGTAAATACAACTATCTTGCCGTGACCCTGGTTTCTTCCATCAATTGATACGCATTCACAATTTAAATAATATTAAATATACAGTTAATTTTTTGAGTGATGCTATAATCTTTTATTTTTTTTGAATTCATACAAATAATTCTATGCAGTCTATTGACGATTTGAAAATCATAGAGAATTCCAATAGGTATTCACACATTGTTTGGGATCAATTTTCAATTTTTGTAATTATATTTACATAACAATAACCACTATACTGATCCAAAATCTCCATCATGTTAACACTTGAAAACTATTTAGACAACCACTACATTCACAGAAGCAATTGGCTGAGAGCTGCTGTTTTGGGATCAAACGACGGTATCATTTCTATTTCCAGCCTGGCAATTGGTGTTGCTGCAGCAAGTTCTGCAAGAGAACCTATTATTTTAGCCACTGTAGCGGGTCTTGTTGCGGGAGCTTTATCTATGGCAGCTGGAGAATACGTTTCTGTAAGCTCACAGACCGACACCGAAAAAGCCGACATACAGAGAGAGATGGCAGAACTAAAAGAAATGCCGGAAGAAGAATTGCAGATACTGGCGCAGATCTATGAAAAGCGGGGGCTCAAAAAAGAAACTGCATTACAGGTGGCCATAGAACTTACCGAAAAAGATGCATTGGCAGCTCATATGAGAGATGAATTGGGCATCAATGAAATCACTCAGGCCAATCCTATTCAGGCAGCTCTGGCATCGGGAGCAGCTTTTAGCGTTGGTGGCATATTACCGCTTCTTGTCATTCTCTTTGCACCTTTGAAAAGCATGGAATACTGGCTTTACGGCTTTAGTATCGTGTTTCTTATTATTTTAGGAACAATGGCTGCAAAAACCGGCGGTTCAAGTATTCCGAAAGCTATCTTGAGAATCACCGTCTGGGGAACCATCGCAATGCTTTTATCTGCTTTGGTAGGCTATATTTTCGGCGTTAAAGTTTGAAAAATATATGTACAAAATTAAAATATTTAGATTAATATTAATTTAAAACTATTCTAAACGAAATTTTTTATAATTTTAAGGCGTGAAAAAATGGGCTTCCATATTGTTCCTTACTTTTTATCTGATTTCCACAACTGAATTATACCAGCTGTTAAAAATCCCTGCACTGGTAGAACATTTTTTGGAACACAAAGGCGATGATCCGGAAATGACTCTTACCTCTTTTTTCAAAATGCATTATGACAATCCGGCTAAGGATGAAGACTATCAGACAGATCAGAAACTGCCTTTCGTTACCCATGCTTCTCATCTTGTTCTTGTTTTTACAGTAAACCCGGATTTCTTTATTGAAATAAAAAAACAGATTTTACCGGCTCATCATCAGAAAATTCATGCTTATGATGACAATTTTCATAAAACAGGCTCCTTAGATTCTATTTGGCAACCGCCGAAAAACTGTTAAAATCATTCGTTTTACTTTACTTTTTACATATCATTTCTGCTGTGAAATTCATCGATCTTATTTTTCAATATCTATTGATCAACTTGATACCAATGTATTTTCAACATACCGAAGTGCTGATTTATCAGGTAAAAAAGTAACAATTTTCAAATTTTAACAGAATTATATATGCTAACAAAAATCATTGAGTTTTCTGTGAAGAATAAACTCATTATAGCATTATTGGTATTGGGACTGATAAGTGTTGGAGCTTATCAGGTCACCAAATTACCGATCGATGCAGTCCCTGATATCACCAATAATCAGGTTCAGGTCATAACAACAGCACCTTCGTTCGGTGCTACCGATATCGAAAGACTGGTCACCTTTCCTATAGAACAGGCGAACAGCAATATTTCGGGTTTAAAAGAAATCAGAAGTTTCTCAAGATTCGGGCTTTCATTAGTTACCATTGTCTTTGATGACGATATAGATATTTACTGGGCAAGACAGCAGGTTGCCGAGAGACTGCAGCAGGTGCAGAATGAGATTCCTCAGGATGTGGGAACACCCTCTTTAGGCCCTATTTCAACAGGACTTGGAGAAATTTATCAGTATGTCGTCCGTCCCGAAAAAGGATATGAAAACAAATATGACATTACTGAATTAAGAACGCTTCAGGATTGGATTGTAAGAAGACAGCTGCTAAGTGTAAAAGGCGTTGCGGAAGTCAGCAGTTTTGGCGGGAAACTGAAGCAATATGAAATTTCTGTAAATCCGGACAAGCTGAATGCTTACGGGATTACCATTACCGATGTTTTTGACGCACTGAAAAACAATAACCAGAATACAGGTGGCTCCTACATTGAAAAAGGGCCTACCGTTCTATACATCCGCAGCGAAGGATTGGTAGGGAGTCTGGATGATATAAAAAACACATCGATTTCTACCAAAAATAATGACGTTCCTTTATTCATAAGAGATATCGCAGATGTCCGCTACGGCTACGCCACAAGATTCGGGGCCATGACCTATAATGACAGTGGAGAAGTTTCCGGTGCCATTGTGATGATGCTGAAAGGTGAAAACAGCAGTGAGGTCATTAAAAATGTAAAAAATAAAATCAGCCAAATCCAGAAAACCCTTCCTGCAGGTGTGGTAATTGAACCATTTTTAGACCGGACCAAAATGGTGAATAATGCCATCGGAACTGTAGAAAAAAATCTGATGGAAGGTGCATTGATTGTTGTCTTTGTACTGGTTTTGTTTTTAGGAAATTTCCGTGCAGGTTTATTGGTAGCATCGGTTATTCCTTTGGCGATGCTTTTTGCGATTTGTATGATGAATCTCTTCGGAGTAAGTGGCAATCTGATGAGTCTTGGGGCGCTGGATTTCGGGCTCATTATCGACGGTGCCGTCATTATTGTGGAGTCGGTAATGCATCAGTTTACCCATAATTCAAAATTCAGGAAAGCATTATCGGTTTCCAAGCAGGAAATGGATACCATCGTAATAGATTCCGCAGGAAAAATGATGAACAGCGCAGTTTTCGGGCAAATTATTATTCTTATTGTGTATCTGCCTATTTTAACATTGCAGGGAATTGAAGGAAAGATGTTCAAACCAATGGCACAAACTGTTGCCTTTGCTTTATTGGGGGCATTTCTTCTTTCACTTACCTATATTCCGATGATGAGTTCTATTATCTTAAGTAAAAAAATAAGCCACAAAATGAACTTTTCGGATCGGCTGATGGCAAAAGCTGAAAATCTGTACCGCAAAACCTTACTGAAAGTTTTGAGAATACCAAAAACCATATTCAGTATTGTTATTGTTCTTTTTATTCTTTCCGTTTTGATTCTGAGCAGAATGGGCGGTGAATTTATACCGTCGCTGGAAGAAGGGGATTTTGCAGTAGATACAAAAGTTCTTCCGGGAAGCAATCTGAAAACGACGATTGAAAGCACGCAGAAAGCAGCGCACATTCTGAAAACGCGCTTTCCTGAAGTGCAGAAGGTTGTTACTAAAATAGGAAGCGGAGAAATTCCTACAGACCCGATGCCTATGGATGCTTCGGATATGATGGTAATTCTGAAAGATAAAAGCGAATGGACTTCTGCCAAAACCTTTCCGGAGCTTTCCGCGAAAATGAGTAAAGCTCTGGAAGACGTTCCGGGAATCACGGTTGGGTTTCAGTTTCCTGTTCAGATGAGGTTTAATGAACTGATGACCGGCGCAAGACAGGATGTTGTTTTGAAGATATTCGGGGAAAATCTGGAAACCCTGGTAAAAAATGCCAACCAGCTGGGGAAGATCATCAATACGGTAGAAGGAACACAGAATCTTTATATAGAGCCTGTTTCCGGTCTTCCACAGGTTATTATCGAGTACAACAGACCGGTTCTTGCACAATATCATTTGTCGGTTGGGGATATTAACAGAGTTATCAATACCGCTTTCGCAGGACAAAGCACCGGACTGGTTTTCGAGGGTGAAAAACGCTTTGATATGGTGGTAAGATTAAACAGCAATGACCGCAAAAACCTGGATGACGTGAAAAATTTACTGGTTCCCACACCTTCAGGGAATCAGATTCCGCTGGCACAGCTTGCACAAGTTGATATTAAAGATGGTCCGAACCAGATCCAGCGGGAGAACGGACAGCGGAGAATTGTGGTAGGCTTTAACATCAAAGACCGAGATGTTCAGGGGATTGTAGAAGAACTTCAGACCAAAGTAGATCAACAATTGAAGCTTCCGCCGGGATATTATGTCACGTATGGAGGTTCCTTCGAAAATCTAAAAAATGCTAAAAACAGACTGATGATTGCTGTACCCATCGCTCTGGTTTTAATTTTTGTGCTTTTATTTCTGGCTTTTAATTCTTTGAAAGAAAGTCTTTTAATCTATACAGCGATTCCTCTTTCCATCATTGGAGGCGTACTTTTACTCGCCGTAAGAGGAATGCCTTTCAGCATCAGTGCAGGGGTGGGATTTATCGCGCTTTTCGGAGTGGCAGTTCTCAATGGCATTGTATTGATTTCGGAATTCAACAGATTGTATAAAAATGGAATTAAAAATATTGTGAGAATTGTTGTAGACGGCGGAGAAGCAAGACTGCGGCCCGTATTGATGACTGCATTTGTAGCTTCATTAGGATTTATTCCGATGGCAGTGAGTAACGGAGCGGGCGCAGAAGTTCAGAGACCTTTGGCAACGGTGGTGATAGGCGGACTTTTAATTGCGACATTACTCACGCTTTTTGTACTCCCACTGCTCTATGTAACAATAGAAAAAGGATTTAATATGAAAAATAAAGGAAAAAATACAGTGACCCCCATTCTCATTATCTTCTTTCTACTAACGGGAAGTGCAATGAAATCTCAGACTGCAGTCACTTTAAATGAAGCGTATGCCATTGCTTTGAAAAACAACAGAGGTCTCAAAAATGAGAAATTAAAATCTGAATATTCAAAAGCACTCATTAAAACGTCTACAGACATTCCTCAGACAGGAATCTCTGCGGACTACGGGCAAATCAACAGTGCGTACCGTGATATGAAATTCGGGATATCCCAGAGCATTGCATTTCCTACAGTATACAAAAGGCAGAAAAATCTGTACACTGAAGAATGGAAAAAGAGTGAGCTCAATGTTTCATTAAAGGAATATCAACTGAAAAAAGGCGTTACATTAACGTTCTACAACATTCTGTACTGGATGGAAAAGGAAAAAATTCTTGCCGAATCTTTAAATTTTTATACTCAGTTTCTGGATAAGGCAACTTTGCGATTAAAGAGCGGAGAGAGCAATATTTTGGAGAAAGCTACTGCTGCCAATCAAAAGTCAGCGATCGAAATTCAGATCAAACAGGTGCAGCAGGAACTCCACACTCTGCAGTTGCAATTGCAGTGGCTTCTGAATATGGAAACAGAATTTATTCCTGATGGAGACCGTATCCTTTCCCTTTCCAGTTTACAAAATGATGTTTCCGGTAATCCTTCGCTGAAAATTCTGGAACAGCAAAAAAATATTGCAGTACAGCAGACCGCTTTAGAAAAATCTAAATTATTACCCGGTCTGCAGCTCGCCTACAACCTCAACAGCTTCCGTGGTATGGGCGCAGACGACAAGATATATAATGCTTCACCACAGTTTCATTCTGTTCAGCTCGGAGTTTCGGTTCCTGTATTTGCAGGCGGACAAAAAGCAAGAATCGAGGCTTCAAAGATTGCACAGTCGGTGACCGAAAATGATTTTCAGAATGCTGAATTTACATTGTATAATCAGTACAAAAAACTTTCGGAGATTGCGCAGAAAAACCAGGAAATTGTTTCTCAGTACGAGAAATATGAACTGAAAAATGCAGAAACAATTCTGGAAACCGCCCAAAAACAATTCTTTAGCGGGGAAATTAATTATCTGGAATTTGTAATGCTTGCCAACCAGGCAATCAGCATCAAAAATAATTATACCGATGCCGTCTGGAGCCTTAACGAAAGCATTGCTGAGCTGGAATATCTTACTCTAAATCAATAAATTATGTTAAAATCAATTCAAAATAAATATCCAATAGTATTGCTGCTTCTGTTCTTTTTTGCCATTCAATGCAATAAAAAGGAGGAACCTTTGCCGGAGCCAGCAGTTGCCAAAGATGAAAGTATAGTTGTGCTTACGGATGCCCAGAGCAAAAATACGCCTGTAGAAACAATGTCACTTTCTGTAAAAAATATTTCTACTGTACTGAAAATAAATGGAAAAATAGATGTTCCGCCTCAGAATCTGGTTTCCGTAAGTGTTCCGCTGGGTGGTTATCTGAAAAACACCGATCTGCTTCAGGGAACGCAGGTGAAGAAAGGACAGATCATTGCCATTATTGAAAATCCTGAATTTATCCAGCTCCAACAGGATTACCTGATGGCAAAATCCAAACTTCATTTTGCAGAACTGGATTATAACAGACAAAAAAATCTTAACCAAAGCCAGGCAAGCAGCGACAAGGTGATGCAGCAGGCACAATCTGAGATGAACAGCCAGAGAATTATGATGAATACTCTGGCAGAACAGCTACGGCTCATTAATATCAGCCCGGGAAGTTTAACGTCTGGAAACATCAGGAAAAGTGTTCCGGTGTACAGCACAATTAACGGTTTTGTGAGCAAGGTCAATGTGAATATTGGAAAATTTGTCAATCCGTCTGATGTTTTATTTGAACTCATCAATCCTGATGATATTCATCTGAATCTTAAAGTCTATGAAAAAGATCTGCAAATGCTGAAAATAGGACAAAAAATCACAGCTTACACCAATACGCAGCCCGAAAAAAAATATAGTGGAGAAATTATTCTCATCAGCAAAGACATCAATGCAGACGGAACAGCAGATGTACATTGCCATTTTCAGCAGTATGACCGGAACCTGACTCCCGGAATGTATATGAATGCTGAAATAGAGACCGAAACATCCTTTTCCAATGCAATTCAGGAGGAAAGTGTCGTTAATTTTGAAGGTCAGAACTATGTTTTTGTACAGGAAAAAAAGCAAACCTACCAATTGATGCCCGTGACTTTGGGAGCCTCTGAAAACGGTTTTGTTCAAATAAAGAACTTTGAAGATTTCAGAAACAGGCAAATTGTTACCAAAAATGCGTACACTCTCCTGATGAAGCTTAAAAATACCGCAAGCGAAGAGGATTAATTCAGTCTGAATAATCAATAAAATAAAAAAAATGAGCCCATATTCCTGTATGATAAAAAATATTTTAACGGTACTTTTATTGCTATTTATCAGTATTCAGTTTATTGACTTCAAAAAGAATGTCAGTCTGAAGCTTTCTGCAAATGCTGTCGAAAATCATTATAAAATACCATCAGATGTTCGGTTCATTTTAAAAACCAGCTGCAACAACTGTCATTTCAGCAAGACTTTTTATCCTTCGTACAGTAAGATCCAGCTCCTGAAACTGTGTTTGACTGATCATGTCATTTCGGAGGGAAGATATGAATGTAATTCTGAAGAAGCTTGAAAAGTGGATAAGATGTACAACTGTAAAAGGTGAACCTCCTACCCTTTTATTCATCAGAATGCAAAATTATCTGCTTCAGATCAACCGGAAGTGGAAAAATGCCTGAATGAAATCATGAAATAAATTCAATACCATCATTAATATTAATTTAAAATCATTCTAAACGAAACATTTTATAATTTTGATTAGTGAAAAAAATTATTTCCATATTGCTGTTATGTCTTTATTTGGTTACAACAACTGAACTGTACCAGCTTTTTAAGATCCCTGATCTCATTGAGCATTATTGTGAACATAAAGCTCTGAATCCGGAAATGACGGTCACAGCTTTTCTTAAAACTCACTACGATCATCCTGTAAAAGACGGTGATTACCGTAAAGATCAAAAACTGCCTTTTGTGATTCATGCCGCACCACTTGCAGTAGTTTTCACGCTTGAGCAGGGTTTTCGTTTTGAGATCAGAAATACTCCGTTCAGACAACTGAAATCTCATAAAATACTTTCGGGAGAAGAAACCTTTTTTAATGACGGTTTCCGCAGTTCTGCATGGGAACCGCCAAGATCTTTTTTCGCATAACAACATTCTTATTTTTTGGCTTAAATCAGTCAGAATAATCCTCCATTAATCATTTAATTATTTTAAAATTTAAATAATGAAAACAATTGTTATAACCATCATGCTGGTTATGCTTTCTGTGGGCATCAATGCTCAGAACCGAATGGAAACTGCAAAAAAAGAAGCTGAAGAAAAAAACGAACTTATTGTACTCAATTTTTCGGGTTCAGACTGGTGCATTCCGTGTATTAAACTTCATAAAAATATCATCGAAAAAGAAGATTTCAAAAAACTTCAGGAAGATCATATTATTGTTTATCTCAATGCAGATTTTCCGAGAAACAAGAAAAATCAGCTTTCAGCAGAAATGAAAAAAGAGAACGCAAAACTGGCAGATCAGTACAACCCTAAAGGGATTTTTCCTTACACGCTTCTGCTGAATAAAGACGGAAAAGTGCTGAAGACGTGGGAAGGACTTCCTGCTGAAAATGCACTGGCTTTCAGTAATGAAATAAGAGATGTACAACAAAAGCAAAACCCGTAAAAGATGCTGAAAGAATTCAGAAGACCTCAGAAATTAATGGGGAACGCTTTTGAAATTACCGTGGTGAGTGATCATGAAAAATCTGCACACCTTCACATGGATGCGGCAATTCTGGAAATCCGGAGAATAGAAAAACTTCTCACGACTTATCATGAAGAAAGCCAGACCAACCTGATCAATAAAAATGCAGGTATACAGCCTGTGAAAGTAGATTGGGAAATATTTGACCTTATTGAAAGAAGCATAAGAATCAGCAATATTACGGATGGTTATTTTGACATTTCTTATGGTGGGATCGATAAAAGCTTCTGGAATTTTGACCGGAGTATGAATCAGCTTCCGGATCCAGAATTGGTAAAAGAACACTTACAACTGGTGAATTACCAAAACATTTATCTGGACCGAGAAAACCAAACCGTATTTCTAAAAGAAAAAGGAATGAGAATCGGTTTCGGCGGAATCGGGAAAGGATATGCCGCAGAGATGGCCAAAAGACTTCTGATAGAAAGAGGGGTTACTTCCGGAATTGTGAATGCGTCGGGAGATCTTACCACGTGGGGAAACCAGTCTGATGGGAAACCGTGGACAGTGGGAATTGCCGATCCGGACAATGCCAAACAGCCTTTTTCTTATATGAATATTACGGATATGGCGGTAGCAACTTCGGGGAGTTACGAAAAATTTGTCATTATTAATGATAAAAAATATTCGCACACCATCAATCCAAAAACGGGAATGCCTGTTTCGGGAGTGAAAAGTGTAAGTGTGTTTTGTCCTAATGCCGAAATCGCCGATGCGATGGCAACACCGGTAAGCATCATGGGAATAAATGCCGCGCTTGATCTTATCAATCAGATTAACCATCTGGAATGCATCATCATTGACGATGACGACCAGATTCATACGTCCAGAAACATTAACCTCAAATAAGTGACAGGCTTTACTTCTTACAATAAGATCCAAATTTTATAATATCTGTTTGTATTCATAGTGCTAAATTCTAATGCAAAGACTGAAGATTTTTTAACTCCTCTCTGTTTTAATTTCGCAGAGGCGTTTGACTTCGTCGCATCTTCGATTTCATTTAGCAAAGACAACTAAGATTCAAAATACAGATAATCAGTAAACGTTAAAAACAATTTTAAATACTCATGAAAAAAAATATCATAAAAACAGCAGCAATACTCTTTTTGGTGACCGCAGTACATTCCTGCAACACCGTAAAAGAATATGAGAAAAATAAATTAAACGATGCCGAAATGGTGCTGGGAAACCGGCCAATCGAAAAGACCGAACTGAGTTTTCAATCTTACCGTGAAGGATCTTCGGGAGCCAACGCAGGAAAAGTAGGCGGCGGCTGCGGGTGCAACTAACGGGCATTTTTAAATGATTATCTGCTTTGTTCATAATTCTAAATTTTAACACAAAGTCCGCAAAGTTTTTTTTTAACGACTACCTGTTTCAAGTTAACAAAGGCGTTTGACTTCGTTGAATCTTCGATTTCACTTAGCGAAGACCACAAAGGTTTTTTAATTATTACAAATTCCGGATAATCAGTTTTCTAATATCAATTTAATTTTACAAATGAAAAAAATAATTATAAGTATTGTTGCTCTTTTCGGACTTTTCAATACTAAAGCGCAGGAAAACACCAACACAGAACCGTCTAAAAAGCTGACACTGGACGAGATCAATCTGGTATCCAGCTATTATAAGCAGGACGGAAACAACTCTGCTGTAACAGGAGGAACGGGTTCTGAAAAGCTGACCGATATTTCTAATACGATCGATATTACGATGGTAAAATATGATAAAAATCTGAGGAAAAACAAATTCGACTTCAGTGTAGGAATAGATCACTACACTTCTGCATCTTCGGATATGATTGATCTGAAAGCCAATTCTTCAGCTTCGTATTCGGACAACAGAATTTACCCTACCTTCAACTGGAGCCGTGAGAATGAGGAAAAAGGAAGGACTTTGATGGCAGGAGTTTCTTATTCCGGAGAATTTGATTATCAGTCTTTCGGAGCAAATATCGGTATTGCTCAAAAAACGCCTAATAAAATGGGAGAAATTACAGCGAAGTTTCAGGCGTTTATGGATCAGGTAAAACTTATCACTCCGATAGAACTGCGCACCGGAGGAAATTATGGTGGCGAGCATGATAATTACGGAACAAGTGGCAGAAATACGTTTGCCTTGTCATTATCCTATTCTCAGATCATCAATAAAAATCTTCGGCTTGAGTTTTTGGCAGACGGCGTTCAGCAGACCGGCTATCTTAGCTTACCTTTTCACAGGGTTTATTTTAAAGACAATTCTGTACATCAGGAAGCATTGCCCGATACAAGATTTAAACTTCCTTTGGGGATGAGAGCCAATTATTTCCTGGGAGACAAAGTAATCCTGAGAGCGTATTACCGTTATTATACCGATGATTGGGGTTTAAAATCGAATACCTTCAGCCTGGAAACACCTGTAAAAATATCACCTTTCGTTTCAGTGAGTCCTTTTTACAGATATTATTCTCAGACCGCAGCCAAGTATTTTGCTCCTTACCAGCAGCATACTGCTTTTGACGATTTTTATACCAGCAATTATGATCTTTCAAAATTTGACAGCCATTTTTACGGAGCGGGAATCCGCATCAATCCGAAAAACGGACTCTTTGGTGTAGAGCGTCTCAATATGCTGGAAATAAGATACGGACATTACACAAAATCTGTAGGAATGCAGTCGGATATTATCTCACTGAATCTGAGATTCAAATAAAATTAGAAATTGACTTGTTGTTTTGGCAAGTCAATTTTTATTTATTAAAGAAATGTTTCATCTCCCTATAGTAAGTTTCTACTTCCTGTCAGTTATTAAATGCATTATTCAGTTGATAAAATATCAATTAAAATTAAATTTATTCTAAAATTTATTTCCTCATCGACAGTGTAGTGATCAAATTTATTCTATCTCAAAAATCGCCTGTATTTCCACAGAAGAGTTCCCGGGAATGGAAGATGCCCCGAAAGTAGCTCTGGCATGCTTTCCTTTGTCTCCAAAAATTTCCCCTACAAGATCGGAAGCCGCATTCATAAGCGCTGCATGGTTTGAATAATCTGCTGTTGTATTAAAAATTCCTGTAAGCTGCACACATTGCTTTACTTTATTCATATCACCTCCTACAGCCTGATTCAAAACAGAAAGAATATTAAGCATCGTGGTCTTTGCTGCTTCTTTTACCTGCTCTTCCGTAACATCCTTACCAACTTTACCCGGATTCTGAATCTTGCCGTCTTTCAATGCATATTGATTGATGAATACGAGGTTTCCGGAACGTACGAAAGGCTGATAGTTACCGGCAGGTTTGGGAACCTCTGGAAGTTTGATGTTTTTCTTCTCCAATACCTTATTGATGTCTGCGCCATATTTATTACCGGCAGCTTTTACTTTGTTTTTTTGAAATGTACCCCGTAAGGCGGTTGCTATTCTGGCAAAATTTTCTCCCTGTAGCTCCGCCAAATAGCGTTCGCTCTTTGTGGGTCTCTCAACATTTTTTAAAGACGCCAGACTTGTCGTCCCCAGAACGGTATTTCCCTGTGGAACAGTATGGTCAATATTTTCGTATCCTCTTATTCCGTTGGAAACCAAAACCATCCCGTGAACGGCGAGCATATTCCAGAATGACTGAATTGCCAATTCCCGCCCTGCACCGCTTCCGGAAGACATAAATACCGTTGCAGGCATTCCCTCAAGACCATGCTGCGACCATATTGTTACCGTTTTGGAGATAAATTCACTCATGGATGTGCTTATATTTCCGAAATATACAGGTGAACCGAATGCAATTCCGTCATAATCCGTGAGTTCACTGGTAGAGGCAATCGGTATGTTTTTCAGTGTGGCATTGTTACTTTCCTGAACCATTTTGATCACTGCAGTGGCAGCGTCATTTTTTTCTATTCCTTTGGCCAATTCTTTAGCCATTTCGTATGTTCCGCCCTCATCTGAATGAATAAGGATAAGGATTTTTGTTTTCTGTTGTGCTGACATCGTACTTACCGATAAGATCAATAAGAGACCTGCATAAAAAATGGTCAACTTTTTCATTATAGCAATTTTATTCCACTGCAAATTTAAGTGATGTATTATTATTAAATTTGCCAAAATTATTACATAAAACGCCAAATGAAATGCGGACTTACTGAAAAGAAAAAGGGACGATATACTGATTCTATAGGGATTGATGCTTATATATGGTATGAGAAAGATTGGAAACATGACGATTATGATCATGTCCACCAACGGTATCAGCTTACTTATGTAGAGGAAGGATACCAATATTTTCATATTGAAAATAAAATCTATCTTGTTCCCCAAAATCATCTTATCTGGATTCCTTCCGGTAAAAATCACCATGCAGAATCTGATGCAGCCACCGTCAATTTAATGGTGGTATTGTTCCGGTCTGTTTTTGATCATGCATTTTATGATGATGTTCATGTATTTTCGGCTCCTTCCGTATTAAAAGAAATGCTCCGGTACGCAGCTAAGTGGAATCAGATGACTGAAGCAGAGGAAGAGCAAAAATACTTTCTCAATGCGCTTTTGTATAGTTTGCCTCATTTCTGCAGCGAAAAAGAAAGTCTGTCTATTCCGATTCCGGCAGACAAGCGTTTGGTATCGGTCTGCAACTATATTAACAGGAACTACAGTGAGGCATTATCTATCGAAATATTAGCAGAGATTTCCATAATGTCTGTACGGAGCCTGCAAAGAATCTTCAAAAAAGAAACAGGAATCACTATTCAAAAATATACTCAGCTGATAAGAATTTTAAAAAGCATCGAACTGATAGATACCAGACAGTACACCTTGAGCCAGATCGCCCTGATGATTGGCTACAAAAGTTTACCTGCCTTTACCAATTCTTATTTTTCCATTATGAAAGAAAAAGCGAAGGTGACGAATAAAAGCTGATGCTGTCAGCAGTTTGCAATAGTTTTCAGTACCTGTATTCTGTTTCTGAAAGATCAGTTTATATGGTAATTTTCTTTAAACATATTCATTTAGATTTGAAAGTCTACTATCAATCAAAATAATAATCATAAACAAGAGACTACCCTATTCTTGTTTAATGATGAAATTGCTGACTGTTTCTGGTTAAATTTTTCTGTATGGATAGGAACCTTATCCATCAGTTGTTTGCCGGCAAAGATTTTCAGTCCAAAATAAACTTATCAAATACTTGTCATCAAGTGCCTGAAAATAATCAAATACATTTAAATTAGCGGTCAAATAGATTGACCACAGTTGTACAAGTCTATGGATGCAAAGGGGTAACCCTGAAATCTATAGAAATTTATCAGAAAAATAAAATAAATGAAAATCCTCAAGATCCTATTCTTTTTATCTCTTATAAGTCTGACGGGCTGTAAGAAAATGACTGCAACTCCTGAAGATAAGAAATCCGTAGAAGAAGTACAAAAGTTTTATGGCGGCTACGTTGAAACAAATAAGGGATTTGAAACGCAAAACACGTCTTCCAACAATTATTTTGAGCTTATCCTGAAAGACAGTAAATTGATCGATCAACAGCCACAAAGAGCAATTTCTAATGCAGCGAATATTGCGTATATTGTTTTTGAGAACCAAAAAAGTGCAGAAGATTATGATGTCATAAAAACAACCGTTATTTTACCTGACGGAGCAGCTGTTTCAAAATCTTTTACAAAAAAAGAACTGAAAGAAGTTAAAAGTATTTATCCTGAACTGGAAACATTCAATTCTTTTTTAATCAGTAAAAACTACAAGGGTATCATTGCTATGTTTGACACCAGATTTAAGCCTGATGAGAAGACTGTTTACGATGCTTTTTCATCTATGGATTCAAAAATGGGCGACTTAAAGAGAATTCAATTTCAGGGTTTCGAGTTTATAGACGATTCAAAGCTAGGCAGGACCATTTTAATGAGAGAAGTAGGAGAAAGAAATTCTGTCTTCCCTTTTATCAACGTTGCATTTAATCGCGATACAAAAAAATTATTAAACATTGAATTTCCCTAAGAGTTTACTTAGAAGCAATGGTAAGATTATTGCTGAAAGACCGCCGGATTTGCAGTTACCTGATTTATTATCTGGCACAAAGTAAATTATTCTTTATTAAACAATGAAACGGAGATTAGATTTTAAACTCAGGCAGCCAGATAAACTGATCAAAGATTTTGTCTATTGTTTTTCATCGCTGCAACATTTTTCCAATGAACATCAGGCAGTTATTGTCCCCAATGGAAAAATTGATCTTATTTTTTCAAAAAGCCAGGATGAAAAAGTGAGTGTTGTATTATTGGGTCTGGAAACCAAGCCCAAATTTCCAAATCAGGAAGTTTCAGACTTTTGTTCGGTCAGTTTTAATCCTTTGGCGGTAGAATACATTTTGCAATGTAAAGCTGCCGATATTATAAACAGTGGAAAACTGATGCCTGCCGGTTTTTGGGAGATAACAGGAGAAGACCTTACCAACTTTGATGTATTTTGTGCTAAAATTACAGAAAAAATAAGTTCGCTGTTACCTGAAAAAGTGGATGAACGTAAAAGCAAATTATTTGAATTGATTTTTAATTCTGACGGTGAAATTTCTATTGCCGAGCTCTCTGACAGAATTTCCTGGAGCCAGCGCCAGATCAACAGGTACTTCAATCAACATTTTGGACTTTCCTTGAAAGCCTATTGCAAGATCCTTCGTTTTCAGGCTTCACTTTCTCACATAAAGGAAGGAAATCTGTATCCTCAGCTTAATTTTACTGATCAATCTCATTTTATCAAAGAGATTCAGAAGTTTTCAGGCGTTTCTCCCAAAGAATTGCATCAAAATAAAAATGACCGTTTTTTACAATTTTTAGTCTATGATCAGGAGTAATTTTGTTCTCTAAATTTAAAAGATCATGGTACTAAAAAATAAAGAAATTGCCATCATAGGTGGTGGTCCCGGAGGACTCACATTAGCAAGACTTTTACAGGTAAAAGGCTTCAATGTAAAAGTATATGAGCGGGATTTCGGAAGAAGCGCAAGAGTACAGGGCTCGCCTCTGGATTTACACGAAAATTCAGGTTTGGCAGCGATCAGAAAGGCAGAATTGCTGGATGAGTTCAGAAACAGTTATATGGCCGGCGCAGATAAAACCACGATTACCGACGAAAAAGCCAAGGTCGTTTTCAGTGATCATGAAGTAAATAAAGAAGAGGATTTTGGAGATGAACATTTTCGTCCTGAAATAGACAGAGGTGTCCTGAGAAAGATCCTGTTGGATTCATTGCAACCCGAGAACATTATCTGGGACAGTCACTTCCTTTCCATGACGGAACAGAACGGCGGCTGGCTGCTGCATTTTAAAAACGGGATGAAGGCTTATGCAGACCTGGTCATAGGAGCTGACGGAGCCAACTCCAAAATAAGACCCTATATTACCGATATTCAGCCATTTTACTCCGGCATCACCATGCTGGAAGGCAACATTTATGAAGCTGAGGCCGTGGTGCCGGAAATCACAAAGATTCTTCGTGGAGGTAAATTAATGGCTTTCGGAAACGAAAAAAATATTCTGATGGGACAAAAAGCAGATGGAGTGGTCGGTTTTTATGCAAGTTTCAGGGCAGAAGAAAACTGGATTTCAAAATGCGGTTTAGATTTTTCTGACCGGTCACAAGTAATGGACTGGTTTACGAAATATTATACCGGCTGGAGTCCTGTGTGGAATCAGTTGTTTGCAAATACTACCCTTCCATTTATTCCGAGACCCATCAACTGCATGCCTTTGGATCAGACCTGGGAAACTTTACCCAACGCAACTATAATTGGTGATGCAGCCCATCTAATGCCGCCTTTTGCAGGAGAAGGGGTCAACATGGCGATGCTGGATGCTTTGGAACTCAGTGAATGCTTAACAAATAACGACCATATCTCCATACAATCTGCCCTGTTTTCCTACGAAGCAGCGATGCGGAAAAGAGCTTCCATTATAGCACAGGATTCACTGGATAATGGAGAACTAATGCACAGTGCAGAAGCGCTGTCAGCCATGACCGGTTTTTTTAGCGGAAACCTTACCTGAATATATTCATCTTCTGCAATTGATGAAATTTTATGACCTGGCTCTATTTTCTTCCAAAAATCTGTCATTTTTCAGTTTCCTTTGTCTGTAAGCAGTCAGCATATCATTTATTTCTAAGGTGTACTATTGGTACACCTTTTTTTGATACCACCGCTGTATATGATCTACCAGAATATATCTGCAATTAAAATAATGGCAGTACCGTATTGACTCATTAAGCAAGTTAAAATTCTCAGATTATCAATAACACTGATGACTGTTATTAGTGCTAAGCTAAATTTTAATTCCCTGCAAATTGTTTTATCTATGAGCCTTCGGACAAGCTTCAGTCCATTTTACTTTTTCTTAATTATTTAAAAAGTCCTTTTTTTAGCTTTGTAAAAAACACAAATTCAGTAGAATATTATTTATAAAAATAGATTATTTATGTTAAATAATTATTTTGTTAGAAAATTTATTATAGATTTGTTAAAAATTTAAATCATGACACAGAGATATTTTATACTTTTTGCAACGATAATGACCGGCAACTTTCTTTTTAGTCAGGTGAGTTCAACAATCTACTTTCAATATGACGATGCAGGAAACCAGATCTTCAGAGGTGACGGTATGCTGTATAAGAATGCAGGTGCGGAGGAATTGAATATCTCTCAAAATACTACACCAAACCCTTCTCCCTCTGCAATCCTGATTGACGAGAAAGAGTTTTGGAAAAATATTAAGGTGTATCCCGTTCCAGTAAAGGATATCTTATATATTGACTGGAATGATAAGGCAGACGACCTGATTTCAGAAATTGGATTGTATGAGCAAAGTACCCTGCACTGGGTGTTTCAAAATAAAGAAATACCGTCTTTAGACAAAAAAATAAAAATAGATATGACCAGGCAGTACATGGGTGTTTTTATTTTAACATTTACTCTTAAGAATGGCCAGCGCATGAGTAAAAATATCACCAAATTTTAATCCTATCACACCAAATATAATATGAAATCACCTTTATTCTTTATTAGTTTATTATTATCATTTTTAGGCTACTCACAAACGCAGTTTCATGATACTACAGGAACTATTGAAGTAAATGCCAGCGGCCAGGCACAGTTCACGCTACCCATTGCGATACCTCCTGGAATAAAGTCTGTTGCACCGGAAGTAAGTTTGATATATACCAGCGGAACAGGTAATGGACTTGCTGGCTATGGATGGGCTTTATCAGGTTTGACTGCAATATCCCGAATTCCACACTCTCTGGATTCTGATGAAGAGATACAATCCGTCAAGCTGGATTATAGTGACTATTATGCATTTAATGGACAGCGACTTATCCTTAAGTCAGGAGAATATGGAAAAGATGGGGCGGAATATGTCACCGAAAAATATTCAAATGTAAAAATAAAATCGGTTGGCAGTATTTCAGGTCAGGTATGGAAAGGGCCTGTATATTGGGAGGTTACTTTTGAGGACGGCTCGCAGGCAATTTACGGATCTGCTACTCCGTTAGAATATAATATTGTATCCTGGAAGGATGCGCAGGGGAATTCGATTTTCTATGAGTATAACAACCAGACACTGACTAACAATACAGCAGTTATCTCATCTATTGAGTGGGGAGGAAATGATATTTTAAATAAACCGCATTACAATAAAGTTCAGTTTAATTACAGTGATCGGAATCTTGCTGAAGAGTCTTATGTAGGAGGCGTACGATTTGTGCAGAATAAAATATTAAATGAAATTGTCGTAACCTCCAGTAATGCTCCGTTCAAAAAATATGCAGTTGAATATTTTAATAATGGAACAAACTATCAGCTCGTCAATAAGATCACGGAATTTAATTCTGAAAATTCTGCAGCAAACCCTATTACTTTCACGTATCCATCTCTCATCCCATCGTCAGTAGACCAGGATTATATTTCAAACAGTGATCCTTTCAGTGGTGTACGATTGACGGGAGATTTCAACGGGGATTCGTATCTGGATTTTATCATGTCTAATGGAAATGTCAAATTAGGGGCATTCAATAATGATTCGTTCAGTAATATTGCCACAAACAAAATTTTCAGTACTGAGGCAAAAGTTGTCGGAACACTATTAGACGAAGAAGGTCAGGTTTATAATGGTAATGGTATTGTTCAATATGAAAATGGTTACTTATGCGGTTATATTTTCAGAGACAATACCTTTGTGAAGGTATTTAATAAATTAATATATCAAAATGATTGTGATCCGTTTTCAACAATTTGCAGTGTTACTGCCAAGATACAGAATGGCGATATAAATGGTGATGGCATTGAGGACATATTCGTTCGTCTTAATAAACGAGAATGTTTTGGCGGTGGTCTTGATCCGGGAACATTGGATAAAAATCCAGAAGCAAAGCTGCCCCCAGGAACGCAGTGTTTTACAAATGAAATAGGAAATTATATTGTAGACTTAAAGCATGTTGACAATCCCGTTTCTACTTACACTCTTGATGCCGGTATTAACGAAGCTTCTTATACAGAACAGAAGTATCTGGACGTAGATAACGACGGAAAAGTAGACATCATAAATGTTACAAATTCAGCATATACTGTTTTCGAATTTCAGAAAATAGCAGCCAATGAATACCTCAAGAAAATCCGGTTTTCGAATAATTTAGTTGAAGCTAAAGATCCTGCTTTTCCGATTTTGTTTGGTGATTTTAACGGAGATGGTAAATTAGACTTTACCATCCCTGTTACTGATAATGCTATTAATAAGGGAGACAATTGGCGGTTCTATATAGGAACCGGTACTGGTTTCAACAACTTTTTGAAAGTTGAATTTCTAACTTACAGAAAACCTACAGCCACCGGTAATAATCCTTCATTTGTTCATCAGTACAATTTCATGGTTGCTGACATGAATAAAGATGGGAAATCTGATGTCGTACAATTATATTCCTATAATCAGGCTGTCACCCAGTCTTATCGTAATTTTGCTTACGTAATCAGTACAAGAATATCAAATGGTTCAGTTCCGGGAAGTATCAATTTCTCTTCTCCACAGTCATTTAGCAGTCCGGTTTACGGAGTTAACGATATCAACGATTTTACGTTGTTTTCACCACTCACCAATCCTATTAAGGCCAACAATAATTATTATAATGTATTTTTTTACTGGAAACAGCATTTACACAGATACAAAGCTCCGACATCGATTTCTGAACTTTCACGGATAAAATCTGTCAATCAGGGAAACAACAGTCTGGTAACGAATATATATTATTCTGAAGCTGTTCCGACCAGTTTAAATATATATAAAAAAGAAAAGAAGGAATTTTACCCATACTATTCACTTGCAAGATTAGATCAGAGTTTTGTAGTGAGCCAGCTTGAACAGGCCGGCAGAATGCAGGATTTCAGATACAGGGGAATGACAGGGCAGATGCAAGGCAAGGGAATGCTCGGTTTTTATCAGACTGCAAGATCATCCTGGTATGCCTATAACTATGAAAATACTAAAATCTGGTCCGGTATCCAGATGGATCCGTTGAAGGATGGTTTACCAGTTAAAGAGTGGACGATACGGACGAATAATGAAAGCTTAATTTTTCCTGTTGATATTTCTGAGAATAATTCGCAGTTACTTAGCTTTTCATCTACAGAATATCGAAAAGATTACCTGTTGGACGGTCAGCTGGTTACCATTTACGCAGATAGTGACAAACCCAGGCTGGTAAAAGCTATCCTTTCAACAAACACCAGGAGCAAAAATTTTCTGACAGGAATAGTCAACGACACTTCCATAGAATATGGCAACTTCTATCTGCCATCAATTAAAAATTCTATTGTCAACAATGGTTATGCTACTGAAACGTCAACATTCACCTATCAGAACAACATCTCGGGCACCGGATCAGCATATTTCATTGGTCTTCTGGAATCAAAGACAGATGTTATCCAAGCTTATGGCGACACAAAAATCAGCAAAGAAGAATATACGTATCAAAATAATTTGGTACGAACAAAAAAAACATGGAACAGAGATAACAGCGCATACATTCTGGAGACCTGTAATTATGACAGTTTCGGAAATATCATCCAGAAAACTATAACAAACAGTACAGATCTACAATCTGAGAATTCACTTGCGCAATATGATCCTAAAGGTCGTTTTGTGATTAAAAAAACAGATAATCTTGGTCTTGAAACAAGTTTTTCCTACAACAATTTAGGTCAGATGCTAAGTCAGACAGATCCCTTAGGAAATGTTATCACCAATACCTATGATTCATGGAGCAAACTTTTAACGGCATCGTCCAATTTAACGGGTACAACGACCTACAATTATTCTAAAGACGCCAATTTCAATACCATTGTATCAGAAAATGATCCTAACGGAAACATTTCAATCAAATACACTGATCGGTTCGGCAGAAATTACAAAACTTCAGCAAAAGCATTTGGGCAGGGACAATTTATTTCTGCAGAAACGGATTATGACATTTTAGGACGTGAAAAGAGAAAGAGCGATCCCTATTTTGAAGGGCAATCTTATATTCCGTGGAGTTTAATATATTATGACGATAATTTTTATCCTTCGAAAGTTACGGGAATATCTTCTAACGGTAAACAAATCGAGACTTCTGTAACAGGACTTACGACCACTTCTGCAGAACTTAACGGATACACCAGAACCTCATCAAAGGTGCAGGATGCTTTAGGCAATGTAATAACGAGTACAGATAAAGGAGGTACAGTTGTTTTTAAATACAATGCTATAGGGCAGCAAGTACAGGCAACGTATCAAACCAATAAAGTAATTACAAAGTATGATGTGTGGGACAGGAAATCTGAGTTCAGCGATCCTTCAAATGGCGTTTATAAATATGAATATAATGGAATGGGGCAGATTAAAAAACAAATCAGTCCCAAAGGCAACAAACAATATATATATAATAATTTAGGACAGCTTATTACTCAAAATGAAACTTCTGATGACGGAGTTTCCACCAATAAAAGTATTACTATATCGTACGACCAGTTTGGAAGGATAAGTGGAAAATCCGGCTCTTCCAATGGGAAACTGTACAGCTCTTCTTTTACTTTTGACCAATACGGCCGAGTGATTGCTCTCACAGAGTACAGCAACGACAAATCATATTCTCACAGAAACATTGTTTACGATAATTTTTCCAGAGTAAGTACATATAACAAGAACCTGAGATCTGCCTCGTTGACAACTGAGGTGACCATCAAGAATGAGTACAGCCCGTGGAACGGCGAACTTTACAGGATAAAAGATAATACCAGTGGAAATGTTTTGTGGGAGCTGCAGGAATCGAATGCCAGAGGTCAAATTCTTTCTGCAAAACTGGGAGCTTCGACGATAACTAATCTGTATAATAATTATGGATTTTTAACAAGTACCAATCATTCATCATCTGTGAAACCCGGAATTCTGCAAATTTCCTATTCATTTGATGCCATAAAGAATGAACTGAACAGCCGCGTAACGGGCGGAGATTTTACAATTTCTGAAAGTTTCACGTATGATGACAATAACAGACTCATCTCCTGGACCAACCCAAGAACAGGCCAGAACTCTTCTAATACCTACGACGGTAAGGGAAGAATCACTTACAACGATCAGTTGGGTATTGTAAAATTTGAAAATACCGGAAAACTATACCAGCCGAGCAGTATAGAACTAAATGCTGCAGGAACGCAGAATTATACGAATGATCTGCTTCAGACTGTAACTTATAATGAAAATAATGATCCTATTTTTTTAAATGGCGTAAAAGGTGATGTCCGTTTTGAATACGGATTGACAAATATGCGTCAGCGAGTGACTTACGGAGGTAATTTCGCAACGAACGGAGATGGAAAATTCACCAAATTTTACAGTGAGGACGGAAGCTTTGAAGTGATAAAGGATAACACTACAGGGCTGGAAAAACATGTTCTTTATATAGGAGGCACACCTTATGAAAGTAGTATAGTATTTATCAAAAGTTACAGTGAAAATACAGGCAGTTATAAATTTCTTCATAAAGATTATATTGGCAGTATTCTGGCTATCAGTGACGCAGCAGGAAATAAGCTGGAGCAGCGACATTACGATGCTTGGGGTAACTTTACCCACTTTCAGATTGCCAATGGCCCTGTCATCACTGATAAAAATACCATTGATGCATCCTCCCTACTATTAGAACGAGGCTATACGAGTCATGAACATTTTGCAGAAGTTGGAATCATCCACATGAATGGCAGGCTCTACGATCCTCTTCTGCGCAGGTTTTTAAATGCCGATGAAAATATCCAGGATATTTACAATACCCAAAATTATAATAAATACGGGTATGTAATGAATAATCCACTAATGTACAGTGATCTGAACGGGGAATGGTTCGGGCTGGACGATCTCATTGTTGCAGGAGTAAGTTTTGTTATCGGTTATGTCTCCCATGGTATTACCACTGGAAATTGGGGATGGAGTGCTGTAAAATCCGGTCTTCAAATGGCTTTAATGGGCTGGATATCTTATAATACTGCAGGTATAGCATCAGCAGGATCCGGAGCTATTACTGGTTCATCAGGAACGGCCATGTGGAATTTCATTGCAAATACCGCTATTAATACTGCTGTTTCATCCGTAGTTCCTCCTATCAACATATCTGTCGGGAAGGTGGATTTTAGTGTCTCTCCAAGTGTAGCTATCGGTAAGGGATGGGGATTCGGAGCTAATGTAAGTACCACTTTTCGGGCTGGACGCTTTAATCTGTCTTACGGATTCGGAGTCATGCACTACGGAGGACATTCGGGAAGTGGACTTTCGGGGTGGGAATACCGCGAATCTGCTATGCTTGGTTATACAAGCAAGGACTTCAGTATGAGTTTGGGAACTAATGTCTGGAGCGGATTACACAGTCAACAGACAGGAATCATTAGTTTAGGAAGTAGAAATTTTTCTTTAACGTATGAAAATGACGGAAGTCCTTTTGATAAAAAAATCCCTAAAGATGTCTTGGCGGATGGAAATGACCGATGGAGAACTGCCGCAATGACGATTAATTACAAAGATTTCCATGCAGGGTTTAATTTGTTTACCGGTGTGAGAACTTTTGACAGTTATTCCGATGCAGGGGGAATCGATACTTTTACAATGGCTGCAATGTTTGTAGCGCATCTTAATGGTTTCGGAGATGCCCCGGGAGGTTTCGGAGCCAACTTGAGATATGGCTTAGTTGAAGAAAAAGGACCTAGATACAGATTGGGCGCGGCCTATGTCGGTTGGGGGAATTATAGATTTGGAATTGATTCGGACAGACATGTAAGACATCCCATACAAAACATCCTTGCCCATACAAAGTTGTCTCCTCAGCCAGGTTTTGAGGTGTTATCAGGAGGTGTGAAACCTTATTTTCAGTACCAAACCAGAAATATGTTTACATCATGGTAACCACAGGTACAGAGCGAATATTTTCAGTTATCATACTCATGTTTTTTGGGAGTTATCTGTGCAATGCACAAAGATTACGACATATTAAGGATTTTCATCAGGACGATTTAAAAAATATAAACACTGCAGAAAGTTATCAATGTGTAGGCGTCTACTTTACAGATAAGCATTACAACATTACTCAGACCCTTCGAAATACTACTAATAGAATATTAAAATTCCGAAGAGACGGTTATATAGAATCAAACATAATTGCTTCGAATAATCAGGGGTACACCGGCGTAATTTACTCAAAAAAAGGACAGTTGAAAATTGATCTCATAGGAGGAACGTCCGACAACAGTAAAGTTGTAAGGACGTATCATCTAAGAATTGAAGGCCATCAACTTCATCTCATAGAAGACTCTGCTTTTGCAAGAGAATTAATATATTACATTTATGAATTAAAAAAGAAACAGTAATGTAAAAATAACAAAACAGCTTTCTGTGAGTGGTAAGAAGTTTGAGATTTTTCAGCAGTGAATTCACATTGCATTCCGGTTCATTGAGATTTTTTTAATCCTAATAGTAATAAGGATCAAGATTTCGATGAACTGCGTTTGCATCCTGTGAGGTTTCGGACTTTTTATATGCAGATCACGATTATGCAGCACCAAAAAACTGCAATAAATACCATGAAACAATAGAAAAAAACATAGATTTCACCTATCCCTGAACGGCAACGAAGGGTTCCCTTAGAGACGGTAAGAGCTCTACCTCTCAAAAACCTTACCTCTACAATGAGGATGAGGTAGAAAAAGAAGCAGTATATTCAGCAAAAAGAAATAGAGAGCTTTCTCAGCCGTACCGGAAAAATTATGTAAAAAGAATGCTTGAACTTACGGAAAAAGACCTTTTTTTAGCGGTTACAGTGCGTACATTCTATGATGTGTCACTATTTAATCGTCTGTACTGATCCTAAAATTTCTTGAATTTGTATTATTTGCTCTGGAGACAGGTTTTTTTTAGGAATCAAAATCGCAGATAAATTGTTCTGATAGATCAGAAACCAGTTTTTCTTTTCAACTACCTTATAGATTTTGGACCAGAGAATTTCCATGTAGAACGATTCGCCTCTGATTTTTATCCTGTCCTCGGCCAAATGCATATCAAGCGTTTCCCTTAAGTGATTGCTGGAGTAATAATTTCGTATGATAGTAATAAATATCACAGTAGGCTGAATCACAGCAATTAAAAGTAAAGCGATATACTGATAAATTACCGGTTCCGGAAGATTTAAAATACTGAACTGATACAATGAGATCCATAGCACGAGTAATACGGCGAAGGAGATGAGAAATATCATTATCGGCTTCGAATAGGTTAAGCTAAATAATATTTTTAAATATTGTCGGATGGTCACTTTTGCTTTTAACTTCATTCTATTTTTTTTAATTCTTTACTGCGAATTTTTAAAGGTATTCAAAAATCATTTTTAAATTTTATATGGTTGCCATTATTTTGCCAAAATGCAAAACATTCTCTACTTCTCATCAACAGGAATCCGCTTTAGCCCATTGACCATACAGGAAAGGTAAGGATTTGGCTTAGCTTCAATTTCTGCTAAAGTATTTTATCTTTTTATGGATATCGTCCGGAGAGGCTTGAAAATTCATCCGCATCAATCTTTCAATTCACCCGCATGAATCTTTCAATTCACCCGCATGAATATTTCAGTTGATCCGCATCATTTTTTTTAAGAATACAACGTAAGGAACCGGAATTCGGGATAAGCACTTTTCATCCTGTCTATAGGAATGGGTTTTGGACCATTTTACCGTACCAGAAAAGGGAAAGCACAGCCAAAAATCAGCTTCAATTTCTTATCTCCTGTTGATACATCAGGCTGAACCCCGGCAATACGGATCATGACATTATGACTGATCCCTGTAATGATTCAGATAGATTACCGATCCAGAATTCACGTTACCTAAGTACGGATATAAGATTACTGAGATAAGAACGGTACTCCGAGGTAGCTTTTCGCAATATGGTGGAAATATAATTTATTTTTAAACTATCTTTTTTACACTATTTATTAAAAATAGATAAGGTGACTTATATTTTCGTCTGTAAGATTTACAGATTTAAAATCCATCGTTTAAAATCTCTTCAAAACCGGCAACTGAAAAATCACTTCTACGTGATGATGTTCCGTTTTTGTTTGCCCGGCTCCCATTTAAAATGTAGATTTGTCACTCCAAAAGGAAGCACAATTATGAAAAAAATCATTATGCCGCCAATACCAGCAGGCGTTTTCAGCTCTTCCCTCACCTTTTATAATGACAATCTACAGCTAAATTTTTATTCCGGTCACAGTCATATGAACAGGATAGCCGCTCTGAGTATCCGGTTGATTATTGAAAAGAAATTAAAAAAGGAAGTCAAAAGCGGTGGCCCAACTTCTCATAACCGGAATTATACAGCAACTGCAGAACAGATCATACTTCAAAATGCAGCGTTCCATAAGAGAATGGCTACTTCAGATCTTCCTTATCATCCCTATATTATCATTGATTAATTTTTTTCCTATGAAACTATATATGTATTTAATAATCGCAGTGTTCACATGCATGGCATGTGGTAATGATGATTTGGAAACGGCTGCGAATCCTCCGGTTTCCCCTGCAAAATTCAGTATGTCCTTTAAAAATTATTCTGTAAATAATGTCAATTTATATAAAGGACCTTCAGGCAGCTCTATGAATGTTGATGAAAGTTACATTCAGAATTATTGCACTCTTTACAAGGAGCCTTCGTGTAAAAAAGCAGAAATTAATCTTGAAGAGATGAGTCTGAAATTAATCACGGACAATGCTGCAGATCTGAAATACAATATTACAATGAAGCAAGATTCAGTTTTTATCAAAGAAAATGATAAAACTAAATTCCTGGGAAACTTTGATAAAAACACGTCTTCTCTGAAAGTAAGAAGAGTATTTAAGTATTTGAAAAAAGTACCGGCAGATCCCTCGCAAGCTTTATTGATTTTAAAAACTACAGATTTTGGAATTCTTCGTTACGGAAACGTTTTTCCTTCAGCCGCTTTTAGCAGCCCAGGCAACATGACTGAGACTGAAGATGAAGTTTTTTGGGCTAATGTGACTTACAATTATAGTTTAAATTAACAAAAGCATCTTTTTTAAACGAAGATAACAGGATAATTTAGTGTAGGCATTTGTAATAAAAGACCGTTTCCATAATTTGAAAACGGTCTTTTTTGTGAACTTTCACAAATATTTGCTGTCAGATCTTTGCTGATGCACTTGATGGACTTCTTTTTTGCGGTTGGACTTCTTGCGACGCCTTCCCCACCAGATCAAAAATCCGGTGAGGGGCAATGAGGTAGCTACAATACCAGCCAAAAAAGTAGAAAGTTTTCCTACCTGCCCCCACCATTGTCCCATATGGAGCTGCCAAACTACATTTTCTGTTCTTTCATGCTGCAGGTATTTTTGATCAATATGGATTTCCTTTCCTGTATAGCTGTTATATACATGGATTGATGCATGTTCTATACTTTTGAGTCCCACTTTTCCGGAGGTAAAAACATAAGCTCCTGATTTCCTTCTTTCAAAATTCCAGATGCTTACTTCTTTCTGATTATTTTTATTCAGCACATTATAGGCAAATGGAACGAGATCTTTCCGGCTTTTGGTAGAATCCTGTTTTGGAAGAATATCCATCATGTGTTCTGCAGTTCCGTTGGTCATTTTCACCGTGGCTTGCATCAGAGGTTCAAAGAAAATAATGAGTCCTGTAGTTCCCAGGATGAAACAGATACTGAGAGAATAAAATCCATATACATTGTGAAGATCATAGTTGAACCTTTTGAAACGAGCTTTCCATTTAATGGTGAAACTTGCCTGTCTGGTCGTTTTATTCCATTTTTTAGGCCACCAGAGAATAAGTCCTGTCACTGTACTGATCACAAAAACGATTGTGGCCAGGGCAACGATCCAGCCACCGGTTTTTCCGGCTAAAAATGAGGCATGAAAATGAGACATGACAAAGAAAAACTGCAGCGATTCGTCCTTTTTCAGAATTTTTCCGGTATACGGATCTGCGTATACCATAGCCAGTTTGGGACCTTTTGGATTGAAAACTCTTATCCGCACACTTCTTTGGGGGTCTCTGAAGAATACAAATTCTGATATATCATATCCCGGATTGCTGTTAGCAACATTGGCCTTCAAGATGTCCGAAGAAACTCTGTGCGAATCTTTAGGAACCTGTACATATTTTGCATCTCCCGCAGTCCAATCCATAATTTCGTCACAGTAAACGATAATTGTTCCTGAAAGGGATACCGCAACCAGAATCACTCCGGCTACGAGACTGGGCCACAGATGAAGCCAGGTAACAATACGGCTGAAAAGGGATTTCCTTTTTTTGTCTGGTATCTTTGTCTTACTACGCATATCCGTTTCAAAAATCTATAATTCACTTATCTTCAATGATACAGACACCGCTATCAGAATTTATAGATCATAGAAAGTAAAAGCTGACGAGGATTCTGTACATACGTCCATGAATCTCCAAGATAGTACTGCTGATCGGTAAAATTATTCAGTTTCAGGGTAATTCTGTAGGATGATCTGTCATAGAATACCGAAGCATCAAATTTGGAATATCCCTTTGAAATGACATCAGAAGAATCTACAAGATAGAATTTAGACTGCGCATTTCCTCCAAGCCCCACTCCGAATCCTGTATATTGTCCGGCAGGTACCGTATAGCTCAACCAGAAGTTACCGGCGTGTCTTGCCTGTCCGGCAGGCCTTTTTCCCTGTATATTAGCAGGTGCTTTTTCGTATACACTATCATTATAACCATATCCCAAAATAACGCTGAACCCGTAGAATGGTGATGTGATGAGGTCCATTTCCAATCCCTTACTTTTTTGTGTACCATCCTGCGAAGTGAGAGTAGGATCTGTAAGTGTAGGAGTATTGCGAACTTTATCCTTTACCAGAATACTATAGTAACTTACAGTACCAGATAATTTGCCTCCCAACAATTCATATTTCATTCCTCCTTCCCATTGGTTGGCCTGTTCGGGATTATAGGCTTTTACTTCTCCTAAGGAACTGCTTGGAGCAATATTTTTAAATCCGTTCATATAGTTTCCAAATAATGAAACTTTATCTTTTACAACTTGGTAAACTATTCCCAATTTGGGCGACCAGGAATTTTGTATGTTGTTATCGGAAACACTGTTAAAATGATCAAATCGAAGGGAAGCCATCACAAACAATCTGTCAGAAAAACTTATAACATCCGACAAGTAAGCACTAAAATCCCTGTAGTCACGCTTATATCCTTTGTAGCCTGCTGTTCCCAGAATTTTTTCATAGGCAGCCTTCGAAATATAGGGTGAATCCGGATCATTAAAGGCTACAGGCTGAAACACAGGATTGCCATGATCAGGATTGTTATTATAAATTGCCTTATCGATATCTATAACAGCCCTGCGGTTATCTGTTGTTTTAATAGTCGTATGATCAACGCCTATTAAAATTTTGTTTTTGATTTTTTCAGAAATATGAAAATCACCAATAAAGTTTTGCTGGATTTCTGTTAAATTAAATGTACCCGGAATATGATAGTAGTCCCTTCTGATCGTTTGCTTATCGGTTAAATTTAAAAATAAATAATGGGCATCATTCTCTGTCTTAGCAGATGAAAAGTTGGTTTGAGAGGTCCAGCTATCAGAAATTGTATAGCGGGCAGTAGCGTAGGTATTAAATATTTTGGCTTTACTTTGGATTTCATCACTTGCATAAGATATCTTTTTATCCAGGCCGAAATCATTAATGCTTTTCTGTTCAAATTTACTTCCAGACAATAATCCCATATAGGTCGTATTGCGGCTGACATCAAAATATTCAAAATCCAGATTGATATCTAAACGGTCATTGACCTTAAAGGAAAAGGATGGTGATACCGCCATAGATTTAGATTTCCCATAGTCCTGAAAGCTCCCGTCGTTATTATAAGCTGAATTCAGACGAGCCAGAAAAGTTTTACCGGAATTTAAAGGTGTGCTCACATCTAAGGTAACACGATTGTTGCTCCAGCTTCCGGCAGTGTAACCTACTTCTCCTTTAAAATGATTTAAAGGTTTCTTGGTGACCCTGTTGACAAAACCTCCGTATCCTACGAGTAAGGCAGAACCAAACAATGCTCCAGACGGTCCCTTGATGACTTCAATAGCTTCAAGATTTACCGGATCTGATAGAGATACAAAATTAGTAGCCATTCCATTTCTCAGAGCTCCGGCAGAAGCATTTGAACTGAATCCACGCATGGTAAGTCCCAGTCCTACGCCACCACTTCCCACATTCACCGACACATTATTCACTCCAGGCAAAAGGTTGAGTGAGCTTTGCAAATCCGTTGCAACCTGCTGCTGCATCAATTCTCTTGGCAGAACAGTATATACCTGTGGATTTTCAAGATTTTTGAGGGGCATTTTAGCAACATAATCAGATTTCTTCTCTGCATACTTTTTAACACCGGAAACAATGACTTCATCGATGTTTTCTAAACGGACAACAGTATCATTTTTCTGCTGCGCAATAGCAAAAAATCCTACCAGTAAGGAGGTTGAGCACAATAATTTTTTCATCATGTATTTTTTGCAAAGATAATTATTTTTATTAATTCTAAATAAAATTAACTAAAAATATTAATTTTTTATTGCAATGATAAGAAATGTCTCATTCTGAAATTTTCATTCATTTAGGATGTTCTAGAGTCATATTTTGCTATTAAGAGTAAATAATTTGACTGTAAAGAAGCAATAAAAAGTATGACTGCATTTTGTAGTCATACTAAAATTACTCTATAAATAAAGGTATTTCTCTGTTTTTAACTTACCATGATATATTTTAATTCTATTTTGTCAATGAGTCTAAATCATAAGCACTTATTGTATTTTTGATTTTGATACTATCAAAAGTTAATTCTATTTGAATAAAATATTTTTCATCCTTATCAAAACTATTGAATGATGTAAATTAAGATGAAGAACGTTTACTAATTCTGTTCTTCCTGTGAAGGTAAAGGATGTGGTTATGGTAGTTTTGAAAGTCCTGCACTTACTTGATTTTCCTGAAGATACAATAGATCTTCTTAAACTTTTGATAAAGAATAAAAAAACAGTTTTTTGCTGCCATAACGTATGACTCAATAAATGGAAATGGAATTTTGATGGTGATATTACATTATTCAAAAAAGTACGTTCTCAAGAGTGTCATCTGTAAAAATTCAAAACCCACAAATGATTAAACAATGTGGGTTTTGATTATTATGCAGGTGTTTTAGTTTTTAAAGGCGAATTTCTCAATTGCTGCGTCTGTGGTTGGAGTAAATAAATTTACCAGATTACCATCAGGATCTCTAAATAACAGAGAATTATTTCCCCAAGGCATCGTCGTCGGCTTTTGAACGATATATGGTTCTAAAAACAATGCTAATCTCTTATATTCTTTTTCGACGTCCTCAACCATAAATTCAATAATTGCTGTGCGGTTTTTATTTGCCTGAGCCACATCTTCCCCACCGAAAAACTTGAGGGTATTGACGCTTCCGATAGCCAGAGTAGCTGTTTTTGTCTGCAGTTCCGCAAAGTCGGGAGTAAAGCGTTTCAAAGTCAATTGTGTAATGTGTTCATAAAATTGTACTAAAGCCTCTACATCGGCGGTAATTATTCTGGTAGATACTAAATTCATATTGTTTAAATTTTTAACAAAAATAAGTTCATCTTGTGACAACAGTCTGTCAGTAGTTTTTGCTGGGTTGGAATTATTAGTAAAAAAAATTAAAAACACTTTTTTTATTTGGATTGGCAGAAGCTGGAAGATATTCTGAAAAGAAATTATTTCCTTTCATCTACAGTCACACCTTTCTATTTCAGAATATTCTTATCATCTTCATTAAAAATAAAATGGTATTCGAATGACATCGAAGTTATAAGGTTTTTAAACCATTTTCTTTAGGAATAATATTATTTACAAGTAATTTGCAAAAAAAATGAAAATCTCAAAATACTACCGTTTCATTTCAGCAGAGCAGTTTCAGTCATTAATCTTTCCGTAAAATAGCTGAGCCGCACAAGCAATTAATTTGAGCCATACACGAAAGTAAATCATTAGATAAATACTGACCTTTGTAGTAAAATTAAACAACTCAATGTCAATAATTAAAAAAATTCAGTTGGGTCACAATGGTCCCTTAGTTTCAAACCTTGGTCTTGGCTGTATGAGGATGTCCTCAATCTGGGGTGGCTCAGCTCCGGATGAAACAGAAAGCATTGCTACAATCCATCAGGCTTTGGATAGCGGTATCAATTTTCTAAACACCGGAGACTTTTATGGTGCCGGTCATAACGAAATGCTCATAGGAAAAGCCATCAAAGGAAGACGGGATGATGCTTTCATCAGTGTAAAATTTGGTGCTATCTTCCACAACGGTCAATGGCTGGGAATGGACCTGCGCCCTGTCGCGATCAAAAATTTTGTCAATTATTCCCTTACCCGTTTAGGAATTGAAACCATAGACCTCTATCAGCCAAGCCGGATGGACGACAGCGTTCCTGTGGAAGACATTATCGGTACAGTTGCAGATCTTGTTACAGAAGGCAAAGTGCGTCATATCGGTGTATCAGAAATAAATGCTGATCAACTTCGTAAAGCCAACAGCATCCACCCCATCAGTGCTTTGGAAATCGGTTATTCTCTGGCAGACCGTCAGATAGAAAACGAGTTGCTTCCTGCAGCAAAAGAATTAGGAATCAGCGTCATCGCTTTCGCCAATACCGCAGAAGGACTATTGACCGGCGAACTGAAGGCTCCACTTACAGAGAAGGATTACCGCAATCATTTTTCACGTTTTCAAGGCGAGAATTTAATTCGTAATCTGGAAAAAGTTGAAGTTCTGAAACAGCTAGCCGAAAACAAAGGCTGCACGCCCACTCAGCTGGCAATTGCCTGGGTGAAAGAACATGGCGATTATATAATGCCTTTGGTAAGCATGAGCCGCAGATCCCGATTACCGGAAAATATTGCAGCGTTGGATATTGTATTTACACCCGCAGAGATGAACAAATTAAATGCTACATTTGCAATAGGTGCAATACAGGGCAGCACTTATTTGCAACGATAAATGGAAAGTCCAGAAGAAATCCTTCCCGGTGTCATATTCTATTCTTACCTCTCCAAAGAGCGCAAGGAGAAAGTCTGTATCTGGAATCAGCATACCCTCATCCTTCAGGTTTCGGGGCAGCTGGTTCTGGAAACTTCTGCTCAAACCATCTCAATGACCGGAGGACAGATGCTCCTGATCGGTAAAAACCAACTGGGTACACTGACTAAAACTCCGGTGGTGGGCGGAAATTATGAAACGATCGTGATTTCTCTGCAGGATGATCTTCTACGAAAAATAACCTTAGAGGAAAAGCTGGAAACGGACAGAAAATATTATGGACCTTCGAACATCCTGATTCCGTCCAACGAATTCTTACAGGGTTATTTCCAATCTATTGTTCCTTACGCCAGAAACTCGGGAACGGCCATAACAGACGAATTGGGAATTTTAAAAGTAAAAGAAGTTGTTACATTGCTGCTTCTTGCAGTACCTGAACTTCTCAACTTTCTATTCGATTTTTCTCAGCCTTACAAGATGGATCTGGAAAAATTTATGCTCAGCAATTATCAGTTCAATGTGACGACCGAGAAATTTGCCCAATTGACAGGGAGAAGTCTGGCAAGTTTCAAACGGGATTTCCAGAAGATTTTTGGAATGCCGCCCCGCCAATGGTTGCAGGACAAAAGACTGAATGAAGCCCGTCGCCTTATAGAACATAAAAACAAGAAGCCATCTTCCATTTATCTTGATTTGGGATTTGAAAGCCTCTCCCATTTTTCACATGCCTTCAAAAAGAAATTTGGAAAAGCACCGACATCAGGTCTGTAATATCTGCACCATATTCCGAAAGTAAAACAGCATTTATATGTCGTACGGAATGAAATACATACATTTCAGAACCGCAACCCGATTACCAACGGATAATGTCAGTACGGTAATTTCCACATGTTAACCTCTCAAAAGTCTTTCTTGTGTATTTGTCTTTCGTTCAACAATTCTCTGGTCTGTTTTGAAATATAAAGATATTCTACACCCTCTGTTTTTTTCCTGTCGGAAATTGACTCTGGAAATATCACCTCCAGCACAAACTTCTTTCCAAATTAAAGTATTAATATCTTGACGTAATCATGATAAACAAGAAAAAAGAAGAGCCTTTACAAAGCGGATATTTATATTCTGCTGTTGATAAACGCTGTAGTTTATCAAAAATCAGGTATTTTCTAGCTTTAGATTTATTAAATACCTGATAAGTAAATTTAAAAAAAGCTAATTTATTTGCCGATACAAAACTTAGAAAAAATATTTCCTAAAACCTCATCATTGGTAACTTCACCGGAAATTTCTCCGAGATGTTCCAGAGCGTTTCTCAGTTCGTAGGCAAGCAATTCTGTTGAGATCTGAAAAGCGATGGCTTCTTTTACTTTACTAACGGCATCCAGAGATTTTCCGAGTGCTTCAAAGTGACGTTGGTTGGTAATTACTACGTTATTTTCCTGAGACTTTAACTGCTCCACATAAGAAGACAATTCATTTTTAAGATCCTGAATATTTTGATTTTCTACAGCAGAAATTCTGATAAAATCAAACTCATGACCAATGGCGTTTCTGAAAATTTCTTCCACCTTTTCATGAATTGTCGGGGAAACTTCATCAATTTTTGTGGCGCAGATGATAAGTTTCAGATCGGCTCTCTGTAAAGATTTTATCATTTCAATATCTTCAGAGAAATCTTCTGTTGCTGCATCGGCAAGATAAACGAGAATATTGGCATTCTCCACTTTTTCCTTTGCTTTTTTTACGCCGATGGCTTCAATTTCGTCTTCCGTTTCGCGCAAACCTGCGGTATCAATCAATCGGAATGCATGACCTTTTATATGAAGAATTTCTTCTATTGTATCTCTTGTTGTTCCTGCGATATTGCTTACAATGGCTCTTTCCTCTTTCAGCAAAGCATTCAGCAACGTAGATTTTCCGGCATTCGGTTTTCCGATAATCGCGACAGCCGTTCCGTTCTTTATCGCATTTCCATACTGGAAACTTTCAAGAAGAGAATTGAGTTTGGTTTCTATCTTATCCAGCAAAAGATTTAATGCAGATCGGTCGGCAAATTCTACATCTTCCTCCGCAAAATCAAGTTCAAGCTCCACTAGCGACACAAAATTTAAAAGATCTGTTCTCAGAAAAGAAATTTCATTGGTAATTCCACCTTTCAACTGGTTCAGTGCAACTTTTCGGGATGCTTCATTTTCAGAAGCAATCAAATCTGCAATAGATTCTGCCTGACTCAGATCTATTCTGCCGTTCATAAAAGCACGCATGGTAAACTCCCCTGCTTTTGCCATTCTCGCTCCGTTTTTTATTAAAACTTCAAGAATTTTTTTGGCAATATGTGGCGAACCGTGAAAAGAAATCTCCACAGAATCTTCTGCCGTAAAGGTTTTCGGAGCCTTAAAAACCGATACCATTACTTCATCTATTACCTCATCTTCATCTTTTATAAAACCATAATGTACAGTATGAGAATCTGCTTTGTTAAGATTTTTCCCATCAAAAATTTTAGAAGAAACAGAAATAGCATCATTACCGGAAATTCTGATAATTCCGATAGCTCCAATTCCGTTTGCGGTTGCCAGTGCGCAGATAGTGTCGTGATTCATTCTGCAAAATTACGCAAATTTAACAGGCTAAAAAATCCATTTTTAAATGAAATTTTCAAACTCAAAAACACGCATATTCTCCCACTTTTTCAGGAGCCGGAAACCTGCTTTCACTACTCGCTTTTTCATGGGTTTCGGCGGGGGGGGGGGGGGGGGCCCCCCCCCCCACCACCAAAAAAAAAAAAAAAAAACCCAGAAAAAGAGGAG
>Ga0308164_10000418_pt1 | contig 77497 bp, 80 predicted proteins | sample PhyTR2_FD_201031 | JGI IMG/M metagenome (GOLD analysis project Ga0308164, IMG submission 201031) | Phyllosphere microbial communities from UC Gill Tract Community Farm, Albany, California, United States - DLSLT.R2 | ecosystem: Host-associated > Plants > Phyllosphere > Unclassified | place: USA... | reverse complement strand
AACTATCGCCTGGCTGGAAAACTTTTTAGCAGATTACCAAAGTATTGTACTAGTTGTATCCCACGACAGGCACTTTTTAGATGCGGTTTGTACGCATATCGTTGATATTGATTTTAGCAAAATGAGTATCTACTCAGGTAACTATACCTTCTGGTACGAGTCAAGTCAACTGGCATTAAAACAGCGTGGCGACCAGAATAAAAAACTGGAAGAAAAGGTCAAGGAACTGCAGGAATTTATCCAGCGCTTTAGCGCCAATGCATCCAAATCAAAACAGGCCACATCACGTAAGAAAGCCCTTGATAAAATTGACCTAACGGAGATTAAACCTTCAAGCCGTAAATATCCGGCGATTATGTTCAACAACCTGGGCCGGGAAGCTGGTGACCAGATCCTTCAGGTGGAGAACCTTTCCAAAACCAGTAATGGCGAGGTTATGTTCAAGAACATCAACTTTATGGTAAATAAAGGAGATAAGATTGCCATTGTTTCACAGAACAGTCTGGCTACAGCCGCGTTCTACGAAGTGCTGACAGGACGTGATAAAGATTATACCGGAGAATATAAATATGGTGTAACTATTAATATTGCAGATATCCCTAATGATAATTCAACTTATTTTGAAGGGAAAGATGAAAATCTGGTAGACTGGCTGCGCGAGTATTCTGATACGGATAAAGACGAACAATTTGTAAGGAGCTTTTTGGGCAGGATGTTATTTTCTGGCGAGGAAGTGTTGAAGAATGTAAAAGTATTATCAGGAGGTGAAAAAATGCGTTGTATGTTTTCTCAAATGATGCTGAAACATGCTAACCTTCTGTTATTTGATGAGCCAACCAATCACCTTGATCTGGAATCCATTACCGCATTAAACAATGGTATGAAAGATTTTAAAGGAACGATCCTGTTTACTTCGAGGGATCATGCTTTAACAGAATCAGTGGCCACCCGCGTGATTGAAATCACGCCGAAAGGTACTATCGACAAAATGATGAGCTATGACGAGTATATCAATAGTGAAGATGTAGCACAGTTAAGGGCAGAAATGTATAAGTAAACTTTTTTAATATAATTAACAATGGGCATGGTAAACTTTATCATGCCCATTTTGTTTATAGACTATAACCTTATGATCATGGAAAGAGAAGAAATTAAAACGCTACTGGCGTCGATAGAAAAACAGGTAAGCGCTTCTATCCTTGGAGGAATGGAAGAAACATATGATGAACTCGAAAGAATGGGTTTTATTGCTTATCACCCGGATGAGGCACATCCTTCAGTTACCATTACGCAAAAAGGCGTAGAGTACCTGGAAAATAATTAACATTGGCTTTGCAGCATGGTCAAAATCCTGTTGCAAAGCCCTCTGCTTGATATGGTGATTGAATGCCAACTGTCTGGCTGTACGACAACTTTGAAGGCAAGATGACAGCTATTTAGTTATTTTACCCTAACTTAGCTTTGGCAACAAGCAAAAATCTATGAAGATTAATCCCGTTGATATACTGAAAGAGCATTCCCTGAAACATACCAAACAAAGAGTTCGTGTTTTAGAGGAGATTGCATTGGATACGGTTGCAATATCACAACCTGAACTTGAGAAAAAGTTAGGGAAAGAAATAGACCGCGTTACTCTCTACAGAATACTTAATATTTACGAAGACAAGGGTATTTTACACCGCATTATGGATATGAACGGAACGGCAAATTATGCGATCTGTTCTTCCGCATGTTCGGAGGATCACCACCATGACGAACATGTACATTTTAATTGCACCAATTGTGCCAAAATCTATTGTCTGGAGGTTACCGTACCAAAAATGGTGATGCCAAATGGTTTTAAGGCGTCTACAGTTAACACTACTGCATATGGCATTTGTGAGAAATGCAGTAAACTTGTTAAAGAAAATTAGAAAATATTATCCATAAAAAAAAGGTGCAAAGTATGCACCTTTTTTTATATCATTATTTTTTGGACTAGTGTCCAGAGTGTCCATCTGCACCATGTGCGTGACCGTGACTCAATTCGTCTTGTGTTGCTTCACGAACAGCAAGGATTTTACCACCAAAAATCAGGTTTTTACCAGCCATCGGGTGATTTAAATCTACTGAAATCGTATCTTCATGAATAGCAGTTACGCCAGCCCTGAAATGATTTCCTTCATTGTCCTGTAAAGGAATTACATCGCCAACATTAGGAAGGTCTACCTCTTTAAACATGTCTTTAGGTAAATCAGCAAATGCTCCCGGATCTTGTTCTCCATAACCATCAGCTGCTGTTAGCTCAAAGCTATATTCATCTCCAACATTCAGTCCTGCCAAATGCTCTTCAAATTTTGGCAACATCATACCAGTACCGTATAAGAAAACCAATGCATTCTGCTCATCAGCTTTTTCTACGAAAACTTGTTGTCCTTCTTCATTAGTCGTATGCAGTTCATACGTTAATGAAACCACTGTATTGGGTTTAATACTCATTGGAATCTTATTTAGTTAATTAATTTATTGCTTCTTCAACAGCTGATTTATCAGCCGATTTGGTTTATTCCGGCAAATATATATTTTTTGTTTCAATGTGCCGACTATCTTAACAAAGGAAGACTATAATTGTTCCTGCTAATATGCGCAAACTATCGGATCAGCATCCGCTGAAACGCAAGGCTGTCCCCTTTAAATGCATTAAAATCCACAACGTGGCTTATTCCGGTAATTCTGGCTTTGTCAGAATGTTGCCAGAAATGCCATTTGGTACCTACACCAGCTTTCAACTCAGGCTGGTAATAATGGGCGATCCATAGTGGATAACCATCGAAATGCCCTTTCAGATAACTTTTGTAAAATACTAAACCAGAGTAAATAATTGGTTTTACCCCGGTTTTCTTTTCTACGTGCTGAATAAAATCGCTCAGTTCTTTGCGCATTTTCTCAGGTGACTGACTGCTCAGGTCTTCTACATCAACTACCGGAGGCAGGTCACCTTCTTCAAATTTAACCGTTTGCAGGAAAAAACGTGCCTGCCACAATCCAGACTTACGGGGAATAAAATAATGGTATGCCCCGCAAATAATTCCCGCTTTTGGTGCCTCACGCCAGTTACGTTGGAAATAGGAATCTACGCTGGAGACGCCTTCTGTAGCTTTGATAAATGCGAAGGTAATATGCACACTGTCCTCCCTCATAGCCTTCACCTTTTTCCAGTCTATTTTGCCCTGATAAGACGATACATCTATACCATGGATACCGAAGTTCCGTGGTATGCGAATCGCATAACTTTTATATGTCCGGTAATTTGGGTCTTCGCCAATATCCATAATCCAGCTGGTTGTGGCACTAAAGATTTTAAGCACATAGCCATAATACAGAGGAGAAAAAAGTATCAGTAACAAACCTGCAATCAATAATTTCAATTGTACAGGAATAGCTCTTTTCTTTTTGACCGGTGCCTTTTTCTTCCTGACAGGCCCTTTTGTTACAGCCCCTTTTGTTACAGGTCCTTTTGCCTCGATCGGCTTTTTAGTTGCCGTGGCTCGTTTTAACAACTCGGTTGGTTTTTTATTTGTTGGTGAAGGCACAGACAAAAATACAAAAGGGCGGCCTAACGACCGCCCCTTCCTTTAAATTTTATAATTATTATTTGCTGAATTCGGCAAAGTACTTGTGAAACAGTGGTAAAGTTTCAATGCCTTTATAGTAATTATATATATCATATTTTTCATTGGGCGAATGTAATCCGTCACTGTCAAGGCCAAAGCCCATCAGCACAGATTTGATGCCTAAAACATCTTCGAACAAAGCGACAATAGGAATGCTGCCACCTCCCCTTGTAGGTATAGGTTTTTTGCCAAAGCTTTCTTCAATTGCTTTTTCTGCGGCACGATAGGCAGGGCTGTCGGTGGGTGTTACCACAGGCTCGCCACCATGATGGTTAATCACTTTCACCTTCACAGATGCCGGTGCCAGTTTTTGCATATGTTGCTGTACGATAGCAGCAATCTCCGCAGAACTTTGGTTTGGCACCAGCCGGAACGAGATTTTAGCATTGGCTTTAGAAGGTAGCACAGTTTTGGCACCTTCACCAATATAACCACCCCAAATACCATTTACTTCCATAGTAGGACGAGTTCCGGTACGTTCAAGCGTAGTATATCCTTTTTCGCCCCATTCTTCCCTGATGTCGAGGTCTTTTTTATATTCCTCCAGGTCAAATGGTGCTTTGTTCAACGCTGTCTTTTCTTCAGGGCTAAGTTCTATCACCTTATCATAAAACTCTGGAATAGTAATGTGGTTGTTTTCATCATGCAGGGAAGCAATCATCTGGCATAAAATAGTAATCGGATTGGCCACCGCCCCACCGTAAACACCTGAATGAAGATCCCGGTTAGGGCCTGTCACCTCTACTTCAAGATAAGACATTCCGCGCAAGCCTGTCTCTATAGAAGGGTTTTCCATGCTGATCATCGATGTATCTGATATCAGCACCACATCAGCAGTCAGTCGTTCTACATTAGATTTCACAAAATCAGCCAGATGAGCAGAGCCTATTTCCTCTTCACCCTCAATCATAAACTTCACATTACAGCCGAGGGTGCCGGTTTCCATCATCAGTTCAAAAGCTTTCACGTGCATATAGAACTGTCCTTTATCATCTGCAGCACCACGTGCGTAGATTTTTCCATCACGGATTGCCGGCTCAAATGGAGGAGTATCCCATAGTTCGAGCGGATCTGCAGGCTGAACGTCATAGTGGCCGTAGACCAGGATTGTAGGCAATAAGGGGTCAATGAGCTTCTCGCCGTATATAACAGGATACCCAGCTGTTTGGAAAACTTCAACCTTGTCTGCACCTGCAGCTTTGAGCTTTTCCGCAACAAAGTCGGCAGTTTTTAATACATCAGCTTTATATTTGGGATCTGCACTTACAGACGGAAAGCGCAACAGCTCCAGCAGCTCGTCTAAAAAGCGTTGCTTGTTTAATTCTACATATTTTTTAATCTCTTGCATAATATTGAATTTACGCAAATATATAATAATTGAAAATCTGTTGGCAATTTGTATCTCTTGCTGACCAGATATTTCTTACGTACGTTGTCTTTTTAAATCTGAGGAATATTTGCGTGAACGGTTAAATAACAATATACAAATAGCTATATTTATACCATTAAAATGGTGTTTATTAACGGTTTAATTGAGAAAAATCAACGAATAAAATATCGTAATCCTGCAAACACGACCCTATATCCCCTCTTTGCAGAAAAAGTAAAAGGGTACACAATTATGGAAGATCAAACGGTACAAACAAGAGAATTTCGTGAGGCTATGTTTTCGGAAATCTATGTTTGGCTAAATACGGGAGCAGAGGACTTTGAATCATATAGGAAGGCACATTTGATGATGATGTTAAACTGGGGTAGCAGCGATTTGGCGCTCAAAACACATCTCAATGCAAACAACGGCGACCTGGCTGTTACCGCGATGAAATTGTCCGACAATTTTAAAAAAGACTTCAGTGGAAACATCAGTTATTTAACCGGTATGCTGGACAGTGAAACCGTTGATCATATGATTCGTTTGGTACAGTTGTTTATCAAAGAATCATTGCAGCTAGTCGCAAAAGATACTTAAGGATCAAATGGCTTTGCCATACAATTTCAGAACAAAGGTTCTCGAGCCAATTTACCAACATGTTACAATAAGAGAAAGAGTTTTGTTATTTTTGTGGCTTTAACAAAAGTAAATAAGATTCAATTTGGATTACTTAGCAGGATTAAACCCTCAGCAACGTGCAGCAGTAGAAAATACCCAGGGACCAGCAATGATAGTTGCAGGTGCCGGATCTGGGAAAACCAGGGTGATCACTTACCGTGTGGCGCACCTTATTGAAAAAGGAGTAGATGCTTTCAACATTTTGGTATTAACCTTTACCAATAAAGCATCTAAAGATATGCGCGAACGTATATCAAAAGTAGTTGGTACAGAAGCGAAAAACCTCTGGATGGGGACATTCCACTCCGTTTTTGCAAAAATACTGCGTGTAGAAGCAGAAAAAATCGGCTATCCTTCAAACTTTACAATTTACGATACTGATGACAGTAAAAGCCTGATCAGGGCCATCCTGCGCGAAATGCAACTGGATGATAAATTATACAATGCTAATTTTGTCTATAACCGTATATCTTCGGCTAAAAACAACCTTGTTAGCCATTCGGAGTATATGCAGAGCGCAGAAATACAAGCTGAAGACATTAGTAACAAACGGCCAATGCTTGGGGTAATCTACGAGACCTACACCAAGCGCTGCTTTAAAGCCGGTGCAATGGATTTTGATGATTTGCTGTTTAAAACCAATGTACTGCTGAAAAATCATCCCGATGTATTGAACAAGTACCAGCAGAAATTTAAATACCTGATGGTTGATGAGTACCAGGATACTAACTTTTCACAATACACCATCGTGAAGAAACTCGCTGCTGCTTATCAGAATATCTGTGTGGTAGGTGATGATGCACAAAGTATTTATGGTTTCAGGGGAGCCAACATCCAAAATATCCTCAATTTTGAAAAGGACTATCCTGATTTAAAGGTTTACAAACTTGAACAGAACTACCGTTCAACACAAAACATTGTAGAGGTAGCTAACAGCATTATTGCAAACAATAAAAACCAGCTGGAAAAGAATGTATTCTCTGAAAATGAGTCTGGCGACAGGATTAAGGTGTCGCGTGCTTTTACAGATAACGAAGAGGGTAAATTGGTTGCAGAAGCAATCGTACAGGACCGGACTACAAATGGCCTGGACTATAAAGACTTTGCGATCCTCTACAGAACGAATGCCCAGTCAAGGGCAATGGAGGAAGCCTTAAGGAAACTCAACGTACCTTATAAGATATATGGAGGGCTGTCTTTCTATCAAAGGAAAGAGATCAAGGATTTAATTGCTTACTTCCGGCTTACCTTTAATCCTAGCGACGAGGAAGCAATCAAACGCGTGATTAACTATCCCAGAAGAGGACTTGGAGACACTACCGTAGACAAAATTATCGTAGCGGCAGATCAGCACGATATTACGATGTGGGAGGTGATCCAGGAACCGCAAAAATATATTGCCGGCAGGATTGCAAACCAGCTGAATGATTTTGCGATGCTCATCAAAAGTTTCCAGGCCGAAAGCAAAAAACTAGATGCCTATGAAACAGCTTTATATATTTCACAGCATTCTGGTATATTAAAAGAACTGCATACTGATGATAGTATTGAAGGCCGCAGCAGATATGAGAATATTCAGGAATTACTAAACGGTATTAAAGAATTTGCAGAACGCGAAGATATTGAAGACCGCAGCCTGGCTATCTTTATGCAGGATATTGCATTATTAACCAATGATGACAGGCAAGATGATAAAGAAAGGGACACCGTTTCGATGATGACAATCCACTCTGCCAAAGGATTGGAGTTTAAAAATGTATTTGTTGTTGGACTTGAAGAGAACCTCTTTCCTTCCCAAATGTCACTCAATTCCAGAACAGACCTTGAAGAAGAACGCAGGTTGTTTTATGTAGCCATCACGCGCGCAGAGAAAAAACTTACCCTCACGTATTCTACATCAAGATATCGCTGGGGTACATTGACCAACTGCGAGCCTAGCCGCTTTATCAGCGAAATCAATGCCAGGTACCTGGAACTCGAAGTAATTAAAGCTCCAAAAACCAGTATCGGATCGGACAGTTTTGATGGCGAACGCAGGTCATGGTCGCAGCAACGCGATACTTTCAGCAAACCAAAACCAGCTTCGGCATCCGGATCGGCTACCTCTGTTTCGGCCTCGAGGCCAAAAAACACAATGTTGCCAACCGCACATATCCCCACACCGGGTTTCACGCCTGATGCTGCTAACGCATTTCAAAATGGTATGGAAGTGGAACATGAAAAATTTGGCTTTGGTAAAATTATCAATCTTGAAGGCACTTTACCAGATGTAAAAGCAACAGTTTTTTTCCAGGGATTGGGAAACAAGCAATTGTTATTAAAATTTGCTAAATTGCGAATTGTAAAATAAGGTTTATCTTTAACCAAAATATACTAGAACAGGCCTTAAGCGCTCTATACCCCCCTTTAGCGAAGGCCATTAGAAATAATATAGAATGAATTTCGATTATAATACCACAAGAAACGAGTTAATTCTTGCAGAATACGGACGTAATGTACAGAACATGGTGAAGTATATTATTGATCTCCCGGATCTCGAAGAGCGTAACAAATATGCACAGGCCGTGATTGATCTGATGGGTTTCCTGAACCCTCATTTACGTGATGTTGCCGATTTCAAGCATAAACTTTGGGATCACCTGCATATCATTTCAGGATATAAGATAGATGTAGACAGCCCGTACCCTAAGCCAACACCTGAGGCGGCACTGGTTAAACCAAAACATATAGGGTACCCGCAACAAAGGATCAAATACAAACACTATGGTAAAACCGTCGAGGTATTGATCGACAGGGCAATAGCAGTTGAGGAGCCGGAGCGCAGGGCCGCAATGGTTCAGGGTATCGCCAATTTCATGAAAATGGCTTATGTAACCTGGAATAAAGACAGCGTGGCAGATGAAACCATCCTTAAAAACCTGCGGGAACTTTCTGGTGGCCAACTTGAACTCGAAGAAAATATCAATCTTGCAAAGGTTGAATTCAGACCTCCGGTGAACAGGCCTTCCACGAATACCAATCGTGGCCGCAATAATAACAACAACAATAATAAAGGAAGACAAAATAACAATAATAACAACCGCCCCCGCAGCAATAACAACAATGCGAAACCAAGACATTAAGGGCATATACACATATATAGGTTAAAGAGCACATGAACGCATTTGAAATTATAGGCGGGAAAAAGTTAAAGGGTGAAATTCATCCGCAGGGAGCGAAAAATGAGGCACTGCAGATTATTTCCGCCGTTTTACTTACGGAAGAGAAGGTAACAGTAAGCAATATTCCAGACATTAAAGATGTCAACAAACTGATTGAGCTGCTAGGTGATTTAGGTGTATCCGTAGAACGTTTATCAAAGGACACCTATACTTTTGAAGCGAAAAATATCAATCTTGAATTTTTTAAATCAGATGTCTTCAAATCCAAGGGCGGCAGCCTGAGGGGTTCTATTATGATTGTAGGACCATTACTGGGACGCTTTGGAAAAGCCGCAATTCCTAAACCAGGCGGTGATAAAATTGGACGCAGAAGGCTCGATACCCACTTTTTAGGTTTCGAAAAACTGGGAGCAAAATTTGTTTATGATGCAAAAGAGGCATTTTTTAACGTTGATGCTACCAACTTGCAGGGTGCTTATATCCTATTGGATGAAGCTTCGGTAACAGGTACTGCAAACATCGTGATGACTGCCGTTTTAGCAAAAGGCATTACCACCATTTATAACGCTGCATGTGAACCCTATTTGCAGCAATTGTGCAAAATGCTCAACCGCATGGGTGCAAAAATATCAGGAATCGGCTCCAATTTGTTAACCATTGAAGGTGTTACAAAACTTGGCGGTACTGAACACAGGATGCTGCCAGATATGATAGAAATCGGCTCGTTCATTGGACTTGCAGCCATGACTGAATCTGAAATTACCATCAAAAATGTTTGCTACAGTGAACTCGGAATAATTCCAGAAGTTTTTAGAAAACTAGGGATAAAGTTTGAGTTGAAAGGCGACGATATCTACATTCCCTCACAAAAACATTATATAATAGACACTTTCATTGACGGATCTATCCTGACTATTGCAGATTCGCCATGGCCAGGTTTCACTCCCGACCTGCTGAGTATAGTTCTGGTAATCGCTACTCAAGCTAAAGGATCGGTATTGATTCACCAGAAAATGTTTGAAAGCCGCTTATTCTTCGTGGATAAGCTGATTGAAATGGGTGCCCAGATTATCCTATGCGATCCGCACAGAGCTTCTGTAAATGGAATTGACAAGCAGTATAAATTAAGGGGAATCAGCATGACATCTCCCGATATCCGTGCTGGTGTATCCTTGCTGATTGCAGCACTGTCTGCAGAAGGAACCTCAACCATCTACAATATCGAACAGATTGAACGCGGTTATCAGGACATTGATACACGTTTACGTGCACTAGGTGCACAAATTAAACGTGTTGACGGAGCCGGACCAAGTCACTAAAGAAAACCATATAATATTAGCAAAAACAGCCATTAGGGTGGATTTGCTAATATTCCTCAATAGGTAATCTAAAAGATCTTTAAATAGAGGATGCCAAGCTCTTTGCAAAAGATGATCTTAAAAAATTGAACCCCTGTTTCAATCCGTTCCAGCGCGTATCAGCGGTAGGCAGCATTGAAACAGGGGTTCAATTTTTCAGCGAAGCAAGTTCACGTTAAACGCTCAGGTAACAGATCGAACTGACTAGCCAGAAATCGCGTTAATGATATCATATTGTGTGATGATTTCGAATTTCCCATCTTCATCTTCTACCAGAACAGCACTGTTTTCTTTGTTAATTAATGCAGATATCTTATCAATAGAAGTATTCAGATCCACAAATGGGAAGGTAGCAGACATAATCTCCTGAACACTTGCCGATTTAAGTGAAGGATTCTCCAGCAATGCCCTTAAAATATCACTTTCAGCGAGTTTGCCAACAATCATTCCATGTTGCGTTACAGGAATCTGAGAAATATTAAGTGTATTCATTGTATTGATGGCTTCCGCGATTTTCTTCTCGCAATCAATAGTAAAAATTTCTGTTTGTTCCTTTTTTGCCAGGATAGATTTTGCGGTTAGTTTTTCATCCTTTAAAAAGCCACGTTCACGCAACCAATCCTCGTTGTACATCTTACCCATATACCTGCTGCCGTGATCATGGAAAATAACCACTACAACATCTTCAGGTTTCAGTTTATCTTTAAGTTGAAGCAGTCCTGCAATAGCAGAACCAGCAGAGTTTCCTACAAAAATGCCTTCCTTACGTGCAATATCACGTGTCATCAATGCAGCATCTTTATCAGTTACTTTTTCAAAAAGGTCAATGATATCAAAGTCAACATTCTTAGGCAAAAAATCCTCTCCTATACCTTCAGTGATATACGGATAGATCTCGTTCTTATCTAAAATTCCTGTCTCTTTATATTTTTTAAATACCGAACCATAGGTATCAATACCCCAAACTTTGATATTTGGATTTTGTTCCTTCAGGTATTTTCCAGTACCGGATATTGTACCCCCAGTTCCTACCCCTACCACAAGGTGAGTGATTTTACCTTCAGTCTGTTCCCATATCTCAGGACCAGTTTGTTCATAATGGGCTTGTGTATTAGCAAGGTTGTCATATTGATTAGGCTTCCAGGAGTTAGGAACTTCGCGTTCCAAACGTGACGAAACAGAATAATATGACCGAGGGTCCTCAGGTTCAACATTAGTAGGACATACAATGACTTCAGCTCCAAAAGCACGGAGTGCATCTACTTTTTCCTTTGACTGTTTGTCGGTTGTAGTGAAAATACACTTATATCCTTTGATAATTGCAGCCATGGCCAGCCCCATCCCAGTATTACCGGAAGTTCCTTCAATGATGGTGCCACCTGGTTTTAGCTTACCACTCTTTTCCGCATCCTCAATCATTTTGACAGCCATACGGTCTTTAATAGAGTTGCCAGGATTAGTAGTTTCTACCTTAGCCAGCACAGTGGCCTGAATTTCTTTAGTAATGTTGTTTAACCTTACCAGGGGAGTGTTCCCAATCGTCTCTAATATATTATTATACCACATGAAACAAAAATACGACTTGATTCCTAGATATTTATTTAAATAATATATTCGTAATCATATTTCGAATTATTCGGTCAAATGAAATTTAATTCTGAATTGCCCGGGTATATTGTCCAGCCGCATAGTATATATATTGCATTACAATGTGAAAATCCATTAGATCAGCTGATAAACATTTCCTGGAATTGACACAATCACACCATTAATTTCAAGATTTAACAGATGGATAGCCAGTTTACTTTGTTGTAAACCAGTACCGATAGCGAGGTCGTCAATCCTTAAAGAAGATTGCCGCAACAGGTTAACAATCATATTTTCCGTAGCATTTAAGCCAAGTGGAAGCCCTGCTTGCCTGTTCGCGGGCAATCGCTCAACCGGGTCCCACCCCATATAATAAGCAAGGTCCCTGGGATGATTTATCAGGCCCGCACGATTTGTTTTTATCAGGAAATTACAACCCTGCGAAAACTGATCGGTTATTTTTCCTGGAAACGCATAAACGTCCCTGTTATAGGAACCGGCTATTTCAGCAGTAATCAACGCACCGCCTTTTAGTGCCGCCTCCACCACAATTGTCACATCAGACATGCCAGCAATAATCCTGTTGCGTTTAGGAAAATTTTCTTTATCAGGCATAGTCTCAAGCGGAAATTCGGTTATCAGCCCCCCGTTATGCAACATCTCATTTGCCGTTTGCCGGTGGGCTGGAGGATATAAACGGTCGAGTCCGTGACCCAAAACCCCAATAGTTGGTATATTAAAGCGCAAACATTGTTTATGGGCGGCTACATCTATCCCATAAGCTAGTCCGCTAACGACCAGCACATTATAATGCTGTAAAGTTTCTGCAAGTTGCTGGCAAAGCATTAGGCCATAAGGAGTAGCCATTCTGGTTCCTACTACACTTACAATCCTGGGATGATTGAGATCTGCCGTACCTCTGTAATAAAGCAGAACAGGAGCATCATAACATAGCTTTAAACGTTTAGGGTATCTGTCGTCAGTATAAAAAAGTGGTTCAATGCGATGTTTCTGCAGGAAACCAATTTGCTTTTTCGCAATCGACAATGCATTGGAATGAAGAATCTGGTCGGCGGTAATTTTGCCAATCCCGTCAACCTCCAGCAACTGCGCCCTGCTGGCCGCAAAAATTGCTTCAGGTGTACCAAATTCGGCCAGTAAGCTTTTTGCTGTTACATGGCCAACATTTTTGATTAGGGTAAGTGCTACGCGGTGGATTAAACTCATGGGCTAAATTAATACTTAACCCATATATGACGGTAGCTTAAAAGAAATTTTATTGTGGAATATACACTACATATTTTGTTTCAAAAAATTCTTCTTCGAAATACGCAGATAGCGGGTAGAGTTCTGCCTTCAGATTCGATTCCTTAATTTCTTCTGCCAACTCCCCGCCCTTCAGATAAAGGATGCCGTTAGCTATCGCATTTTTCGAATCTTTGTTAAACTTTCCCTTAACCCATGGATAGAAATCAATCAAACGCGTAACTGCCCTCGACACAACAAAATCATATTTATCAGTCACCTGTTCCGCTCTCAAATGAGATGCCTTAACGTTGGTCAGACCGAGTGCCGCTGCAACTTCTGCTACCACTTTAATCTTCTTACCAATGGAATCGACCAGATGAAACTGTGTTTCCGGAAAAAGAATAGCAAGGGGAATTCCAGGGAAACCTCCGCCAGTACCAACATCAAGTACTTTTTCGCCAGCTTTAAATGTGCAGAATTTCGCAATTCCGAGCGAGTGCAGGATATGGCGTTCGTACAGTTCCTCGATATCCTTTCTGGAGATAACGTTGATCTGGGCATTCCAAAAGCTGTACAGGTCGTACAACTGATCAAACTGGGCAATCTGTTCTTTACTAAGATCTTTGAAATATTTTTGAATGAGGGCTGAGCTTATTTCCACTTTACTTTTTTAACAAATATAGAGAGAATGCCGTTAAACACTAAAAAAATGAATAACAGAATGTCCAAAACAGGAAACCACCAGCGTAAACCGGCGTAATTGAGCCGTTTAAGCAACCTTGGATAAATGAAACTTCTTATGATAAGGCTAAACACAAATATTCCACCGGCTATATAGTTTGCAGGCGTAAAAAATAGTGATACCACAAAAACTATATAAAACAAAAACTGGAAAATAATTTGTGAAGACAGAATAAACTTATGTTTTGATTTGTATAATTTACCAGCTCCAAAATGCCTTTTTTTCTGCTTCAAATAGGCACCAAAACTGGTATTTGGAACAGACCACACATGACAATCAGGGTTGATCCTTATCTCAGTGTTGTGACGGTTGGAGTGTGCGTTTACAAAAAGATCATCGTCTCCTGAAGGGATATGCATATGGGCTGCGAAGCCTTTTTTCTTAAAAAACAATGATTTTTTATACGCCATGTTTCTGCCCACGCCCATATATGGCATCCCTTTAAGGGCAAATGACAGGTAGTTAACCGCAGTAAAAAACGTTTCAAAACGAATAAGACTGTTGAGTAATCCACGTTTGCTGAAATAGGGAGAATAGCCCAATACGATTTCTATGGCCTCATTTGCGGGCTGCTGCATGCCCTTCAACCAGTTCGCCGTAGCAGGCTGACAATCGGCATCGGTAAATACCAGCCATTCATTAACGGCCGCCTTGATACCCATAGTTACAGCGAATTTTTTACCTGCAATAAACTTTTCACCTTCGGTTACTGTAACTACTTTAAGGTGTTTATATTCTGCGCTGAAAGCTTCCAGTACTTCTCTGGTCTGGTCCCACGAACGGTCGTTTACAACAATTACCTCAAAGTCGGGATAATCCTGATGCAGGACATAAGGCAAATACTGTTTCAGGTTTTCAGCTTCGTTGCGTGCACAGATAACTACGCTTAAAGGCCTGCTGGCTGAAAGTGAAATATCTTCAACTTTAACAAGCGCAAGCTTTAAATGCACAAAAAGACTGAAATAGAGCTGAACAGCAAAACAAAAAATGAGGGCACCAAGCAGGTAGCTCTCTGATAAGGTTAATTCCACGATGTATTTTTGAAAGAGATCAAATTTCTGCTTTTTAATCTGTAATGCCGCCTTATGTTGATAAAAAATTTAGGCGGTAAACCGGGCGTTTTTTGCTACTTTTGCCGAGATTTTTACGAATCGTAAACACAATATGAAATTTACCTTACAGGCAAACGATCCCCAGTCCAAAGCGCGGGCTGGAGTAGTTACTACAGCTCATGGCGATATACAAACCCCGATTTTCATGCCAGTGGGCACCGCAGGAACAGTAAAAGCAGTACACCAGCGGGAACTGAAAAACGATATCGACGCCAAAATTATTCTCGGAAATACTTATCATTTATATTTAAGACCAGGTCTGGAAGTGATTGAAAAGGCCGGGGGACTTCACCAGTTTATTGGTTGGGACAGACCAATATTAACTGATAGCGGAGGCTATCAGGTGTATTCTTTAAGCAAAGTTAACAAGATAAAAGAAGAAGGCGTAACCTTCCGTTCGCATATTGACGGCTCCAAACATCTTTTTAGCCCTGAATATGCAATGGATATTCAACGGACAATAGGTGCGGATATCATCATGGCTTTTGATGAGTGCACCCCCTACCCATGCGATTATAAATACGCTGCCAACTCTATCAATATGACCCACAGGTGGCTGAAAAGATGCTGCACCAGGTTTGATACTACTGAACCTAAATATGGTTTTGACCAAACACTTTTTCCTATTGTTCAGGGATCAGTTTATAAGGACCTGCGTATGAGGTCTGCTGAATTCATTGCGAAAATGGACCGTGAGGGTAATGCTATTGGCGGACTATCCGTAGGTGAACCTGCCGAAGAAATGTACGCAATGACAGAAGTGGTATGTGATATCCTTCCAGTGGAAAAACCACGTTACCTGATGGGTGTTGGCACGCCAATCAATATTTTGGAAAATATTGCGTTAGGTATAGATATGTTTGACTGTGTAATGCCAACAAGAAATGCCAGAAACGGTATGCTTTTTACCAGAAACGGCATAATCAATATTGGCAATAAAAAGTGGGCAGACGACTTCTCACCAATTGATGCAGAAAGCGACCTGTATGCCGATCAGGTTTATTCAAAAGCTTATTTAAGGCATTTGATGCACTCTAAAGAAATGCTGGGCGCGCAGATTGCCACACTCCATAACCTGCATTTTTACCTTTGGCTGGTTAAAGAAGCCCGCGAAAAAATTATCAGCGGGGAATTCTACGCCTGGAAAAATAAAATGGTGACTATATTAGGGAACAAATTATAAATGAAGCTCCGGATAAAGATTATTGACAGCTATATTATTGGCAAATACTTAGGTACGTTTATCTATACCTTATCAGTGTTTGTGGTCATAATCGTTATTTTTGACCTTTCGGAAAAACTGGATGACTTCCTGGGTAACAATTTAAGTTTTTGGCAGGTTATATCACTGTATTATGCGGGTTCCATCCCCTTTTATGTGAATATGCTATCACCGTTGATCAACTTTATAGCAGTAATTTTTTTTACGGCAAATATGGCTGATAAAACGGAAATTGTACCCATTTTGAGTGGAGGAGTAAGTTTCAATCGCTTCCTTTTGCCTTATTTTGTTTCTGCATTTATCATATTTGCCGCAAACCTTGGCTCCAACTTGTATATCCTGCCCTATACCAATCAACTAAAAAACAGCTTTGAAAACACCTATGTGAAGAAGAATGACCCTTCAAGCAAAACCAATATCCATATGCGGCTCGATGAGAAGACGTATATTTATATGGAAAGCTTTGATAACAAGACAAAGTCGGGCTATCGCTTTTCACTGGATAACTTCAATGGAGATGTGTTGACTAAAAAACTGGTGGCCGACCAAATTAAATGGGATTCGCTAAAACGGAGCTGGAAACTAACCAACTACTCAATCAGAAATGTTAACGGCTTAAAAGAAACAATGATTAACGGCCTTACAAAGGAAAAGGATACAGTATTGGATATGCGTCCCGATGACTTTTCCGCGTATGAAAACGTTTACGAGAATCTCAGCAATCAGGAATTATCTGATAAAATCAGGAAAGAGAAAATTAGAGGGACCGGCATTTGGAACGACCTGCTTTTTGAACAATACAAGCGCTGGTTTCAGCCTTTATCGGCTTTTGTACTTACACTCATTGGCGTTGCCCTATCCTCCAGAAAAGTAAGGGGAGGGGTTGGACTGCCTCTGGGAATAGGCATTATTCTTAGTTTTCTATATATTGTATTGAACCAGTTTGCTAAAATGTTCTCTCTCAAAGGGGGCATTCCTCCCCTGCTGGCTGTACTTATACCTACCATATTTTTTGGATTATTGGGTCTGTACCTGTTAAAAAAAGCGCCAAAATAATGACTGAGCTCTCCCCTTCATCCATAAATAAAAACCTTCTCATCCTTCATTTCACTGTATTTATATGGGGGTTTACCGGCATCCTGGGTGCACTGATATCCATTGATTCAGTCCATATGGTATGGTACCGTGTAATGATTGCCACGATCACATTGTTCATTTATTTCAAAGTTAGCGGACTCAATTTGAAAGTTACCAGGACGCAGTTCCTGCAGTTCTTCTTCACAGGAAGCATTGTAGCACTACACTGGATCCTTTTCTTTCAGGCGATTAAGGTGTCAACAGTGTCAGTTACACTGGTCTGTCTCTCTTCATTTACATTATTTACAGCTATCCTCGAACCAATTGTTAAGAGAACTGCTATACAAATTGGTGATATCTTTATCGGACTGGTCATTATCTTTGGGATTTACCTAATTTTTAAGTTCGAAAGTCACTATACCCAGGGCATCATACTTGGTCTTTCTGCAGCCGTTGCTTCCAGTTTATTCTCTATCATGAACTCCAATTTTGCGCAAAAAAGTGATGCCCGCATCATTGGATTTTACGAAATATCAGGCGCATTTTTCTGGATCACTATTTACCGTTTATTTGACGGCAGCCTCCTGCAGGAACGGTTCAACCTTAGCATTTCTGACTGGATGTACCTGATGATTCTCGGCACGATTTGTACAGCACTCGCCTATATTGCCGGAGTGTCTGTGATGCGTACGTTGTCGGCTTTCAGGGTGGCATTGATCAGTAATCTGGAACCCGTTTACGGGATCATACTGGCCTTTATTTTCTTCGGTCACAGAGAGACGATGTCTACCGGTTTTTACATGGGATCTATCCTGATATTAGGTGCCGTATTTTTATATCCCATTTACAAAAAACGAAAAAGCAGAAGCTGATCAATAAGAGGAAGTATACCCGATACTGGTCTTCAAATCCTTTTGAAGAGGACTAGGCCGCTGCTCAAAATCAAAATACAGGAATAATGATAGTGGCCTGATAATTGCCCGTTTGTTGCAGAAAAAACGGCTGACTGAAGCGTCAGCAAGATTTTATTTTTTTTTAAATAAGTTGAAATAGTGTATCTTCAACACGTTATTTTACCTCATCACAAAATGGATATCAAAACATATAAAACAATGCAACCATGCGCATTGTAATCAATGCAGAAAATCAATCTATATCAATTAAATTATAATCATAAATAAATAATAATCAGCTATTTAATATTAAACATATAATTTAACAAGATATATAAATATTAAATAGGAACCCGCAATAAACTAATTATTTTAGCGAAACCGAATAATGCATCGAACTATATCAATTAAAAAACTAATAATCAGCCTGTTGGTTATTTTTACATCAATCATTATCCCAGATAAATCAGATGCACAGGTTTTCGACAGCGAACAGAACCCCCTTAGTGTAAACTGGAGGCAAATTAACACCTCTGGTTTCCGGATTATTTACCCTGTAGAGCTGGAGAGTGAAGCACAACGAATGGCTGGTACAATACCTTTTATTTTTAGCCGTGTAGGCGGAAGTTTAGGTATTAAAAAAACGTCTGTTCCTATCCTTTTTCAAAATCGTGGTGTAGTGGCAAATGGATTTGTACAGCTCGCGCCAAAAAAATCAGAGTTCTTTACCACCCCGCCGCAATCCTTTGACAGTCAGGACTGGCTGAATAATCTTGCCGTTCACGAGCTCCGCCATGTTGCACAGTTTGATAAACTAACAGGAGGAAAAGCGCATCCATTTCCGGAAGTAGTTTACTACGCATGGATGGGCGTAAGCCTGCCGCTTTGGTTTTTTGAAGGCGATGCCGTAAGCACAGAAACCTCGCTTACCCATGCCGGCCGGGGACGTCAGCCAAAATGGATTATGCCCTACAGGACAGCACTGCTCAACGGTAGAAATTACTCCTACAGCAAAGCTGCTTTTGGCTCTGACAAAGACGTAACCCTAGGCTACTATCAACTCGGCTATGTGCTCATTTCCCAGCTTCGTGAAAATTATGGAAAGTATATTGTTGACAGCCTCTTAACCGACATAAAAAAACGTCCTGTCCGCCTTTACCCCCTTGCAAACAGCCTACGGAAATTTACTGGAAAATCTGGAAAGGAATGGTATGATTTTACCAATAGCAAAATGAAGCAAGACTGGGAAACCCAGGATAAACTGAATCCTTCAAAAAACTACACTTCACTCAACAAACAGGTTTCCTACGAAACCAACTATTACCTGCCGGTGAAAATGACCGATGGGAAGATCCTGGCACTCAAAGACAGCAAAGCTGACGTTCCTGCACTCGTTCTCGTTGATCAAAACAAAAAGGAGCAGACACTGCAACGGATAGGTCAACAGGAACAGCCATGGTTCAGCTATGCAAATGGCAAAATTGTCTGGGATGAAATCCGATATGACCCCAGGTTCCTGAGGCGGAGCTATAGTGTGATTTGCAGTTACGACATCAAATCAGGAAAAGTTAAAAAGCTCAGTACCAGGTCGCGTATCTTCTCCCCTACCCTCTCCTCTGATGGCAAGCAAATTGTAGCCGTAGAAATTGACCTTAGCAACAAGGTGCAAATGATTGTAATGAATGCTGAAGATGGTAAAATCAGCAGAACATACCCAAATCCGCAGAACCTGCTCCTGCAAACGCCGTCATTCAATAACGATGGCTCCTCTATCACCTATATCAGCGTTTCTGAAGCAGGTAAAGCCCTTTGGACTGTCGACAATAGCGGCAAAACCAGAAAGATTATCAGCGAAACGCCCCAACAACTTAGCAGGCCGGTTTACATTGGGTCCGAGATCGCATTTAACGCTCATTACAATGGAATTGACAACATTTACGGTGTTGATCCTACATCAGGAAAAATTAACGCGCTCAGCGCCTCAAAATATGGTGCATTCAACCCCAGCGAGATTAAGGGAACAGATAGTATCACATTCAATAATTTCAACCAGTACGGATATGAAATTGCAGCGGCAAAAATTGAACATTCAACTACCGGAACTAACAATTTTGTTTACTTTGGAGCTGCAGCAGAAAAACAGGAAAATACCGGAAATGTATTTACAAATGCTCCCGACAGTAATTTTACCTCTGCACCGTACCGTAAACTGGGACACCTGATCAACTTTCATAGTATAAATCCTGTAGTGGAAGATGAATACAAATTTGGGATTCAGCTAAATTCCAACAACTTATTGAACACCTTTGACACTTATGCAGGAGTTGACTACCACAGGGACCTTGCGAGATTCGAATACAACGCGGGCGTAAGCTTCAAATCGCTGTACCCCATTTTCAATCTCACATACAGAAACAGGCCCCGTAGAATTTTTTATGAAAGTAACAACGGAACTCAACAAGGTGATTTCAGGGAAAACTATTATCAGCTGCAGGCCCAGGTTCCTGTAAGTCTAACCGCACAAAATCATTATTTTGATTTTTCGATAGACGCTTCTACAAGTTACACCAGCAGGTATAACGCACAGAACATGCCTCAAAACTTTATTAGAAAATTAAACTTCCCGGTTGAAACCGGATTTAGCTTTACGCATTCAATTCGTACAGCGCAAAGGGATATCGCACCGAGATGGGCACAGATCATCAGGCTAACCTACCTCACGCAACCCTTTGACCAGAGCCTGGCCGGCAATCTTTTTGCAGTGGAGGGATTTGCTTACTTCCCTGGTCTCGCCAAAAACCATACCTTCCTTGCTAATTTTAATTACCAGGAAACAAGCGGTATATGGATTTATAACTCGGCCATCAACACTGTTTACGGTTATAACAACATCCAGGCGAAAGATAAACTCAGAAATACACTGCTGTTAAATTATCGTTTTCCCATTGCATTCCCTGATGCTGAAATTGGTCCGCTTGCTTATATCACCAACGTGCGTGGAGGCCTTTTCTGCCACTATGAAAACCTTGGAAAGGGTACCAACCTATCTCAGCCAAAAACCTACGGCTTTGAGCTACACAGCAATATGAACCTGCTGCGCTACTCCCCGGTGGTAGATGTAGGCACAAGATTTGTATTCGTTAACAGAGAATACAACCAAAACCCCATTTTTCAGTTCATGTTAAACTATACATTCTAAAATTATGCGCACCAAAACTATTTTCATTATTGTATTTACCATCCTGATCACCGTTTTCCTGATGATGAATACAGATTCTGTTGATTTTAACTTCATCTTCGGAACCGCACCTGTTTCAAAACTACTGGTAGTTGGGGTATGTACTTTTATTGGATTTATTCTGGGTTACTGGGCAGGGCGCCCGAGAACTGTGGTGAGCACTTACGATGAAAAGTTTGAAGATGAGAAAATATCTTCGGGGCCAAAAGACGGTTTGAGTGAGGAAGACAGGGAGTATATCAGTTAGGTTCTGTTTTTGAAGATTATCTGGCTTCGCTGAACAAAAATGGAGGTTTCAAGACTGCCGACCGCAGAGACGCGCTCGAAGGTCTTGAAACCTCCATTCTTTTTTTGTGGTCTGACCTACCTTTTCACAAACTCATTTTACACCGACTGCACGGCTTCATGGACGGCGTAAGAAAATGTGATGGTTGCAGAACGCCCAATAATGTTTGCTACAGAACAGTATTTTTCAAAGGTCAGGCTCAGTGCGCGTTCTACCTTTTGCAAGGTAAGCTGGCCATAAAGGTCAAAATGAACATTAACCGACTCAAATATTGCCGGTACCTCATCAGTTTTGCGGGTTGCAGTGATTTTGATGCTGATATCTTTTAGAGGCTCTTTTTGTTTATCGAGCACGTTCACCATATCGATGCCGCTACATCCGCCCAGGCCAATCAGCAGCATTTCCATGGGACGAAATCCTTTTCCCTCACCGCCAATTTGCGGGTTTGCATCAATGTTAACAATATGCCCTTCCGGACCAGTAGCTTCAAAGTTGAATTTGTTATTTTTACGTACGAGGTTAATCTCCATAAATTCTAAATATGATAAAATACCCTATTTGCTTTTTCCAGGTCCGGCAGGGTAACCGCTTGTTCAAATATCGCAAAAACGCTGGAGCCGCTGCCACTCATTAATGCAAATGTGGCACCCGCATGATAAAGATCCTGTTTTATTTGAGAGATCTCTGGATATTTAAGAAAAATCGTGTCTTCGAAATCATTTTTAATATTGCCCCTCCATTCGTTTATTGGTAATTGAATCAACTCTCTTAGAGGATTGACGGGAGTAGAAGGCCTAAGTCCCCCAAAAGCATCTGCAGTTGAAACATGTACTGGCGGCTTTACCAAAACCAGGAATTTCGATGACAAGTCTATACCAACAGCAGAGAACTGATCGCCGCGTCCTTCAGCATATACAGGCTGGTTACGGATAAAAAAGGCACAGTCGGCACCAAGTTGCCTCGCGTAATCTTCCATTTTATCTTCTGTCAAACCTAATTCAAATTTATTATTCACAAGTTTAATAAGAAATGCGGCATCTGCAGAGCCACCACCAAGTCCGGCCCCTACCGGAATATTTTTGAGCAGCGTAATTTGCTGGGCGGGAAGGTCAAAATCGCACTTCAGCAAATAATATGCCTGTAAGCAAATATTATCTGTGACCTCACCGGGTATATCAATCCCCCTGATTACACAAGAAGTTTCGCCGGCGTTGGTAATCTCAACCGTATCACAAACCCTGGCTGGATAAAAGATAGTTTCCAGGTTATGATATCCATCAGGTCTTTTTTCTGTAATGTTCAGGCCAAGGTTAATCTTGGCATTGGCGAAAGTGAGCATGCGGTTGAATATGGGTTAAGACACAAACTTAAAATATCAAATCCATTATTGCTGCTCCGTTAGTTATATTTTTGTTTTAGTTTTGTACCTGAAGCAAAATGCTTTATTTGTAATATGAAACAATATCTGGATTTAATGCAGCACGTGCTGGATACCGGCGCACAAAAACATGACCGGACAGGAACAGGAACCATCAGCGTTTTCGGCTATCAGATGCGTTTTAACCTGCAGGAAGGCTTTCCAATGGTTACCACCAAAAAATTACACCTTAAGTCTATCATACATGAATTGATCTGGTTCCTGAGCGGAGACACTAATATAAAATATCTGAAAGATAACAATGTAAAGATTTGGGACGAATGGGCAGATGAAAATGGAAACCTCGGTCCGGTATATGGATCACAATGGCGTTCCTGGCCTACGCCTGATGGCAGGCATATTGATCAGATCAGTAAAATTATTGAGACCATCAAAACCAATCCGGATTCACGCAGGATAATTGTGTCTGCATGGAACGTTGCTGACATCGACCAGATGGCACTCCCACCCTGCCACGCCTTCTTCCAGTTTTATGTGGCCGATGGTAAACTTAGCTGCCAGCTGTATCAGCGTAGTGCAGATATCTTTCTTGGTGTACCGTTTAACATCGCCTCTTACGCTTTGCTTACCATGATGGTGGCACAGGTATGCGGTTTGCAATATGGCGACTTCATCCACACGCTGGGAGATGCTCATTTGTACAACAACCATATCGAACAGGCTAAACTGCAGCTGAGCAGGGAAACCAAACCGCTGCCGGTTATGGATATAAACCCCGATGTAAAAGATATATTTGGTTTTACATTCGAAGACTTCAACCTAAAAAATTATGAACCGCATCCACATATTAAAGCCGCAGTTGCCGTATGATCATCTCTAGTATAGTTGCCATAGGCGAAAATAACGCAATAGGAAAAAACAATCAGCTCTTATGGCGGATTCCTGCAGATCTGAAACATTTCAAAGAGATTACTACAGGCCATACTGTAATCATGGGCCGTAAAACATTCGACTCCGTTGGAAAACCCCTTCCCAACAGAAGAAATATTATCATTACGCGCCGTACCGGCCTTGAAATACCAGGAGCAGAAGTAGTCAATACCCTGGATGAAGCATTATCCCTTTGTGACGACAATGAAGAAGTATTTATTGTTGGTGGCGCAGAAATCTATAAAATGGCAATGGACGTTACGGATAAGATTTATTTGACCGTTGTGAAAGGCACTTTTGACGCTGACACTTATTTTCCCGCGATTGATCCCGATAAATGGATGGAAACAGACCAGATCAGTTTTGAACCTGACGAAAAAAACCCATGGGCTTACACATTCTCAACCCTTATTCGCAAATAGTTCATTATCCTCAATAAATATTATAGAAGGCTGACTATTAATTAAAAAATTAATTAGATTTGCCGACTTGTTGAAAAAAATATACAGCATAGACAAATAATTACAAACAAAAAATGCAAGGTAAAGGTTTCATTAAATTTATGGCAATACTATTAGGTATTGTCTGTGTGTATTCACTCTCGTTCAATCTCGTAACGTCGAAGGTAGAAAAAGACGCTAAAGCGTTTGCCAAAGGCGACCTGGTTAAAGAAAAGGCTTATTTGGACTCCATGTCAACTGTACCGGTTTATCCAGTATTAGGATTTGACTACCAGTTTTGCAAAGGGAAAGAAATCAACTTAGGTCTGGATCTTAAAGGCGGTATGAACGTAACGATGGAAATCTCGTTAGGTGAACTGGTAAAATCTTTGGCGAACAATACAGATGATGCTAATTTCAACAAGGCTTTATCAACTGCCCAAACGCAATTGAATGAAGGCGGAAAAGATTTTATCACTTTGTTTGTAAACGAATTTGAAAAAAACAGCCCAAATGTAAAACTTGCAGATTTCTTTTCTAATCAGGACAATGCACAACAGCTGAAAGCCAATGCCAGCAACGCTGAAGTAAAAAGTTATTTGCAGAAAGAAGCAGCAAGTGCAATTGACCGTTCGTTCATCATTATCAGAAGCCGTATTGACGGATTTGGAGTAGTGAGCCCTAACATGCAGAAACAAGAAGGAACTAACCGTATCCTGATTGAGATGCCGGGTGTTCAGGATAAAGAAAGGGTTCATAAATTACTACAAGGCTCAGCAGAATTACAATTCTGGCAGGTGTATCAAAATGAAGAGGTTTACTCAATCATGGAGAACATCAACAAAACTTTATCAACCGTATTGAAAGATACAACTGCAACCGCAGCAACAGACACTGCAAAAAAGACAAGTGCACTGGCTAACCTTGCAAAAAAATCTACTGCTAAAGATTCAACAGATTTAAAAACTGCTGCACTGGCAAAAACCAACCCACTGTTTGCTGTTTTAAACATCCCAACTTACCAGGGAGAAAACGGACAGCCTTCGCTTCGTCCTGGAGCAACTGTTGGATGGGTAGCACAAAAAGACACTGCTAAAGTTAATTCATATTTCAGGTTACCTGAAGTTGCAGCCATCATCCCGCAAAGCATGAAATTCATGTGGAGTGTAAGACCAATGGACGGAACTAAGGTTTTTGAATTGTATGCAATCAAATCTGTTAACCCTGATGGGAAACCAGATTTAGGTGGCGAAGCAATCAGTGATGCGCGTCATGATTACGATCAAAAAGGCAAACCGGAAGTTACAATGTACATGACTGGCGAAGGAGCCCAGAAATGGAAAAAAATTACTGCTGAAGCTTCATCTGACGACAAAAATAAAAAAGCGATTGCTATCGTATTGGATAACGCAGTTTACTCTGCCCCTACCGTGCAAAACGAGATCCCTAACGGTATTTCTTCTATCACAGGTAACTTCACTGTAAACGAAACACAAGATTTAGCGAATATCTTAAAAGCAGGTAAATTACCAGCTCCAGCACGCATCGTAGGTGAGTTTGTTGTAGGTCCGTCATTAGGACAAGCTGCAATTGACAATGGCTTGTTGTCATTCGTACTGGCATTCGTAGTGATCCTGATCTTTATGGCATTGTATTACAATAAGGCAGGTTGGGTAGCTAACTTAGCCCTATTGATCAACTTATTCTTCATCGTAGGTATCCTGGTTTCACTTGGAGCTGTACTCACCTTGCCTGGTATTGCAGGTATCATCCTCGTTATCGGTTTATCTGTTGATGCAAACATCCTTATCTTCGAACGTGTAAGGGAAGAACTGAATCATGGAAAATCTACTGCTGCTGCAATCAAGGAAGGTTTTAAACATGCAATGCCTTCTATTATTGACTCAAACGTTACCATCCTTATCCTGGGTGTAATCCTTTATGTATTCGGTAGCGGACCAGTTCAGGGTTTTGCAACTACTTTATGTATCGGTATCTTATCTTCATTATTCTGTGCGGTATTGATCTCGCGTTTGGTATTTGACTCATTGCTGAATAAAAATGCGGATATCACTTTTGGTAACAAAGCAACTATTCATGCCTTCAAAAACATTGCGTTTGACTTTGTTGGCCGCAGGAAAATTTACTATGCAATCTCTTCAATCATCATTATCCTGGGTATTATCTTTTACTTCAAAAATGGTGGTTTAAGATTAGGTATTGACTTCAAAGGCGGAAGAACTTACATCGTTCATTTCGATAAAGGAATGGATACTGAAGATGTTAAAGCTAAACTTGCCCCTAACTTCAAAAATGAAGAACTTCAGGTAAAAACTGCTGGTAATGACCAGGACCTGAAAATTACTACAACATACCACATTGCAGATCAGGATGCAGGTGCAGATAAACTGGTAGAAAACGCCTTAAAAGCAGGTCTTGCTCAAACTGGTGTTAAATACAGCATCGAGAGTAACCAGAAAGTTGGGCCTATCATCGCAAGTGATTTAGTTTACAGCGCTTATGGAGCAATCCTCTTCTCTTGTTTAGTGATGTTTATCTACATCATTGTGAGGTTTAAAAAACTAAACTACGGACTTGGTGCAGTAATCGCTTTGTTCCACGACGTACTGCTGGTATTATCATTCTATACTATCCTTGATGGTGTGCTTCCTTTCTCACTGGAGATTGGCCAGGACTTCATTGCTGCAATCTTAACAGTAATGTCTTACACAATGACTGAAACAGTAGTTGTATTTGACCGTATCCGTGAGAAACTTGCTGAAGCCGGTAAAGAAGACCTTTATGGCGAAGAACGCAATACTTTGATCAACTTTGCACTGAACAGCACGTTGAGTCGTACCATCCTGACTTCGTTGACGGTGTTCTTCGTATTGTTAGTGATCTTTATCTTTGGTGGTGAAAGTATCCGGGGATTTATTTTCGCCCTGTTAATCGGACGTATCATTGGTACTTATTCCTCATTGTGTATCTCTACCCCAATCGTAATTGACCTGGGACAGAAAAAACCAAAGCTGAACTAGTCACCAATAAAACCTATACTTAAAGGCATTCTGAAAAGGATGCCTTTTTTTGTTATTTCATATTTTTAATTAAATTGGCCACATAACCAGATAGTATGAAACTGATAGAATGTCCAAGAGATGCCATGCAGGGCATTCATCCATTTATCCCTACAGAGCTAAAAGCAGAATATATTAATACCTTGCTTAAAGTGGGTTTTGATACGATTGATTTTGGTAGTTTTGTTTCGCCAAAAGCTATTCCGCAGCTACGTGATACGAGAGAAGTATTATCTATGCTTGATCTGGATAGCACTGGGTCAAAATTGCTTGCCATTGTAGCTAATATAAGGGGTGCTGAAGAAGCTATTCTCTATCCGGAAGTCAGCTACATAGGCTTTCCATTTTCTGTCTCTGAGACCTTTCAGCAACGGAATACAAGTTCCACTATCCTGGAATCATTAACTACAGTGGAGCGCATGCTGGAATTATGTGATCAATCCGAAAAAACAGCAGTAATATACCTTTCTATGGGTTTTGGAAATCCTTACGGAGATGAATACAGCACTGCAATTGTGGAGGACTGGGCAGGTATCTTAGTAAAAAGCGGGGCCAAAATTTTGTCCTTATCAGATACGATAGGGGTATCTACACCGGAAAAGATTAATGAAGTGCTGCCAATGCTCATCAAAACTTTCCCTGAAACAGAAATTGGCGTTCATTTACACAGTACACCATCTACACGTACAGAGAAACTCGAAGCCGCCTATAACAGCGGCTGTAAAAGATTTGACAGTGCGGTAAAAGGTTATGGTGGCTGCCCTATGGCAGCCGATGAGCTGACGGGAAATATGGCTACGGAGGAAGTTATCGCTTACCTTGAAACACAAGGTGAGACCTTGGGGCTCAACAAAGAGCAATGGCTACAGGCAGTCGGACTTTCAGTTCGCGTATTTACTTCTTAAGCATAATTACATGCTGCAACCCTGCTTCTTCAAATTGCTCTCCCTCAACTGCAAAACCAAACTTGGCGTATAGGCTAACCGCATCGATCTGCGCATTCAAATAAATCATTTCTGCATCATCAGGAATATCATCCAGTACGGCCGCCACTAATGCCTGCCCTACCCTTTTTCCCCGGAATTCTTTAAGCACGGCAAAACGCTCCAGTTTATATCCCTTTTCAGTTTTACGGTAACGGCAAGCTCCGCATGGCTGGTTATCCAGCAAAGCTAGAAAATGTGTAGAGACTTCTTCGTTATCAAGTTCGTGTGCGGGATCTACACCCTGTTCATCCACAAAAACTTTCCTGCGTATGGCAAATGCAATTCCAAGTTCTTCCTGTGTTCTGATCTTAGTTACCTGCAGTATTTCCATGGCTATGTGTGGGTTTAGGTTTGCGTACGTGCTTAGACTTCAACTGACTTACTTCTTCCGCGGCGTCTATGGAATGAGAACAATGAATATTGGTTTCTTGTTTTGAAAGTGCCGACAATGTTACGTAGAATTTGTGCAACTGATCCAGTTCAGATTCGGTCAGGTCTTCGATATCTACCATTCTGTTACTTGCCCGCTCATGCGCAGCAATCAACTCATTCAACTTCAATTGTATAGCTTTTCCATCTTTATTCTGCGATTTTTGAATAAGAAATACCATAAGAAAAGTAATAATAGTAGTTCCAGTGTTGATCACCAATTGCCAGGTTTCTGAATAATGGAAAAGCGGACCGGTAATTGCCCAAACCAAAACCGTAAGCAAAGCAATAATAAATGCGGTAGAGCTGCCAGTGAATTTCGTAGCTGCATTTGAAAACTTTTCAAAGAGCCCTTTTTGATTTGATGGTGTATCCATTATTTTTTAGTGTAAAGTTGATCAATATAATGCATTTTCAACATACACAACTGCAGTGGACAGCTAATTTTACGCTATTCAGAAAAAGGCCAGCCACCTCAATACAAAAAAAGCGCCCTCCGGTTGGAAGACGCTTTCTGTAAGTGGTTGTTTGATTATAATTTATCACTTGCATCTCTGCAGTTCAAATCTTCAAAAGCCTGCGTTAAACGTGTAACAAAAGCTTCCTCTCCTTTGCGCAACCATACACGCGGATCATAAAATTTCTTGTTAGGTTTATCTTCTCCATCAGGATTTCCAATTTGTCCCTGAAGATAAGCTTCATTTTTCTTGTAATATTCCAGGATACCTTCCCATAATGCCCATTGCATATCAGTATCGATATTCATTTTGATGGCACCATAAGAAATTGCTTCCCTGATTTCTTCCTGCGAAGAACCAGAACCACCATGGAATACAAAGTTGATTGGCTTCTCTGCAGTAAGGTTATATTTTTCTTTCAGAAATTCCTGAGAATTCTTAAGAATAATTGGTTGTAATTTAACGTTACCTGGTTTGTAAACACCATGAACGTTTCCAAAAGCTGCCGCAATAGTAAATTTGTCACTCACTTTGCTCAACTCTTCGTAAGCATACGCAACTTCAGAAGGTTGGGTATATAGTTTAGAGCTATCTACATCACTGTTGTCCACTCCGTCTTCTTCGCCACCTGTTACACCAAGCTCAATCTCGATTGTCATGCCCAGTTTAGACATACGCTCTAAGTATTTAGCAGAAATCTCCATGTTTTCTTCAATCGGCTCTTCCGAAAGGTCAAGCATATGTGATGAAAATAATGGCTTGCCATATTCAGCAAAAAATTTCTCTCCGTGATCTAACAGACCGTCAATCCATGGCAATAATTTTTTTGCAGCATGGTCAGTATGCAATACTACGGCAACACCATAATGTTCTGCTAACAAGTGAACATGTTTTGCTGCTGAGACCGCACCAAGTACACATGCATTTAAGTTGTCATTATTTAAGGTTTTACCTGCGTAAAACTGCGCGCCACCATTTGACAATTGAATCATCACTGGTGAATTCACTGCCTTAGCAGTTTCCATAACTGCATTTATCGTATTTGTACCGGTAACATTGACTGCAGGTAATGCAAATTGATGTTTTTTAGCCTGTTCAAATAATTCTTGAAGGGCATCTCCGTAAATTACGCCTTTATAGCCTTTTAAACTCATTGTTATTAGATTTTATATATGCCGAAGTTAGGAAAAATATCAGCCTGTTCAAATCTATAGGAATAATTTTCATTCCTATACTGCGTATTCCATTAAAACAGTACGCATTATGTTGCTATTACCTTTTAGCAAAGTTATACTCAATCTAGTCTGAACTGTTCTGATTTTTTTTCGTTTCTTTGTAATCGCATTTTTCAACGAATAACATGGCTTGGTTTAAGAGAGAAAAAAAAGGTATCAGCACGCTGACAATAGAAAAAAAGGAAGCGCCCGATGGCTTATGGAACAAGTGTCCTAATTGCAAAAAGGTATTACACAGCGCAGACCTCATAGAAAATAAATACGTTTGTCACTATTGTGACTATCACTTAAGAGTAGGTTCAAAGGAATATTTCCAGGTATTATTTGATAACAATGAGTTTACTGAACTTTTTGGGAACCTTATCTCCGGCGACCCATTAAATTTTACCGACAGCAAACCCTACACAGAACGATTGGTAGATACCATGCAAAAAACTGGTCTTAAAGATGCTATCCGCGCCGGAGTTGGCAAGGTTGATGGCCAGGACCTGGTAATAGCTTGTATGGATTTTAACTTTATTGGCGGATCCATGGGATCTGTAGTAGGAGAAAAAATCGCGAGATCTATTGATTATAGCATCAAACATAAAATTCCATTTCTGATGATTTCGAAATCAGGTGGTGCCAGAATGATGGAAGCAGCATTTTCTTTAATGCAAATGGCTAAAACATCAGCTAAATTAGCGCTGCTAAGCCAGGCAAAAATACCATATATTTCTTTGCTTACAGATCCAACTACTGGTGGTGTAACAGCATCTTATGCGATGCTGGGCGATATTAATATTGCTGAGCCAGGGGCTCTTATAGGATTTGCCGGACCAAGGGTAATTAAAGAAACAATTAAAAAAGACCTTCCAAAAGGATTTCAAACTGCTGAATTTGTTCAGGAACATGGTTTCCTTGATTTTATAGTAGATCGCAGAGAGATGAAAGCTAAATTGGCTACTTTCCTGAAAATGGTGAAAAATTAAGAGATTTTGCTGAAATAGTAAGACCACTAATCAATAGCTTCTGCTGCTGAAATGCACCAGAAGCTATTGATTAGTGGTCTTTTTATTTAAAGACGACCTACTTTGCAGTGACGTCCGTCGAAAGTGAATATGGAAAATCAGCTTCTGTGATACCTCTTTTCTTATTAGGCTGGGCATTCATATTAAAGTCGAGCGTAGCGCCTTTTAATAATTCAGAATGACTAATCCAGTTTTTCTGGTAATCTCTGTTGTTGAATTTCATCGACTCGATGTAACGGTTTTCAGCACTGTTAGTAGCTGCATTAATCACCACCTGTTTTCCATTTTCAAGATTGAGGGTAACTTTTTTGAAAAGCGGTGCACCGATTACATACTGATCCACTGCTGGTGTTACCGGATAGAATCCCATAGAAGAGAATACATACCATGCAGAAGTCTGGCCATTATCCTCGTCACCGCAATAGCCGTCTGGTGTAGCTTTATATAACCTGTTCATCGCTTCCCTTACCCAATATTGTGCTTTCCAAGGTTGGCCAGCATAATTGTATAAGTAAATCATATGTTGTATAGGCTGGTTACCATGCGCATACTGGCCCATGTTGGCAATCTGCATTTCCCTTATTTCGTGGATTACACCACCATATTCAGTATCATCGAAGATAGGTGGAAGTGAAAATACCGAGTCCAGTTTATTCACGAATTTATCTTTACCTCCCATTAATTTTGAAAGTCCGTCGATGTCCTGGAAAACCGACCATGAGTAATGCCAGCTGTTTCCTTCAGTGAAAGCACCTCCCCATTTAAACGGATTAAAAGGCGACTGGAACGATCCATCCTTATTTTTCCCACGCATCAATCCGCTCGAAGGATCAAACAGATTTTTATAGTTCATCGCTCGTTTAGCATAAACAGCCGTTTCAGATGCCGGTTTTTTCAATGCCCGTCCAAGCTGATAGATTGTAAAGTCGTCATATGCATACTCCAGTGTCCTGGCTGCGTTTTCAGGAATTTTCACATCAAATGGCACATATCCTAAAGTATTATAGTACTTTACACCTGCCCTGCCAACTGCCTGAATAGGGCCTTCATTATTGGCGCCGTGTTTAAGCGCTTCATATAACTTTTCAATATCATATCCTCTCAGGCCTTTAATATACGCATCTGCTACAACCGAAGCTGAGTTATTACCGACCATTATATTTGCATAACCAGGACTGGACCATTCAGGCAACCATCCCCCTTCTTTGTAATCGTTAATAAGCCCTTCCTGCATCTCTTTATTGATCGAAGGGTATACCAGATTTAAAAATGGATAAAGTGCCCTGAAGGTATCCCAAAATCCTGTTCCCGCAAACATGTAACCTGGTAAGGTTCTGCCGGTATATGGACTCCAGTGAACAATCTTGTTACTGGCATCAATTTCATATAATTTGTTAGGGAAAAACAGTGTGCGGTACAAACTGGAATAAAACGTACGCGTTTGATCAACTGTTCCGCCTTCTACACTAATCCTGTTTAATGTTTTGTTCCATACAGCCTTTGCCTTTTGTTTCGTCTGATCAAAACTGTCCTTCGCCAGTTCTCTTTTAAGGCTCAGGTCTGCTTGCTCCACACTGATAAAAGATGAAGCTACCTTCATACCAATCTGCTCACCTTTGCTGGTTTTAAATCCTATAATGGCGCCAGAGTGGTTACTCTGAAGCTCTAAAGTATCTTTTGCGAGGGTTTTTCCGTGCCAGGTATTGGCAGATTCAAAATCCTTATCGAAATAGATCACAAAATAATTCTTAAAATTTGGAAGAGGACCTCTGGCATATCGGGTACTATAACCTATGATTTTTCTTTCTTTTGGAATGACCTTAATGTAAGACCCCTTATCAAAAGCGTCAATCACTACATAAGAGCTGTCAGATTTCGGAAATGTAAATCGAAACTGTGCTGCTCTTTCTGTTGGGGTTATCTCGGTGGTTACATTGGCATCGGCGAGGTAAACACTGTAATAATATGGTTTTGCGGTTTCAGCTTTGTGAGAGAACCAGCTTGCCCTTTCGTCCTGGTCAAACTTCATCTTGCCAGTTACCGGCATAACAGAGAACTGCCCGTAATCATTCATCCATGGCGAAGGCTGATGCGTCTGCTTAAATCCGCGAATCTTATCCGCATCATAGGTATAAGCCCATCCATCACCCATTTTACCTGTCTGCGGAGTCCAGAAGTTCATTCCCCATGGAACCGCAATAGAAGGATAAGTATTACCGTTGGACAAGTCAGGCTTGCTCGCGGTTCCCATCAAAGGATTGATCCATTCCACGGGATCAGTTACCTTATCTGTTTGTTGCGCCATCGCCGGTATGGCCGCGGCGAATAGTAACACTGATAAGAAGTGTTTCATCATTGTGTATTTTGTTAGTGAAAATTAGGTCATTAAAAATGTAAATAATCGTTTTAGCAACTAATTAAAATGCATTTTCCTGCAACCAGCTCAGCGGTTACAATCCTCTAATGTAACAGAGAAAATTTTACCACACAAATTAAATCAGATATTATTCGCATCCTGCGCCACCTGTATATAATTAGCCACTTTACACAAAGAGCCTGTATCATCTTATCAATAATACAGGCTCTTCTTAAAAATTATTTATCCCTAGAAATCTCTTCCAGGGGTAACACCTGGTTCGTGTCCAGTACCAAGTGGTTTACTTTTTCTATCTGGTGTGTTTGCAAATGCGGTTTTTCCCGATTGTGCAGATGAAGAGGTTTCCCCACTGCTCAGATCTTCATCCTGATCTGTAGTGGTTTCTTTATATACAGTTTTTTTGTTTTCCTCTTGTTCTTTGTTTTCTTCCGGAGTTATCATAATCATTGTTTTTAGTAAAAAATAAGTAGATTACAACAATAACAGGCATTAAAACATATTGTTTGTCACATTTATACAATCACAGGCCATCGTATCATCAATATAAACCCAAAAAGCTAAACAGCAATATTCTGCTCTACAATTTGTTTTACCTTTTCTACAACGTAATCTATCTCTTCCCTGGTATTGTTTTTAGAAAATGAAAACCTCACAGACGGTCTGTTCGGATCGGCACCAATTGCAGTAAGTACATGTGATCCGATATTAGATCCGGATGAACATGCACTGCCTCCAGACGCAGAAACACCATTGATATCAAGATTGAACAATAACATGTCCGACATTTCCATCTCAGGAAAACAAACATTTAATACGGTGTAAAGACTTTTTTCCGGCTCAGTCTCGCCGTTAAAATCAATTCCAGGTACCTCGGAAAGCAATTTTTCTTTCATGTAGGTTTTCAAGCCCTGAATGTATGTTTGGTGTTCCTCCATTTCAGCATAAGCAACTTCCAGTGCCTTTGCCAGACCTACTATTCCATAAACATTTTCAGTACCGCCGCGCATATTACGTTCCTGTGCCCCGCCAAAAATCAACGGGCTAATTTTCACTGTGTGGTTAACATAAATAAAGCCCACTCCTTTAGGGCCGTGCAACTTATGCCCTGCACAAACAATAAAATGAGCTTTTAGCTTTTTCACATCATGTACATAATGTCCCATCGTTTGTACTGTGTCACTATGTAAGATAGCGTTGTATTTTTCACAAATATCCCCCACATGCTCCAGGTCAGTTAGTGTCCCCAGTTCATTGTTGGCATGCATCAAGGAAACGAACGAACGCGGATTATCCTTCAACAGTTCTTCCAAATGAGCGTAATCAATGTTACCTTTACTGTCTACATTTACAAAGCTAAGCTTATCAATTGTTCCGTCTTTCAGCAATTGGTTCATAGTGTGCTCCACCGCATGATGCTCAATTTTCGAAGTAATAGCATGTTTGATACCATATGCAGCAATGCCACAACGAATAGCCATGTTATCAGCTTCAGTACCTCCCGATGTAAAAAATATTTCAGCAGGAACTGCGTTGAGTAAACCAGAAACGGTTTTCCTTGCTTTTTCGATCAATGTACGTACCTCACGGCCCTGTGCATGGATAGATGATGGATTCCCGTAATAGTTTTCCATCACACGAACCATTTCAGCAATCACCTCTTTATCAAGCGGAGTAGTTGCGGCATTGTCTAAATATATTCTGTTCATTTGTGTTAGTTCAATTTTAATATCTCTTTGATGTCTGATATAATTTTATTGGCCAGTCCTTCTGCTACAGTTTCGTTTTCAGCTTCGCTGTAAATCCGAATAATAGGTTCGGTATTCGATCTGCGCAGGTGCACCCATTCATTGTCAAACTCAATCTTCAGGCCGTCAATAGTACTGTTTGGCTGGTTCTTATACTTTTCCTGTACTTTAAGCAACAGCGCATCAATATCCATTTCAGGAGTTAACGTAATTTTATTCTTGGAAATATGGTAGGTTGGGTAAGTACTTTTTAATAATGACACGGATTTACCAAATTTTGCCAGATGTGTTAGAAATAAGCCTATGCCCACCAGGGCGTCGCGGCCATAATGTGACTCGGGGTAAATAACACCGCCATTTCCTTCGCCGCCAATAATAGCACTGGTTTCTTTCATTTTAGTGACTACATTAACCTCTCCCACTGCTGCTGCATGGTATTCGCCGCCAGCTTTCAGGGTCACATCTTTTAATGCACGGGTTGATGATAAATTGGAAACCGTGTTGCCCGGTGTATTCTTGAGTACATAATCGGCCACAGCAACAAGGGTATACTCTTCCCCAAACATGGAACCATCTTCACATACAAAACATAAACGGTCAACATCAGGATCTACCACTATTCCCAGATCGGCATTTTTCGCCTGTACAACTTTAGCAATTTCCGTCAGATTTTCTGGAAGCGGTTCCGGATTGTGCGGAAACTCACCGTCTGGTGTGCAATAAAACTCATGCACAATTTTTACACCCAGCGCTTTCAGCAAAGCGGGAATAAAAATACCGCCAGTTGAATTTACACAGTCAATTACAATTTTAAAATTTGCATTCCTTATCAGTTCCGCATCAACCAGCGGAAGTGCAAGAACTGCATCTATATGCTTTTGCAGATAACTGTCATCAAAGGTTACCTTTCCCAATTTGTTAACTTCAGCAAAGGTAAATTCAGCTTTCTCAGCGATATCCAGCACTTCTTTACCATTCACATCGTTGATAAATTCACCTTTTTCGTTCAACAGTTTCAATGCATTCCACTGTTTAGGGTTATGGCTTGCAGTAAGGATAATTCCGCCACCAGCCTTTTCAAGCGGAACCGCAATCTCCACTGTTGGTGTAGTAGACAAACCGAGGTCAATAACGTCAATGCCCAATCCCTGAAGCGTTCCTGTTACCAAATGATTTACCATATCACCAGATATCCGCGCATCACGGCCAAGTACAATTTTCCTGATATTGGTATTCTTGATTACCCATGAACCATAAGCTGCTGTAAACTTAACGATATCAACTGGTGTAAGGCCATTACCGGCTGTACCACCTATGGTTCCCCGGATTCCGGAGATAGATTTAATTAGTGTCAACTGATGTAAATTTTGTTCTCCAAAAATACAAAAAAATTAAGAATGAAAACCAATTAAACCGAATTGATCCGAATATCCACCCCGTTGCATTCCTAATTACTATATTTGTTTTTTTTACTAACAAGGTCTTTATGCAGCGTAAGTGGTTTCAGTACTGGTTTAATTCTCCCTATTATCACATTTTATATAGCCAGAGGAACGATGAAGAAGCTGAATTTTTAATTGATAACTTAACTGCTTATCTCAAACCTGCCCTAAATTCAAGAATCCTGGATATAGCATGCGGACGAGGTCGCCATGCTATATATTTAAACAAGAAAGGCTTTGATGTAACTGGTATTGACCTTTCCGAACAAAGCATTAAATATGCGAGGCAGTTTGAGCAAAAACATCTCCATTTTTTCGTGCACGATATGCGGAAACTTGGTTATATCAACTATTACGATGTTGCCATGAACCTGTTTACCAGTTTTGGCTATTTCGAAACCGAGAAAGAGCATGTCAATGCCCTCAAATCTTTCCGAAAAAGTATAAAAGACGAGGGACACCTGGTTATCGATTATTTCAACACCCAGAAGATATTGAAGAACCTTACACAGAGAGAAACCAAAACTGTTGAAGGTATTGAATTTGATATCCACAAATTTGTCTCCGAAGGAAAGATTATCAAGCATATTAATTTCGAACATAAAAGCAAACACTTTGCCTTTGAAGAGCGGGTACAGGCATTTACACTGGAAGACTTTGAACGCATGTTTGAAAAAAGCGGTCTTTCTATCACTGCGACTTTCGGAAGCTACAATCTTGACGCATATGATGCCAGTAAATCTGAAAGATTAATACTTGTCTGCAAAAAACATGATAGAGAGTTTATATAATTTTGATGTAGAACTTTTTCTGCGGATCCACAGGGATCTGTCTAACGGTTTTTTCGACTGGCTGCTCCCGTTAATGAGAAACCGATATTTCTGGTCGCCGTTATACTTGTTCATAATTATCTTTTGCTTTAGGGAATACAAAAAACGAGGATGGTATATCATCGGCGGTATTCTTCTCACTTTTGCCCTGGGCGATTTGATCTCATCCCGGCTGATAAAGCCCTTTGTTGGACGTTTAAGGCCATGCAACGACCTCACATTAGCCGATGAAATTATCCACCGTGTGCCATGTGGAAGCGGCTACAGTTTTCCCTCGGCCCATGCTACCAATCATTTTGGCATCGCCGTATTCCTTATTATGGTATTTTATCCAAGATGGAAACCTATACTGCCCCTCTCACTGGCATGGGCATTTATCATTTCCTTTTCTCAGATATATGTGGGTGTCCATTATCCTATTGATACAATCGGCGGCGCGGCACTCGGCACTGCAGTCGGTTTAATTACTTCAAAGATCTATAAAAAACTACTGCCTGTACAATAATGGAAATCTGGAAACTTTTAGTATTATTTTTCTGCGCCCTGTTGGGCGGCCTATCCATATTTCTGGTCAGGAGTGACAAGTCCCAGTTGCTAAAACTGATCCTCTCCTTCAGCGGTGCATATCTATTTGCAATCACAGTCTTACACCTCATTCCCGATGCGTACAGCGGTCCTGATCATGCAGAAATTGGTATTTTTATATTGATTGGATTTTTACTCCAGGTTTTTCTCGAACAGTTTTCTGAGGGGGTTGAACACGGACATATACATAAACATGGTGAAGGCCATAGTTTTCCTTATGGCATCATGATCAGTCTCTGCCTTCATGCCTTCCTTGAGGGTATGCCATTAGCAGCAGATCAGCATAATGCACTTATCTTCGGGATATCATTGCACCATATTCCGGCAGCCTTCGCGCTGTCGAGCATTTTGCTGCAGAACCATTTTAAGTTTAAAGGTATTATTTTGTACCTGACGATTTTTGCGATTATGGCACCATTGGGGTTTTTGTTCAGTTACGGTATCAGTAACGGCAGCATTGGAGGAATTGAACTGTATTTCAATAAAATGATGGGCATCGTTATCGGGATATTCCTTCACATCTCCACTACAATTCTTTTCGAATCCAGTGTTGATCATAAGGTATCAAAAAGAAAAATGATAGCCGTATTACTGGGAATAAGCATCGCCTTGATAGGGTTTTATACTTCAGCAGGCCACTAAGACAAAAGGGAGTTTATATTCTCCCTCTTGCTTTATCCAGTAATACAATTAACTGCTCGGCTTCTTCTACCGTAAGGTTTGGCGAAAATATCGACGATATGTTTACTTCGTCATCTATCCTCTTCAACAGTGTCAGCCCTTTATCGTTTATCAGAATATCAACCGCTCTTTTATCATGGTTGCTTGTATTTTTAATGACAAGGTTTTTTTGCACAAGACGGTCTACAATTCTAGATGCATCACACATTTTGTCAAGCATTTTCGATTTGATGAGATTGATAGTCGACGGATTCGGGAACTGTCCGCGAAGAATCCTTAAAACGTTGAATTGCTGAGATGTAATGTCGTACGGCGATACCGCTTGTTTCACTTTATCATTACACCAATTATTTGTGTAAGATACATTTACAAGTGCCTCGTGGAATGCGCTTTCATAGCGTGGAGCTTTGGTTTCTTTCAACATCGCATAAATTATCTAATCGTCCTTAATTATTTTTCTTTTGGTTTCGTCAATTTTTATTTTTCCATAATTCCAAGGACAATGCTTGCATATATTCTTACAGCAATAACCACGTTTAAGGTGGTATTGAGCAGTAAAAACCATCAGCCCTTCGTTATTAAAGTAAAAGTCGGTAAATTCTTCCATCAGTTAAGCAATTTAACGTCCAAAATGTTTTGAAAATAAGTTTTCAATTGAATACCACTCCCATGGGTAGTCCAGATCTGGGTCGGTTTCACTTGTTCAACGGTTTTAATAATATCATTCCAGTCAACATGATCGGATATGTATAATTGCAGTTCGTTATTGTTCTGTAAATGTTTCCATCCCGTAGCAAACACCCTTACTGCATTTATATTTTTTATATATCCATGATAAACCAGTGGCGGGACTATGTAAATTATGCCGTTTAAATTACTTTTCATCACCTTCCTGTCGTACACTTCATACCTGCCCATATTAATTCCCATTTGTTCATAGATTTTTACAAATGGCAAAATGTTATGGTGGACCAGTATACGCTTCTCCGGGCAATGATCGCTGATCAGTCTGATCAGTCGCTGGCTTTTACCAAGGGCATAAGCACCAAGCATAATATTGCTTTTTGTTTTGCTCAACTTTCTGATTTCTTCTTCAGCATTGGGGTGTGAGGTATCCGGGTCTGCAAAAGTTGTTTCGGTAATCAGTACATCAGCTCCTACAAATTCAATGGGTTCACAAGTTACATCCGGTTGCAATTTATAATCGCCAGTATAAAGATAACGTACATCTTTGTACTCCATTAAAACCAGTGCCGAGCCGAGCATATGCCCTGCGGGTATAAAAGTGATCCTAACACCATTCAATGTAAACGGCGCATGAAAAGCATACAGGTTAAAACTACCGCCAGCTGAAAGCTTGTAGCGCTGTTTCATAAAAAGGGCTGTCGCCTCCGTGCAATACACATTAAGGTTTCCACCAATTGCATGGTCGCCATGCGCATGTGAAATAACCGCCTCTTTCACAATCTCTTTTGGATCAAGGTAAAAACTTCCATACGCACAAAACAGGCCAACTTTAGTTGGCACTAAAAAATCTTCTAATATCATTTACCTTGTTGTATTTAAAAATCGAAGGTGAAGGTCCATTACCTGCTGTATCACAGATTCAGTTTCATCGTTTCTTATCTGAAAATCTGCCATATTAGCCTTATCTTCTTCACTCATTTGTTTATCCATACGGGAGAGCACCTGATCGGCACTAACTTTATCCCGGCTAATTACCCGCTGCAGTCGCATTTCAAGCGGAGCAGTTACCAGTATGCTTTTATCGCAGGCCTGGTAGGAACCGCTTTCAAACAATAACGCCGCTTCTTTGATAAGATAGGGAGCCTTTGATGCCGCCGCGGATTCCCATTGGTCAAAAGCCCTGAATACAGCAGGATGTACCAAAGCGTTTAACACTGCAAGCTTCGAACTGTCATTAAATACGATCCCTGCTATATGTTTATTGTTTAACCTGCCTCCAATATCATAACTTTCTTTTCCAAAGGCCGACTGCACACCCTCAACCAGAAGGGGATCACTCACCATGATTTCTTTGGCTACCACGTCTGCATAAAAAATTGGGACCCCCAAATTTTCGAAGACCCGGCAAACTGTACTCTTTCCACTCCCTATGCCACCTGTTATGCCAATCTTAATCATTGTTTTTCGATAATAAAGTCTACCTTTTCAGGTATAATGTTAACCATCTTGCAATAATCAGGAAAGCGGATAAGTTTTACGGATAGCCGGTCATGCCCCTGTAGTTTCCACTCGTTCAAGTCAACTGCCGCTTCTATGAAATCTTCGTTCACCTGCTGATAGCTGGATAATGCAACCATGAAGGTTATTTTGACCTTTTTAGGAAAAAGTTTAACATTGTAATATTCATTGTTACTTAATATTTTTAAAGGTACCTCGAGAGTCTTTTCGGTAAATTCGTCCACTGGCAGTTTCACCTCCACCGTGCTTGGAAAAATGTTAACGTTCTTCTGGAGGTTCTGTTTCATGGCGATCCTCACCACAGCAGGCCCCTGTATGTTCTGTAATTTCAGGGTATCCGTTTTCCACTCCGTTATTCTTCCCAGTTCTTCCTGAGGTCCAGATACCGTAACATAATCCGGCGTAAATTCAACATCGTCGGAAATACCAAATTGCTTTACGAATGACAGATCAGACACCAGTTTCACCGGCACTCTCTTAACCGTTCTTTTAGAAAAGTCAAAGTATAAGGTATCCGGTCTGATGGAAATGATCTTTTGTGAAGTTTCGAGCTGGCTGTTTACACTGTATAGTTGTTCTGAAAATAGGATGTAATTTCGGTTATTTAATTTATCCAGGCTAATGGCGATAGAGGGAGGACTTACCCGCAAACGCGCAAACAACAACTGCCAGCCAGTTCCTTCAACCTGCAGATCTACTGTATCCGACTGCAGCGGATGAAATGCTTTCTTTTGAGGGAAGTTTTTATATACCAGTACCGTTTTGGCAGTATATACGTATTTATTGTTCAATGCCAGGAACAGCCATCCCGCAATCGCCAGTAACACACAGGTGATCAGTACCAAAAAGCGCTTTCGCTCAATTTTTGTAAGTCTAATAAATGGCATGGCTGTAAAGTAAGCAAATTTAGTAAAACAAAAAAGCCGCGCCAAATAATGGAGCGGCCCTTAAACTATGTTAATGGATTAAGATTTAGGCAATTCCGTTGATGCCTTTGTGGCATCCAGTGAAATTGCACTCTTATCAAAACGGATTTTTGTTCCACCCTCAACTTCAATAAGAAACGTAGTCTCGTTCATATCAACAATTCTCCCGTGGATACCGGCAGTGGTCACAATTTTATCGCCCTTTTTTAAATCTGCCACCAATTTCTTGTGGTCTTTTGCCTTTTTTACCTGCGGCCTGATCATAAAGAAGTAAAATACTATCATGATCAATACCATTGGAACCAAGGTGCTCAACATGCTGCTTCCGCCGGCAGCTTGTAAAATTACTGTAGATGTCATATTTGTTTTGTGTATTATTAAATGTTATAATGAAGTAGGTTCTTTTACTTCGCCAATCAGATGAACCTCAGTAGTTGACGGATTTCCGTTCGATGTAATGGTAACTATCTTGTCCTGCATTCCCATTTTTCCGGCACTGTTAAACACAACATTGATCACCGCACTTTCGCCCGGCTGAACTGGTGCTTTCGGAATTTCCGGTATGGTACATCCGCAGGTAGCGGTTGCATCAGTAATAATTAGCGGGCTTTTTCCGGTATTCTTGAATTTGAATTCATGTTTAACTTTATCCCCTTGATTGATCTTCCCGAAGTTGTACATTCCGCTTTCAAAGCTGATCACCCCTGCATCCGCAGCAGCAATTACAGGTACGGCGTTTACATTACTATCGGTTGTTTCTGATGATTTTGATTGATGACATGCGGCGAATGAAGCGGCTGCAAGCATCAGCACAAATATTTTTTTCATACTATTCTTCTATTAATCCGCGACCTATTTTTTTAATGCTATTTGTACGCTTCAGGTCACTTAAAATTTTGTCCAATATACCGTTAATAAACGAATTACTTTTCGGAGTACTGTAATCTTTCGATAAGTCAAGGTATTCGTTTATAGTCACTTTCACCGGGATAGAAGGGAAATTCATTAGCTCGCAGATGGCCATCTTCATCAGGATGGTGTCCATCAGGGCAATACGTTCAGACTCCCAGTTTTTAGTACGCTCGGCAATTAATGCCTGGTATTCATTGTTATTTTTCAGCGTGTAAACAAACAGGTCTTCTACAAATTTGCCATCCTCTTTCCAGTCGGCACTGATTGGTGTCAGTTTATTTTTCAGTGGATCTTCAGATGTAAAGTTTTTCAGCGTTTTAGCCACCATCCCCTGCATTACCTCTTTATCAACAGACCAGTTGATAAACTTATCTTCAAAGGCCTGAATAATATTCTGGCTTTTAAGAATAATCTTCCTGAATATAAATTTGATAATCTCTTTTGATCCTTCCAGACTATCGTCTGCATCAGCCAGATAGGCCGCATATTCAGGAGTAGCTTTAAGCTTATTATAAATTGTTTTAATAAACTCAGGGTCAGCGTGCCAGTTGATCTGATATTTATTTACTGCCTGTTTAAACTCAGGATTCTTCTGCAACAGGACAATAAACCTGTTTGTCAATAACTTTTTATTTGGATTCAGGTCATCTGCAGTTGGAAAGTGCTTATTTGCCCTTTCTATAGCATCAATCTCCGTATATTCGGTAATTTCAGAAAGTAGCGCCAGCATCCTGACATACATTTCGTAAACATTATCAATACTGAGCATCAATTCTTTCTTAGCAGAAAGTAGATCCTTTTTTTCAGTCATTTGCCACGCAAAAATGTTTTGCAGGGCTTTAATTCTTAAGTGCCTTCTATTTAACATGAATGTAAGAACGAGTTGGTAAATTACCGGTTATTAAAATGATGATTTTATTTTCTTGATATCAATTATTCGTTGTTCGGCTATACGGTTTGCGGCCAATATAGTTGGTATATTTTCTGTCTTAGACAGTTTAATCACATTACGTGTAGCGTCATATATATTTTCTGTCAATTGCATGGTGCGCTTTTTCCCATATCCTGTCAGTTCAGAATAACAGTTGATGAGGCCCCCGGCATTGATGAGGTAATCAGGAGCAAACAAAATGTTTTTTTTCAATAACAATTGCCCATGTACCTGCTCATCTTCAAGCTGGTTATTTGCAGAACCAGCAATTATTGCAAATTTCATCTTTGGGATAGTTCTATCGTTGACTGTGGCACCTAAAGCACATGGTGCATAAATATCAACATCAAGGCCAAAAATCTTATCCGCTTCGACAGGTTTGGCCTTATATTTCCTGGCCACCTGGTGCAAACGTTCTTCATTGATGTCACTTACAAACACTTCTACGTTTTCCTTTCTCAGCAACTCCACCAAATGTTCGCCAACGTTCCCAATACCTTGTACAACAACTGAACGTCCGGCAAGCATATCTGTTCCAAAAACTTCTTTTACACAAGCTTTTATTCCCAGAAAAATCCCTTTAGCCGTAGTAGGTGACGGATCGCCCATTCCTCCTATCGACTCAGGTACCCCGGTCACATGTGTGGTTTCCATGCTGATATATTCCATATCCCTGGTTGTGGTACCAACATCCTCCGCAGTAATAAACTCACCATTGAGGTTTTTGATGAAACGGCCAAAGCTGCGCATCATTGCCTCCGACTTCCCTTTGCGTGAATCACCGATAATAACGGCCTTTCCACCACCAAGGTTCAGTCCTGTAATAGCTGATTTGTAAGTCATACTGCGTGATAAACGCAATACATCTTCAAGTGCTTCTGTTTCTGTAGCGTAATTCCACATTCTTGTACCACCCAGAGCAGGGCCGAGTGTGGTATCATGAATAGCAATTATCGCTTTTAATCCCGTGTCCGGATCACTGCAATAGACTACTTTTTTATGGCCAAATGCACTTAATTGATCTAAAATTGAAGTAACGACAGAACCCTTACCAGACATATAATTTCGTTTATCAGACTTCCGCAAAACTAAGGATAAAAAAGATTAATTACATTGTTTTAACCAAACAGTTTTAAAATACCCTCCCCAAATGGCTAACTTTGCCGCTGCATGAAACACCTTCTTTTTTTAAATAAATACTTCTATAAATATAAATGGTGGATCGTGCCGGGTGTGTTCTTTGTGATCATCTCAAACATCTTTGGTGTAATCCCTGCACAGGTAATTGGCCACGCTTTTAACCTGATCACCGAAAACATACAGATATACAGTTTGTTCGCCGGTTTCGAAAGGCAACAGATCATCTATGATATATTCAGTTACAGCTTACTATATTTCGGCGGATTGGTATTGGTTCTTTATTTGATCAGGGGCCTATTTCTGTTTTTTATGCGCCAGACCTTAATATTGATGTCAAGGCATATTGAGTTTGACATGAAAAATGAAATCTATGCACATTATCAGGAATTGAGTCTGGGCTTTTACCGCCGTAATAATACGGGCGACCTGATGAACAGGGCTACCGAGGATGTGAACAGGGTAAGAATGTACGTCGGACCTGCAATTATGTACGCTATTAACACCCTGGTCCTGTTTGTACTGATTATTTCTTCTATGTATGCGGTAAATCCCCGACTTGCTACATATTGCCTTCTTCCCATGCCGGTGTTGGTAATAATCATTTACTTTGTAAATACGCAGATCAATCATAAAAGCGAGCAGATACAGGAACAGCTTTCGCGCCTGTCCAGTTTTGTACAGGAGAGGGTTTCCGGTATCCGGGTGATCAAGTCTTATGTTCGGGAAGATTATACCCGGAAAATATTTGCCCAGGAAAGTGATGCATATAAATGGAATGCCATGAGCCTGGTTCGTGTACAGGCACTATTTTACCCTACGATGTTGCTACTCGTGGGACTCAGCACAATTTTAACAGTATATATAGGTGGAGAGCAGGTGCTTGATGGTTCAATTACAGCAGGTAATATTGCAGAATTTATTGTTTATGTGAACCAGCTGACCTTTCCGGTTACCATGCTCGGCTGGGTAACTACCTTAATCCAGCGTGCTTCTGCCTCCCAGAAAAGGATCAACGAGTTTCTTGAACTTCAACCCGATATACGTTCAGGAACTATCCAAGCAGGAGAGCTTCAAGGAAATATTGAGTTTAAGCGTGTAAACTTCACTTATCAGGATACGGGTATCGAAGCCCTTAAAGACGTCAGCTTTGAAATCAAAGCAGGACAATTTGTTGCCATAATCGGCCGTACAGGATCGGGTAAATCAACTCTGGCCAATCTACTTATGCGGATGTATGATGCAGATTCGGGCGATATATCTATTGATGGCAAAGAACTGACCCGGCTCAATCTGAATTCTTTCCGCAGTCAGGTGGGTTTTGTGCCACAGGAGGTATTTCTTTTCTCAGACAGCATCCGGAACAATATCGCTTTCGGCCTGGATGAGGTCACTGAAAATCAAATCGAAAACGCAGCCAAAAATGCGGCAGTTTATCAAAACATAATCAATTTCGAACTGAAATTTGAAACCATGCTAGGTGAGCGGGGAATTACACTTTCAGGTGGGCAGAAACAACGTGTATCTATAGCACGGGCGTTAATAAAAGAACCGAAAATTTTGGTCTTTGATGATTGCCTTTCGGCAGTTGATACCCGCACTGAGGAGGAAATCCTTTCTAATCTCGGAAATGTCATGAAAGGAAAGACCTGCATATTAATTGCACACAGGATATCAACCATCAAAAGGGCAGACAGAATTATTGTTTTGGAGGAAGGGCGTATTGCAGAGCAGGGAACTCATGATGAACTCATTAACCTGCATGGTATATATGAAGAAATGTATCAAAACCAGTTATTGGAAGAAGAAAATAAATCTCTTTGATTTCAGTATTGATCTTTACTAATTAATAGTTTATATTTACCCGAACCAAAAACCAACAGCAATACCAAACATGGGAGAATTCGACAACAAAGAGAGAGAAGAGGTTTTTTCTAAAAAAGTAAGGGCCGGTAAAAGAACATATTTTTTCGACGTGAAAGCTACACGCTCGGGTGATTACTACCTGACCCTAACTGAAAGTAAAAAAAGACTGGAAGACGGTGTATTTGTCAAACATAAAATCTTTCTGTATAAAGAAGATTTTGAGAAATTTGCTGAAGGACTAAACGAAACGGTTGATTATATCAAAAACCACCAGGATGTAGTAGAGAAACGCTATGAGTATTCTGAGAACCATGAAGGAACAGGAAAAAGTCAGAATGACGATTTCACTTTCTAGAACCTCAAAATCCTTTTAGAAGCTCCGACCGGGGCTTTTTTAATGTTCCGTTACCATAAGAAATACTGAACTGCATGGATCTGCAGCATTACCTATCCATGCAGTGTAATTAGCTTTCCTTCACCGAGCACTCCTTTACCTGTGCGGTATTCAGTATAATCCAGTTGTCCTCTTCAGACACATTCGTTCCCAGCACGATCGTTTTACTCTTTTCAAGCTGTCCTTCTATCTGTTCCAGCAACTCATTGGATATTGCCTTATTCAGTATCCTCACCGGCTCATCCAGGGCAGGCGTTTTAATTTCCAGGTCGTATATCCCAGAAACCAAAGTTCTGCAGATCACCAATTCTACTTCTTTATCTTGTGTTACACTTTTCAGTGCATGAAAGGCATGAATCACCTGATCTACATTACCCGCTTTAAATCCAAGTATAATGGAGGGGTTAAGCTCTGCCTTTTCACTGTCTTCTGATAAATATATTTCATCAACATTCGCTAATATTGACTCTATCACTAATCTGTCCATAATTTAATACTTTAGAAATCTATACTGTAAAAAGGAATGAAAGGCAGGATTGTTTGGTTAAAGATTAAAAATAAGGACAGGATTAAAATGATAATCCATACATTGACATTAAAGGGATAAATTCATTCCTTTAAACATCCGATTTATGAATAGATTTCTCTTTATGGTAGGCGGCGTAAATGTTGGTTTATCAGAATTAATGATTGTTATGCTGGGCTTGTTCGTTATATTTTTAATACTAAGAAATCTGTTTTATCAGCCCAAAGAATAATATTTCTTTTGTAACACCACGATTCATTTCCACCAACATCAAACTTTTTCTATATTAGATCCGTTTGATTACTACTAATGTTAAAGGAAAGGATACAATATGCATGAATATCAGGAAACCAGAAAATTATTGGATAATTCTGCCATATTCTATTTAATCGCTGTGGGCATGGATAGCAACTACACCTATGTTAACAAGCGCTATCAAAGAATCTTTAAAAATATTCATGGCGATCTGGTAGGACAGCATTATTCAGTGACAATGCATCCCGATGATCTTGATATCTGCAGGAAAGTATCTGAACTTGCATTCGCCAATCCAACAAAAGTATTCCCGGCCATTGTTAGAAAGCATGATGGTAAAGGCGGCTTCGTAATTACGCATTGGGAATACAAAGCTATGTTCGATGAGCACCAGTTGCCTTACGGGATGTTTTGTATCGGACATGACATCACAGAATTTATGAAGGCCAGTACTGAACTGAAAGAAGTGAGTAAATCACTCGTCAAAACAAAATACACATTATCGCAGATTAACTACATCCAGTCTCACGTTGTCAGAAAACCGATCGCAAACATAATGGGCCTCAGCCTTGTCCTTGAAAAAATGGAAATGGACGGCGATTTAAAGGTCATGATTAATATGATTAACGAAAGTGCAAAAGAACTAGATAAGGTAATCAGGAATATCGCTTCAATGGATTGATGCATCCTGCATTTAATCCATACTCTTTTCCAGCAATCTGAAACCCAAACCACAAGCCATCAGCAATATGATCAGGCCTACCCATAGCCAGTTGTATCCAAATTTTTCTGCCAGGTAAAAGCCTGCGGAGGGACCAACTACCTGTGGTACAGACCAGCTTAAGGTATATCCAGCCGCATATTGTCCCCTGTTATTATCATTAGTGCGGCTCATTACAAATGTGTTGATAAACGGAAGCGCATACATTTCGCCAATCGTAAAAAGTATTACACAACTTACAGCAATCACGGTCACATGTATTCCCGGAATCATCAATACACCATAGGCGCATGCAATCAATAACACTCCAGTAACGATGTGTGTGATCGGTGAACGCCGAAATTCGATACGGTTAATTAATATCATTTCGAAAAGCGCAATAATCAGGCCGTTCAGCCCAAGGATGCTTCCAATCCAAAATTCATCAATATGCCAAACTTCTTTAAAAAAAAGAGGCACTACCCTGAACATTAGAAAGAAACATATCGTTAACATTATGGTAAGGAGCAGGAACTTTACAAAGAGAGGATCCTGCCATGGCATACGTACGGCGGCCTTCTCCTCTTTAACCGCATTTGTAACCGCTTCTACCCGCCGTTTCACGACAGGCAAGAAAATTAATATCGCGATGCCAGATAAAATACTTACGGCACCATCTAAAATAAACAGCATAGGATAACTGAAAGAAGCCACCATCCCACCTGCACTAATCCCGATGGCAAATCCCATGTTGGTAGCCAGCCGGTTCAGCGAAAATGACCTGGTTTCAGTACCGGGTGCTGCGTAAGTAGAGATCGCCGCATAGTTCGCTGGGCGGAATGCTTCAGAAAAGAAACTGATCAGAAGCGTAAATATGCAAAGTGCTTCAAAATGGGTGATAGTAGAATAGAGGATAAAAAAAGCACCTCCAATAATAGATGAAAAGATTTGTACAGACCTGAATCCAATCATATCAGTCAGCTTACCGCCAACCGCAGCGCCGCAAATAGATCCAAAACCAAACAAAGAGATAATTATTCCCGCATCTGATGCAGGCCTGTGCAGATATTGTGTCATATACAGGCTCATAAACGGGACAGCCATACTGCTGCTCCTGTTGATAAACATTACTATGCTTAGAACCCAGCTCTCACGACTTAACCCGGAAAATGATTCTTTATATACTATACCTATTTTTCGTAACATTAGGATCCAAATGTCGTGTTATTATTCCATTTTTCCGACGAACAATAGCAGGCAGGTATTTTATTTAATAGCTAATCTTTCGGCGCAAAACGTCATCCGTTAAAATATGTTAATATAAAAAAATCATCTTGCTAATCCATTAATTTTGAGAGGCAGAAAGTAAAAATACTTCCATATCATATGATGAATAAATTAGTACTTAGCTTAATATTAATGGGCATTTGCTCATTTTACTCCACCCATGCATCTGCACAAGATGATGACCCGGACAAGGAAGTAAACTTGTGGATGCTGAAACCGGTTACGGTAGACGGGAATTCCTCAGAATGGCACGAACCCCTAAACAATTATAACAGTCTCACACAACTCGACTTTGCTTTTGCAAATGACCAGCAAAATATCTATTTGATCATAGAATCAACCGATCCGGCAACAACAGGAAGATTGATCCGTGGTGGCGTTACTCTGACTATAAATGTCCAGGGTAAAAAAAAGGACGGCATTAAGATTAATTTCCCTGGTATGCAACACTCAGGTGGGCAAAAGCCTGACCAGGAAGATTCGTCAACACCTCCGTTGCCACAAGAGATAAACGCAGCACATGAACAGGGATCCGGCATCAACGCAATACAAGTGTCGGGATTCAAACAAATTCCTGATGGCCCCGTAAACATGCCCAACCAAAATGGAATACAGGTAGCTTCAGGGTTAAGTAAAGAACGCGACTACATATGTGAATTCGCGATTCCGCTCGCGCTATTGGATTTAAAGGGAGACAAAGTTAAGGCCATAGCCTATAATATTAAAATAAATACCGCGGGTCGGCCTGTTGAACATCACGATGGTAAACGCCCACCTGAAGGCGGTATGCGTGGAGGTGGTATGCATGGTGTTGGAATGGGGGGTGGTGGTGGGAAACATGGAGGAGGAATGCGTGGTGCGCCAGTAGATCAAAGCAGCAATAAGGCATCAGATTTTTGGGTAAAATTTGAACTGGCAAAACCAGATGCTTCTTTTCGTGCTAACGAATAAAAATTTGCCCTTTGTACAATAAAGCGTTTATATACGCGTCTTATAATCGAGAGCGTTAATTTCGATAACGGGGAGCATCCGCCTGGATGTTCCCCGTTTCGTTTTTAAACCTGTCACGGGATATCCTATATCACCTTCAGTTATACCTTTTCACCTCAAAAATTTGATACTGGGCTATCCTTTGATCCTGCTTTCTACAGCAGGTACATTCTTATGTATAACCGCGGCACGTTGTGGACTTCTGCTGCATTGGCCAAGCGCCACATAAATGAGCACAAATATCAGGATAGTAGACAGACAGCCACCGCCTAATTTTTTAGCGCCCCAGCCTGCAATAATAGTTTTGAAAAAAGAGTTCATAATATAGATTTTAGAAAGAACACTAATTTTTATCGTTTAGTTTTAACACCCGACCATTTTAGATAGTTCAGGACAAACTATCCAGGTATTGCTGCACAATAGGTATATCTGCAGAGGCCCAGTCCAGAACGTTAAGGTCGGCAGGAGACAGCCAAAGATAAGCCTTGTGCTCGGCCAATCTAATCTCTCCTGATGTAATAATACAGATAAAAGGAATTAGCCGAATCTGCTGGATTCCATTGTCATGTACAGCAGGAACCATTGCTTCAAGAATCTTCACTTCCACCCCAAGTTCTTCCTTCAGCTCACGGATGATACAGCCTTCGGCAGTTTCGTTCTCTTCAACCTTTCCTCCTGGAAATTCCCATTTCAACGGTAAACGCATCAGCTCACTTCTTTGAGCGGCAAGAATTTTTCCGTTATGCCCTGTAATGAGGGCGCAGGATACATCAATCATACAGCTAAATTACGTAATTCGCCGAATAGAAAAGTAAACTGACAACAAATCCCTGTCGACAAACATGGCACGGCTGCCGATAATAACATACCGCTCATCGGCGATTAATAACTACTCAGAATTCCAGGCCCTTCCGCTACAGCTAATGGCATATAGTTTGAACTAATGCATACAACTAACAAACACAAACAAATGAAAAGAATTATTTTAGCTGTTGTATTCGGAGTAGCTTCGTTAAGCAGCATTAGCACAAAAGCACAGGTAAGTGTAAATATAAATATTGGCTCACAGCCAGAATGGGGACCAACAGGTTATGATCATGTTGATTATTATTACCTGCCAGATGTTGATTCATATTATTACGTACCCTCAAAACAATATGTTTACCAAAGCAACGGAAGCTGGGTATGGAGAAATTCATTGCCCTCAAGATACAGCAATTTTGATCTGTACAACTCTTATAAAGTTGTAATGAACCGCCCACAACCCTATCTGATGCACCAGACTCACGTCAGTGAATACAGCAAATACAAAAACTATGGTGGTAAACAAGGAAGCATCAGGGATAGTAAAGATTCAAAATATACCGCTGCCAGAAACAATACTCCTAATAAAGGAAGAGGTAATGCAATCCGTCAGAACCAGGGTAAAGGTCAGCAGGTGAAAAGTAACGCAGGCAAAGGCGGAAATAACGGCAATAACAAAAAGAATGACCGTCAGGATCAAAAAGGCGGACGCGGACGTTAAGATATAACACACACCAGAAATAGAAGGCTGCATTAGAAAACTAATGTAGCCTTTCTATTATATCAACATTTTGCTATAGTTATCTCAACAGTTATTCACAAGAAATAAACAGGTTATCCACATTTATTGTTAATAAGTTACGCAATGGGCGATTATTACAGCAATAAACAAAATTTCGCGATTAAGAATGCACAATATTGTGAGTATACCTGGATGTTATCAACACAAAATTTCGCATGATATTCAGCTAGTTAACTTATTTATTAACATTTTATGTTAATAAATAAGTTAAGAGACTTACATATAATCATATTGTATAAGACTGGTGGCGGATTTATATAAAAAAAGCCGGATAAATCCGGCTGATCTTGTATATGAAAGGTTGATAATGAGGCTTATTGGACAACTACTCCATCTTTAGTGACTTTGATAAAAGCTACTTCCGTACCTTTTTTCACATCAATGTGATAGTATTGGGTTTTATCAGCATTAGTTACTAAAAATGCTGCGGTTGGAGTCCAATCTTTATAAGCGTCTGCCTTTAAGGTTGTAGTCACAGGGGCAGGAAGTTCTTCCAATTTAACTGGTACTTTCTGCGTGCTGTCCTGTTGTACAGTTAACGCCATGGGTTCTTTCACCTCTGAAGCTTTTACTGTGGATATACCTGCGAATGCTAATACTGTTGCTGTTAAAATGAAATTTTTCATAATGTTGTGTTTTTATAACCTGACACTACTAAAGCAGCCAGCATCAGATTTGCTTGTTTAATTCAGTTATCTAATTCGAATAGGGTGGTTTCATAATAATGCCACAGATTGAAAAAATATTAAAACACTGTAAATCAAGTAAATAAATCTTTACAGAACAATTATATCTGTAGAAATACTCCACAATTTGCAGAAATTAGTGTCAAAATAATATATTTACTGCCATGGAAAACCATCAGTCGCTAACCCAGTTGAATGCTGCAGAGCAACGCGTTATGGGGTCATTAATAGAAAAAAGCCGGACTACCCCTGACTATTATCCCATGACTATATCGGCCCTAACCAATGCCTGCAATCAGAAAACGTCAAGAAATCCTGTTGTTAACTATGATGAGGAAACAGTAACCCTTACACTCAATGCATTAAAGATAAAAGGATTGATCAGTACGGCTACAGGTGGAAGCAGCAGGGTAATCAAATATAAACACAACCTCGCAATCATATACCCGCTGGTACCTTCGGAGTTAGCAGTTCTTTGTTTGTTATTGTTACGCGGGCCCCTAACACCTGGTGAAATAAATACCAATTCTGCACGATTATTCGAATTTGAAACGATCGAAGAGATTCAAGATATTTTACAAAAACTGTCTGGAGAAGAGCCACCGTATGTTTTGCAAATGGAAAAAAAGCCGGGGCAAAAGGAAGCACGTTATAAACACCTCTTTGGCACCGGACCAGCAGAACCAGAATTCCAGGTAACTGCTACAGAAGCTACACAACCTGCCGAGCCCTCAGCATTGGAATTGAGAGTAGCCAAACTTGAGCAGGAAATGGAAGAGCTAAAAGAAATGATCAATATACTACTCAATCAATAGCATAGTTTTTTTATCAATCGATGAACTTCCATTTCATTAGTCGAGCGAAACAAACAGTTCAGATTGTGTGAGCCATCGGCCCTTTACCTTGCGCCACATTGCAGAGTAATTACCCCGGAATTTTGCGGTCTTGTATTCCCATGTTCCTGTTTCCCAGGCAAGGATTCCGCTTTCACCAATAATGATTTCCAAAGGGTTCCGTTGAAAGACTGGCGGATCGGCAGAAAACATCTCCGTAAAGACCTCTATAAGAATATCTTTACCAATATATTGGCCTCCTTCACCGGAAATTACTATCATATCGTCCATCCAGTAAGCTGCCACCCCCCCTACATCCTGACCGGCAATAGCAGCATTAGACTTTTGGCGCGATAGCCTGATATTTTGTATTTCTTTTTCTTTCAAATCCATATAAAAATTTAAGACACGTAAAACTAATGAGAAATGTACCAAATAATCCTCCCTTTATCAGCATATTTTCGCTTATTTGCCAGATAATATTATAAAGATGCTTATAGGAATTATTGGCCTTGGAGATATGGGCAAACTCTACGCAAAACGTTTTGCAAAAGCCGGCTACCAGGTTTGCGGATCTGACCTGCCTGAATTTTATGAAAAACTTGAGGAAGAGCTCTCGCCATTTGGGATTGAACTTTTGAACGATGGCAGTGCAGTATCACGAAAATCAGACATCATTTTTTATGCGGTTGAAGCGGAAAAAATTGCCGAAGTAGTTCAGCGCTATGGAGGGGCCACAAAATACGGTGCCATTGTAGCGGGCCAAACGTCAGTAAAACATCCCGAAATTGCAGCCTTTGAGCAATACCTTCCTAAAGATATCAATATCATTACCTGTCATTCCCTGCACGGACCTGGTTTTGATACCAAAGACCAAACCCTCATTGTTATCCCCCATCGCTGTACCTCAGAATCATATGCCCGACTGGTAAATGTATTAGCGGCTCTTGAATCAGATCTGGTAGAGATGAGTGATTATCATGCCCATGATAAAATCGTAGCGGACACACAGGCAGTAACCCATATGGGGTTTGAAAGTATGGGCACTGCATGGAAAGAAGCCGGGTTTTTCCCTTGGGAGAACACCGCTTATCTCGGGGGAATCGATAATGTTAAGATCCTAACCATGCTAAGAATTTTCAGTTATAAGGCACATATTTATGCAGGGTTGGCAATAATGAACCCCTATGCAAGGCAGCAAATTAAATCATATGCCCAATCAGAGTCGGACCTCTTTAAAATGATGATAACGGAAAATGAAAATGATTTCCGTAGCAGGATTAAAAAAGTGAAAGAATTCCTTTTTCCTGAACACAAGCAATTTTTGTTGCTAGACAATCAGATCATGCAAGAGTTCTCGCTAGCCGACAGCAGCATACCGCGCAGTCCAAATTCACACCTCAGCTTGCTGAGTATGGCAGATGCATGGTATAGATTAGGGGTAAATCCATACGACAACCTGATCTGTCAGACCCCGCCTTTCAGGTTACGACTTGGAATAGTGGAATATTTATTTAGAAATGAAGAATTGCTGGAGGAATCAGTACAAGCCGCTATTTATAATAAACAAATCCGCACAGATGACCTTGAGTTTCATTCTGCTGTAAGGGAGTGGTCGTCCATTATTGGATACGGAGATATCAACGGATATAAACAACATTTTAATCAGGCTAAGCTCTTTTTTGAAGGCCGCCTGGAACAAGGAAGGCAGCAAAGTTCTGAACTGATCAGCAGATTAAACCGAGCCTACTGATCAATTCAGAATAGTTTATTTTTCAACAGGGACGTGGAATGCTCTTCTTGCAATCAGCTTCCATTCCCCTTTTGTCTTTTTCCAAACCAGAACAATTCCTAAATGCGGATTCGCCGGCTTACCATTATCATTGGTGGAAGCTATAAGAAGATGCCTTACAATAGCAACATCGCCAGTAACAGTAACTGTCTGCTCACTGAGATCAATAGTTAGAAAATTCGATTTTTTTGTTGAAATTTCATCTACAAAAACATCCTTAGTCTGGATTTTACCATTGGAATGACCATAGGTCAGGTCGCTTGATACTACACTTTCGAGATCTGCTTTGTTACCGCTAATCATTGCCAGCCTTAGTTTTTCAACTGATGCCGCCACCTGGGCTTCATCTTTAGACTGTGCATTTGCGGCAAGGCTGCCTGCGAAAATCAGGAGTATCAGGGATAATTTCTTCATACATTTATATTTGATTTCTAATTTATACAATAATCGGTTATTGAGCATATAAAATCAATATAAATTTAGCCCCCGTCAGATTTCTTTTAAATATGTCTTTCTATGATTCCCTGCAACTGACTGGCAGGAATTACACCAGATTGTCGCCATTTAACCTCTCCCCCTTTAAACAGGATAAGGGTAGGTACCCCCTGAATCTGGTATTGATTGGAAACCGCCGGGTTTTTGTCTACATCAACCTTTAATATCGTGGCACGCTCTCCCATCAATCCTTTTAATTGCTGCAGAATAGGCGCCATTGCTTTGCAGGGACCACACCATTCGGCAGAAAAGTCTACCAATACAGGTTTATCTGATTTTATTATTTCTGTGAAATTTGACATGATATTTTAATTTATTAAATAACAAGGCCCGGAGAATATTGTTTGCAAGCCCTGGCCCGTATAAAGGGTCCAGACCTGTTGGAATAAGAAGCGGGGATACCACTTTCGCAATATCCCCGCCATCTAAATTAACGCTCTCAATACTATAGACGTTACTTTACAAGGATTATTATATTGAGTTTGGTTTTTTTTTAAATGACTATGAATCTTCAGGTATCAAATCCTTTCCGCTTCAGTCTTCTGGTATTTAAAAACCAGCTTAGAAACCGGGATCAGCATCAGGCCGCAAAATCCAAAAACGATAAACGATATCCTTAAACCAAAAGCATGCGAAAGGTAACCGATCAATGGCGGCCCAAGGAAAGTTCCGGTAATATAGTAAGTAGCGATAATTGATATTGCCATCCCTGCTGAGTATTTTTTTGAATTGCCCGCCATTGAGTAAGACATCGGGATTACCGATGCTGTACCAAAACCAACAAGTGAAAACCCGATCATTGCCGTCCAGAACTGAGGGATAATAATAGCCAGGGCTATTCCAAAAATTATAAACACCGCACTCATTATATAGGTTGCCGCCATTCCTATCCTCGCAATAATTAAATCAGACAAAAAGCGCGATGCGGCCATAAACAACATAAAAATAAGATATCCATAAGTAAAGATCTTCACATTCAGTACCTGCTGAAAATAAATGCCGCTCCAGTCAAACATCCCTCCTTCACAAATCGCCGATAAAAACGCAACAATACCTAAACACATAATATAAGGATCGGGCTTCCCAATGATGATTTTGTTTCCGCTTGCTGCCCGGTCATCCTTCAAAAGAAACTGGTAGGAATATGTAGCAAGTAACAGTGTCAGAATACCAACTATTAAAAAGTGTACCTGCATAGAAGCATTCAACGCCAGCAAGGCAGTCGAAAAAGCCACCCCGGCAATTCCCCCAGTACTCCAAAAACCATGGAAAGATCCATTGATCTTTTGGGTAAAAAGTTTTTGAAGAGTGATTGCCTGTGTATTCATGGAAATATTGAAGATCCTCGAGGTAAAGGCAAACAATACTACAGCTGCTACCAGCGCAACCACATTATGAGAGAATCCAATCAAAGCCATCGCAATAGAATTTAATCCATAACCAACGGTTAGAGGAACCCTGCTGTTATAACGTGATACCAGCCAGCCGCTAATAGGTAATCCAATCAGAGAACCAATAGGCATTGCCAGTAAAATTGAGCCCAGTTCGGCATCATTGAAACCATAGGCCATTTTAATCGTAGGAATTCTTGACGCCCAGGTGGCGAAGCTGAACCCCGACATAAAGAAAAAAGTACTCAGGAAAATCCTGTGTTTGTTTTTGGAGACGATATCATTCATGAATAATGCAAAGATAAGCATCAAAAATGATTGTGAATACGATTTATCCTTTTACATATAGTAATAATTCCTTCCAGGCTTCCAGCTTTTGTTCGAACGATTTGGACGCGTTTGCCCGGCTTGGGGAAGGCAGCAGGTGGTAGATTTTGTCGCCACTCTTTTTAACATACCTCAGGTAAAACTCCTCAGCCTTTTTACTATCAAAAAAAACGTGTGTGATGCCAGGGTGCTGCTCGTAAAACGCAGCGAAATCATTCACTACCTCATTTTTAATATTGCTGTCCAGACTGCCTTCACAGGTACAGGACTCCAGGACATCCCACAGTGCGATCTCATGTGCAAGCAAAAATAATTTCCTGGCTTCGTATTCAGGTTCCAGTGGTTCTCCAAACAGGGTATAGATCAATTTCCAAAAATGGTTTCCTGCATGCCCGTAATATTGCTGCAGCCGCAACGAACGGTCGCCCGGCATAGTGCCAAGCAATAGTACTTTACTGTTTGCATCGACAATTGGCGGAAAAGCAGTTTTGATATTCATCGTTTCGGGCATACTTATCTCGAATTATACGCATAGTAACGCATTTCTGCAAAAACTGTTCTATATTTCTACAATAACTATTTTTGCAAACATAATAGGGGTAAGAAAAAAGATAACAGTCTTAAGTTAAAATTAAGTTAGAAATGAAAATATTTAGCACAATTACATTACTCCTTTTACTGGCGCTGCTAACCGCGGTACATGCACAAACTTCTGAACCGGCAAAAAAAGGTATCTGGACATATCGTGCCGCAATTAGTCCTGGCATATCCCTCAAGGAGGGGCATCTTGCAATCGGTGCAGATTTTCAGGTCTCTCGTAGTATTTCTGACAAGGTCTCAGTTAGCTTTGATGCCGGTTTTACACACTTCCGTCAGGATTCCTATAGGTCGAGCTACATTCATGCCCCAGGGGCCGCGCCAGTAGAACAATATTACCGCAGGGACCAAAATCTTATCCCGATAACCGTAGGTCTGAAATTCTTACTTCCCAATAGTTATTATATTGCCGGCGGTGCTGGTATTGGAATAGACATTAATGGCAATTCGTCACGATTGCTTTCCATAGCAGTAGGGAAAAAAATTACTGAGCGTCTTGATATTGAAATAAAATACGAAAACTACAGGGTTTTTTCTTCTGCGGATCAAATCGCGGTGAGGGTTGCTTACAGATTATTTTAAGAATATCGTTAAGGATATTTCTAACAGTATCAGTTACTGTCTTGATATTGCTACCTTTGCAGATTGAATAACGGTAAACACCAATGATACAAATAGGACAATACAACGAACTCAGAATTATAAATAAGACAGAAGCAGGCCTGATACTGTCTGATGGCGATAAAGAAGCCCTACTACCATATAATCACGTGCCAACAACTGCAGAACTGGGAGACAACCTCAATGTTTTTGTGTACATGCACAAAGACGGAAAATTACATGCCACCACGCAAAAGCCACTGGCATGTGTAGGGGACTTTGCTTACCTGACTGTCGTGGAGGATGGAGAAAATGGTGTTTTCATGGATATAGGTATTGACAAGGATGTATATGTTCCTGAAAAAGAACAGAAACGCCCGATGTTTAAAGGTGACAAACATGTAGTTTACGTCTTTCTTGATGACAGCAACGATCGTATGGTAGCTTCTTCCAGATTGACAAATTATGTAGAAGAAGAAGATATTAATTTTGAAGAGGGCGATGAGGTAAGTTTGCTGATTGCCGACCGCAGTGACCTGGGTTACAATGCAATCATTGACAATAAATATATCGGACTGCTGTATACCAACGAATTATTTGATCAGCTTAACCCTGGCGAAGTCAGGAAAGGCTGGATTAAGAAAGTACGTGTTGGAGGTAAAATTGACCTTAGCCTGCAACCAATGGGTTATGGCCATATTCTGGATATGAAAGAAGTTTTAATCCAAATGCTGGAAGATAACAAAGGTGTACTTCCTATCGGCGATAAAAGCACTCCTGATGATATCTACGAACTATTGAAAGTCAGCAAAAAGGCATTTAAAAAAACTACAGGGGCATTGTATAAAGAAAGACTGATCACCATTGGTGATCACGAGATCAGGTTGCTTTCTGAATAATTATCATCTGGTTCTTTCTATCAGAAAGAACCAGGTATTACACAATTTGAAACAACATCCAGATTTCGCAAGAATAATGTCCTGTATCGCCCAAGGGCTGTTGCAGCAATTTAAACCCTAGTTTCTCATAGGCAGAAACGGCTGTTGAAAGCTCCGGCATGCTCTCCAGGTAAATGTTCTTGTAACCCAATGTTTTTGCCAGCGCAATGCATTTCAACATGAGTTGTTTGCCAAGGCCTTTGCCCCTGCTTTTGGACTTAAGGTACATTTTGACCAACTCCACTGTACCTTCCGGCAAACCATTAGAAGGGAACAACCCCACTCCACCAACAATTTCACCTTCTTCCACTGCTACAAAGTATGCGCTTTTCACAATCTGAAAGGATTCATAAAGATGATCCGTACTTTCGTCAAAATAAGCAGTTCCAGGAATATTCAACCCAAATTCGGTTAAAGTTTCCCTGATGATAGCTGCCATCGCAACATTGTCACCAGGTTCTATTGCTCTGATTGTAATGCTCATTTGCTTATGCTTTTACGCCAACAATCTCATCATATACCCCATTCCAGAGGTTAATTCTTTGTTGTAAGGCCCCTAAACTGATTTCTTCTGCGGCTTTCCAGTATGCTTCGTTCTCTCCGCAAAGTTCTGCTGTCATTTCAAGCGCCAGATGACTGTGATGATCCCCATCAACTTCAATATGGCGTTCCAGATAATATTTAATTAATGAAAGTTCACCAGGGAATTTCTGGTTCAGGTCTCTGACAATGGAAACGAACATATTTGGAATCAGGTCTTCCCGTCCAAAAGTAAACGCAGCAGACTGCAGGTGGGAAAGTTTACCATCAATCACCTCGAAGCTAAAATCCATAAACTCCCTGGCTTCTTTAGGTACATCCGCAGTTTTATATGCGGTATCAAACGAACCTGTTGCTTTCAGCGCATCTGTAAACTTATTCACCGCAGTGGTATCCGCACCACATTGGTTCATCGCTTCAAGGTACATTTCGTAATGGCTTTTACGTATGCCATTACCGTCCACATCAGATTCTTCACCTGTCACAATCTCATTAATCAGGTACCTCGTATTTGCATTACCCACTGGAAACCAGGGAGTAGTTGTACTGGTTAGCCCAATCTGAAGCGATTTTAACAACGACATAAAATCCCAAACTGCATATACATGGTATTGCATGAATATTTTCAGGTCTTCAATATCATTAATTACTGAATACACTTTATGGTTGATGATTTCCTGTCTTAACGGCTCTATTACTGTTTGTATCCGGGCAATCTGGCTATTTATCATTTTCTTTATAATATGGCCGCAAAGGTATTGGATTTATAAGTTCTATCCTACTTTAAGGATGATTTTCCCAATGTGTGAACTGCTCTCCATTAATAGCTGCGCATCCGCGGCCTCTTCAAGCGGAAATACTGCATGGATAACAGGGACAAGGCTACCTGCGCTGATCAGTGGCCATATTGTTCGTTCAATTTCCGCGGCAAGCAGGGCTTTGAAATCATCAGACCTTGGTTTAAGCATACTTCCCGTAATCTGTAACCTGCGGCTCATGATCTCTGTAATATCGATTTCAGATTTGGAACCGTTCATGGCATTGATAAACGCAAGCCTGCCATCCGTATTCAAAATCTTCAGGTTTTTGATGGTGTTGTCGCCTCCCGTCATATCCAGTATCATATCTATGCCAACGGGCTTCAGTACTTCCACAAAATCTTCCGTTTTATAATTGACGGCTTTTACCGCCCCCAATTGCTCACAAAACCGGCATTTTTCTTCCGTGCCGGCCGTAGCATAAGCGTTTCCACCCATAGCCGTAACCATTTGGATTGCCGTAACCCCAATTCCACTGCTGCCGCCATGTATCAGAAAATTTTCCCCCGCTTTAAAGGCCCCGGCTTTAAAAACATTGTACCAAACTGTAAATACAGTTTCAGGTAATGCAGCAGCCTCCTCAAAAGACAGTCCATCAGGAATTGGCAAACATAAACGTTCATCAACCGCTCTAAAAGTTGCATATCCGCCACCGGCAACAAGCGCACAAACTTCGTCACCCTTGTTCCAGCGTCTTACGTCTGGCCCAACAGCCTCAACGATACCAGAGATCTCCAGCCCCGGAATGCGGCTGTCCGCCTTACCGTAGGTATTGCTGCTGCGTGAATAAATATCACTACGGTTCACACCTGCGGCTTTAATCCTGATCAACACTTCTTTCCCCTGTGGAACCGGCGTGTCCATTTCCTGAATTTTCAGGACTTCAGGGCCTCCTTTTTCGGTAATTACTATAGCTTCCATAATCGATATTGTCTAAATAGTTGATTTCTTCGCAGCCCCTGCATCGCAGAATAAATATCTGCATATCCAGAAGTTTCATAATGGTGATCTCCAGGCAGCGTACGCAGCGAAAAGGTTTTCCTTGATAAATCCTTGAGTGGCTTAGGATCTTCCCTGTCCCCATAAAAACAGAAAACGGGAATCTTAATGGCTTCAACTTCAGGTTGTACCTTATAAGGTTTATCATCCCCGGCAATGTTCAGCAGGTCAGATGTATGCACCATGAAATCGGAAGATGCAAATGGGGAGAGAAGCTCAAGCGCTACCACCTTGTTTTTCATGGAAGGCACCAGCCGGTTGTAGATAAAAGGAACAATATCCGCACCAAAAGAGTAACCGCAAAGATAGATCCTGTTTGTTTTATAAAGTGCGGAATATTTGCCGATTAACAGCATGACGTCATCTGCAGTTTCCTGTGGTGTCCTTGCCGTCCAAAAGTAACTTCTGGAATTAAAACCGATAGTTTCAAAACCTTCCGCAGCAAAACCAGTACACAGCTGATCCTCAAAGTCCAGCCAGCCGCCATCACCGGAAAATACAATCAGTAATTTTTTTGTTGTAGAGTCGGCACTGGAATAGGTAATAACAGGCAGGTTGTAATCATTTTTTTCTATCCCATGATGATTGGTTTGCCTCGTACGCATTAAGATACCGCAACCGGAAAGCAAGAAAAAAAAAGCAAGGCACAAGCCCAGGTGCAGGCACTTCATCGAAATATGAATAAAAATCTAATGAACCACAATTTATGCCAAAAATCGCTGCCAGGGGCACGAAAGAATATAAAAAAGTCATACCGGTCCAATATTATAACCGGACCGGTATGGTGCCTTAATCTAAAACAATAGTAGAAATAGAATGCGGAAGGCTAACTGTTTCGGCGGCCTTACCAGCTATCCACAGGTAATACGTTAACTTATCATTTGATTTGTTCATGACCACTACCGCCAGTTTACCATCAGGATTCACAAACGCTGTTGTAATCAGCTTGTCGCGGTTAGAAGAACTTACAATTCTTTTTGCCCCAGGACGGATGAACCGGGAGAACTGTCCCATATAATAATAAGAGTTCGTATAAATCAGTTTACCTGTTCTGAGGTCAGCGTGGACAGGTGCAAAACAGAAGTTACCAACATGGTTAGGCCCTCCTTTTTCATCCAGTAACATATTCCAGTCCGTCCATGCGGCAGTACCGCTATTGAAATCGTTAATCATCGAATAACCATACCTTTCGCCCAAAGCCCAGCTACCGATACTATCAATGTTAAACTTCTCTACACAACCTTCTGTAAAAATCAGTTCCTTATCTGGAAAGGATTGTTTTACAAGCTTTTCATTTTCAAAAAGCATACCGCTGCCTGTCCAGGTCTCATACCAATGGTAACCTATCCCCCATACATATTTAGCTGCTTCAGGGTCGTTTAATATTGTGCTTGCACGTTGAAACATTTGGTCGCGGTTGTGGTCCCAGGCGATCAGTTTTTTTGCTGAAAGTCCTTCCTTCTCCAATGTTGGGCCTAAATATTCTTTTATAAAATCACGCTCTTCCTCGGCAGTGTATACACAAGATTCCCAGGTTTGAGTAGCCATTGGCTCGTTCTGGACTGTTAGTCCCCATATAGGCATGCCTTTCGCTTCATATGTTTTAATAAACCTTACGTAATAATCTGCCCAGTTTTGTCTGAAATCAGGTTTCAACTTCCCCCCTTTTAACATGCTGTTGTTGGTTTTCATCCAGGCCGGCGGACTCCAGGGACTTACAAACATTGTCAATTTACCTCCAGCGGCCTGTATTGCCTGTTTGATTAAAGGTATCCTATATTTCTCGTCATGTTTAACATTGAAGGACTTTAGCTCCGCATCATTGTCTTTTACATACGTATAACTATCACTAGAAAAATCAGTGCTATGGATACTTGTCCTGGCCAGTGAAAAGCCAATTCCATTTTCTTTATCATAATACGCTTTCAAAAACTCCTGCTGCGCGGTCTTAGGTAACTTAGCATAAGTCTCGGCTGTCGCGTCTGTAATTGCACCGCCAATGCCAACCAATGTCTGGAAAGTTTTCCGGGGATCTACAAAAATACACACTTGTGTTTCCAGCGGTTGTTTCATGTCACTGAAAGTTAAGTTGCCGGTTTTAGATATTTTTAGGTCCGAACCCTCAGCAGTAGTATACACAGTTGCTGCAGGTTGCTTCTGCTGTGCCATTATCCCTGATCCAAAGGATATAAGCAAGGCCGTTAAATAAATTTTATTCATTTTGCTGTTTAATATGATATGCTGTTCAGTGCCAAAACTGGCATTAAAAGAGTTGATTTGAATGATAAATATATAAAAATTAAGGTTAAAACAGGTTCAGCTGTCCTCCCTTAGGGGGCTTGGCATCATCAAAAATCGTTTTACCTCCATATTTCCAGGAGTCATTCCGTTCCCGCTCAAGTAGTTGTTCGAAATTGTCATTTGGTGTGAAATTTTGTTCTGCCTGACGGGAAAGTTCTCCTAGTTTTTGAATGGCTTGTAATTTATCGCTATGCCCTATTTTTGCTTTTTCTATAGCTCCAGATAGTACCTTTAACGTTTCGTCATATACGTTTACCGGTACAGGGAAAGGATGCCCGTCTTTTCCGCCATTGGCAAAAGAGAAACGCGCCGGATCTGTGAACCTTGAAGGTGTACCATAAATAATTTCGCTTACCAGCGCCATCGACTGTAAAGTCCTTGGCCCCATACCCTGTAATAAAAGCAATTCTTCGAAATCTGCTGGTTGATTTTCATGCGTTAGCCACAACATTGCGCCAAGCCGTTTCAGGTCGATATCTTTGGCCTTTACATCATGGTGCCGGGGCATAATGAGCTGCTGTACTTCTGCAATCATGCGTGATGGATGTTCCGTAGTCATAGAAAGGACAGCCTCACGCGAAGGAAGGGCTTTTTTGGCTACCATATTCAATATTGGCCCCTGGTTTTGTCCGTAAATAGCAGTATGTGGTTCCTCTACAAAAGAGTGCATTGCAGAAGAATGCCAATGATAACGCCGTGCGGTGGAACTTCCATCCTGCATTCCCTGTTGCACTACAGTCCATAGTCCCTCTGCATTGACAATGAAACTATGCATATATAACTGAAATCCGTCCTGAACGGCTGTATTATCTACCTTGGCGCTTAATTTACTGCAACGTACCAGTTCGGTACCATTTAATCCATGACGGTCGCTATAAAAAAGCAATTCCTGCGGGGTATTTTTAGATGATTTGCCCTTACCGCCGCATATGTATAATCCCAATTCTTTTGACAAAGGGTTAATGGCACTTTTAAGAGCGCCCATTACAGAAGTTGTAATTCCCGAAGAATGCCAGTCCATGCCCATAACCGCACCCAAGCTTTGAAACCAGAATGGATCACTGAGTCTGCGCAGCACTTCTGCTGAGCAATACTCCGCAATAAGCGCTTCAGTAATGGCAAGCCCCAAACGCGACATACGTTCTGCAAGCCACTTCGGAATATGACCATAATGCAGCGGCATATCAGCTGTCCCCGATCTCTTCATCTCTTAGCCAAATTTAAACTGATCAATTCTTATCCAGTGCATTCCCGCAGCTTCTGCCGCAAGCACACCCGGAACACCATCTTCAAAAACCAGGCATTTCTCCGGATCAACTCCTAATAGTTCTGCCGCTTTAAGAAAGGGATCTGCAAAAGGTTTGCCCCTGGGGGTTTCCCCTGCACAAACCAACACCTCCACATATTCATTTACACCTATGATTTCCAGGGTACGCTGCACCGCGATGCGGTCGCCACCAGAAACCACCGCAATACGGACCCTTCCGGCATTCATCTTCAGGTGCTCCACTACATAAGGAATAGGCAATACCTTTGCTATATATTCGTCAGCAAACAACTGCGCTTTCCGCGACCTGAATTCTTCCGGATCCATTGCAGCCTGGTACCTGAGGTTCAGCTCCTCTACCACATTGGCAATCGGCCAGCCTGCAAGCTCATCGATAATGGCAGGATCCATTTCCACATTGTATTGCTTAGCTACAGCCACATAAGTTGCGGCATGCGCAGGCATGTTATCTGCAAGGGTACCATCACAATCATATAAAAAGGCTTCGTACTCTCCTTTAGATAGTTTACTCAGTTTCGAAAAATCCGATTCTTCCATTGTATTTCGCTAGTTATATCTTCTTAAACGTATTCTATTAATTGCTAATCCTGGCTAATCAATCTCCAGACCAACAACAGGTTTAGTGATCAGAGATGGTATCTGTTTTTTTCTGGAAGCTATAGATCAGGTAAACCAGTGCCGGCAGGATAAATATACTACCGATCAGCAGTGCATAGCCCAGTGCTTCCATAGTTTTAGCTTCACCCTGATTGTCGAGCAGGGACAGGTTCTCACCACCTTTCAGTAATACAATATCCGGAAAGTGGCTGTATGTAGCAGCGAAAAGTATCATCGCTACCTGAAAGCCGGCAAGGATTCGAAGTATTACCGGTTTATTTTTGTTCAGCAGATAAAACATAATCCCTAGTGATACTGTAGCCAGGATAATTGCAATAATGCCGGGCACATCACTAAAAATCCAGTACAACAAAGGTATATTTTCCAGCCAGGCAGCAATAAATACCAGTGCCCCGGCACCCATTACTACAAAAATCAGGTAAGTTGCCTTTCGGGTAAAACGAAGGCGGTCTTCCTCATCATCGGCCTGACCAATAATAAATACCGCAGCGAGGTAGGCACAAATGGTCACCGTAAATATCCCGACCGAAACAGAAAACCAATTGAGCCAGCTGTAAATGTAGGCAGAAACAAAATCATTGGCCTGCAAGTCAATTTTAGAAGATACCACGCTTGCAGCAATGATGCCCAGGAAAAATGGGGTAAGCACACTTGAAAGAATGAATATCCTCGTGTATAACCTCTGCATATCATCTTTTACTGCATCATAATTTCTGAATACAAAGGCAGTTCCCCTGGCAATAATACCAAGTAGCATGCAAACCAAAGGAATATGCAGGTAAATTGATACCGTGGTATAAATTTTCGGAAAGCCCACAAACAGGATTACAATCACAATAATCAGCCACATGTGGTTGGCCTCCCAAACCGGTCCGATGGCTTCATACATATTTTTTCTTGTACGGTACCGGTTGGCCCGCGAGGTAAACAATTCAATAATGCCGGCACCATAATCCGCACCGCCAAGCAATACATATAAAAGAACAGCCGTCCAGAGAAAAATGATTACTACATATACCATGTTTTATGCTGTTTTATTATCAGTGGATGAATCATACAACTTGTCTACCATTTTAATCTGCCTGAACAACAAAAAGCTCACAATAACTGCCAGGGAAATGTACACTGCGGTGAACAGGTAAAAGGAATAAGCAATTCCGGGCATTGGCGTAACCGCATCCGAGGTGCGCATTACATTATAAATTATCCAGGGCTGCCTTCCAACTTCAGTGACCGTCCATCCAGCCTCCAGTGCCAGATACCCTAGTGGGGTGGCAATTACAAAAAGCCAAAGCAGCCAGCGACTGTCAGACCAGCTTTTCTTTTTAATTAGGGCAATGAAATAAATAATTGCGAGCCCCAGCATGGCCATTCCCAATCCCACCATTATCTGGAAAGCAAAATGGGTCACCATTATCGGCGGCTGGTCTTTTTTAGGAAACTGGTCCAGCCCTTTTACCTCGGCATTGAAATCATTCGTAGCCATAAAACTCAGCAGCTTTGGAATTTTCAATGCGTATTTTACAGTCTGCGTAGCCGTATCCGGGATCCCACCAACAATAAGTGAAGCTCCCTTTTCCGTATGAAAATGAGATTCCATGGCAGCGAGTTTGGCCGGTTGACGTTTTGCTACATCCTTGGCAGAAATGTCTCCGCTAAGCGGTTGCAAACATGCTGCTATAGTGGCAAAAATTGCAGCAATACGGAAAGCTTTGTTATGGAAATTTACGTTCTTGCCTTTTAAAATCATCAACGCATGTACACCCGCTACCGCAAATCCGGTAGATACAAATGCTGCAACACACATATGCAGTGCCTGCGAAAACCAGGCTGCATTAAACATGGCTTTCATGGGGTCTATATTCAGGTACTCTCCGTTTACGAAATCAAATCCTGAAGGGCTGTTCATCCAGGAATTGGCAGCTACCACAAGTATGCCCGATAAAAGTCCTGTTACCCCAACCATTACACCTGTAAACCAGTGAAACCAGGGGTTAAAACGGTTCCATCCGTACAAGTAAAATCCTAATGCAATAGCTTCAATAAAAAATGCCGTTCCTTCAAGTGAAAAAGGCATTCCAAATATTGGTCCGGCATGCGCCATAAACTTAGGCCAGAGCAGGCCAAGTTCAAATGAGAGTACCGTGCCCGAAACAGCCCCGGTGGCAAAAAATATAGCAACGCCTTTACTCCAGGCCTTGGTAACATCAAGATAAACAGTTTTTTTCTTCTTCAGCCAAAGGTAATGGGCGGTAGACATGAAGAATGGCATAACCATTCCGATACAAGAAAACACAATGTGAAAGCCCAGCGAGAAAGCCATCTGGAGCCTGGCTGCAAAGAAATCATCCATTCCGTAAAAATAGTTGAAAAACTATAAAGAGAGGCCTAAACTTACTTTGTTTTTAACACTTAATGCAATAATTACTTTAGTCAAACAGATGCTCTACGAGCATCTGTTTGACTGTATATTAAACTTCCGATTTAAATTTACTTGCAGGCCTTACAATCATACGTAACGACTGGTCATTGGTTAAATACGCAACGCTCCAATTATATAAGGTCCTGATTCGGTTCCTGTAATTGATCAGTGATAAAAGGTGAATAAACAACCACATCAGCAGCGCAAGTAAGCCACTGAAAAACAATTTAGGCGATGGCAAATCTGCTACAGCTTTGTTTTTGCCAATAATAGCCATTGACCCTTTATCATTATATTTAAAAGGTTTTAACGTTTCATTTGAAAGGTTTTTCAGTAAATTCTTACCCAGGTTCTGTCCTTGTTGGATGGCCACTTGTGCCACCTGAGGATGTCCCTGCGGGAAATGCTGATCTGTAGTCTGAATGCAGGTATCGCCGATTGCATATACATCATCCATTCCCTGTACCTTGTTAAATTCATCTACGATCATTCGTTTTCCCCTGCCATATGCGGCTTCAGGAATTCCTTTGAAAACAATGGCAGTTACACCCGCTGCCCAAATCAGGTTTTTGGTTACAATGGTATCACCATTTGAAAACTCTACCACATCATTATTGAAACCTTTTACCATGGCATTCAGGCGTACCTTCACCCCATTTTTTGTGAGAGTATCATAGGCATATTTCTGTGATTTCTCACTCATTGGTGCAAGCAGCGTCTTTAATCCGTCGACCAGATATATTTCACCGTTGGCACCTGCCAGTTCCGGATAATCTTTAGCAACAATTGTCCGTTTCATCTCGGCAAACATTCCTGAAATTTCAACCCCGGTAGGTCCTCCACCAGCAACCACAACTGTTAATAATTTCTTTCTTATTTCCGGGTCTTTTTCACGGGATGCCTGCTCCAGTCTTTCCAGCAATGTATTCCGCATTTGAAGTGCATCGGAAATAGTTTTCATAGGAATAGCGTTTTTTTCTACGCTTTCCATTCCAAAATAATTTGTCACACAACCTGTCGCAAATACCAGATAATCATAACTGATTTCTCCTGTTGAAAGTACAAGTTTCTTTTGCGCCGGAACTACCTCTTCCAATTCGCCCAGTCTGAACGTAAAGTTCTTTTTGCCGCGAAAGAGTTTTCTAAAAGGATAGGAAATGTTCGACGTTTCAAGATAACCGGTAGCTACCTGATAGATCAGGGGAGGAAAAAAGTTATAATTGTTTTTATCTACTAAAACAATATCAAAGGATTCATTATCGGCCAGGTTTTTTGCCAGGTTTACACCCGCAAATCCACCGCCTACAATGACAATCTTTTTTGGAATATGATTCATTTTAAGAACTGTTGGTGATTTTATAATACGCGTTCAGCAATAAATGTGCTAAGAATTGACAAATCGGCCATTATATTGTCAAGTTGAACTAAAATAATGTACAATTACAATGATGTTCATCATAAGTTAACACTGTTCAAGTATCTATTCTTTCAAGTTCAGTAGTTTTCACCGTGAATTGCGATAAACCCTCTTCATTTAATTTGAGTAAATTTGAAAAAACTAAAAATATGTCCACGTCAGACCAACCAATTCCATCAAGTCAAACATTTTTACTTCAAAAAGGCAGATATGTATTTGTAGATCAGCTCACTGAAGAATTAGCAGCAGGCGCAATTGTACCAACTCTAAGTGCAAAAGCTATTTGTATCGTTGAAAAAAATGGTTTGTTACATGGGCAGATCGACCGGATTAATTTTAGTGACCTGATCCTGAAGCAGTCCACATATATAGACGGAAACGGTAAAATGATCGAAGCACATAAATTATATTCGTGGCCGCGTAACCTGGGAAGCACAACAGACTGGACTACAGCCAAAAAGGAATTCCTGAACCAATACATCCTCAATTTCCCGATTGAAGTTATTTCCCTCCAGGAATCAAACGGAGTAACATGGAAATACATCACTCCGGAAGAGTTTAAGCACTTCCCTGACGACATACCCGCCGGTCCTGACTTTAAGCATTTCGCCAGTCACAAAAACGAATATTTCTTTTTGCGCCGGCCAATAGATGAACCAAAATAAGTGACATCAGATCATTGCCAATCTGACAGTTTTCAGGCAATAAACGCCATTATTGTAAATTGCAGGCAATTAGTTGATCCGAATTACCCGAAGATGATCCAACATCGCCTGATTTACCTCGCCGTTCATATTCTCATTCCATTTTTCAAATGACAGTGTTAACTCATGACTTCCTTTTGTCAGTTCCATCTGTTTTGAATTGCTGTAGCCCCAGTCAGACCACTCATCTTTTCCGCGTTGTGGAAATACAAAAGTCCCAACAAATTTTCCATCCAGACTTACGGTCCTTATGGCACATTTATTATCCGTATTGGTCGGCCCATTTCCATTTGCATACCTGAAATCAAATGCATAAATACCGGTTTCGGGCGCGTTCAGCACAATGCTGATACTTGTATTTTTTGTCCTGCTGATTTCAACGAAACCTTTACCAGAATACCCCTGGTAAGGGAAGGCGGACTTTGTAGTAACCAAAGCCAGATCAATGGTATTAATCTTTTCAGCAGGATATACCAGCACAGGTTCGCTGGCAAACGAAGCAAGTCCCCCGGCAGCCTCTGCAACTACCTGATATTCGCCATTTGATGTAGTGGTATAATTCAGAGAAGTGGTTTTTGCTATTTCTGTTCCGTTACGTAAAATATGGTAGCTCAATGCGGCGTCAACCTCCTCCCAGCTCAGCTTATTATCCTTGTATTTGACCAAAGGCGCTGCGGGAGAAAAAGCATCTTGCAACAGCGCTATTTCGCCCTGCATTAACGGATGATCAGATAAAACGATAACCACCTGGTGGATTCCTGATAAGTCTGCCGGTAAAGTGGCCGTCGGCAGGAGCTTGCCATCAAGGGTAATCGACTTGATGCTGTTTCCATAACCACTCATTTTTATATTTAACAGCGCAGCGCGGTATTTGAAATTGTTCAGCGTACGGGTTCCTTTTAGGATTTCGGGTACAAAGGGCTTAAACACCAATGAATTCTCACGTATATCAATGCCAAACAACACCTTATAAATCAAACTAATATTTCCAGAAAGACTCCATAACATATTGCTGGAATTAATCTGTGTACCGGCAAAATCGCCAGTTGAAGACACAAAGTTTTCCTTATTGGTAAGAAATAATGCCGCAGGGCGGTAAATCGCGCTTATGCTTTCCACCAATGCGCGGGCATTGCCAGTTTTTGCAGCCGCCAGCGACCAATACGATTGTACAAAAGGCCATACAGCATCATTATGGTAAGGAGGAATATTTGGTATTTGCGGATAGATGCAGGGTATACCGTAATTAGTTACTGGTGTACTTGCTATGATAGTTTTTTGCCTTTCTTCATCTGCTATGTCAAATAAGATAGTTAGTGCTTCACCCAATGCCTCAGCACGTGGCGACAGGTGCATAAACTGCCTTCCATACAAGTATTGACCATAATAACCCTTTTCAGGAATCCATAAATGTGAATTAATGCCTGCTTTAATTTGCTCAGCTATTTGAGTATATTTTACTGCGGCCTGTTCATCGTTCATCAGGATAGCCATCTGCGACAACACCTTGTTGGTTTGGTAATGCACAGCATTGGTGCCTAAGTTTTCTGAAGAATAAATATCCGCAGGTTCCATCCATTTCGGATACGTCTGTTCACGCCAGTCAAGGAAAGAAGATTCCCCTCTTACAAGACCGGTTGCAGCATCATATACATTTTTAAGGTCGTCTTCCACAGAGTTTTTTACCACCTTGTATGCTTTTGCCAGCCATTCTTTATCCCCCGTAGTTTTATATACTTCCCAGGCTGCTACAGCCCATATCATTCTGTCTGAAGAGACCGGCCATGAGCCACCCGTACCAGTATCCTGGGTTACCCGTCCGTTTTTGACTTTTTTCAGCAGGCTGTATTCTGCAACTTTCGGTTGCAGTGTGGCCATTGATAAAATAATACTATAACTGATATCCCTTGTCCATACCCCCGCCCATTCCTTTCCAGTCCTGAAGGTGCTATCCGGCTCCACCGCATTCATCATCTCTTCAATAGACATATTGTACAGCGCATCCATCATCGGCACATCAGACTGATATTGAGGAAAAGCGGAAATATCTTTAGCTAATCTCCACTCCGAAGCGGTAGTTTTTTTCTGCTGCGCGTTGTTCATTTCCAGCGTGATTGTGTAGATACCATCTCCGTCAGCGTCATGCAGCTGAAGTTCCTTGTGATTGCCAAGGTTGTCGAAATCCCAGATCAACGGCACAATACTACCGGCGACAAAAACCCCTTTAAAATCTGTCTGATAAACTTTTGTTCCGTCGTATGTGGTGTAATATCCCGTTTCCTTAAATTCGGCCAGCACACTACGCATATCCAGGCGGACACTAAATTTTGTATCCGGCTTAAGGAAAACCTCTTTTTTTACAAGGGTCGGATCAACATACTGTTTACCGAAACTGATCACAGGGGTTTCAAATGATCCGTTTTCAGAAACGATATTCACCAGGTGGTTTTTCCCCGAAGCCATCTCATTGTCCTTTCCGTTAAGACTGAATTTAAAAGACAGCGCCGGACTGATCGCAAGATTTACCGGGCTTTCGTAATTAGAAGTAAGTGCAGTTGAAGACGACGCAACAGCCTCAAATTTACCCTGTGTAACTTTATTTTTTGATATAGTATAAAAATCAGACTGATAGATTTTTTCCATTGGTTTTCGTGACTTACACCCCAGAAGGGAGAACAGTAAAAAGACGGTAGCAGTTATTTTAACGGATGCGGTGTTCATGTTGTAATGCAGGTAATACAACTACAAACATATCCGAATAGCACTATGCATTCAAACTTTATTCGTTATAAAGCCTAGAAAAATCTTTCAAATGACATTCCATAGCTGAAGAGCAGGTTCTCCCTGTCTGTCCTGGATACCCGGTTATAATTAAAAGCGGTCGTCAGGCTCAGCCATTTGCTAACTTTAAAAGACAATGCAGAATTTGATTTAAATGTATAATCTTCTTTCCTGTTTAAGGATGGCTGGAAAAACGTTGAATTATCAAGTACGATGAAATCCCTGATTACAAATTTAACCACCACCCTGAGAGAGTTCCTATAGGTCTGATAAACATCCCTTACATCATCTTCAAGGATCAGGTCACTGCTGTCAAACAAGATCCCGTCGCTTACATTGAGGTAAGCATTTTTTCTGTCGTAAATACTATATGCTACACCTGCGCCGGCAAGAAGCTGGTTATTAATTTTTAAAGATCGGCTGGTATTGTAATTGGCGAGCCCCCAATAAAAAAAATGAGGTATCGAGCTGTACAGGTTAAAATCGAGTGAGGAGGAAAAGTCGTTGTTCGTAAGCTGCTCGTCCTGCTTGCCATACATCCAGCTGTTACTGAAGTTGAGGCTAAATGTCTTTTTACGGATCCCAAACTTCGCCGAATTATTAAGCAGATAGGATGTACCATCATTGGTTTTGTTAATCGATCCTGTAGTAGTGTAGTTTACAGAATAGTGGGTGCTATCGGTATATTGCGCATAAAGCCCGAAGGGTAAAAGACAAAAAAAGAGAAAGAAAATCTTGTAAAACATAAAACGAAATGGTTAGCATATTACCGGATTAAATTGAATATGCTAACACAAGCCCTCTTTAATTTGTTTGGAACTATATCAATCACGAAGCATCAGGCTATTGTCCCAATCCTTCCATACGGGCTCATACCCCTGTTTTCTAAGCATATCCGCAATTTGTGCCGGGCTGCGCTCATCGGAGATTTCAAATTGTTCCAACGATTCCGGCTCTACGGCATAGCCACCGGGATTTGTTTTAGAGCCTGCACTAATGGCAGTAATACCCAGGTTTACAATGTGATCACGGAATACAGTAGACTCCCTTGTGGAGATTGACAATTCCACCTCCCCGTTCAGCAGACGGTATGCACAAATCAACTGCACCAGTTCCCTGTCTGTCATTTTCACTTTAGGCTCAAGACCACCGCTAAAAGGGCGTAACCGTGGGAAAGACAAGCTGTATTTACTCCTCCAGTATTTTTTTTCCAGGTACCCAAGGTGTAATGCTGTAAAAAAGGAATCTGTACGCCAGTCTTCAAGGCCAATCAGTACACCAAGCCCCATTTTATGTATCCCTGCTTTCCCCAGTCTGTCCGGGGTTTCCAGTCGGTATTCAAAATTTGATTTCTTGCCCTTTGGGTGGTGTTTCTTATAGTCTTCCCTGTGATAGGTTTCCTGGTACACCAACACCGTGTTCAGCCCCAGTGGGATCAGCTCCTCATAATCTGCCAGGTCCATTGGCTGTACTTCCATCGAGATGTGTGAAAAGTGGGGGCCGATTAGTTCAAGCACCTTTTTAAAATAATCCGTATGTACCGACTGGTTAGCCTCTCCTGTTACCAGCAGTACGTGATCATAGCCCATATCTTTAATTACAGCCACTTCCTGCATGATCTCCATGGGGGATAATGTCTTACGCCGTACCTTATTATCAAAACTAAAACCACAGTATGTACATATGTTATTGCATTCGTTAGACAGGTAAAGGGGCACATACAACTGCATAACTTTGCCAAACCTTTTGAGGGTTAGCTGCCTGCTCAGTTGCGCCATTTTTTCCAGATAAGGAGCGGCAGCCGGAGAAATCAGTGCCTTAAAATCCTCTAGCGTCCTTGTTTCTTTTTGCAAAGCAGCTTCCACATCGTTCGCCGTCTTGGCGTAAATACTTCTACTGGTTTCCTCCCAGCTGTAGGAGTCAAAAAGTGTATTAAAAGTGTCAGTCATCGAGAAAAGAAGTTAAAGGACTGCTTGCCGCCGCCAGTGAATTGATAGAACCCAGTTTTGCCTCAAAGGCCATTCTTCCTGCCTGTACCGCAATTTTGAAAGCTTCGGCCATTAATGTCGGATCACGCGATACCGCTATTGCAGTATTTACCAATACAGCATCAGCACCAATTTCCATGGCTTTTGCAGCATCTGAAGGTGCCCCTATTCCGGCATCAATAATTACAGGAACATTGCTCTGACTGATAATCATTTCCAGAAAATCTATCGTTTTCAAGCCTTTATTACTGCCAATAGCAGAACCCAGAGGCATAACAGCAGAGGTTCCCGCATCTTCCAGCCGCTTACACAAAACCGGGTCGGCATGGATATATGGCAGCACGATAAAACCCAGTTTAGCCAGCTCTTCAGTAGCCTTTAAGGTTTCTATTGGGTCCGGCATCAGGTACTTCGGATCCGGATGTATTTCTAGCTTTATCCAGTTTGTTTCCAGTGCCTCCCTGGCAAGTTGTGCCGCAAAAACGGCCTCTCTGGCATTTCTTACCCCTGAGGTATTTGGCAGTAAACTGATATTCGGATAGCGCAAATGGTTCAGTATATCATCATCTTCATCCTTCAGGTCCACTCTTTTCAGGGCCACGGTGACCAGTTCAGAACTGGAAGCCAGCAACGCCTTTTCCATTTGGACCGCTGAACTAAACTTACCGGTTCCGGTGAGTAACCGCGAACCGAATCTTTTACCTGCTATAGTTAACATAAAATTCTTCATTTAAATTGTCATTCCTTGTCAGTAGTCCGGAAACCGCAATCCCATGCAGCCCCGAGGCCAATAATGGCCGGATGTCTTCCAGTTCAATTCCTCCAATAGCAATCATCGGTGTATGAATTCCGGCTTTCTGAATTTGTTCCAGGATGGAAACATATCCTTCTAGTCCTAAAACAGGGCTTAGATTCTTTTTCGTATTCGTAAACCGATAAGGCCCAAGTCCGATATAATCTACTCCCTCAGCTGCCCTTCCCAGGATATCTCCAA
>Ga0308164_10000415_pt1 | contig 77856 bp, 79 predicted proteins | sample PhyTR2_FD_201031 | JGI IMG/M metagenome (GOLD analysis project Ga0308164, IMG submission 201031) | Phyllosphere microbial communities from UC Gill Tract Community Farm, Albany, California, United States - DLSLT.R2 | ecosystem: Host-associated > Plants > Phyllosphere > Unclassified | place: USA... | reverse complement strand
GGTTCCCATCACTGTGAATCGCATGGCTTGGAAGGAGGCCAGGAAAAGAAACTTGGTTGCTGATCTTCAATCCCGGCCGCACAGGCACTGCGGGTTGTCCGCCCGCAGGACCTGCCAAGACGCCAGTTAACCCCCAACGCCCGACGAGCCCGAGACTGCGTGCATCGTCTTCCAAGCGGAATGGTTCCAGCTCGGCTGGAACTTCGATGCTTCTCAGATTTACACTGAAAACTGAGTGTCATGCTCATTACAAAGGCCGGCATTTTCATGCTGGCCTTCGTCGTTTGCGTTGATGATTAATCAGACACCTGTGATTTATCAACTGAGTGCTTGCTGGTCAAACCGTCGTGCTCAATCGTAGTTTGGACGATGCTTAGTCTTAAACTCGGTTAAACCAAGCATCGACATGAGCAGCGATGAGCAGGCTGTTGGCGTCCATCATGAGCATGTGAGAGTTGCCGTGCTGGCCTATGTCGGGCAGCGACATCCATTGAGTGGACGGATGCTCCACGTGGAAGTCCCATAGGCGTTGGCGCATGTGCGGCCAGCGCGCATCCTGTGCCATGTTATCGCCCATGACGATAAGCGTCGGCGTGTCGTAGCGCCGCTCGGTTTCGTCCAACAACGGCACGCTGGCAGGCTCCAGGCCGACCAGTGCCCGGATGCGGCCCGGCAGGGCGTGCGCCAAGCGCAGTCCGAACACGCCGGCCTGCGAATGTGCGATCACGCAGGCCGGGCCGACCCGGTCCAGCAGCTCGGCGTGCGCCGTGAGAATGGCAGTGTCGGTGTGTGTCCAGCGCGGCACCATCTGGCGCTGCAATCCTTCGAAGGCCTCGGGCGGGAATTGGCCATTGGCGTAGGGATGCCGCTGCTCCGGGTCCGGGTGGTAGCTCGACGGTCCGGGTCCCAGCCGGAAGCGCCCCCAGATGTCGGCCGCTGTCTGGCTCAGCGGCGGCTCGGGCCACACCTCTGGGACGGGCGCTTGGCCCGAACGGCCGCGCTCCACGGCGTCGCAGAGGTAGCAGTCCCAGCCTCGACGGATGAAGAAGTTGAGCCAGCCCTCGCGGCCGTCCGGCGTGGTTTCCCAGGCCTTGCCGGTCATGCCGCCGCCGTGCCAGAACAAGAGCGGCGGATGGCCGTTCGGCACCTCTGGCAAGAAGTACTGCACGTACATCTGCTCGACCACATAGTCGCCGTTGGGGTCGAGCCGCACCGGCTGGCCGCCCTCGGCCATCAGGGCCTCCCGAACGGGCAAACCGCCCAAGGTCACCTTGCGACCAGCCGTGTGGAATGAGCCCATGTCGCGCAACCGCAAAGGAGCAGGGCGCGCGGTTCGGGTTGATGCTTCCTGTGGCATGGCGCTCATTCCGCCCGAATTCCACGCTTTTCGATGATGGCCTTCCACTTGACAGTCTCGCCCGCGATGAAGTCGGCCAGCGCGGCGCGGCTGCCCGCTGCCGTGACCACGCCGAGCTGCGTCATGCGCTCGGCCACGGCTGGGTCCTTCAGGGCGTCGTTGAACGCGGCGTTCAGGCGCTGCAGCACCGGCTCCGGCGTGCCTGCCGGCGCCAGCAGGCCGAACCAGGGCGTGATGACAAAGTTCGGCACGCCGGCTTCGGCAAAGGTGGGCACGTCGGGAACGGACGGCGAGCGCTTCTCGCTGGCCACGGCCAGGGCGCGCAGCTTGCCGGACTTGATGCTCGGCAGCGAGGCGGGCAGGTTGTCGAAGTACATGTCCACCTGGCCACCCAATAGGTCAGTCGCAACTTGCCCAGCGCCTTTGTAAGGCACATGGGTCAGGTCCACGCCGGTCTGCGCGCGCAGCAGCTCGGTCGCCAGGTGCGCCGAGGTGCCCACGCCCGAGGACGCCGAATTGAGCTTGCCCGGATTGGCACGCGCATAGGCAAGCAGCTCGCCGACCGATTTCGCGGGCACCTTGGGATTGACCACCAGCACGCTGGGCACCGTGGCCAACATGGCGACGGGAGCGAAATCCTTCTTGATGTCGTAGGGCGCGGGCTTGTAGATCAGCGGCGCCACGCTGCAGCCGAAGGCGCACATCAGCAGTGTCTGGCCGTCGGGCTTGGCGCGCGCCACGGCTTGCGCACCGATGTTGCCGCCAGCGCCGCCGCGGTTGTCCACCACCACCGGCTGGCCCAGGCGTTTGCCGACCGCCTCACCCAGCACGCGGGCCAGGATGTCAGGCGTGCCGCCGGCCGGGAACGGCACCACGATGCTCACCGGGCGATCGGGAAACTCGGCCGCCGATGCCTGCGCCACGGCGAGAGCGGTGGACCCAGCGACGATCAGGGAAAAGCAGCTACGGACGAAGCGGAGGGAACGGACTGGCATGTGAAGGTCTCTTGTTGGTTTGCGGAACGAAACGGGTCGGAGCACGGCTGGCAAGCCGGGGGATGCCCGACGACGAACGGACTCTAGGAGCGCCCGGGCGCCATGCCCAATGCCGGAATTGCAAGTCGCTCATACCGTTTTCGGCATAGAGTCTGGAAACCATGGCACTTGCAAACGACGACACCGCTCCTTCTAGGCTCTCGCCATCGCTTCGGAGGCTGGATCTGAACCTGCTGCTGACCTTCGATGCGCTCATGCAGGCGCGCAGCGCCACATCGGCTGCGCACCTGCTGCACAAGACGCAGCCCGCCATCAGCCGCGATCTGGCACGCCTGCGTGAGCGCTTAGCCGATCCGCTGCTGGTCGTCACGAAGGGACGTCTGGTCCCTACCGAACGGGCACTGGAACTCCATGCCGTGGTGCGTGAGAGCCTGGGTCAGATCGAGACTGCGCTGAACCCGCCAGCCGCTTTCGATCCGAGACGAGCGGAAGGAAGCATCCACATCGGCACTGGCGCGCACATCGAGCTTTTGATCGCTGCGCCCTTGCTGGCCAGCTTGCGACGCCAGGCGCCTGGCGTGACGCTGCGCTTTCAGTCGGTGCACGGCAACTTCGAACCCGACGACCTCGACAGCGAACGCATGGACATTGCTGTTGGCGTGTTCGAGGACATTGCGCCGCGCTTTCCTGTCGAGCATCTGCTTGACGACAGCCGCGTCTGCGTGGTGGCAGCTACCCATCCAATGGCCAAGAGGAAGCGGTTGTCGCTCGACGACCTCTCACAGCTCGACTGGTTTGCCTTCGCGCACATGCATGGCAGGGAGACCACCTTCGACCGGGCGCTCAAGCCATTGCACCGCAAGATAATGTTTTCGGCCTACCTGTCAGGCTTCGGCATTACGCCGCACGTTCTGATGAACACCGAGTACGCAACCACGATGCCTCAGTGCGTGGCCCGGCTCCATCAGCGGCACTTTCCGCTAGCTATCCTGCAGATGCCTGAGCCACTTCGCACGATGCGCATTTCCATGGCTTGGTCGCGACGGCAAGATGCGTCACCACTGCACGCATGGATGCGCGCGCAGTTGCGATTGGCCATTGCAGTGCATCTGGAGCAATGACGATCGACTCGTTGGTTGATAAGTCAGCCGAATGTGATTTATCAACAGATATGATGTCTGACTGATCGCTTCCGGGCGCTTGTAGAGCACTGGGTCACATCGTCCAACGCCCTAATGCGGGCTGTCGGCTTCTACGCTTCGTACGCTACTTCCAGAGCGTTTTGCCGATCGATGCAGAAAAGCTTTCGGTAGGCAGAGGGCGAGGTCTGCAGCTGGTTGGCGAACAGCTGGCGAAGTGAGAGGGCGGTGCCGAACCCGACTTCGGTGGCCACGCGCTCGATCGGGAAGTCGGTGGTCTCCAGCAACTGCTGCGCCCGCGCGATGCGCTCCGCAGCCAGCCACTTGACCACGGTAGTGCCCGTCGCCTCGCGAAAACGTCGCGTGAAGGTGCGGCGGCTCATCCGCGCGACGTCAGCCAAGGTGTCCAGCGACAGCGGTTCGGACAAGTGGCTGCGTGCCCATTCCAGCACGCCGGGCAAGCGGTTTTCGCTCGGCAGCGCAGGCACCGGCTGCTCGATGTACTGGGCCTGGCCGCCCTGGCGGTGAGGCGGTGTCACCAGCATCCGCGCGACACGGTTGGCGACGTCGGCGCCGTGGCGCTGACGCACGAGGTTCAGGCAGCAATCGATCGCCGCAACCGTCCCGGCCGATGTGATGACGTTGCCATCGTCCACGTAGAGCACATCGCGAAGAAAGTCGGTCCGCGGAAAGCGCGTGGCGAAGAGTTCGCGACAAGCCCAGTGCGTGGTCGCCCGGCGCCCGTCGAGCAGACCTGCATCGCCCAGCACGAACGCGCCCAGGCACAGGCCAACCACCTGCGCACCGCGCGCATGCGCCTTGCGCAAGGCCTCGCTCAGCACCGCAGGCGCGGCCTTTTCTGGATGGTCCCAAGCCGGAACGATGACGACGTCGGCATCGACCATGGCATCAAGGCCGCTGGGCACCTCGATCTCCATGCCCTGGTCACAGCGCACACGACCGGGCGTCGGTGCGCAGTAGCGCACTTCGTACGGTGGGAAGCCCACGGGTGCCGGCGTTACCCCGAACACCATGCTGGGCACCGAGAGGTGAAACAGGCTGACGCCCTCGAAGGCAAGCACGGCGACGCGGACGGGTGGCATGGCAACTCCAGGATCAAGACTCAACAAATGGCCCAATCCTAGCGATCAAAGTCATCCGGGCCAATGGTGCAAAGCGTCGTCGATCCGCAAACTGGACCCACCGCACGAACACCAGTTCATCGTGCGCAACCAGCAAACCAATGATCGATAAGGAAATCCCCATGAAAGTCTTGAATGTTCTGCGTGCCAGCGTCGCACTTGGCAGCATCGGCATGCTCGTCGCCTGCGGCACGGCCTACTCCGGCAACAGCGCTTCAAGCGTTCCCGCTCCCACGGCGGCAACCGTCGTGCAGCTCCAGCAGATTCGCAACGCGACCGTCAAGATCGATTTCGCCGGCACCACGTTCCTGGTCGATCCGATGCTCTCAGCCAAGGGTGCGTTTCCGGGTTTCCCCAACACCTACCGCAGCGAACTGCGCAATCCCCTGGTGGATCTGCCCTTCACGGCCGATCAAGTGCTCGAGAGCGTTGAAGCCGTCGTGGTGACCCACACCCACACCGACCATTGGGACGAAGCCGCACAGAAGCGCATTCCAAAGAACATGCCCATCTTTGTGCAGAACGACTTGGACGCCAAGACGATCCGTGGTCAGGGCTTCAAGGACGTGCGTGTGCTTCAGGACACCACCACGTTCAATGGCGTGAAGCTGAGCAAGACCGGTGGCCAGCATGGCACCGACTTGTGGTTTGCGGACCCTGCACGTTCAGAGGGCATGGGCCCGGTCATGGGCGTCGTGTTCTCGGCACCCAAGGCCAAGACGGTCTATGTGGCCGGTGACACCGTCTGGCGTCCAGAAGTGGACCAAGCCCTGAAGACCCACAAGCCGGACGTCATCGTCCTGAACACCGGCAGTGCCCTCATGAGCGGCTTCGAGGAGCATCCGATCATCATGGGCAAGCAGGACGCCCTCCAAGCTGCCAAGGCAGCGCCCAAGGCGGCCATCGTGGCGGTGCATATGGATTCGGTGAATCACATGTCGCTCAGCCGCAAGGAACTGCGCGCTTTCGTGCAGGAGCAAAAGATTCAGGATCGCGTCGCCATTCCTGCGGATGGCGAGACGATGAAGTTTTGAGCCTTGCTGTATTGCCCGAGATACCAAGCAGTTCCGTCCACCCACAGAAAGACCGACCCATGAAAAAAGCACTTGTCGTCATCGACATCCAGAATGAATACTTTCCCGGCGGAGGGTTCGTGTTGGAGGGTGCCGAGGAAGCCTGTCGAGGCGCCATCGAAGCGATTGAGAGTGCAAAACGCGAGGGATGGCTGGTCGTCAGCGTGCAGCACGTCAATGCGCCGGATGCGCCTGCTTTCAAGCCCGACACGGAAGGCGTGAAAACGCATGCCAGCATTGCCGCCGCGCTTGGGGATATTCCCATCGTTGTGAAAGGAGAAGCCGACAGCTTCTTCGAGACCGACCTAGAAAAGATTGTGCGTGACGCCGGAATCACGGACCTCTATCTCACGGGCATGATGACGCAGCACTGCGTCACCCATACCGCATTGTCTCCACAAGCACGCGACATGAACGTTCACATCATTGCCAAGGGCTGCGCTGCGCCTGCCAAGGCGTTGAGTGACCTAGCCCTGCAGGGACTATCTGCTCGCTGCCAAGTTGAATAAAACGATTGCGTCCGGGTTAAGCCGCTTTTTATTTTGAAGCTTGTCTGCCAGTATAGCACTTTGATACAAATCACAATGTTCTCTAAATTAAATAACACATGATCCGCATTTAAGTATGACCAATAATCAGTTGGGAGGGCGACCGCTAGGGTTTATTCTTGTCGTTTTGACCGCCACCGGATGGGGGATAGGTTGGACCGTCTTCAAGTCTTTGCTCGACATCTGGCCACCGCTTTTCGCCAGAGGTATGTGCGGCTTGGTGGGTGCAACCACACTCGCAGCAATCGCCTACGCGACCAACCGCTCGCTTGCTGTCCCTCGCGCCATCTGGTTTAGCGTCATCGTGGCCGCACTCATCAACGTCGCTGTTTGGATGGGCTTTACTGCACTTTCTTTGCGCTGGCTCAATGTGAGTGAGGGTACGCTGCTGACTTACACCATGCCACTTTGGGTCATGCTGTTGGCATGGCCCATGCTGGGTGAAAAACCCAGCGTGCGAGATCTGGTAGCGTTAACGCTTGGTCTTGCAGGTGTTGCATTGCTCGTGGCAGGCCCGCAGCTTTCTATTCCAGCCAATAAATTTCCTGGCGTTTTATTCGCACTGACTGCTGCAGTGTTGTTCGCTTTTGGCAGCTTGAAGGCCAGATCACCTCTGCCCATTGACCCGCTTTGTGCCACAGCTTGGTTGGTGTTCATCGGAAGCGTGAGCATGGTGTTACTCAGTCTGATCTTTGAGAAACCAAAACTCGGCGCTGTAAGTCTGGCGAACGTCGCACCGCTTCTTTATATCGCGCTCGTTCCTATGGCCGCGTGCTATCTGACTTGGTTTGGAGCGTTGCAACGGCTTGCTGCAACGGAGGCCGCAATGGGCACGTTGCTCGTGCCCCTTGTTGGAACTGTGACCGCTGCAATCTGGCTGAATGAGCCGTTAAGCGAAAAAACTTACGCATCTTTTGCACTGATCATTGGTGGCGTTGCTTTGTCGATCCTAGGACGCAATCGATAGATTGCGGTTGGTATTTGACAATTCACGTCATATAAAGCATCGATGCGACGTGTATTTCTGTACCCAATCTTAGAAAAATGGTTACTGTTGAAATTACAGTAGTAGCTTCCAGGTTTTAGCATATGCAAGATCATTGTGAATTTCAGTATTGCTATTTTAAAGAGTACAAATTTCTGCAATCACTTTTGAAAAATTAAACACCAATCCAGGCCGATGTACAATGTGTATCCTCGACCGATCGAATTTGGTTTGTGGATATTGCATGCTAATAAATCAGCAAAATTTGATTTATCAACAGCTATTTTGAGTTTGCTTTATTGCATTAGCCGCCAAAATGATTAGAGCGTTTCGGTGCGTGCTGCATCAGTGACTACCACGTCCACGTCGTCGGTTGAGCGGCCTTCACACAGGGCAAACAGCGAGATGGCCTTATCGCAGTACTGGCAGTGCCCGTGGCAGCAGTCGTGCATGAGGAAGGCCACCAGATCCGACAGTGTGGAGAACACCGCGCTGTAGACGATGAAGCGGCCGTTGCGCCGGCTCTGGATCAAGCCCGCTTGCTCAAGCTGGTTGAGGTGGAACGAGATGCGTGGCGCCGCCGCGCCATCGCTGCCAAGTTTTTCGGCGATGGCGCCCGCGGCCAATCCATCGGCGCCAGCCACCACCAGCAGCCGGACGATCCGCAACCGGGTTTCCTGCGAGATGGCGGCAAAACTCGTCAGCGCCTGCTGTTCTTTCATCATGGGCTGTGTGACCTGTGTGCTGCTCAAACTGCACTCATTGTGCCGCCAGCCTGATCTTCGCGTGGTCGTCATTTCAATAGGGCAAGACTTGTTGCAATGTTAGGATGTGGCCCGCCCGACCACCGGGCACGCGCGCCACGCCTGGCGCAGGGCTTCCCATGCAATACCTCCGAGATCGTCTGGAGACCCATCAGGTCGCCATCTACTTCTGCACCGTCGCCGTGGCGTTGGGCCTGTCCACGCAGGTCGTGGGCACGCAGCGCCTGGAGAGCGCCATCAACCCGGCCCTGGCCCTGATGCTGTTCGTGACCTTCCTGCAGGTGCCGCTGGCCGAGCTGGGTCAGGCCTTTTCGCGGGTGCGGTTCCTCGCGGCCTTGCTCGCCACGAACTTTGTGCTGGTGCCGCTCCTGGTGGCGGTGCTCGTCCAGTTCCTGCCACCGGACCCGCTGATCCGCCTGGGCGTGCTGCTGGTGTTGCTGGCGCCCTGCATCGACTACGTGGTGACCTTCGCGCACCTCGGCCGGGCCGATGCTCGGCTGCTCCTGGCGGCCACGCCCACGCTGCTGATCGCGCAGATGGTGCTGCTGCCGGTCTACCTGCGCCTCTTCCTCGGGGACGCTGCGGCCGGCCTGGTGCAGCTGGGTCCGTTCGTGCATGCATTCGTGTGGCTGATCGCCGTGCCGCTGGTCCTGGCGGCTGTCGTGCAGCTGTGGGCCGCCAAGAGCCCGGTCGGCCTGCGCGTGTCGAGCGTGCTGGGCCTCCTGCCGGTACCCGCGACGGCCCTGGTCCTGTTCATCGTGATCCTGGCGGTGGTGCCGCAACTCGGCTCGGCCATCGACGCCGCCCTGAGCGTGGTGCCGGTCTACATCGCCTTTGCGCTGGCAGCGCCACTCATCGGCTGGGGAGTCAGCCGGCTGTTCTGGCTGGATGCGCCGGCCGGCCGCGCCGTGGCCTTCAGTGCGGGCACGCGCAACTCCCTGGTGGTCCTCCCGCTGGCCCTGGTCGTGCCGGGTGCGATTCCCATCCTGCCGGCCATCATCGTCACGCAGACGCTGGTCGAACTGGCGGCTGAGCTGGTCTATGTGCGGTGGCTGGCGCAGTTCGGCAGGAAGAGGGAACTGGCCTCGATGGCGCCTCGGTGAAGGCATCACTCGTCGTTCACGCGGCGGCCTCGGCGCCGGCGCCCATGCCCACACCGGCACACCCCGACGAAATCCATGTGTGGTTCCAATCGGCCACCCGCAAGGCCTTCGTGCTGTGCGCGCAAGGCTGGGTCGCGTGGGTGCGAGGTGTCGCGATCAAGGACGTCTGTGCGTCGGCCGCTTGATGGGTTGAAGGGCTGAGCGGTCTGACATCCAGCCCTTTTTTTGAGCCTTTTTGGAAATGATTCTTGTTTTTATGAGGAGTGCAGCGTGAAGAAGCTATGGAGCCTGATCGCAGGACTGGTGATGCTGGCAGGCGCAGCGGTGGCACAACCGGCCAGCGAAGGCGGGGTCGCCAAGCAACTCTGGCAGCTGCTGGACTATGTGGCGGTCGATTACAGCGGCGCCGTGGCCAACGGCGCGGTGGTCAGTCCGAGCGAGTACGCCGAGATGATCGACTTCACCGACAACGCCAGGAAGCAGGTGCAGCAACTGCCCGAGCACGCCTCGAAGGCGTCGATCGCAGCGGCCATCGACGCCCTGCGCGTGGCCGTCGAGCGCAAAGCCGATGCCGCCGAGGTGGCGCGACTGGCCCACGGCGCCAATGCGCTGGTCATGGCCGCCTACCCGATGCCGGTGGCACCGAAGGCCTTGCCCGACCTGTCGCGTGGCGCGGCCCTGTACGCCGCGCAGTGTGTCTCTTGCCATGGTGCCAAGGGCGGTGGCGATGGCCCGCTGGCGGCCAGCCTGGACCCGCAGCCGATCGCCTTCAACGATGCCGAGCGCGCTGCCTCGCGCAGCCTCATGGCGCTCTATCAGGTGGTCCTGCAAGGCGTCGAAGGCACCTCGATGCCGAGCTTTGCGGCGCTGCCTGATGAGGATCGCTGGGCACTCGCCTTCTTCGTCGGCACCTTGTCGCACGACGATGCCATGCGCAGCCGCGGCGAAGCGCTGTGGCGCAACGATGCGAATGTGAAACGCCGCTTTGTCGATCTGGCGGCTGTGACGACCACAACGGAGGTGGCCGCCGCCGAGACCATGCCTAGGGAGACGGCGCGGGATGTGACGGCCTACCTGCGCACGCATCCGGGCGTGGTCGAGGCCGGCAAGCCGACGGGCTTGGCGCTGGCGCGGCTGCGCCTGAAGGAAAGCCTGGACGCGTTGCACACCAACGACCGCAGCAAGGCGACGACGCTCGCGCTGTCGGCCTACCTCGATGGCTTCGAGCCGATCGAGCCGATGGTGGGCGCGCGCAACAAGTCGCTGCTGGTGGAGGTCGAGGACGCCATGCTGAACTACCGCTCGGAGGTGGCCCGAGGCACGCCCGAGCAGGCCGAAGCCGCCGCGCGTCAGCTGGACCGGCTGTTTGCGCAGGTCGATGCCGAGCTGGGCGACACGCAAGCCTCGCCCATGACCACCTTCGTCGGCGCGCTCACCATCTTGCTGCGCGAAGGACTGGAAGCCTTGCTCATCGTGATCGGGATGATCGCGTTCCTGAAAAAGGCCCAGCGCCCGGACGTGCTGCGCCATGTGCACGCGGGCTGGATCAGTGCGCTGGTGGCAGGTGCCCTGACCTGGGTCGTAGCCACCTACCTGGTGGAGATCAGCGGCGCGAGCCGGGAGGTCACCGAAGGGGTAGGGTCGGTCTTCGCGGCGGTCGTGTTGTTGAGCGTGGGCATGTGGATGCACCAGAAGAGCAGCGCCGGCCGCTGGCAGGCCTACCTGAACGACAAGCTGTCGGCGGCCATGACGCGGCGGTCGGCCTGGGCGTTGTTCGCCCTGGCCTTCATCGCGGTCTACCGGGAGGTGTTCGAGACGGTCCTGTTCTATTCCGCGCTCACGGCCGACGGAAACACGAACGCGTTGGCAGGCGGCTTTGTCACGGCCATCGTCTTGCTGGCGGTGGTGGCCTGGGTGCTGCTGCGCACCAGCGCCCGCATGCCCATTGGCAAGTTCTTCTCGATCACATCGGTGCTGGTCGCTGCCCTGGCGGTGATCCTGATCGGCAAGGGGGTGTCGGGTCTGCAGGAGGCTGGCTGGGTGGGGGTCTATCCGATCGCTGCGCCGCGCATCGAGATCCTTGGCCTCTATCCGACGTTGGAGACGGTGCTGGCACAGGCGGTCGTTCTGTTGATCGCGTTGGGTGGGTTTGCGCTCAATGCCAGACAAGGCGCGAAGTTGAAAGCGACTTAAAGAAAAAGCGACTGGTCCATATTAATGTATCAGTCGCTCCTCGATTTTAAATAAGCTTCACTTAAATAAAAAACGCGGGTTTTGACAGGAAGCTCAATTGGTGTAGCAGCTAGGTAGCATGTGCATGCATTAATATGACTAACTGAAAAAAGGCAGCCTTCGACGCTGCCTTTTTTGTTTAGGTTGATGATAAATCACCCAATTGTGATTTATCAACAGAACACTTGAAAGATTTAGTTAGGTTCAAAGCAAGAAAAAACTTCAGTTAAATTAAATAAAGTCGCTGTGAGCAGCGTCCGGTAAAGATCGACCGAATATCAGGTAGCCAACAAAGTTTGCTAGCGCTTTCCGAGGTTTTTGAATCTGCTTCTTAAATCGTTCAAGGAATCGGCCAAAGTGGCCTTGAACACATCGGGTTGCTGCACAGCCAATACGTGGTAGAGATCGGCCGCCTCCTGTGCTGTCGACAGAGCTGGCCCGTGCTTGCCAAGGTCACTAAATGCGATGGCTAAGTTATGAAGCGCTCGGACCAAAGTGGTCTGATGTACATCCGGTCGCTGCTCGGCGAGTGCGCGGTAGTGACCGATTGCTTCCTGTGTGGTCGACATTGCCGACTCGAGCTGGCCCAGATCGTTGAGTATGACGGCCAAGTTGTTAAGAGACATGGCCAGATCGGCGTTAAATACATCGGGTCGCTGTGCGGCCAATTCGTGGTAGATATTGACCGCCTCTTGCCCGCTCGATGAGGCTTGCTCGTGCTGGCCTAGGTTAGCAAGTGCGATGGCCAAGTTATTAAGCGATTGGGCCAGATCGGCCTTAAATACTTCAGGTTGCTGCGCGGCAAGTGTGCGACGAAGATCGACTGCCTCCTGTATGGTAAACAAAGCTGGCTCATGCAGGCCCAAGGCGCCGAATCTGTTGGCCAGATCGTTGAGCGACTCTGCCAACTCCGACCTGAATACATCGGGTCGTTGCGCCGTCAGTGCACGGCGGAGATCAGCTGCTTCTTTTGCATTCAACAAGGCTAACTCGCGTCGACCCAGGTTGCTGAGTATGATGGCTAAGAGATTCAGGGATGCGGCTAAAGCAGCATTGAACACATCAGGTCGCTGCAAGGCCAGTGCACGACGAAGGTCTACCGCCTCCTGTACGGTTAGCAAAGCTGACTTGTACTTGCCCAGGTTACTAAATCTTCTAGCAAGATTATTAAGCGATATGGCCAGATCAGCTTTGAACACCTCGGGTCGCTGCGCGGCCAGTGCGCGGTAGAGATCAACTGCCTCTTGAGTGATAAACAAGGCTGGCTCATGTAGACTCAGATCGCTGAGTTTGTTGCCCAGGTTGTTGAGCGATCGGGCTAGATCGGCTTCGAAAACCTCAGGTCGCTGCGCCACCAGTGCGCGGTGAAGATCAACTGCCTCCTTTGCACTCGATAAAGCTAGCTCGCGCTGACCAAATTCGCTGAATCTATTGGCCAGATTATTGAGCGATTGTGCTAAGTCGGCCTTAAATAGATCGGGCCGTTGCGTAGCGAGTTCGCGGTTAAGATGAACCGCCTCTTTCGCGATCGACAAGGCCGGCTCACGCTGGCCCAGCTCACTAAATCTGTTAGCCAAGTTGTTCAAAGATCCGGCCAAAGCGGTAGTCAATACATCGGGTTGCTCTGCGGCCAGTACCCGGTAGAGATCAACCGCTTCTTTTGCGGTCGACAAGGCTGACTCGCGTTGGCCTAAATAGCTGAGCATATTGGCTAGGTTATTCAATGATCCGGCCAGAGAGGCTTGGAACACCTCGGGTCGCTGCATAGCTAGTGCACGACGCAGATCGACTGCCTCCTTGGCAGTTGACAAGGCCGCCTCGTACAGACCCAGATTGTTCAATCTGTTGGCTAGATTGTTAAGCGACATGGCAAAATCGGCCTGGAATACATCGGGCTGCCGCGCAGCCAATGCGCGGTAAAGACTGACCGCCTCCTGCGCGGTCGACAAGGCTGACTCGTGTTGGCCTAGGTCGCTGAATCTGTTGGCTAGGTTGTTGTACGATTGCGCCAGAGCGGCTTTAAACACATCGGGTCCCTGTGCGGCCAGTGCGACATAAAGATTGACTGCCTCTTGCGCTGAACGAGCTGCTTCTTCTCTGCGATCGGTCATCGCCTGTGCGATGGCCAAGTCATGTAGTGCCCGTGCTCGCATTTCTGATGGCTCATCATCTGTTGCAATGCACAAATCGTAAAGTCTCTGAGCCACTTTTAAATTAAAATCTCTAAATACAACACTCTGCTCTGGCAGACTCGCATTTAGTGCTGCTAGTGCGTCTCGATCATTTTCAAGTGCTTGGGCGATGCCTTCGAGCCACCGTAGCGGCGTTGGCGAATTCTGGGGAAAGTCTTGCATGCAGCGGATGACGGTTTCAACCACAGCTTGACCAGTGTTGGCGTGGCAACGCAGCACGGCTGATGTGCCCGCATCTTGTTGCATTATTCGCAGAACCAGCGCTTCGCCTATCAGGTCTGGTATGACGGGCGCGATCCCGTTAAAGCGTGGCAACGCTTCTTGCAGCACGTCTGCCAACGCTGCGGCGTCGCCCCCGCTTGACCGGTAGATTGCCACCTTCTCGTCATTGGCATAGCGCTCGAAATTTTCGCGAGGCATGCCTTGTGTCAATGTGACGCATGCAGCCATGTGCTGCACTAATACCGGATCTAAAGAAGCAGCTTTGGCCAAGTTCTGAATACGATCGCCCTCACGTTTTGCAAGTTCATCCGCAAGGTCGATACGACCCAAAGTCAATGCTCTGGCATGACCTATTCGAATCATCTCAAGTGCGGCCATCATCAGGAATAGTGGGTCACCTCCCCACGTAAGCTTCATAAGCGTGGCACGAAACGCTGGATCATTTAAGGAAATATCGAGGACATGTCCGTCAGGACTGGCTTGCTCAAGCATCGCTTTGAGCAACGCTAAACGCTCGTCAATGTGTGTGAGGGCGCGAATGGGCACCGGTTCGCTTGGATCGAGCAAAGTGCGTTTGCTTGCAGCACCCCAGCCGCCGGAGGCAAAAACGGTAGTCCACCAGCCTGTTGTAGTACTGGCACTTCGCTCTAACAAAAGAATGCGCAAGGGCTGAGAGGGTAGATCCGTGCGATCAGCAAGTTCGTCCAGCCATTTGCCCAGTTGGACAGCGTGTTCCGCAGCGTAGTCCACCACGATCAAAGTAGGCTTACGCCACCCCCAATCGCTAAGGTTCTGCTTTGTGAAGAAACGATCCAGCTCGCTACGGGTGACAAATCCTGCATCCCAGTCCGAGGTACTCGCTTGTTCGCACAATTCCAGTGCGATCCGTGTCTTGCCACTGCCGCCTCCGCCGACGATCACACGAACCAGAAGCGGCCGAGGGTCTTTAAGGTATGCATTCAGACTGGCAAGCTCTTGCTCGCGACCAATCATAGGGATCGAGCGAGCATAGGGTGAAAGTCGCTCTAGGTCCTGTCGAATCTGTCGTCGAGCCGTGTACCGCGTGAGTTTCAGATAGGGTTGGTTGGCAATGACGGTGTTGCCATGGCCCACGATCTGCACGACCGTGTTGCCATCCCCTACGACGATCGATTCCTGGGACATCGCGCTTTTCGTGTACTCTTGGAAACTCAGCTCACGTTGTTGCCGGAGCCCGTGATCTGGACTGTCTTGTTGTTGTCGCCGTAAATGCTGGACGTCTGGGCGACATCGGCCTTTGATTCAGCTTCGGCGGCCCACTGCTTCAAAAACTCTGCCAACTCAAGATCCGTCTGTAGCGCCTTGCGCAATTGCATGTTCAGGGCTCCCTGCGCTGCTGCATCGCTGGGCTGTTGTGCTAGGTCCTTCAGCGCCTCCTTGGCACCTTGGTGTCCCAATCGCATACTCAACTTGTCAAAAAGCAGTTTGGCGGATGATTCGCCAATTTTCTCAACGCCTTTGCCAAGGGCTTTCTTGAGCAGTGGTACAAGCACCGACACGGTAGAGGTTGCAAGGGCAGTCAAAGTGGCAATATCAGTCATGAGTTACTCCTTTTTACTCGACCTGCATTGAACACTAAAAACTCGGCACACTGCAGGTTTTTCGAATCCAGCGAAAGTGATGGAGACAGCTTGCTGCGGGTCTGCCAAGCGTTGGCTTAGCGGCGACGTATTCTCGCTTGAGGGCATCTAAGATTGATCGCGATTAGGTGTTGGATGCGATAGACCGAATGTTGTAGCGCTCTTAAGTAGGTTTGTTAGATGCTGGGCGATGGGGTGCGCCTTGGCGGTGCTACGCCGCGGACATGGTGCGGTACCGGCGCCCCCCTGAAGCGATGCGCGCAACGATGAGCGTGTCCGCCGGCCGATCGTCGGACCAGCCCGAGACAAGCTCGCTGGGCTGCAGCTGCACAGCTGCCACGGTCATTAGGCGCTGGAGTAGTGCAAGCTGGCGCTTGTGTAGCCGGTGGTCGCGCGCTGCTTTGCGATCAGTGGGGAAAGCCTTCCGATACAGCTCGAGCACCCCTGAATCGGAGAATCCCTCCAGCCGTCCTTACGCAAACGCCTCCAGGGTCGGCTGCTGCGTGCCGGTGGTCCTGATCGACTAGACCCACCAAGCGCCAGGGCTCGCTGCGTCGGCGCACGATCGCGCGCACGGCGTCGACGGTCTGTTGGTGGGCCGAGCGCGCCTCGTGGCCGTGCTCGGTGCCGAGATAGCGCGCGACGCACTGGGCTATGTCCAGGCCCTCGGCGACCGCGCGCAGGTCGGCGAAGTGGTGCAGGCCGATGTGCCACACGAAGCGGCGCTCCGCGTGGGCGTGGGCGTGGGCGTGGGCGTGGGGCATCCAATGGCGAGGACACGTTTTGACTCTTCGATTTTTGCCTGAGATTATGCGAATAATCTTAGGGCAGCTCATTTGCAATTCCTCGATGCTTGGAGACTTGTCAACCCCAAAACCAAGGCAAAAGCATGGCCTCTTGCGCAAATAAGCTATCAATTTTGCTTATGAAGCGCCGATCAGTAGGTATCGCGTGTACGAAAACCTTTTAAACGGACATGAATACCTTTTCTAAACCTCCTTCTGTGGAATCGAGGCGATTCGTACGGTCGTGGCCCATGGTGGCCGGTGTTGTCATGGGCTCCGCCGTCATGCTCGGACATGCTCAGACACGACCCGAGCAATCGCCCTCCCTGGATTCATCCTGGAACGTCAGTGGTTTTGGCACGTTGGGTGTGGTCAATCAATCAGGTATCAACGGCTGGGGATTTGGCAGGAACATCACTCAGCGGGGTACGAGCTCCACAACCAGCGCCGAGCCGGACTCGCGCCTGGGTCTGCAACTCAACTGGAGTGGGGGAACGCAGTGGGAAGGCGGCATTCAAGGTGTGGCATTGCGCAAGCCTTCCGGCGCCCCGGGACAGGACTACATTGAGTGGGCGTACCTCGGTTATCGGCCATGGCCCAATACTCGCCTGCGCATTGGTCGCACCAGTTCCGACCTGTTCCTGTTCGCAGACAGCCGAAATGTTGGTTTTGCCCTTCCATGGGCACGCCCTCCTGTGGACTTCTACGGTTTCGTGCCTCTGATCTCGGTAGATGGTGTGGACTTCGAGCAGCGCTGGCTTATTGACGAGTCGACTTGGCGGGCGCGAGCAACTGCCGGATCACTTGACACCACCATTGCAAGCAATGACGGCTCGCGAGGCCGACTCCACGGGCGACAGATGGGTGTGGTTTCGCTCACGCGGGAGCAGGATGGCCTTCTGATGAAAGCTAGCTATTCACACAGCCAGCAACGGCTCGACATCGGACCTGGCCCGGCCCAGTTGCGCCAGGGACTGGACCAGCTGGGCGCGTTGCCGCTGCCCGGCCTGGCCGACACCCTTGGCAACCTCAAACAGAACCTTTGGACCGGAGGCTCGGTGACTTACTTCGGCCTGGGTACGCAATACGAGACCGGTCCCTGGACCCTCATTGCTGAAGGCAGTCAGGTGCAGGTACCGAACAGCCTGATCAGTGCACGGCGAGGCTATGTCAGCGTCGGCTATCGACAGGGGAAGGTAACCTACTATGGCTTGGCCAGTCGCGTCAAACCGAGGCAGGGCGCCATTACCGAACCTGATCTCGCCGGCTCGTTGAGCCCGGTTTTAGGGCCCGAGGGCGCTGCAAGGGCACAGGCGCTGGTTGGTTTTGCCGGCGTGGCGGGCGACAGCTCCCGGTTCGATCAACGCACCGTGGGTGTGGGTTTACGCTGGGACTTCGCATCCAATGCGGCTTTAAAGTTGCAGGTCGACCGGTTTGACGTCAACTTGCGGGGTGCGGCTGGATGGCGCAACTCCGATGGCCGTGCCGCACAAGGTACCCTTGTCACTGTACTGGTCGATTTTGTGTGGGGACAGTGATGACGGTACTTTCCTTCAAATCGCTTCGTCCAGTCGCTGTACTGTTGCTGGCATTCAGCTTATCTCCAAGCACGACGCTGGCGGCCGAGACCGTCTTTGTGGTGGTTTCGGCACAGAGTCAGGTGCGTGCCTTGACGCAAAAAGACGTCCTGGCGCTCTACACCGGTCGCAGTCGTGTCCTCCCAGGTGGCGAGGTGGCAACGCCGATCGATCAACTTCGCGACAGCACGGCGCGCGCGGACTTCTATCAGATGCTCACCGGCATGGACATCGCTCGCATCAACAGCTACTGGGCACGTCTGCATTTCACGGGCCAGGTCCAGCCGCCACCTCCGGTGGGCGACGACGCCGCCGTCATTCAACGCCTGCGTGCCGATCCCAACGCGATCGGCTATGTGATGCAGGAACCAACCGGCGCGGCGGTTCGCGTTGTGCTCCGGCTGCCTTAGCGCGCCGGCGAGGCAAGGCATACTATTTTCAACAGAGCAGATCCCGTCTACGCACGACTGCGCAGAGCATGGAACCGGGCCGCCTACCGTCATCAAGACGTCGGGCTGGGCGCGCTGCCTATCGACAGCGTCACGCTCTAACAAATTTCGCGCCCGCGAAATTTTCACTCATCGCTCTGACGCCTACAGCCGCCCTCGTTGCTTCAGCTTGCTGCAACAGCGACAGTGACGAGCATTGCGTTTCTAAACGCACCAGTGAGCACTCAGTCCACGTTTACTGTCGAGAGGCTTTTGCGCATGACAAGCAGAGAGATGGGCTTATTGCCGTGCTGGCAGTACTCGTGAGACTAGTTAAGCCGGAAAAGGCCCTTAAGCCAAAGCCTAATGTCACGCCGCAGACGTGAACTCGATGGAATCACTACAAGAGCTTGGCTTGCAGTGATCCATTGAGAAAATGCGGTGATCGAATCAAGATTTGCGAAGACTGTCGCGAATCTCGCGCAAAAGCGCGATATCTTCCGGCGGTGCAGCTACAGCCGGTGCAGCCTCTTCTTTCTTGCGCAATCGATTCACCTGCTTGACCATCACAAAGATAATAAAAGCCAAGATCAGAAAATTAACTGCGATGGTAATGAAGTTCCCATACGCAAGCACTGGGACACCAGCCTTCTTAATGTCAGCGACGTTGTTGGCAACACCTGGGGGTATCGTTCCAAGAACAAAAAACAGGTTTGAGAAGTCAAGTTTGCCGAAAACCAAGCTTGCAACCGGCATGATCACGTCATTAACCAGCGAATCAACGATTTTGCCGAATGCAGCGCCAATGATCACGCCGACGGCGAGGTCAATGACATTGCCTTTGATTGCAAACTCACGAAATTCTTTAAGAACACTCATAAAAAATATTTTAGATAATTGAAAGTGAAATTATAATTTATTGCAAATGAAAACTTGAGTGATTCAGCGCCAGTGATTATTTTTTCTTTGCCTGTTTAGGAATTTTTTATCAGCGTATGCTGAAAAGCGGCCTGCGACCACGGGACGCCAAAAATCGTCAATTCTCCGTCTGCAACCATGTCTGTACTGGTTATAAAAAAGATTAATTCGACGTTAAAAAAGCAACGATTTACGCGATTTCATGTACAGATGTGTATTTTTTTAGCGGGCACGACGGGGCGTATGCATTCCTGATGCGATGGCCGCCATGCAGTTGAGCTGGCAAGGATCGATGACGGTTGACTGCAACTTGGGCTGAAGAGCACAGGGTAAATACTCAATATCGCGATTATAACTCCGATAATATGACCTAACGATTGATTATCGTGCACTCGCCGAGCAAAGATGGAAATGCCCAAACTAAACGGTGGTACTTTCGAAGGCATCCATGCCGTTATGTATGCGCTGTACGACAGCCAGGAGAAGCTCGACCGCCGTGCTATGCGTCGCCAAGTCGAGATCTGCTTGGCGTGCGGCGTTCATGGGGTGGCTGCGCTAGGGCTGGCGACCGAGGTTTCAAAGCTGTCCCCAATCGAGCGTCGAACGCTCATGGACTGGGTTGCGGAGGACACTGCTGGACGCGTGCCGCTTGCATTCACGATCTATGGCGCATCGGTAGCCGAGCAGATTGACCAGGTACGCCACGCCGAGCAAGTCGGCGCCGATTGGGTCATCCTGCAACCCCCGCCGGTTGGCAGTTTTGTTGCTGCGGAGTACATCCGGTTTTTCGGCCGAGTTGCCGAAGCAACCTACCTCCCTGTCGCCATCCAAAATGCGCCGGCCTACCTCGGGCGAGGTCTCTCGGCCGACGACATCGGCGAGCTGGTCTTTCAGCATCCCAATATTCAGTTGGTCAAGGGCGAGGGACCTGTTGTCGATATTGCAGGCCTGATCGCACGAACAGACAGCCGCATTCCAGTGTTCAACGGTCGCGGTGGGCTGGAACTGATCGACAACCTTCGCGCAGGCTGTCGCGGCATGATCCTCGCGCCCGACTGCATCGACTATGCCGTGCGGGCCTATGAGGCGTTTCGTCGCGACGATGAGCTTGCGGCCGAACGGGTCTACCAGGACATGTTGCCTGCGGTCGTCTTTGTGATGCAGGGCATCGAGAACCTGCTGTGCTACGGCAAGCGTCTTTTTGGCGCGCGCGCCGGTCTTCCCATCCATGATCGTGCACCGGCCCTGCGTCCTGTCGCAGTGGGTGACGCCATGGTGGCGCGCTTTGCACAGACGTTGGGTCCTTATGAAACCTTGCGGAGAAATGAAAAGTGAACTTGTCCGACGCCACGGAAGCACGTGGTTTTGAGAGGGGTCTGCCTGCACAGATAGCAGGGCGCATCGGCAGGCGCATCCTGCAAGGCCAACTCAAGCCCGGCGACACCTTGCCAAAGGAGCTTGACTTGCTGGCCGAACTGCAGGTCAGTCGCACCACCTTGCGAGAGGCGTTTGCCATCCTTTCGAGCAACGGCTTTATCGAATCCAAGCAGCGCATCGGCACGCGCGTTCGCACCAGCGAGCATTGGAACACCCTGGACAACGCGGTGATGACGTGGCACGGCGAAACCGATGAGCCAGGCGCGCTGGCTCAGGAAATGTTCGAGGTCCGTCTGTCCATCGAGCCGATGGCCGCCCGCTTGGCCGCCCAGCGAGCCACTGCCGACGACTTGGTCCACATCTTCAAGGCGCTCAAAGCCATGGGCGACGAGCATGCCAATCCACACCGCGCGATGGAAGCCGACGTGGACTTCCATCTGCGGATCATCGCAGCAGCGCACAACCGGTTCTTGATGCCCGTCGCATCGGTGATCCGAGCGGCGCTGATCGTCAGCGTGCCAAAAACATTTGCGAAGTTCGGCGGGATGGACCACTCCATAGCCATGCACGCGGACATCGCGCATGCCATCGAGCAACGCCAACCCGAAGCGGCCTCACAGGCGGCAACGCTACTGCTCAACGACACCTACCAAAAAAACTTTCCCTGACTCACCCCTCGATGGAGACGCGATGGCAATCAACCAAGCAGGCAATGAACCGAAAACACCGAGATCCAGGCAAGGGATTGACGCAGTCGCCCGCACGCGGCGCCGGGTGATTCAAGGCTTGGGCGTCTCGGCGTGGCCATGGTCGTGGTCTGCGTCTGCCAACAAATATCCGAACAGACCGATTGAACTCATTGTTCCGGCGTCAGCAGGCGGTGGTACCGACGCCCTGGCGCGCCTGTTCACAGAGGTGACAAAAAACATGCTGCCACAGCCGTTTGTAGTCAACAACAGACCGGGCGCGAGCGGCGCGATCGGCATGAGTGAGGTCGTGGCCAGCCGAGACGATGGCTACAAGCTGTGCATGATCATTGCCGAAGTGACGACCCTGCCAAGCCTCGGACTTGCAAAGTTCGATCACACTAGGTTTGAGCCGATCGCTCGCCTGAATGCGGACCCGGCCGCCATCACGGTGCGCGCTGATGCGCCCTGGAACACGTTGGAAGAGTTTCTTGATGCGGCGAGAAAACAGCCGGGAATGATGAAGCTCGGCAATGCCGGCAGTGGCTCGGTCTATCACCTCTCAGCGCTCGGCCTGGAAGACAAAGCAGGCGTGAAGTTCAACAACATTCCCTACTCAGGCGCGGCGCCAGCCGCCGTCGCATTGCTTGGTGGACACATCGATGCCCTGGATGTCAGTCCGGCTGAAGTTGCGCCGCATGTGAAGGGCGGCAAGCTCAAGATGCTGGGAATCATGGCGACAGAGCGTTTGGCTGCCTTCGCCGATGTTCCAACCTTCAAAGAACGCCAGATTGACTTGGCACTGGGTACATGGCGTGGTTTGGCAGCGCCGAAGGGCACCTCAAGATTCGTGACCGATGTCCTTCGCGGTGCGGCGCGAAAAGCTTCGGAAGATCCTGCATTTAAAAACGGCCTTGACAAGTTGAACATGGGTTTTGCCTATTTGGATGCGCCCGAGTTCGCAAAAGCCATACAGCGCGACCATGAATTCTTTGGGCAATTGATCCGAAAAAACCGGATCAAGATCTAGCCGATTCAAAACGATCATTTTGACGCAGTGCATGACCTTGCGCTTTGTAAACGCCCGTCGTATACATATGCTTCCAGATCGGCGTGTCAGAAGCCACATATTACACCTGGAAGAAGAAGTTCAATGACTTGAGCGTTAGCGAACTCAGGCGACTGAAGATCATCGGGCGTGTGTCGATGGACATGCTGACAATGGACCTCACGGACTTGCCCGAAACCGGCATCGGCAGCAAGGTCGAGCTGTGGGGGAAAAGCCGTCGATTTGAACCAAGTGGCCCCAACGCCGGGACGATTGCCTACAAATTGCTTTGCAACGTGAAGCGCGTGCTACGCGTCTATGAAGGTGCGGGTGCAAGGCCTGAAATCTCCGGCCTTAACTCAATTACCCTTAACTTACCAACCGATGAGCCCATTTATTCGCCACTCATTTTTGAATGTTTGGTGTAGTCGATGCGATGCGGAAACGAGTCAACATTTCCTCAGCGGCAGGGCTGGGGGTTTGATGCGCAAGACGGACTATGCCAATTGTTCGGGTACGCGTTGGCCCAACCAATGGCACGAAGGTCAGCGCGGGTTCGGCCAGTTTCGGAATTGCCAGTCTGCCCATCACAGTAATGCCGACGTTCTCTTGCAGGAGCGACATCAGCGACAGCATCGTGGTGACCTGCATGAACGGGTTCGCCAAATACCGACGCTCGGGGTAGGCGTCGAGCTGCCGGTGGGCAACGGTGCCAATCAACGGCAGCTGTGCGATCTTGGGCCACTTAACGCTCTGACATGCCGCGATCGGATGGTCCCGGCCGCAGACGATGCCGAAGTTGTCCTCCCACAGCGGCTCAAACAGCAATCCAGCCTCGCCGCTGATCTGGCTGGCGATGCCGAAATCCACCTCGTGGTTCAGGACCATGCGTTCGACGTTCTGGGAATTGTCGTCGAGCAGTCGCAACTGGACGCCAGGAAAGTCGGCTGCGTACCCACGGATGATCGACGGCAGCCAGTTGCCTGCGACCGCCACGATGGTGGCAATGGCCAGCGAACCCTGGTCCTTGCGCACGAAGCCCGCCAACGTCATGGCCGTGCGGTCATGGTGGGCCAGGAGTTCGCGAAAACGTGGCAAGCACGCCACGCCAAACGGCGTCAGCTCCGTGCGCCGCCCGGCTTCGAACAAGGCGGAGCCCAGCCGGCTCTCGATAGTTTGGATCGACTTGGTGATCGCCGGCTGTGATCGTCCCGCCTTGACAGCTGCCAGGTGATAGCTGCCCAACTCGGCCACTAGCAGGCAGTAACGAATTTGAGCCATCGACAACTCAGTTTGCATCAAGATCACCTTTTGTTATTAAACGATCAACCGAATTATCTTGGCGTATCAGCAGTAGATTCCTAAAATTTCTTGATGGTCGCCTGTATTTCCCTGGACTCCCCCATCCCGCAGTACCACGGCCCAACGTTGCTCGCGCTACCGGGCACCGGCTGTAGCCCAGTGATTTACGGCGGGGTACAGATAGACGGCTGGAATCTCCTTTCCGTGGACTGGGCTCGATCGAGAGGCCCGACCGGTCCGCTGTCTATCGCCCTTCGGGTGCAGGCAGCGTTGGCGAACTTCACCGGTCCAGTCGTCTTGCTTGGACATTCCACCGGTGCGGCGATCGCAGCGCTGGCAGCTTCGATGGCCACTGAGAGCACGCCGATTGCAGGCCTGGTGATGAGCAACACCGGGGTGCACAGCCGCAACCATGGTGACCCGACCTTTGCGCAACGCATTTTCGAGTGCTGGTCGGCGAAGGAACAGGAGGCGTTCTTGCGCGCCTGCTTCTTCTATCCGCCACAGGCCATGCTGTGGAAGTCCATGTGCACCTATTTAGCGTCGATCCCTGCTTCTGCGCTGCTGGAGGCCGTCCAAGGGTTGCGAGCGCTGGATCTCGGGCTGTACCTCGAGCGCATCACGCAGCCTACGCTGGTGGCCCATGGCTACTACGACAAGCGGCGACAAGTGACCGACGCCCAGGATCTGGTGGCAGCCATCCCAGACGCACGTCTGGCCATGCTGCCCGGTGGCCACACGCCCATGGTGGACTGCACAGCAAACTACTGCGATGTCATCAAGGAATTTCTCGATACGGTGTTGAAGGCACGCGGGCATCTCCCCGGTACGTTGGTCACGCATTGAAAAAACAAAACTTGGAGATGAAGCCGCCGTTCGACTTGACCCGCCGCGATGCACTTGCCACCCTTGCCATGCTTCCAATCGCCGCACACGCGCAGCGATCGAAGAGTGCTTGGCCGTCACGGCCGATCACAATCGTTGTGCCTTCGACCGCCGGTGGTGCAGCCGACTTTGTGGGACGCAGCTTTGCTCAGTTCTTGGGAACGGCGTTGTCTGGGCAAAACATCGTCGTGGACAACCGCGCCGGCGCAGGCGGCATCGTGGGCACCCTAGCAGCCTTGGCAGCGCCCGCCGATGGGCATACCTTCCTCATCTCGACCAACTCGACGCACGCGGCCAACGTCAGTCTTTACAAGAACCTGCGCTACGACCCGATAAGGGATTTTGTGCAGGTAGGCCTCTTCGGTACCTATGCATCGGTGTTGATCGTGCGCAAGGACGCGCCATTCAAGACGCTGGCGCAATTTATCGAACATGCGCGCAGCAATCCAGGAAAGTTGAACTACGGCTACTACAGCTCGTCGTCACATGTGCCGCCCGAGCTGCTGCGGGTGAGGGCGCAGCTGCAGTTCTCTGGCGCTTCCTACAAAGCAATCACCCAGGTCCTCACCGATTTGATGGGTGGGCAGCTCGATTTCGTGTTCGTCGACACCCTCTCTGCAGCGCCTGCGCTGCAAAACGACAAGCTCATGGCGCTCGCTGTGACCAGCGCCCGCGGCTGGTCAGACCCCCCGCCCATCCCGCCCGTGGCCAGCATCTTGCCCGGCTACGAGGTGCAGGGCTGGTTTGGTTTGTCGGCCCGCGCTGGCGTACCACCGGATGTGGTGGCCAAGATGGCGCAGCTGATGCAGCGTGCGCTGGACAATACGGAGTTCCGCATTGGTCTGGAAGCGCGTGGTCTCACCACCCAATCCCTGACAGGTCAGGCGTTCGAGCGCTTTGTCGCCGAGGACGTCACACGCTGGGCCGAATGGATTCGACTGGCTGGCATCGAGCCCAAGTGAACGCTGCTCGAAAACGCCCGGTTCGCAGTGGACCGGGGACTGGCAGCTTGCCAAGCCTTGGCCTTGGTCAGCGCTCCCAGGTCACTCAGCAAGTGGATCTCGGAGAGGTGTTTTGACTTTTGTTGTCAACGCGCTGATTGCGCGCCTGGACGAGGTCGATCGCTTGCATCTGCGGACCATCGCTGAGGAAGTGCTATTGACCTTGGACCAGGTGCTGTGTCAACCCGGCGAGCCCATGTCCCATGTGTACTTCCCAACCCATGGCTTCATGTCGTTGGTCGCGATGGGCACTGCCCAAGCCGGCCTGGAGGTCGCCATGGTGGGTCGCGAAGGCATGCTGGGGGTCCAGGCGGTGTTGGGTTGCGAGAGCATGCCGTTTCGCGCGGTGGCTCTTGGCAAAGGCATGGCATGGCGTGTAGCCAGAGAAGACTTCCAGCGCCATTTGGCGAACCATCCCATCACCAAGCAGCTGCTCGAGCGCTATGCAACGTTCAGGCTCAACCAACTCGCGACGCTAGCGCAATGCTTGCGCTCCCATGAAGTGGGACCGCGCCTGGCACGCTGGCTCTTGATGAGCCACGACCGGGTGGATGGCGATCATTTTCGAGTCACACAAGAAGCACTAGGCGCCCTGTTAGGCGTGCGTCGCGTGAGCGTGACTCATGCGGCAAACGCATTGCAGCAAGCCCGTGCCATCGCCTACCACAGAGGTGACCTGCAGGTGCTGGATCGACAAGCCCTGCAACGTGCCGCGTGCAAGTGCTATCGCAGCGACCTCAAAAGTTATCAAGTGTTGTTTACGGACATGCGTTTTGATTAGCCGTTCGTCCGCGAGAGGGAAAAAGTCGCATTCAAGGACAAGGACACACAGTGCGAAAAACCCAAGTCTAGGCATGCAATTAGACCGCGCAATTTAAGGCTGAATTATTTAAAACTCATGAGCCTAAAACTTTTCTTGAGTAATTTTTGATGTCATTAACATGGATGGTCAATGCATCAAATGACAATTTCCGCATGAACATGCAGTAGTTGAAACTGTTTAATTTATAGAAAAAATTCTATTTTTTTAAAATAAGACAGGATCTGTTTCGAATGTACATCCAGATTGAATCCAATATGTGGGGACATGTTCTGATTGGTCTCTCATACATCTTAGTGGTGTTTTATTTGGGCCTTCTAATCGGGATAGACCAGCATGGAAAATCACGTATGGCCGAAGAAATGGCAATCATCGAGAGACTGCGCGAATCACAGAAATTTTTAGCTAAAGAGCCGGAATGCCCCGGAGACTCTTTTTGGAAAATCCTGAAATAATAAAATAGCTGAATTTCAATCATTCGGAATGTTATTGAAAAATAAGAACAACGAATGATTGCATAGTCCGTAATTTGAATGCCAACGCATGAAATGTATTTCAAAACAGAAAGTGATCTTTTTTTTGACAAACATTGCTCTTACCGTTGACGGCGGCGCCATGCTAAAAGCAATCCAGCTGCTTTTGGTCAGTGCGTCTGCACCCATGCCATCGCAATGAGCTTCGCTTTATTTTGCGCAACTTTTTATTGAAAAGCCGATTTTGATTGACATCAGGTACAACCTTTGGACCGTCGGCCTCTCGTTCGCGATCGCCAGCTTTGCTTCCTATGTGGCCCTGAACCTGGCCAAGCGGGTGCGCACCACCGACCAATTCCTAGGCCGCGTCTGGTGGGGTGCTGGCTCCATGGCCATGGGCACGGGCATCTGGTCGATGCATTTCGTGGGCATGCAGGCCGCTGCGTTCCCGTTCGCAGTGGGGTTCGGCTACGCGCTCACCGCGCTGTCCTGGGTGGCAGCCGTAGCGGTCTCGGCCATCGCGCTGTACATCGCCAGTCACACGCGCCTGTCGTGGGAACGCTGGATCAGTGGCTCCATGGCCATGGGTGCGGGCATCTGCTCGATGCACTACATCGGCATGGCGGCGATGGCCATGGAGCCTGGCATCCGCTGGTCGGCTGGCTGGGTGATCGCCTCCGCCGTCATCGCCGTGGTCTCCTCGGCCGTGGCGCTCCAGATCTTCTTCGCATTGCGCCGCTTACAGGGCAGCGCAGCGCGTTGGGGTCAACTGGCCGCTGCATTGGTCATGGGTGCGGCCATCTGCGGCATGCACTACACCGGCATGGCTGCTGCGGGCTTTCCAGAGAACTCCGTATGTCGCAGCGTTGACGAGTTGCGCGGCGACAGCCTGGGTCTGCTGGTGGCAGGCGCCACGATCGTGCTGCTGGCCATCACGAGCTTCACTTCTGCAATCGACGCACGCCTCCAGGACAAAGCGACCGTGCTTGCCACGTCGTTGCAAAAGGCCAATACCGAACTCCACCAGCTGGCCTTCAGGGACGCTCTGACAGGCTTGCCCAACCGGCTGCTGCTGGAGGACCGGCTCAGCGCGGGGGTAGAGCGTTGCGTGCGCGACAGCACGTCGCTGGCAGTCCTATTCATCGACCTCGATGGCTTCAAGCCCGTCAACGACTCGTTCGGCCACGGCTTTGGCGATGGGGTGCTGCGCGAGATGGCCCGGCGCCTGTCCGAGCAGGTGCGCACGACCGACACGCTGGCACGCTTGGGCGGCGACGAATTCGTGCTGCTAGTGGAAGGCAATCCCGACACGTCAGTCATCATGCAGATTGCCCAGCGCATCATTGACACGCTGGCACAGAGCCTCGTCTGGCAGGAGTGCGAGGTCCGCCTGTCGTGCTCCGTAGGCATCGCCATCTACCCAACGGATGGCTCGCCCGACAAGCTCATGACCAACGCCGATGCGGCGATGTACGCAGCCAAGCGTGCCGGTGGCGCCACCTTCACTTTCTTCGCGCCGCGCATGAATGCTGGCGCACGCGAGCAGATCGAACTGCGCAACGACCTGCGCCTTGCGATCGAACGTGGCGACCTGGAACTGCACTACCAACCCAAGGTGTGCTCGCGCGATGGCACGATCACGGGAGTCGAGGCCCTCGCCCGCTGGCACCATGCCACGCGCGGCATGATCGGCCCAGACGTCTTCATCCCCATCGCGGAACGCTTCGGCCTCATCAACGCCCTGGGGTCGTGGGTGATCGAAGAGGCCTGCCGGCAGATCGCAGCGTGGCGCCAGGAAGGCCTGTCATTGCGAGTGGCGGTCAACCTGTCGGTGCACCAGCTGCGCCAAGCCAACCTGGCGCAGCGCTTGGCGCACACGCTCCAGGCGCACCGGATCAAACCTTCGCAATTCATCCTCGAGGTCACGGAATCCATCGCCATGGAGGACGGGGGGAGCCATCTGGCGCTGTTCGAACAGTTCGGTCAGGCCGGCATCAAGCTGTCGATCGACGACTTCGGCACCGGCTATTCCAGCCTGTCCTACCTGCGCCGGCTGCCGATCAGCCAAGTCAAGATCGATCGGTCCTTCGTACGCGATCTGGAGACCAGCGCGGACGCGCGCGTGATCGTCAAGGCCATCGTCAACCTCGCGCACGCTCTGAACCTCGAGGTGGTTGCCGAGGGCGTGGAGACCGCAGCGCAGCGCGACGTGCTCAAGGCGATGAACTGCAACGAACTTCAGGGCTTCTTCTACGCCAGGCCCATGGCGGCGGTGGACTTGAAGCAGTGGGCGCTCGAGCGGGCGTGACGTTGCAAAAAGAGTCGTGCACGGGCCTGCCACCAACATTCAATTTGAGCAATATCAAAACAGGAATTGCTTTGAATGTACATGCAAATTGAGTCCGATGCGACTGGCTATATTTTAATTGCGTTATCGTGCTTTCTCGTTTTGATCTACCTGTGTTTCACGACATGGATATACAAAAACGGAAAGCCACACATGGCGGAAGAAATGGCAATCATCGAAAGGCTGAAAAAATCGCAAAAAATCATTGCGCAAACAAAAGACGACCATAAAGATTCTTTGTGGAGAATATTAGGAAGTTAACTTCCCAAGATAGATTGCATGGCTGTTCAACGAAGCAGGAATGACATAGTGAGGATGAGGCATCCATTGCATCGCGCATTTTGTATGCCTGATCCAGTCGATGTTCTTCAAGTGCGTGCCACACAGTTAGCCTGCGGCTGGTTGCATCTCCGAAAGCGCTGACCGCTTGCTCAATCCAAGTTACTCGAACGTGAACGGTTCGCTGCTGTTCAATGCCACCACTCGAAGAGAAGTTGACGGCGAGATTATTAGAAATTTGGTTTGGAGCGCTAATTTATCTCTTGACATAGCTAAAAAGACTTGAAGCGATTTCAGGTGTAATCCTTCACATTTCATTACCGCTTCTTCTTTGCTTATGCCCTCTTCAGCCGAAAAGCCGCCCATCAACGACTCCAAAGCGCCTGGGGTCTCCGTCGCCGACTCCGGTGCTAAAGCCATCTCTGGCCACCGGGACGACATCTTCTTCGCAGCGATCGAGACGACGCGCATGCCAATGATCGTCACCGACCCCTATCAGGCTGACAACCCCATCGTCTTCGCCAATCGTGCCTTTCTCTCGACGACGGGTTACAGCCTGGAAGACGTCATGGGCCGGAACTGTCGGTTCCTGCAAGGGCCGGACACCGATCCTTCCGCGGTGGCTGCAGTGCGCGAGGCCATCAGGGACCGTCACGAGACCAACGTCGAGCTCCTGAACTACCGCAAGGACGGCACCACCTTTTGGAATGCGCTGTACGTCTCGCCTATCTTCGATGAGAACAAGAAGCTGGTGTACTTCTTCGCCTCGCAGCTCGACGTGAGCCGCCGACGCGACATGGAAGAATCCCTGGGCCAGGCGCAGAAGATGGAAGCACTGGGCCAGCTCACGGGCGGCATCGCCCATGACTTCAACAACCTGCTGCAGGTGATGTCCGGGCACGTGGACCTCATGGAGTTCCGTCGAAAGGCGGGCTCGATGACCGATGCTGCCTTGGAGCGGGGTTTGAGCAACATTCGCAGCGCCATCATGAAGACATCGACCCTCACGCAGCAGATGCTGGCGTACTCACGCAAGCAACGACTCGAAGGCCGGATGGTCAACCTCAACGGCTTGGTGGGTGAGTTGACGGATCTTGTCAAGGAAACGCTGGGTGAGGGGATCGAGTTCAAAAAGATCCTGGCCGAAGACCTGGGCAATTGCCAACTGGACAGCACGCAGCTGGAAGCCGCCTTGCTCAACATCTTGGTGAACGCCCGTGATGCCATGCCCGATGGCGGCACGATCACCCTCAAGACGCGCAACATCGAGATCGATGCGCAGGATGCCAAGTCCTTTGCAGGTCTGCCGCCAGGTCCGTATGTGACGCTCATCGTTGCGGACACGGGTGTCGGCATACCGCCAGAGATCATCAAGCGTGTCATGGACCCTTTCTTTACCACCAAGGAAGAGGGCAAGGGCACGGGCTTGGGTCTGTCGATGGTCTATGGCTTCGCCAAGCAGTCCGGTGGCATGGCGGACATCTATTCTGAGGTCGGCATCGGCACAACCGTACGCATGTACTTTCCTCGCTCAGGTCGTGTGCTTCCTGTGCCCGAGCAAGTCACCCCGCGAACAGGCCATCGCGGTGGGCACGAGACCATCCTGGTGGTGGACGACCGGCCCGAGGTCGCGACCACGTCGTGCGACATGCTCGAGAGCCTGGGCTACACCGTGCATGTGGCTCACAGCGCGCAAGAAGCATTGGACCTGCAGCACAAGCATCAGGACCAGTGGACACCCGACCTCCTGTTCTCTGACGTCATCATGCCCGGCGGCATGAATGGATTCGGCCTGGCGCATGCATTGCGCAAAAGGTTGCCTGACGTCCGAGTGCTTCTGACCACCGGCTATGCCGGCGCGTCGGATGGCATGAGCCAGGATGAAAACTCGGAATTTGAGGTGTTGAAAAAGCCTTATCGATTTTCAGATCTTGCAAGGCGTTTGAGGCATGTGCTGGACGAACGTCGATAACGTCGAAAAACGACAAGTTAATTTCTATAGCTGGGTTGCAATGATGCAACCTGATTTTTATTTTGCAAATTCAAGTCGTTCAGTATGTGTATCACCAGGGATGGGATTGCGTATGTTCAGTGGTCGAGCTTTCCTCAAGCCATTTCAGGGCTGTCGTACATTGCAGGTCGCTCATCAGTGGACAAACAATTCAATTGCTAGAAATTCCGAAATATTGTCACACCTACAGCGAAGCGTTATTGCATGCCAGACAAGTTGCCGGATTTTGGGCAAATGATAACAAGCACATTGTAAATAAACCTAAAAAATGATGGCGATGTCTTGATTTTTGGAGAAAGACTCAAAGGTAACTGCATGAGCCGAAATTTAGCAACTTTCCTCATTTGGCCTGATGATAAATCAGCGGAATGTGATTTATCAACAGCAAGCATCGCAACTTCCCAAGACGTATTTATTGACTGACCAACTGAGTCTTGAGCGTTCACACCGCACTGCGCGCTCAAATCCCGGTCGACATCTTCTGCGAACTGGAGATGCTGGCCCACCGGATGAGCGTTTTAACCAATGGCAAAGCATTGGATTGGACTTGAGTGGCGGGATCAGATTCGACCGAACGTATGAGAACAGTGAACTCGGTGATAACCCCAAGTTTGCCGATGGCGAGATGACAGCTTGGCTAACTAGTATGGGCGCACTTCCAATCTTCCATTCCGAGACATCCCCATGCATCCCTCCGCCTTCGACGCTGTTTCCAACCAGGATGCTGCCACGTCGCCGACCACCTCCCGCATCGCGCCGGTGACGCGCCGTGCCGCCGTCTGGCTCGCCGCCGTCGCGCTCGCGGGTTGCGCCGGCCTGGGCAAGCCGACCTCGGCGCCGATCGCGCCGGTGCCGGTCACCACCGAGATCAACGTGATGACCTCCGGGGGCTTCGCCGCCGCCTACGACGAACTGCGCCCGGCCTACGAGCGCCTGAGCGGCAGCGTGGTCAAGACCGCCTACGGCTCGTCCATGGGCGGCGCGGTCGACTCCATCCCCAGCCGCATGACGCGCGGCGAGCCGGTGGACGTGGTGATCCTGGCGCGTCCGGCGCTCGACGCGCTGGTGGCGCAGGGCAAGGTGGTGACGGGCAGCCAGGTCGACCTGGTGAACTCGCTCATCGGCATGTCGGTGAAGAAGGGCGCGCCCCGTCCCGACATCGGCACGGTCGAGGCCCTGAAGCGCACGCTGCTCGCGGCGCCCTCGATCGCCTACTCGGCCAGCGCGAGCGGCACCTACTACGAGACCGAGATGCTCAAGAACCTGGGCCTGGAAGCGCAGGTGAAGCCCAAGAGCCAGCGCATCCTGAGCGAGCGCGTGGCCACCGTGGTGGCGCGCGGCGACGCCGCGCTGGGCCTGCAGCAGGTCAGCGAACTGCTGCCGGTGGCCGGCGCCGACTTCATCGGCGTGCTGCCACCCGAGGTGCAGCGCATGACGGTGTTCTCCGCCGGCATCGCCACCACGGCGCGCCAGCCGCAGGCGGCGCGGGACATGATCGCGTACTTCACCTCGTCGGCGGCCGAGCCCGTCATCCGCAAGAGCGGGCTGGAGCCGGCGAAGAAGCCGGTGGCGGCGATGCCGGCGCGATGATCCAACGCGTCTGGTAATCCCTCTCCTTGTTGCGGTCCTGGTCTCGTGTGCTCAACCGATTTGCAGGCCTCGTCGGTCAAGCCTCAACGGACCCCGCCTGCCGACCCTGTGAGATAGCGCAGACGACATTCCGATTCCCCTGCTGATCGCATTTCAATCGTTTTTTGGAAACAACAACATGCAAAAACGTCTTTTCATCGCCTCCGCCGTCCTGGCCGCCACCTTGCCCCTGATCGGCCATGCCGTCCAGGCCCAGGACTTCCCGCCGAAGAAGCCCGTGACCATGGTCGTCGGTTTCGCCGCCGGCGGATCGGCCGACATCGCCGCGCGGATCATCGCCAAGCAACTGAGCCAGAACATCGGCCAGAGCGTGGTGGTGGACAACAAGCCCGGCGCGGGGGGCAACCTGGCCCACGCGCAGGTGGCCAACGGTCCGGCGGATGGATCGGTGCTGCTATTCGGCTCCATCGGCCCGCTGAGCATCGCGCCGCATTTCATGAAGATCACCTACGACCCGCTCAAGGACCTGGCGCCCATCACCATGGGCGTGACGTTCCCGAACGTGCTGGTCGTGCCGGCCACCACCGGCGTCAAGACGCTGGCCGAGTTCGTGGCCAAGGCCAAGCGCGAACCCGGCAAGCTGGACTACGCATCCACGGGCCCGGGCTCGGCGGCGCACCTGGCCGGTGAACTGCTCAACGACGTGGCCAAGATCGACACCGTCCACATCCCCTACAAGGGCGGCGCGCCCGCCCTCCAGGACGTGCTCGGCGGCCGGGTGGCGGCGTTCTACGCGGCACCGCCCTCGGCGCTGCCGCACATCGAGTCGGGCAAGCTGATCCCGCTGGCGACGACCGGCCTCGCACGACCTGCCTACCTGCCCAACGTGCCCACCGTGGCCGAGACCTTCCCGGGATTCAACGCCACCAACTGGTACGCCTTCGTGGCCTCGGCCAAGACGCCCAAGCCGATGCTCGATCGCTGGAACACCGAGATTGTCAAGGTGCTCAACACGCCGGACGTGCGCGAGAACTTGCTCAAGCACGGCCAGACCGCGGGCCCGACCAGCCGCGAGGAACTCGGCAAGTTCATCGCGGAGGAGAACGTCAAGTGGGGCCGGATCATCCGCGAACGCAAAATTACCGCTGACTAGAGTGTGTTCTGAATTTTCTCCTTGATCAGACGCGGTGGAGCGGTATCTTGGAGCGATGCCAAGAAAGCCGTATTCGACCGATGTCAGTGACGAGGAGTGGAGTTTTGCTGCGCCCTACCTGGTCCTTATGACCCAGGACGCCCCGCAGCACGAGCACAGCCTGCGGGAGGTCTTCAATGCTCTGCGCTGGATTTTCCGAGCGGGTTCGCCCTGGCGACTGCTGCCCAACGACTTCCCACCCTGGGAGGCGGTCTACCAGCAAAGCCGACGCTGGCTGGCAGGCTGCTTCGAGGCCATGGTCATGGACCTGCGCTCAATGCTCCGCTTCGCCTCCGGTCGGCAAGGCCAGCCCAGTGCGGTGGCCCTGGATGGACGCACCCTGCAGTCGAGTTGCGAGAGCGGGCCGCGCAGTGGCTTGCGACGGCTACAAGCGCAAGCGGGGCAGCAAGGTGCACATGGCTGTCGACACGCTGGGTCACTTGCTGACCGTGCACGTGACGCCGGCCAACGAGCAGGAGCGAGCCCAGGTCTTCGAGTTGTGCGAAGCCGTGCAGGTGGTCACGGGTCACACGGTCAAGCTGGCCTGGGCCAATCAGGGCTACATGGGGGGAGCAACCCAGGCAGGACGCAAAGACCCATGGCATCGAGCTGCAGGTGATCAAGCTGGCCGAGGCGAAGAAGGGCTTCGTGCTGTTGCCCAAGCGCTGGGTGGTCGAGCGCAGCTTTGCCTGGGCGGCGCGCTTCCGGCGGCTGGTCAAGCACTACGAGCGGCTGCCCGATGTGCTGCGCGGACTGCACTTCCTGGTCTTCGCCATCCTCATATTGCCCAAGGCAATTCCACTGCTGACAGCCAGGGGAAATGCATAACACGCTATAGGCTCTTAAGATAAAACCCTCAGGAGGTCCGGGACGAGGAGTTATGCGAGAACGCCATCACTCAGGCTCAATGCCCGCTTGCTTGATCAATTTCCCCCATTTGACAAGTTCATTGCGGCCGAAGGTGGCAAGTTCTTGCGGTGAGCTACTGACTGGCTCCAATCCCAATCCGGCAAATCGCTCGCGCACTTCCTGATTAGCAAGGACTGAGCGTGTTTCGACATTGAGCCGATCAATGATCGTTTGCGGCGTGCCCGCTGGCGCATACAGCGCGTACCAGGCTAGCAATTCGAATCCGGGCAGCACGCGAGCAATAGGCGGCACGTCAGGCAGTGAAGCTGCGGACTGCAAGCTGCTGATGCCAATTGCTCGGACCTTGCCAGCCTTGACCTGTGGCAAGCCGGTGGCCATGTCGGTAAACATCATCTGCACTTGGCCTGCCACTACATCGTTGAGCGCTTGTGGAATGGTCTTGTAGGGCACATGCAGCATGTCGATGCCGGCTGCGTTGGTCAGCATCGCGCCTGGCACCAGCGTACCGGCGCTGCCCGAGGCATAACTGAGCTTGCCGGGTTGAGATTTGGCCAGCGTGATCAGCTCGGTCACTGAGCGCGCTGGCACAGAGGGATGTACCACCAGCAGCGCTGGCGTATTGGCGATACGGCTGATCGGAGTGAAGTCCTTAATCGGGTCGTAGTTGAGCTTTTTCATCAGGCTCGGATTGGCCGCCTGGGTGGTGTTGGTCGTGACGAAAAGCGTATAGCCGTCGGGTGCCGAACGCGCCACTGCGTCGGCGCCGATGGAACCATTGGCACCGACGCGGTTGTCCACGATGAAAGGTTGGCCCAACGTGCGCGAGAGTCGGTCAGCCAGCAGCCGAGCCACCAGGTCGTTGCCACTGCCTGCGCCGAAGGGCACGATGATCTTCACCGGCCGCACCGGCCAGCCGGCAGCCTGTGCAGAGGCAGTGCCTGCGAGGGAAAAGGCGGCCAAGCCAGCGGCGAGGGTGTGAAGGAAAAGGCGACGGGTCATGGTATGTCTCGCATGGAGGGGAGGAAAACGAAAAGCGTGCAGGACGCTCAGGCGATGACCGTGGCTGAGACCAACCAGTCGATGACGCGCTGCGCCACTTGGTCGGAATTGCGGTCCAGCATCGGGAAATGAGAGTTGCCCACAACGCCCTCGCTTGGCAGGTCGCACACGCTCGATGGCACGCCGGCGAGCTGCAGGGCAGCGGCGTAGCGGTCCACCGTCTCGCGGTAGCGTCCCCACACTGAGTGGTGACCGATGTGATCACCCCACACCACCAAGTGCGGCGGTAGGCCGGCACGGGCGGCCTTGGCTGCTTCTTCAGGTGAAAGCACTGGACTGCCCGAAGGCTCCAATGCCACCACGGCGGCCACCTGTGTCGGTCTGCGGCGCACCGCCTCAAGCGCGAAGCCGCCGCCCTGGCTGTGACCGATGACGATGCAGTCGCCTACGCGCTGCAGCAGAGCGTCGTAGGCCGCCAACGTGATTTCCTCGTGGCCCGCCCAGCGCGGTACCCACTGAGCAGCGAAGTCATCGAACGCTTCCACCGGAAATTGCTGACCTGCGTGAGCCGTGCGCTGTGCAGCATCGCTGCAGTAACTGCCCGGTGGGCCGATGCGAAACATGTCCCAGCCTTCATCGAGGGAGCGGAACAGCGGGGCATCCGCATAGATCTCGGGCCAGCGCGACCAAGAAGCACGACCCCGCTCGACCGCATCGCTCACGTAGACGTCAAAGCCGGCCTGCAAAAACCGTGTCAGCCAGCCCGGACGGCCATCGGGCGTGCTTTCCCAGTTGGCACCCGTCATGCCACCGCCGTGCCACAACAACACCGGCAGTGGGTGACGCGGCGCAGCTTGCAAATAGGCTTGCACATACATCTGGCCGGTGACGTGATCGCCGTTGGGATCGACCGGACGCAGCGGGCCGTTTTGCGCAAAGCGGCGCTGCTCCACCGACAGCCCCTCCAGGCGACGGACCGTGCCGCCGATGGAGAAACTTTGAATGGCGCGCAACCGCAGCACCGGATCGTGAGGTTCGGTCATGCGTGCGACTTAGTGGCGGGCGAACAGCGTGGATTGGTCGATGGCGAAACAGCGAATGCGCGGCATCTGGCCCAAGTGCCGCTGACAATTGGCGTCCACGCCGTCCATGAAGCGAGAGAGCGTTGCCGCATCGCGGTCTGGGCGAGCCCGGTAGTGCACCTCGATCAGTACGGCCGCGCCACGCAGCATCACCGTGCCATCCAACAATGCGATTTGAATGGCGTCACTGCGCGCATCCAGGATGGTGGTGCACAGGGCTTCGAACTCGGCCGCCAGGGCTTCGGCAGAAGCGGCGGGCGGCTTGTGGGCCGTCAATATCTTGATGATGGGCATGGCAGGTTCCAGTGCGAGCGGCCAAGGTGGCCTTCAACGTGGGCGCGATTGTGCAAAGCCGGGTTTATTCGGTAAATTGTTCTTTTTTGCTGAGTCAATGCATGCCGCGCATAAATTACCGAACTGACGACCTGCGTGCTCTCCTAGCTCTAAACCAGACCTTGAGCTTCGTGCGAGGTGCGGAGCTGCTGCACATTACCCAGTCGGCATTCAGTCGACGCATCGCGCAGTTGGAAGCAGCATTGCAAGCGTCCTTGGTCGAGCGTTCCACCCGGCGTGTGGCACTGTCGCCACTGGGTCTCGAACTGGTGCGCGAAGTCGGTCCGTTATTGGCGAGCTTGGATGAAAGTTTGGAAGAGGCCGGCCGACGGGCAAGAGGCGAGTCCGGCCGCATCGTGGTTGCTTGCCTGACAACCGTGGCTTATGCCTTACTGCCCCCCGTGCTGGAGATCTTTCGCCAGCAGTACCCGCAGGTAAGGCTTCAGTTGCGCGATGACACCGGTCGTCGCGTGACTGCGTCGGTGCTGCAACGTGAAGCCGAATTCGGCATCAGTGTGCTCACTCATCCGGTCGCAGACTTGCACTGCGAGCACCTGGCGGACGACGCCTATGTGATCGCCTTTCGTCCGGGACACCCACTGGCCGACTTCGACCAAGTGGAATGGGCCATGCTCGCGGCTTGGCACCCGATCGCGCTGCGCTCAACCAGCGCCAACCGCCAGCAGATCGATGAAGCGCTGGCAGCCGCTGGCATCGCTTCTCCTTGGTTTGACGAAGTCGAACATCTCTCTTCCATGCTCGGACTGCTGCGCAGCGGCACGACCATTGGCGTGCTGCCACGTTTGGCGTTGGACCCCATTGGAGAAGAACTCCAAACAAGGCCATTAGTAAGCCCAGCCATCGTGCGGCGTATCGGCTTGATCAGAAGAGAGGATGCCAAACTCAGCCAGCCATCTCAGGCACTGTGGACCCTGTTGGCTGAAGCCCTGCGGCGATTCGGTCATAAATGACTCAGACAGCTGGAGGGGTTAAAGCCAAGACAGATTCGATAACGACGACGCTTTTGACGCTCGGATTTACGCCTGAGATTATGTAAGTAATCTTAGTCTTATGAAAACTTGACTGAAATGGGCCAAGCCAAAAGAATTAACTGTGACTATCAGCATTGGTTTTCACAATTTTAGGTCTACTGCCGTCCTTGCTAACTGGATGAAATGACAAGTGCGATAGAGCTTAAGCTTATTTTATGAATTGCTGTTCTTAATTTTTAATCTCAATCCCTTCTGCAAACGTTAAAAACCTTGGTTGAGTTACTCATTTAAAGAAATTTGACGAGAGAAAAGTAATTTTACGACCTGAGCTTTTGCATCCGTCGATTAGAATTGGCGTATTGTCAAGCTGTATGGAAAGCGCGATCATCTGATCTTATTGTTGCTGGCGGAACATACGTTAGCCCACAGACCCTTAAGTCGGTCGCGAAACGGCTGGCCGCCCAGACTTAATCACGCGTTCCGATAAGGTAATCAAGACGCGCCCATAAAACCAAGAGGATAGCGCTCGAAACAATCGCGCTGCTACGCCATCATGGCGCGTGAGGAATTAGCTGCCTTTAAACCCTGAGGCCCGAATGACTGGAAGCCAGCGTGATGCGGCTTTCTGCGTGAAACTAACTACTGCTGCGCTGTCCGAGCCGGGAAGCGGGTCGTAGCCAGCGTTGGCCAGTTTGGCTTGCACATCGGGCATTGACAAAGCCCGATGCAATGCAGTGTTCCATTGCTCTACTCTTTCGGCCGCAACATCATTGCGGACATAAATCGCATAACGCGAACTTGCTACCAGATTGGGGAAGCCCGATTCAGCAAACGTTGGCACTTCCGGCATCGTATTTGAACGCTGCTCTCCAGACACCGCAAGAACACGAATTTTGCCCGCTCGATGAAATTCCATGAAGGTCGTGCTAGCGTCCATGGCTGCAGGAATTTGACCACCCAGCAGATCTGTAACCATCGGAGCGCCGCCTTTATAAGGGACGATAACGCCACGGGTTTTAGCCTGTGCAATGAACTCTACGGCAAGAAAATGCAGCAGTGAGCCCAGCAGTGAGATGCCGATGTCGGCAAGTTCCGCTTGCGCACGGGCTGCAGCAAGGTACTGCGCGACTGTTTTATGGGGGGAATTCGCCGCCACTGCGAGCCCGAACTGCAGCGACGCCACATCAGTAATTGGTTTGAACTCGACTAGGGGTCGTAGCCCATGCCTGGGTAGATTGCTGGGACAATGAACATGGGATCAACTGGGGAGAGCAGTACTGTGTTTCCATCGCTCGGTGCGCGACGTAGCGCTTCGCCAGCTATCCTGGTCGCGCCACCTGGACGGTTGTCCACCACGACCGCGCGCCCAAGTTCTGATTTAAGTTTATCGGCCAGCACTCGTGCCAGAAAATCACCTGCGCCGCCAGCGGGAAACGGCAGCAGCATGGTGGCACTGCCCTGTGACTGCGCCCACGTCAAGCCGGGAACGGCGCTGGCGCTTGCGAGCGAGCCGGCGGCCAGAAGGAAACGCCGGCGCCAGGTATTGTGTGGTCCCGTAGGCCGAGTGGCGGAATCTCGTATGGACATGGTGTGAATTCCTGTGCGGATCGCGGGTGGAAAAAGCGTTTTGTGAATCAAGTGGCGATGTGGCCAGCCACACCGGCGGCCTCCTCAATCACCTGTGCAGCGTTGAGCAAAAGTTCATCGTGGAAACGGGCAGCAACGAGTTGAACGCCCATAGGTCGGGTGCCGTACATCCCCGTTGGGACGGAAATGCCCGGCAGTGCCAAGCAGGCGGTGGCAAGCAGAGGGCTTTGCGCGTCGAGCAGTGTGTCGAACTGTTCCTGGCTTCCGGCATCTTCGTCCTGTGGAGCAGGAGGCTGCCACGACACTGGCATGAGCAGCAGTGTGAACTTTTCAAAGAAAACCGCCCAACGTCGCGCCAACTCGAAACGCTCTGCAAGGGCATCCAAGTAGACATCGCGCCCCGACTCGACAATGCCGTGCTCCATATGGCCCTGGCTAATGCGCATGGGCCTGTCACCGTGGGCCGTGATAGCGGCACTCAGACCTCGCCGCCCGTCTTCCACTCCGAGAAAGCGCCACAAGGCGGCTCCCTCGCGCAACCCCGGTGGCTGCATCTCCTCAACCACATAGCCTGCCTCTTGCAACCATCCAGCGGCTTGGTCAATAGCCTGTACGACTGCTGGATGCGCGTTGATGCCAGCATGGCTGCGGCATACTGCAATTCGTGCTCCGGTAATCCGAGGCAGTATGGGCCTCTGAAGCGGGATACAGTTGGGGTCTCGCGCGTCAAATTGGGCCATGGCGTGCAGAGCCAAGCGCAGATCGGCAACTGTGCGAGCTAGAGGCCCTTGCACAGACATCAGTTGCGAGGCAATGCTTCGTTCGGCGGTAGCGCTTGGGTTGTGAGCTGGAATCCAACCGATACTGGGCCGCAGTCCGGTCACACCACAGCAATAGGCTGGGTATCGGATCGAACCGCCCATGTCATTGCCATGCGCGATCGCACCCATGCCAGTGGCAACGGCCACAGCGGCCCCGCCACTGGATCCGCCCGGCGTGATGTTTTCGTTCCAAGGATTGAGGGTTCGGCCATGTACGGCGTTATCAGTAAACCACCGAACCGAATAAGTCGCTGTGTTAGTACGGCCTACGATCACGGCCCCCGCACGCCGCAGGTTGGCAACAACGGGTGCATCCTCTTTGGCCATTAAGTCGCGCAACGCCAGGGATCCGTTCGTCGTAGCAAGACCTGCTTGGTCAACGTTGATCTTGGTAGTGACCGGGATCCCATGCAAATATCTAAGCGGGCCGCCAGCTGCCAACACATGGTCTGCGTCGTCTGATGCCGCCAAAGCTTCTTCATCCAGAATTTCGGTGAGTGCGTTAACGCGCGGGTTGACAGTATGGATGCGAGCAAGCACGCTTTTGGTTAATTCCCGGCTGGAGATCTCGCGCCTGAGCAGCGCGACGGTGGCATCGGTCGCACTCCAACGCCAAGGATCGGACGAAATATGGTTCATGGTCAGCTCGCAACAAGAGTGAACAATCGCGCCGGCGGTTCTCTACGCCAGTGCGGACGGCGAGCCGCCTATGCAGCCATCGTCGGACTCGTCTGCAGCTTACGAAGACAAGCGTGATTGCAAAAGACATCAAACTCGTTTTGGTGATCAGTCCTAGTTATCATGTGGAAGTGAAAGATTTCCAGTTACGAGCGCTGCTGCATGTGGCGGATGCGGGCAGCATCCGAGCGGCGGCCCGCGCTCTCGGGTTGAGCCAACCCGCGGTCACTAAAGCATTGCGGGACTTGGAAGCCAGCGTCGACGCACCGCTCGTGCATCGAAATTCCAGGGGTGTGGAGCTTACGGAATGCGGCAGACAACTCGCCAAACGCGCCAGACTTGCGCAGGCCCAGTTGACAATGGCGCGTCAGGACATCGCGCAGCTTCAGGGTGGCAAACAGGCCCTTGTCTCTGTCGCAATCACACCTGCAGTGTTCATGGGCGCGTTGCCCGATGTGCTTCGTGAATTCAAGCGCGAAATGCCACTGGCACAGGTCAAGCTTTACGAAGGTCTTATGCCGCAGGCACTACCCCTTTTGCGCGAAGGCAGGGTAGAGTTTGCGGTGGCTGCTCCTATCGAGACTGCGGTTGACCCGGACTTAGAGTTCGAGCCGATCTGTTCGCTTGAGATGATGTTTGTGTGTCGGGCTGGGCATGCGTTAGCCAATGCGACACGTTGGGATGAAGTGGTAGACGCTGACTGGCTGGTGCAGCAAGCCTCTGGCAGCCATCACACGGTCTTTTTAGATCGTCTCAAAAGCCAAGGTCTGTCATTGCCTCGCTCGATTGTGGAGGTTAGCACCTTTGGTGTCAGCTGGGGACTGCTTACCAGAAGCGATATGCTGACCATACTGCCCACCCGATTTTTGGAGATTTTGCCCTATGGGCAACAGATCGCGCGCGTCCCGCTGCAGATGCCATTGCTTCCGTTAACACTCGGCATTCTCAAACTTCGGTCCGCACCGCTTTCGCTGGCTGCTACGCAGCTTGCGACGCTGTTCACGCGCTATTGTCGATAGCAACATTGCGCCAGCGTTGCGGGCTAGTTCCAGCCGGGCAAAGTGCTAACTGCGTGAGGGAAAGGCGGTGGATATAGCTAACTACGAGCGTTGGTTACCATCAACGCCATGAGCTTGTCATTTCGGACCGCAGGTGTTGCTGAGCGCATGCTGACAAATACGAGATCCAATTGCCTACCCATCAGATCGGTCAGCACTCGTGTGATCGATTTGTGAAAAACGCTTTAAAAGTGCAATCACGCTTTAATCAGACTATCTGTATTAAGGCTCATCACAGCATCAGGGTTCAGGGTCATTATGTGCATGCGCTGACGTTCCTTCAACCCACGATGCTCGACACGTCCATGATGTACATCTGTCGCTGGGATTCATGAACCGAATCGATGCAGACTTGCTGGCCATCGCGACGCCAGCGCGGGTGCAGGTCGCACCGGTTTTCCTTGCTGAGCGCCGGTGAGGCGTGGAAGCTGCCCAGGTCATGGCGGCGACCCGTGACCATGTCGAAGAGAAACAGCACACGCTCGTGTGTTGTGGCGTCGGGGTAGGTGTCGCTCAGCAAACAGCGCTTGTTCACCGGCGAGAACGTCATGTGGCCGTTCTCCACCAGCACACCTGCGCCAACCACATCGACCTGGCCGCCAACTCGGTCCTCGTACAGGTGGTAGTGAATCTTGCCCGCGTGGGGACCCCAAACGATGATGTGGTCGTCGTCCTGCCACAGCGGATGGGAGATCTGGTACTCGGACTTCTCGTAGTCGAAGGTGCCGACGGCCGTGGGGTCGAAATCGTCGGCGAGCTGCGGCAGGGGATGGTCGGAGCATTCCAGCAGGCGCAGCTCGGTGCCATCGAGGTTCATGGTGAACAGTCGATGGAGAAAACAGGTTTCGTCCTTGACCCGTTCGGTCCAGCGGTGCAGGAACAGCACGCGCGAGGACGACGGGTTGATCTCGATGTGGCTGACCCAATGGATCGCGTTTTCCATGGAAGGGCGAGGTTCGAACGCCTTCAGGTCCTTGTAGCTCACCAACAGCCGCGCCTTGCCAGTGCCCAGGTCCGTCGCATGAATGCCATCCGCTGCGGGTGCCAGCGGCAACGCGAAGGGCCCACCAGCCTCGCTGTAGCCAATGGTCTGGTGCGTGATGTACAGGCGCCGATAGTCCACGCTCAATGCACAGCGGCTGTCAGGAGCAACCACGTAAATCGGCAAAGGCAGCAGGCGCTCGGCGCCCGTATCGATGTCAACTACCGTGGCGCCAAAGCCTGGATAGAACGCCTGGTCATCGCCCGTGCGGCTGTTGTAGATCAGCTGACGGCCTTTGGCACCGTCGAGCCACTGCAACTGGCTGCCCATCTGCCAGTTCCAGGCAGTCGTTTCACCCACCGCATGAAACCGATCGTTGTCCTGCAGGTCAAAGTAGCCAATCTTTGCCGCGGTCGTTGGCGTGAGTTCCGCGTCCATCCAAGGCACCTGCTGCGCGAGCAGGTAGCGCCCGCTCTTGTCCCAGGCGCTTTTGTTGTAGTAGCCGAAGAAATGATGCTGCGTGCCGTCTCCCACACGACGGCATGGGAAGGCGGCAGGTTTCCCAGGAAGATCTGAGAGCGGTTCGTTTACTGCCATGTTCTTATTCCGCCGCAATCCGGCCTTGCTGGATGATCTTGTCCCAGCGCAGCTTTTCATCGGCAATGAAGCGCGAAGCCGCCTCGCGCGCACTGACCACGGGGGTCATGCCCTGTTCTGCCAGTCCCTGGCGGAACTCGGGCGTCGAGACGATCTGGCGAATGTCGGCGTTGAGCTTGTCAGCGATGGCATCAGGCACCTTCGCGCTGACTGCCACGGTGGTCCATGACGTGGCCTCGAAGCTGGAAAATCCTGACTCGATCGCCGTCGGAACCGTGGGCAGTGCTGCCAGACGCGCCTTGCCAGTCACAGCCAGCGCCTTGAGCTTGCCGCTGCGGATGTGCGCCAAGGTGGTGGGAGGGTTCTCGAACATCAGTTGGATCTGGCCCGCCAGCAGATCATTCAACGCGGCCGTGCTGCCCTTGTAGGGCACGTGCACGATCGGTGCATCGGCGCTGAGTTTGAACATCTCGCCGATCATGTGAACGGATGAACCCACCCCGGCCGATCCGAAATTGATGGTGCCGGGCTGCTTGCGCGCCAGATCGGCGAGTTGCTGCAGGTCCTTGGCGGGAAGTGTGGGATTGGCCACCACGACATGTGGCATTTCGGCCAGCACCGTGACCACTTTCAACTCGGTCGCCGGGTCGTAGCTTAGGTTTTTGAAAACGCCGTAGGTGGCGTGCAGACCGATCGAGCCGAGCAGCAAGGTGTAGCCGTCGGCCGGTGCATCGGCCACGTACTTGCCGCCGATGTGCCCTCCCGCGCCGGGTTTGTTGTCCACCACCACCGCTTGCTTGTACAGCTTGCCCAGTCGGTCGGCCAGCATGCGCGCCTGCACGTCCGAACTGCCGCCTGCAGTGAATGGCACCACCAGCCGGATCGTTCGGTCCGGGTAGGGTGGCGCTGCGTGCGACACCGACTCTGCGCCGAGAGCGAGTGCCAGGACGCCAAGGCATGCAGCCCGACGTGACCAATGTGATGTCATGCGTCTTCCTTGCTGCGCGCCACACGGGCACGCTGATCAATGTTGGGAAAAACCGCAGTCTAGGAAGCTGTCACCATTCCGAAAAATTCATTCTGATGCGCAGGCTATGCACAAAAGATATGTCATGCTGATGGCACTGCACCAAGCGATTTCCTGAGCTTCACCATGTCGCGACCCTTGAATTTCCGGCAGATCGAAGCGTTTCGCGCGGTGATGCAAACGGGCACCACCACCGCCGCAGCAGCCTTGCTGTTCACCACGCAGCCGTCCGTCAGCCGGCTGCTCGCTCAGATCCAGCACGCCACTGGCCTCAAGCTGTTTGACAGCCACAAGGGACGGCTTCGCCCGACACACGAAGCACGTCAGCTGTTCGAGACCGTGCAGCGCCATTTCGTGGGCTTGGACCGCATCGAGCAGACGGTCACGATCTTGCGCAGATCGGGCGCTGGATCACTGCGTGTGGGTTGCACGCCGGCGCTGGGTTTGAGCGTGATGCCCAGCGTGATCCACGCGTTCTCTCAATCACACCCTGACGTGCACGTCAATTTGCAGACCATTGGTGCTCATGCCCTGCGCGAAGGGTTGCTCTACGGCCTGTATGACATCGCGCTCAGCACGTCCGCCTTCCACGATCCGCAGTTCGACGCTCTATCCCTGCACAAGACGAGCGCGGTGTGCATCATGCATCACGCTCATGCGCTGGCGCAACGCGAGCGCGTTGATGTGCGAGATCTGCAAGATCACGTGCTCCTCACCCTCAACGCTGACGATGAGATTCATCAGCAACTCCAGAAAACGCTTCAGGACTGTGGCGTTCAGTGTGCGAGCACGATCGAGACGACCTACTCGGTCACCATCTGCATGATGGCCAGCCACGGTACTGGCGTCGGCGTCGTGAACCCCTACGTGGCTTCCGTCTTCGCCCGTGACCTAAAGATCCTGCCGCTGTCCCCGCAATGTCAAGTGGAAGTGTCGATGGCGTATGCGCCGCAGTCGGCGCCTTCAACCATCACAGAAGAGTTCGGCAAAATGCTACAAAATTTCTTCAAAGTCTTTGCCAGCGTTTGTCCTTCGCAAAACGAATAGACAGTATACATAGTCATGACAAAAGCCAAATATCACGCGCGGCCGTCGTCAACAATTTAGGCGGGAGTCAAGATATTTATTTTGCCAAAGCACAAATAACTACACAAGCTTTTTCCGATGCCACTATTTATCTTTTTGATAATGGTTAGATCTTGATTTGATTTTTCTGAATCAAATGACCAAAATATTCATGGTCGCGCTGTATGGCTTGAGCAAAGTCGGGCGCATCAAGATAGGCAAAACCTAAATTCATTTCGTCGAGGCCTTTCTTGAAGTCCGGATTTTCTGAAGCTTGTCGAACTGCGCCTCGAAGAACATTGATCACGTATTTCGAAGTTCCTTTTGGTGCTGCTAAACCGCGCCATGTACCCAATGCTAAATCAATGCGGCGTTCTTTGAAAGTCGGGACGTCTGCGAAAGCAGCCAAGCGCTCAGCTGACATAATTCCGAGAATCTTCAGCTTGCCACCTTTTATATGTTGGGCGACTTCAGCCGGGCTAACATCCAGTGCATTAATGTGCCTACCGAGTAATGCAACGACAGCAGGTGCTGCTCCAGAATAAGGAATGTTGTTGAACTTCACGTCGGCTTTTTCTTCCAGACCAATTGCCGAAACTTGGCCGGCTGGAACAGGCGAGAAATTGAGTTACTAGCCAGCCAAGTCAGGTGTTTAAAATCGATGTAATATTCCAAATTGAACGCCTTTCACCGTCTGACCATCTACGTCATCAGGACGGCTGAAGTTGGACTTGAGACCTGCCGACGCCGCCAGACGAAAACCGGCATCGCCCGAGTTCTTCAACCGTTCAGTCACAGCATAAATTACGGTGCGTTTAGACACATCATAATAAGCGGCCAGTGCGCCACCCGAAGCGTTGCGCTGTAAACTGGATTGATCAACAATGCGACCCCACAGTGCACCGACGCGCAACGCAGGCGAGACCCGATAATCTGCGGAGATCTGCCAGATCTTGTAATAACGATTCACATCCGGATTGGTTCCGGGGTTCAAGGCACCCGTATTTCCTAGAATACTTCCTGCATTGGCGCCCGCAGGCGTAGCAGCGCTGTTGTTTGTGCGGACATAAGCAAGATAAATCTTGCCATTGCCATAATCGTAATTTGCATACCAATTGTCGTAGCGGACATCCGTCGGGTAAAGTGACGCCTCCGGCGCTCTACCGCGCAATCCGGCATAACCAACGCGATACGGCCCGTTCAAGTAATCGACACCGAGCTGATACACACCTTGGCTGCTGGCTTTTGTCGTCGTTTCGCCAAGTGCATAGTGCGCTTCGAACAAGAATCCACCGATCCGCGGAGATGCGTAGGAAATATCGTTGTCATAGCGTGCTGGCGCGCCAAAATTGTTAATCATCGAGCCAAGCGTCCGGGATGTGAAGTCGATGTAATCACCCCGTCCGAACACGACCGTATTTTGTCGGCCAAAGCGCAGTTCACCATTAGGACTGCCCAGTCCCACCCAAGACTGGCGATCGAATCCACGCGCGGCATCTGCTTGAGTGCCGTTGTCGGCGTTCAGTCCACCTTCGACCTGAAAACGAGCGTACAGCCCGCCGCCCAACGTTTCGACACCTCGAAACCCGATGCGGCTGCGGGTGTAAGCACCATCTTCGAGCGCCGTGATGGATGCGCCTGAACTGCTTCGAAGGTGGCTGATGTATTGATCGACCGTGCCATAAATATTGATGCCCGATGTTGGCGCGCTTGCGGTCTGCGCCAAGGTCTGCATGCTGCCAATGCTGAGAAAGGCATAAATCAGTTTTTTCATCTTATGGTTTCGTCTCGATTTTTCTGACTGGGGGTACCGGATCGCTGCCAAGAATGATTGCTGTTATCGGGATCAAGCAGCAATCCATTTCTAGATTTTTTTATTCCACTCGAATGTTGCCCGCACGCGTGACTTGCGCAATCAATTTGTCTGCGACAGCAATTTGCGCCATAAACTCTGCAGAACCATTGAACACGGGCGCGATGGCCGCTCCTCTCATTTTCGTTCGCACGGCTTCGGAAGCCTTTGCAGCGCTGAGTGCTGTCTGTATCTTGGCTACCGTCGCGTCTGGCGTGCCCTTGGGTGCATGAATGCCGAACCAGTTGGACAGTTCGGAAAATTCTTTCAAATTGACTTCGGTGGACGAATGAACATTCGGCAATGCTTCCATGCGTTTGGCTGAGCTGACAAACAAGGGCTTGAGCTTACCGCTCTTAAGATGCGGATCCAGCGACGGAAGACCGTCGCAAAATAGTTGAATCTGATTGGACAAGACCTCTGGGATGGCCGCACTGGTGCCGCGATAATGAACACCTGTCATTTGGATGCCAACTTTTTGGCAGAACATTTCCTGGATCACATGAAGCGTCCCGCCCACGCCACCACTGGCATAATTGAGCTTGCCGGGTTTTGATTTGGCAAGTGCGATGAATTGAGCAAGAGTGTCAACTCCTACATCCGAATTCACGACAAATATGAAGTCACCTTCTCCCACCATGGAAACGTGTCGCAGCCCGTTAATGGGATCCACTGTCATGTTTCGATAGGTGTGAGGGCTGTAGACGATTTGCGCAGCCGATGACAGAAGCAGGGTATGACCATCCGGTGCTGCGGCGGCCACGAATGCCGTGCTGATATTTCCGTTGGCACCGGGCTTGTTCTCGACAATCACCGGTTTGCCAAGTTGTTCGCTCATGGATTGACCGATCATCCGAGCCAGAATGTCTGTCAGGCCGCCTGGTGCAAATCCCACGACCAGTTTGATCGGTTGGGAGGGATAGGCTTGAGCAAATGCCTGCGAAGTATTGCCAAACAATGGCATTGCACTCAGGCCAAGGGAGAATTGTCGACGATTGATGTTAAGCATGATTGTCTCTTTTGTTGAAATCTGCAGTTGCCAAGCATTTTTTAATAAACGATTTTGAGCCTGGCATCTTTCGTAAGAAGTTGATGTCGCAAATTCTTGGAACTTGATCTTTGATGTCCGCCGTATATTCAAGAAGCTACGGCCAGCTAACTTCATTTTCTGTTTTACAGAAACAGGCGGTGACGGTCAGGTTTTATCGATCGTGGCCAAGTTGATGGCTGTGCGCAGCGCGAGCAGGTAGCTGTCGACACCGAAACCAGCAATCTGTCCTTTGGCGATTTCGGCGATGACCGAGTGATGCCGGAATGCTTCACGCGCATGGATATTTGACATGTGCACTTCGACGATCGGACACTTCAGGATTGCCAGCGCGTCACGGATGCCATAGCTGTAGTGCGTCCAGGCACCCGCATTGATCAGCACCCCGTCGAGATCGCCAGCGGAATAAGCTTCATGGATCCGGTTGACCATTTCGCCTTCGAAGTTGGTCTGAAAGCATTCCAGCTCGGCGCCAAGTTCCTGTCCCAGAGCGATCAACTGTGCGTCGATTTCTGCAAGCGTGGTTGTGCCATATTGCTTGGGATCGCGCTTGCCAAACATATTGAGATTGATGCCGTTGAGTACTAGAAACTTCATGCGTTACCTTGTTGAGCGATGTGGTTCGTGAAAGCGTTCACGGCATCGAGCCAGAACGGTGATGGCATCGTTGGCTGCCGTGATGAGGACCTATCAGGTCAAAGCGCCATTGGCGCGGGCGTTGGCCGGAGCCAGTGCGACCCTGAATGTGCTCAGGCGCTGTCCGTGCGAACGAGGGCACCGGTTCGGACGGCCTGGGCAATGGCTTCTGTGATGCGCAGGTTCTGAACGCCATCTCGCACCGTGATCAAGGGCAGCGCCTTGTCCTCGATGACGTCGCAGAAGTGCGCAAGCTGTAGCTCGAGGGGGTCGCCGCGCTGGATCGTCAGGGCGTGTTCCACGAATGGTTTCCACCACGAACGCTCGTCGGGCTTGCCATAGGTCTTTAACCGCATGGTTGGCACTGACAGCGTGCCGTGGGTGCCTGAGATGACATAGCAGTCCTCATCTGCATAGGAGGGATAGCTCTTGTTTTCCTGGGACGTCTGCTCCCAGCTGCGTGCGGACGCCGCGGTGTCCGACAGCAGGAATGTGCCTAAGGCGCCGGACGCAAAGCGCAGGTTGATGGCGACGGTGTCTTCGACCGGGAAGCCGCGCGTCTCGCTCGACGCCATGGCTTGAACCGACACGATTTCGCCACAGAGAGAACGCAGGTTGCCGATCTCGTGAATCATGTTGATCAGGATCGGACCGCCGCCGGGTTGACGACGCCAGGGTGCTGCGTCGAAGTAGTCATCGGGCTTGTAAAAAGTGGCGCTGCCGTTGACGGCGACGATCTTTCCCAACAATCCTTGTGCGATGGCCTCGCGCGCCTGAGCAAGCAAGGGACTGTGCGCCCGGTGATGTCCCACGAGCAATTTGGCCTGTGCCTGGTCAGCGGCTTGAAGAAGTCGTTCGCCTTCGGCCATGGTGTGTGCCACGGGTTTTTCAATCAATGCTGCAACGGCGGCATGGATGCATTCCAAGGCTTGGGCCACATGAAGTTGATTGGGTGTGGCCAGCACCACCCCATCAAGGCGCTGCGCCGCGAACAGCGCTGGCAGATTCTTGTAAAGCGGCACGTTTGTCGCTGTGGCGAGTGCCACCGCTTCGGGCGATGGATCGACGATGGCGGCCAGATTGCACCGTCCGTTGGCCTGGATCAGCTCAATGTGTTTTTTGCCGATGAGGCCCGCGCCTGCCACAGCGATTTCGATTGCTTTCATGGTGTCTCCGATGTCTTGAGGCTAAGCGTAATGGCTACAGTCACACATACAATCGCTCGAAATATCGTTTCAGGAAACACGAATCGTGAATAATGAACCTGAGGTTGGTGATTTGAGGGTGTTTTGCACCGTTGCCCGCCGTGCGAGTTTTGTGGCGACAGCTGCCGAGCTGGGCATGTCGCCTGCCTACGTGAGCAAGCGCATTGGAATTCTTGAAGTTCAGCTAGGCATCAAGCTTTTTCACCGCACGACCCGTCGGGTCCACCTGAGCGATGAAGGCGAAGCGGTCTACGCCTCGGCGCGCAAGGTGCTCGACGAAATGACAATGCTGCGCGATACCGCAGCATCGACAAAGATCGAACCTTCGGGATTACTGCGCATCAGCACTAGCTTGCGACTGGGCAGAAACCACGTGTCCCATGCGCTGTCCCAACTGGAACGCAGGTATCCAAAAATCGAGCTTTGGCTAGAGTTGCTGGACCGTCGTGTCAATTTGATCGAAGAAGATTTCGACATCGACATCCGTGTGGGCGAGCCGACGCAACCACAGTTGGTGGCGCATCGCATTGTGGAGTCCAGTCGAATTTTGTGCGCTGCACCGCGCTACATCGAACGCCATGGTGAACCTACCGCTTTGGCCGATCTGGCTCAGCATGAATGCCTGCTGTTCCGCGATCGCGAGCAAGCCTTTGGGCACTGGCGGCTGCAAGGGCCCAGAGGTCTAGAGACCGTGAAAGTGACAGGCAGGTTCGCCTCGAATCACAGTGATGTGGTGCGCAACTGGGGATTAGACGGGCACGGCATTTTCCTGCTTTCGATCTGGGACATCGCATCGAGTTTGAAAGACGGCAGTGCCGTGCGCGTCTTGCCGCAGTACAAAGAGCCAGCGGACGTCTGGGCGATGACCAGCAGCCGATCCACGTCCTCAGCCAAAGTTCGCGTGTGCGTTGAATTTCTCAAGCTGCAGTTGACGGACGGTCCATTTGCGCTTGAAACAGCGCTTCCATGATCGACGAAAATCAGTTAAAACATCAATAATTACAATTGATAAATAATTATCGCTGAGCTTATTTTTAATCAAATTAATATAACCATTGAGATTTTAAAACGACCACTATTACGCAATCAGACTATCACCGGATGGCTGTCGTCGCGTAGCAGTCAAGCGTCGGATTGTGCCAATTCATTTAGGTCTTGTAACCCTGGATCGTCTCCACTTCCTTGAGTAGGCAAGCATCCAGACGTTTGCGCAACGCAGCTTCATCCATGTTCATACCGATCAATACAAGCGCCTGAAGGGCTTCGCCCATGTGGTTGTCCGAATAGGAACGGATGAGCGCAATGGAGACTTTTTTAGGCTATTTGTCCTGTATCAAGTCGACCCACCAGAGACTGAGTGGGTCATGGCGCCCTCTTGTGCCATTCTGTGACCATGTGCTGACAAGCATTGGGTGACCGCAGTGAACTTAACGGTGTCGTGGCTAACTTTTGGCAGCCCGCTAATTCTCACTGCCTAGTAGCTTTTAACAGCTGACGAGACCACAAGCTCTACTGCGATGTTGAGCGCAACGACCTCCCTGGCCGTCCTAACCGGCCAATCCTCGTTTCAAGGCGATGGCGTCTTCTTGCTCCACGATCTCGCAACCCGTGTCGGACATCCTTTGCATGGCCGCAGGGGAACCTGTATATGGTTTGACGTGTGGACACCAGAGTTAGGAGCCGCCGACCGCAAAGATTCCGTCGCAGAAGCCTTATCGGGCCTCGAGGCGTCGCGCGATAAAGTCGCGCAGGCATCGCACCAAGGGGGTAAGCTGTCGACGACCAGGCACGACCAGGAACAGTGGAGCCGCCTCGGTCGTCCAGTCGGTGCATAGGGCCTGGAGCCGCCCCTCGGCCAAGTCGGTGACAACATCGAAGCCGGCCTTGTAGGCGATGCCCTTGCCCAGCAGTGCCCAGCGCCGCACTGCGTCACCGTCGTTCGAAACATTGACGCTCCTTACCCGCACCGAGATCTCCGACGCGCCGTCGTTTGAGAAATGCCATCGGTCATGGATCTCCTCACCCAGCATGAAACATACGCAATCATGACTGGACAGTTGGTGTGGTGTGGCCGGCGCACCATGCTTGGCAAGATAGGCCGGCGAGGCGCACAACACCCGCCGGTTCCAAGGCGCCAACGGCAGGGCCACGAGACTGGAGTCCGGTGGCTCGCCGTAGCGGAAGGCCGCATCGACGGGATCGCTATAGACATTGGCCATGCGATCAGACAACTGCAGCCGGATGTCGACGCAAGGGTGCAGGTCTTGGAAATCGTTGAGCCAGACAAGCAACAGGTTGCGCCCAAGGTCAGATGGCGCAGAAAGCTTGAGAACACCACGCAGGTTTTGCTCCCCATGGGCCAGTTGCTGGCTCGCCTGCTGCAATGCCATCAGGGCCGGACGGCACTGATCGAGGAACGACTCGCCATGAGGCGTCAGGCGCAAGCTACGGGTGGAGCGCACGAACAACTGGACCCCCAGTTCAGCCTCGAGACGCTTGAGTGCTGCACTGGCCGCCGCAGGTGTCAGTTCGAGCATGCGTGCCGTCGCTGACAGGCTGCCGTTGTCTGCGGTGCGCACGAAGATGTCCAGGTCCTGCAGTGCCCTCATGAGTTGGATGTTAAGGGTTGCGACGACAGATCTTCAAATTTTCATTGAAGCCGACTTCAAGTCACGCGCTGTTTTTCGCTGGCGGCAATCAGATCAACATCGCCTCCTTGATTAACTTGTTCCGATCCCACAATTGCCAGCCATGACTCCCTCCGATGAAAACCCTTTTCCCGCCCCTAAGGAACGGGCCGCCATCTGGCGCTTCGACCATGTCAACGTGTCAATAGGCAGCGGGCACGCGCTGCGTGCGCTGTTCGAAGGCGTGATGGGTCTGGACACCGGCCCTCGCCCGCCTTTCCCATTTCCAGGCCGCTGGCTTTACGAGGGTGATCAGGCCATGGTGCATGCCGTGGACGATCCCAACCTATCGGCGCCAGGTGGTGAGGTGCACTTTGGTCATATTGCTTTCACGAGCCGGCAACCGGCATCAGGCGTTATCGATCGGTTAAGGGCCACGGGTCTGCCCTTCAAGATCGCGCGTGTTCCAGCGGACAACGTGGCGCAGATCTTCGTACAGTTGCCGGGCCATTTCGTGGTCGAGCTCGATGTGCCGGACGACATCGAAGGACCTCCCACTCACGTCTACAGCGCGACCCGAAGCGCACCCACAGCTGAAGACTTCTGAGGTCTGCCTACCTCCGGCCACCTTCACCACACACTCGTACAAACCGATGACAACCACTCACGACCTCTTGTTTCAACCGCTCCAGCTCGGGCCCCTGTGCCTTTCCAACCGCATGGTCATGGCACCGATGACGCGCTCTCGCACCGCGCAGCCCGGAGACGTGCCCACTGCCCTGATGGCCAACTACTACGCCCAACGGGCAAGCGCCGGATTGATCATCTCGGAAGCTACCCAGATCTCGGCCCAGGGCCAGGGCTACAGTTTCACACCCGGCATCCACAGTGAGGAGCAGATTGCAGGGTGGCGACTTGTGACAGACGCCGTGCATGCAGCGGGCGGTCGGATGGTGCTGCAGCTTTGGCATGTGGGCCGCATGTCGCATCCGAGCTTTCATCCCGACGGGCTGCCGGTGGCGCCGTCCGCCTTGTCGCCCGATGCACAGGTCTGGGTCGTCGGCGAGGACGGCGTCGGCCGCATGGTCGACTGTCCGATGCCGCGTGCCATGACATCGCACGACATCCGGACCGTAATCGCCGACTTTCAACGCGGTGCAGCGAATGCGATGCGCGCTGGCTTTGACGGCGTCGAGATCCATGGCGCCAACGGATATCTGCTCGACCAGTTCCTGCGCACCACCTCCAATCACCGCACCGATGCCTATGGCGGCAACATGGAAAACCGCACGCGCTTTGTCGAGGAAGTGGTTGCCGCCGTGACGACCGAGGCTGGAGTCGAGCGCACTGGCATCCGACTGGCGCCTTTCATTACGCAGCGCAACATGAACTGCCCGGAAATCATCCCCACCATCCTGCATCTGTCGATGAAGCTCGATCAACTGGGCGTCTCCTACATCCACCTGTCTGAAGCCGACTGGGACGATGCACCGCAGATTCCGCAAGACTTCCGCGAAGCACTCCGCCGCGCCTATAGGGGACGCCTGATCGTGGCGGGCAAATACGACGCCGAACGCGCAGAACGCATCCTACGTACCGGTCTGGCCGACCTCGTAGCCTTCGGTCGGCCCTTCATTGCCAATCCCGATCTGCCGGCCCGTTATGCCGCAAAACTGCCATTGGCCGCTTTCGAAGCTCGGACCCTCTTCGGTGGCGATGCACGCGGCTATACCGATTACGCCGCCCACTCCACCGCCTGACCACTCGCTTGCCCACCCCTTTTTGCACTCAGACCCAGAAACTTGATCATGAAAGCCGTTGGATATACAAAGCCTCAACCCATCAGCAAAACTGACTCGCTGATCGACATCACCCTGCCTGACCCGGTGGCCATCGGCCGCGACCTGCTGGTTGAGGTCAAAGCCATCTCGGTCAACCCCGTGGACACCAAAGCGCGCAACAGCGGCGCGCCGGGCAATGGCCAAGCGTACAAGGTGCTTGGCTGAGACGCTAGCAGCATTGTCAAAGCTGTTGGCAACGACGTCACCTTGTTTGCACCGGGCGACCGCGTGTGGTACGCCGGCTTCATCGCCCGTCCAGGCACCAACAGCGAACTCCACTTGGTCGATGAGCGCATCGTGGGCCACGCACCCAAATCGTTGTATTTTGCACGGGCTGCCGCCCTTCCCCTAACCTCCATCACCGCATGGGAAATGCTGTTCGACCGCTTGGGCATTGCACCCGGCAAGCAGCCGAGCGACAAGACCCTGCTCATTATCGGTGCCTCCGGCGGCGTGGGCTCGATCCTGACCCTGCTGGCGGCACGCCTCACCAATCTGACCGTCATAGGCACGGCCTCGCGGCCGGAAACCCAGAGCTGGGTCCAGGAACTGGGCGCACACCACGTGATCGACCGCGGCAGACCGATCGCTGAAGAACTTCGGCGAATTGGTATCCCCACGGTGGACTACATCGTCAGTCTCACCCAGACCGACGCCCACTTCGCGCAAATCGTCGAAGCCATCGTTCCCCAAGAAAAGTTCGGCCTGAGCGACGATCCCGTGACGCTTGATATCACGAAATTCAAACGCAAGTCCGTGTCGGTTCAATGGGAACTGATGTTCACACGCGCCCTTTATTCTGCCAACGACATGATCGGCCAGCACCGTCTGCTCAACGAAATGGCCGCCCTGGTCGATGCAGGCCTGATTCGCACCACGCTGGCTGAGCGCTTTGGCGTCATCGATGCCGCTAACTTAAAGCGCGCACATGCGCTCATTGAGTCCGGCAAGGCACGCGGCAAAGTGGTGCTGGATGGCTGGGTCTGAACCATGCAGTCGATCTTGATCCGCAATCTGGCCATATTGGGGGCGAAGACAGGTTAACGAGGTTCACTGCGCATGTCCCTGCGAGCAATGGCGCCGCCGACGCGGCAAGCGTCCAAACTGTTGAAACTGGTCAGTCCGACATAGGTTTCGTCGCCAGGGATGGGCGCGCCCAGGCCGCTGGCAGCTTGGGGATCGCGTCGCGCAGTGCATCCCAGACATGCCGCGCGGCCACGCTGTGGTGGCGGTCGCGCGAACGCAACAGACAGGCTCTTCGGCTGAGGCCCCTCGCGGCCACGGGCGTGGCGTCAGTCACGTCCAGAGTCAACGCCGCAGCACCATTGAGCAAGGCGACCATCCCGTTCTCGCGCGCGGCATGCACCAAGTCCTCCAGCACGTCAGATTCCAGGCTCACGTTGGGTTTGAGTCCCTGTGCGGCGAATGCGTTGTCGAGCTGGCGTCGCATCGCGTATTCACTCGGCAACAACGCGAGCGGATGCTTGGCGACCTCGACGAGCTCGAGTCGACGCCGGCGTTGTCGAGCTTTAATTCCAAGCGCCACCAGAGGTTCGTCAAAACAGCTCAGAATTTCGAGATCGGCATGGGGTTCTGTATCAAAGCTGACGGCGAGATCGAGGTCGCCCCTCAGCACCCCTTCCACCAAGGCCTGCGCCGTTCGTCGACGCAGGGACATCAACAACGCTGGCCATTGAGCCTGCGCCGTGCGCGTGACGGGCAGTACCCAGCAACCCCCGTAGGACTGGACAAGCCCGACGCGAACCCGCCCGGCAACGGTGTTCGCGCGTTCGCGCGTATCGCGCAACGCAGCCTGTAATTCTTTTAGGCAGGCCGAGACACGTTGATCGAGCTCATGGCCCGAAGCCGTGGCCACGGCACGCCCGCGCGTGCGATCGAACAACGAGACCTCAAGGGTCGCTTCCAACAAGGCGATCTGCTCCGACAACGCAGCTTGCGAAATGGATGCATCGCGCGATGCCGCATTGAAGCTCCGCGCCTGCATGGCAATCGTGAAGTAACGCAATTGACGCAGGGAGACGAGGTCAAGGGGGTCGCGATGGCGGGGGTGCATGGTTATCGGATTATCCGATAGTGACGTCCAGAAAATGCGAATTGCGGGGAGGCAGACGTCTGCACACACTAGCCTGACGAGACAACTTTGATCACGAGGCACCCATGAGACGACGTCATCTACTCCACTACGGCAGCGCGACGGCAGCCGCTTCGATGTTTGGCATGAGCGTCACCGCTCATGCACAGACCTTTCCGTTCAAGCCCATCCGAATCGTCTGCCCTTATCCGGCAGGAGCCACCACCGATGCCGTGTCTCGGCTGATGGCGAATGCCTTGCAGACGGCTAGTGGCGCCACAGTGATTGTCGAAAACCGTGGTGGCGCCGGTGGCAACATCGGCACCGAGGCCGTTGCTCGCGGCGAAGCCGATGGCCACACGCTGCTGCTCGGCGCTCTAGGGCCGATGGCCGCAAATCCGGCGCTCTATCCGAAACTTAACTTCGATCCGTCCAAGGACTTCGCACCACTGGCATTGGCTGCCTCGGTACCATTGATTTGGGCCGTGCACCCTTCATTCAACGCGATGACGGTCAAGGAAGCGATCGACTTGCTGCGTCGCAATCCCGGCAAGTACTCCTATGCATCGGCTGGCAATGGCACGCCGCAGCATTTGGCTGGCGAACTGCTTAAGCGGCAGACCGGGACGTCGATCCTGCACATTCCGTATCGGGGGTCAGCTCCGGCGCTCAACGATGTGCTGGGCGGCACAGTGAACATGGTGTTCGAGGCCACGCCAGCCATCCTCCAACATGTGCAAAGTGGTCGACTGAGGGCGCTGGCTGTGAGTTCGGCCCAACGTCTGCCCACGCTGGCCAATGTCCCAACACTCAAGGAGTCAGGTGTAGATGCCGAGATTGGCGGATGGTATGGCTTTCTCGCACCTGCTACGACACCTACCTCCCACACGGACTGGCTTATCAAGCATATGGGTGCAGCATTGGCCGCCAAGGCCACGCAAGACAAGCTGACCGAACTTGGTTCAGTACGCGTTGACAACTCATCGCAGGCATTTGCCCGTCTGATGGACAGTGAGCGGCTGCGCTGGCAAAAGCTGATCCGCGATGTGGGCATCAAGCTCGACTGAAGGCGGCCGGAGCATGCCTCACATTGCCATCGAAGTCTCGCCGCCATTGCTCGCCGCCGTCGACTGGGCGCAGGTCTTGCAGGCCATGCATGTCGCCTTAGCTGAGCGCGGCTGGGCCAGGATGGAGGATTTGAAGTCGCGCGTGATGCCCATCGCCGTCAGCGTCTGCGGTTTGGATCTGCAGGCGCAACAACTGATCGCGACGCTCACATTGACTAATCGACGTCCACCACAGACCAGTGACGCCATGGCCGCCCTGGTGTTCGATCACATGTCCGGCGCCATCGACATGCATCCTGGATTGACCTTCTGGGTGCAATGTTGCGTGTTCCTTCAGGAGCACCCCAAGCCGCGTTACCTCAAACGGCAATGGAATGCGCCGCGATTTCCAGCCATCTGAACGCGATGCGACAGCTGTTTGAAACCACAAACCGCATACCGCTCTATCAATTTTCATTCAGGAAATTTCATGACAACGCAAAACACACTTCACAGCATTGGCCGCCGCTCGATCTTGGGCGGGGCGGCTGCCTCGATCGCAGCCACCGCTCTTGCAGGCGCCAATGGTCATGCCGCTCCGGCGCGCATCAAGACATCCAAGCAAGCTGGCGTCAGCCAACATTGGCCCAACGGCGCGCGACTAATAATTTCTGTGTCAATGCAGTTTGAGTCCGGCGCCCAGAGCGAGCATGACAACGGATCCCCATTTCCACCCATGGACAAGAATTTCCCCGATCTGCCCGCGCGCACCTGGTTCGAGTACGGCGTGCGGGAAGGCATTCCCCGGATGCTCGACCTGTGGGATAAGCATGGCGTAAAAGTCACGTCACACATGACAGGCCAAGCGGTCGAGCGCAATCCACAACTGGCCAAAGAGATAGTACAGCGCGGGCATGAAGCCGCCGCGCATGGTCAGACGTGGACACCGCACTGGACCATCACGCCGGAGGAGGAGCGTGCCTCTTACCAGGCCAACATTGATGCCGTTTTGAAAGCCACCGGCACGCGTCCCGTGGGCTACAACGCATTTTGGCTGCGGGGGACCCCGCGAACGTTAAGTATCCTGCAGGAACTGGGCTTTACTTATCACATCGACGATCTGTCGGCGGATGAGCCAATGACAACCCTGGTCAAAGGCAAACCTTTTGCCATCGTGCCTTACACGCTGCGGATGAACGACATTGGCCGTTTCGGTGCCGAGGGACCATTGACCGCCCAGGCCTTTGGACAGGAACTCAAGGACGAATTCGACCAACTCTATGCTGAAGCAGCTGGCCGGCGGCGGATGATGTCGATCTCGACGCACGATCGGATCGCTGGTACACCGGCGCGGGTGAAACGCATCGGCGAGTTCCTAGCATATGCCAAGCAGCACCCGGGAGTGGAATTCGTGCGCAAGGACCAAATCGCGCAATGGACGCTTTCGATGTCCAATGTGCCAAGCAAGACTTAACTTTACACGTGTCTGGATCAGTTGTTGCGTTTGGAGGCTTCAACCGACAGTTGCCTCCTAACGCCAAAAGCAGCATATCGATGCAATTAAGAAATTCCGTTCGAGTGGCTTGAGACCGACTTTGGTGATCAATTTGAGCCCTTGCCGAAAAATGATTTATCAACAATTTACATCATCATGAGTCGGTGATTCTTGATTAAAAGATCAGTAAGTCAGGTGCACATAGTGCCAAGGCCATGCATGTGCCTTAGCGAGCGCAACACTAAACCTTGCGTGCAGCAAATCGATTTCATTGAAGATGCCAGCCTAAACCATGGTTGATAACCCAGATCGCGAGGCTGATCGTCACGAACGACAGCACGGTGGCCAGCAGCAGCGCCGCCGCGCACATCTCCTCAAAGCCGTACTTCTGCGCCAGGATCGGATAGATGCTGAGCATCGGCGTCGCGGCGAAGATCACGGCCGCCGCGCAGTCCGGGATCGGCGGGCGGCAGCAGCCACATCATGGCGCCCACCGCCAGCGGGTGCAGCAGCAGCTTGCCCAAGGCGATGGCGCTCACGTCGCGCCGCATGCCCTTGGTTTTCAGCCCGACCAGCGTGCCGCCGATGACGAACAGCGAGACCGCCGCCGAGGACATGGCCAGCATGTTGATCGAGCGCGCGAGCACGCCCGTGATGGCGACGCCCGTGAGCGAAACCGCGACGCCGCCGACGATGGCCAGGATCACCGGGTTGCGCGAGAGCTGCGCGAGCGACTTCAGCACGATGCGATACCACTTGCCCTTGCCCGCGTGCCCGCTGTCGGCCATGACCAGCGTCAGCGGAATCATCAGCAGATTCTCCACTAGCATGCACATCGCCAGACCCACCGCCGCCGGTGCCGGCCCGGCGACGAGGATCGCGATCGGATAGCCGATGAATCCGCTGTTCGAACTGGAGACGCCCAGTCCGCACAGCGCGCTCAGGGTGAAGCCCTTGCCCTGGCCACGCCAGGCCCACATCAGCGCGGCCATCATCATCGCGAGCGAGCCCACCGCGTAGCCCAGCAGGTAGCGTCCGTTGAGGACCTCGCCGACCGGGCGCTGCGACAGCGCCGTGAACACCAGCGCCGGCAGCGCGAAGCGGACCACGTAGGTGCCCAGCACGCGCATGTCGGGCTTGCTGAAGACGAGGTGGCCCGCCGCGAAACCGAGCGCGATGACGACGTAGATCGGGCCCGTGATGGCGAAGGTCTGGAGCATGAAGCTGCGACTTGCTTTGGAGCCCGTTTAGCGAACAACGTGTTTTGTCGCCAGTGGTCTCACTTCCACGTCTCGATGACGCGACTGTCGTCCCGCAATCCAAGACCCTGGTCCGCCGCTTGACCAAAGCGTTCATTGGCAATCTCGAGCAGCGGTAACTCTGCACCACAGGCTCGTCCCGCACTTGCCACCAAGCCACTGTCCTTGACGAAGATGTTGATGCTGCTGGTGACCTCAACGTCTGTGTTAGCCATCATTCGTGGACCGCGGTCTGACAGCATCCACGATCCCGCTGCTCCGTGTTCGATGAGCGGCAGCACAATCTTTGGGTCGAGGCCCAGCGAACGTGCCAGACTGAGAGCTTCGGCTGCAGCGACGATGTGAATAGAGCACAAGTGTTGGTTAACCACCTTGATACTCTGTCCATCGCCCAGGCGATCGCCTGTGATACGCACGGTGCCCATGGCGTCCAGAACCGGTCGCGCCGAAGCCAAGTCGTCCGGCGTTCCAGCGGCAAAGATGACAAGAGCGCCGGTTTTGGCCCTGGCCACACCGCCGGTGACCGGTGCATCGACGACGCGTGCGCCTGCCTGTACCAAGATCTGACCTTGCTCGCGCACCGAATCAGGCCCGACCGTTGACATGATGATCCACAGCTGGCCGCTTACCAAGCCTTGGACATGTTCGACAAGGCTCGCCAACTGAGAGGGGGTGGCAACCATCACCACGACGACCTCAGCCGCAGGAGCAATACGGAAATCTCTCACAGTTCGAATGCCGCTCTCAGTCGCGTTGGAGATGACGGTCTCTGACACATCAACGCCTGTCACCGAGTGTCCTGCTTGTTGAATCTGTAAGGCCATGGGCAAGCCAATGGCTCCAACGCCGATAAAAGTCACGTTCATAAAAGTTTTCCAAATTCGTGGTGATTGGCCGTTGCAAATGACTTAGTTCTTCGATGACGGTGACCATTGCTTGCGGACCACGTCGGAGTTGAATCTACTGGTCGCGTCGATAAGTCTCGGAATTGGCGCCTCCTGGCGGCATCAGTCGCGCTGGCAACGACGCCAGCGCTTGACTGAATGCGCGACGCGTGGCTCTAACTTACCAGCTTCGTTGCCGCCGCCGGACAACGGTATTCAAATCTCACCTGCTGCTGTCAAACAGATATGCCAACGCGGATAAAAATTTGTTGGGGGGTCAGTGATTGCCCTGCAGTGCACCGACGCATAGAAGAAGGTTGACGCGCTCACCACAGGCGGTGGTAGCGTGTCATCAAAATCAGACCCAGCTTTTGATCTGCTGGCTCATTGCCTGCGTGGAGATGCCGTAGCGGTCGTGCAGCGTCGGCAGGGCACCGGCATCGAGGAAAGCATCGGGCAAGGCAATTTGGCGGAACGCGGTCACGACGCTTGAACGCATCAGAAGGCTAGCCACTGCCTCGCCCAGACCGCCGATCACCGAGTGGTTCTCTGCCACCACCACCAGACGTCCCTGACGCCGCACTTCAGCAAGGATCGTCGCTTCGTCGAGCGGCTTGATGGTAGGCACATGCAGCACCGCAACATCGACGCCGTCTGCCTGGAGCTGCTGGGCGGCTTCCAGAGAGCGCATGGTCATGAAGCCACTGGAGATCACCAGAACGGCGTTGCCGTCACGAATCAGCTTGGCTTTGCCAAGCTCGAACTTGTAGTTGTACTCGTCGAGCACCAGGGGCACGTTGCCGCGCGGCAGGCGCATATAGACGGGTCCCTGATGATCCGCCATCTGTGGCACCGCCTGCTCGATATCGAGCGCGTCACACGGATCGATGATCGTCAGTCCGGGAATGCCTCGCATCAGCGCCAGGTCCTCGGTGGCCTGGTGGCTGGGGCCGTAGCCGGTCGTCAGGCCCGGCAGCGCACAGCACATCTTGACGTTGAGATTTTCCTCGGCGATGACTTGGTGCACGAAGTCGTAAGCACGGCGCGTGCCGAAGACAGCATAGGTGGTGGCGAAGGGTACGAAACCTTCCTTGGCCATGCCGCCGGCCGCCGCCATGAGCAGTTGCTCGGCCATACCCATCTGGAAGAAGCGCTCTGGGTACTCCTTGGCGAAAAGGTGCAAGTCGGTGTACTTGGCCAGATCGGCGGTCATGCCGACCACATCCGCACGCTCGCGGCCCAACTCGACCAAGGCCTTGCCAAACGGCGCGGCCTTCACGCGCTGGCCCTCGCTGGCGATGGAAGCGATCATCGCCGAGGTCGTGAGCCGCGGCTTCTTTTCGGCAACGGGGGTGTTTGTTACGGGGGTGCTGGGGGTGCTCATCACACGGCTCCTTCAGTTTGTGTGCTGTCAACGTGACCAATGGCCTGCTGCCACTCGGGTGGGTCGACGCGGATGAAGTGGTTCTTATCGCGCGTCTCGAGGAACGGCACGCCCTTGCCCATGAGGGTGTCGAACAGGATGACGCGCGGCTTGTCTTCTTGGAGCGATCGCGCGGCGTCGAAAGCGGCGATCACGGCGGGCATGTCGTTGCCGTCGACGCGCTGCACGTGCCAGCCAAAGGCGGCCCACTTGTCAGCCAGCGGCTCGAAACCCATGATCTTTCCGGACGGGCCGTCGGCCTGCTGGTTGTTGATGTCGATCAGGCAGATCAGGTTGCCCAGCCGGTGGTGAGCCGCGCCGAGGGCAGCCTCCCAGGTCGAGCCCTCGTCGAGCTCGCCGTCGGACATCGAGTTGTAGACGAAGGCCGGATTTTTCTTCAGGCGCAGCCCCAGCGCCATGCCCACGGCGATCGGCAGGCCCTGGCCGAGCGAGCCGCCGGACATCTCCATGCCCGGCGTGTACGTGGCCATGCCCGACATCGGCAGGCGGCTGTCATCGCTGCCGTAGGTCTCGAGTTCCTCTTCGGGAATGATCTTGGCCTCGATGAGGGCCGCGTAGAAGGCGATGGCGTAGTGGCCGTGCGAGAGCAGGAAGCGGTCGCGGCCTTCCCACGTGGGGTCTTCGGGCCGGTAGGTCATGGCGTGCTTGTAGGCGACAGCCAGCACATCGGCCCAGCCCAGGGCTTGGCCGATGTAGCCCTGGCCCTGGACCTCGCCCATGCGCAGCGCGTAGCGGCGGATGCGGTAGGCGCTCTGTTGAAGTGTCGATAGATCAGACATGAGATAGCTCCTTGCGGAAGTGGTGAGCGAAGAAATGAACGTGCAGGGTCAAGAGGACGCAAAGGCAATTCCGCACAGCGTGTTCAGGACGGGATTGCCAGTGATCGACGATGGGGTCAGAGGAAACCGGTGGAGATCCAGGGGATCGCCGCCACCAGGCAAGTGCCAATGAAGAGGGCGACCATGTAGCCCACGATCGGCTTCATGCCCTCGTTCGGATGGATGCGGCTGATGGCGCAGGCCGCGTAGTAGCCCACGCCAAAGGGCGGCGCGAACAGGCCGATGCCCATGGCCAGCGTCACGACCATCGCGTAGTGCACCTCGTGGATGCCGACCTGGCGGGCGATGGGGAACAGCAGCGGACCGAGCAGCACGATGGCGGGGATGCCCTCGAGCACCGAGCCCAGGATGATGAAGGCCACCACCGACACCGCCATGAAGGTGACCGCGCCGCCCGGCAGCGCCTTCATCGCATCGGCCAGCGCGGTGGAGAAACCCGACTGCGTCAGCGCCCAGGCCATGCCGGTGGCCGCGCCGATGATGAACAGGATGGCGCCCGAGAGCGACGCTGTGCTCACCAGCATCGGGTAGATGCGCTTCCAGTCAAACTGGCGGTAGACCAGCAGGCCGGCGACCACCGCGTAGGCGATGCCGATGGTCGAGACCTCGGTGGCCGTGGCGACGCCCTCGACGACTGCGGCGCGGATCACCACGGGCAGCGCCAGCGCGGGAATGGCGACCAGGAACGATTTGCCGATCTCGGCGCGGGTGGCCCGGCGCACGCCGGTCAGGTCCTCGTGGCGGTAGCGCCACCAGACCAGCGCGGCCAGCGTCGCGCCGACCACGACCCCGGGCAGCAGGCCGCCGGTGAAGAGGGCGGCGATCGACACACCGGTGGCCGATCCGATGGTGATGAGCACCAGCGACGGCGGGATCGTCTCGGTCTGCGCACCCGTGGCCGAGAGCAGCGCCACCAGGTCGCCCGGCTTGGCGCCGCGCTTCTTCATCTCCGGGAACAGGGCCGGCGCCACGGCCGCCATGTCCGCCGCCTTCGAGCCCGAGATGCCCGAGACCAGGTACATCGCGCCGATCAGCACATAGGACAGCCCGCCGCGCACGTGGCCCAGCAGGTTGGCCAGGAAGTTGACCATCGCCCGGGCGATGCCCGTCATCTCGATGAGCAGGCCCAGCAGCACGAACAACGGCACCGCCAGCAGGATCAGGTGGCTCATGCCTTCGTCCATGCGGCCGACGACGACGACCGTCGGCGTCCCGGTGGTCAGCGAGATGTAGCCCAGCGTGGCCAAGCCGAAGGCAAACGCGATGGGCAGGCCCAGCATCACCATGGAGCCCACGCCGAAGACGAAAAACAGCAGGAGGTTCCAGTTGCCCAATGCCTTGAGCAAGGGACCCAGCAGCGCCATGACGCCGACCACCAGGGCGACCAGGACCGCGGCCACGAACACATCCTTGAGCTTGCCCACGCGGAAAATCTGGATGACGCCCACCAGCAGCATCAGGCCCAGCCCGATCGGCAATGCCGCCGCGCGCCAGGAGTTGGGAATGCCCATGGCTGGCGTCGTCACGAAGGCCTCGTCGGCCGCGAATTCATAAGCTGGATGCACGGTGAAGGCGAGGAATGCGATTGCCGCAGCGATGGCGACCAGGTCCAGCAGCACGCGCCGGCGGGGTTCGAGCTTGCCCACCACCGCGGTCATGCGCATGTGCTCGCCACGTTGGAAGGCGACGATCGAGCCCAGCATGGCCAGCCACAGGAACAGGATCGAAGCCAGTTCGTCGGACCACAGGAGGGGTTCGTGGAAGACATAGCGGCTGCCGACGCCCATCAGCAGCACCACGACTTCCGCCAACACAAGCAGTGCGGCGGGGATCTCGACCAGGGTTGCAATGACCTTGTTCAGTTGCTCGAGCCAGGGGATGGGCTGGCGCCAGCCGGTTTCACCGGCGGCTTCGGGATCGTCACTGGGAATATGCATGGCATTCCTTCGTGCAATGGACAGCTCCCGGCCTCCACGGCCGGGCGCGGCTCTCCATCGCGGATGTCGTTAAACAGGCCGCTGGCATTGGTCGGATCGCGACCAGCGCGCGGCAGCGAGGATCAGCCGAGCTTGCCGGCGACCTTTTCCAGCAGGTCCCAGGCGGCGGCGCCGTACTTGGTCTTCCATTCGCCGTAGAACCCGGTGGTTGCCAGCTTGGCGCGGAAGTCGTCCTGCTGGACGTCGACGAACTTGATGTTCTTGGCCTTGAGTTCGGCGATCAGGGTGGTGCTAAGCCTGGCAACGTCGGCACGCTGGTCGGTGGCCGACTTGTCGATCTCTCGCGTGATGATCTGTTGGACGTCAGCAGGCAGCTTGGCGAAGGCGCGCTTGTTGCCCAGCACCCAGTAACCATCCCAGACGTGGCCGGTCAGGCTGCAGGTCTTCTGCACCTCGTACAGGCGTCCCGTCGCGATGATGGCCAGCGGGTTCTCTTGACCTTCGACCACTTTGGTCTGCAGCGCGGTGTAGAGCTCGTTGAAGTTGATGGGTGAGGGTGCGGCGTCCAATGCCTTGAACAGCGAGGTCAATGGCGGAGCTGGCGGAACGCGGACCTTGAAGCTCTTCAGATCGGCGGCGGTCTTGATCTCACGCGTCGAGGAGGTGACGTGGCGAAAGCCGTTGTCCCAGATCTTGGAGACCGTGAAGATTGGCGTTTTGGCGATCTCGGCGCGAATGAAGTTGCCCAAATCGCCGTCCATGGCCTTCCAGACGTCGTCGTAGTTCTTGAACGCGAAGCCTACGCTGGTGATGCCCGACAATGGTACAAAAGTCGACAGGATCAGCGAAGAAAGGTTGAAGAACTCAACCGAGCCATTGCGCACCTGAGCGAGCAAGTCGGTGTCGCTGCCGAGCTGGTTCGCAGGGAACAGCTTGATGTTGACCCGGCCCGAGGTGGCCTCGCGGATGCGGTCGAGCGCCTCCTTGGCACGCAGGTTGACCGGGTGCGTGGGATCCTGACCGGTGGCGTACTTGAGTTCAAACTCGGCGGCGTCAGCACGGTGCGAGATGATCGAGAACAGCGGCAGGGCGGCAGAGCCGGCCAGCAGGGAGCGGCGGGTAATTTGGGTCATGATGGTTTGTCTCCAGGGGTTCTTCGGTAGTCGTTCTGTGCCATGCCTAGCGCGGCACGCACGCATCTCTCCCAACCCACCGCCATGCCGGTGAGGAAAGCCAGGAACGAGGATTCGATGACAACCCGCGCAGCGGGTTGCGAGTGCTTCAGTGAATCAGCATGCCGCCGTTGACATCGAGCGTGATGCCCGTGCAGTACGCTGACAGGTCGCTGCCGAGGAAGATGCAGGCGCCTGCGATGTCGTTGGGGTGGCCTAGGCGACCCAGGGGAATCGTCTCGGCGATCTCGGCCTTGCGGTCTTCGGTCAGCTTGCCCTTGATGATGTCGGTGCCGATCAGGCCGGGCGTGATGCAGTTGACGCGGATGCCCGCCGTGCCCAGTTCACGTGCCATGGCACGGGCAAGTCCCAGCACGCCGGCCTTGGCCGCCGAGTAGTGCGGGCCGCCCAAGATGCCGCCCCCGCGCTGCGCCGACACCGACGAGATGCAGATGATGGATCCGCCGCCCTGGCGCTCCATCACCGGGATCACGGCCTGGGAGCACAGCAGCGTGCCGCGCAGGCTCACGTCGAGCACGGCGTCGTAGTCCGACGCCGAGATATCCACCGTCTTGCGCGGCTGCGTGATGCCGGCGTTGTTCACCAGGATGTCGATGCGGCCGAACTTGGCCAGGACCTGCTCCACCGCCGCGTCGACCGCGGCTTTGTCTGTCACGCTGGCAACCACGCCGAGGTGCTCATTGCCGAGCTGCTTGGCGGCGTCTTCGGGCTTGGCACCTTCGAGGTCCATGATCGCCACCCGGGCGCCTTGGCTGGCCATCTGCATGGCGGTGGCAAAGCCGAGGCCATTAAGACCGGCACCGCCGGTGATGAGGACGACCTTGTTAGTGAGCAGCATGTTTGTCTCCGTGTGATTTGGAATGGCGCGATTGTGAAAACACGCATGCCTGAAAACAAGCGATACTTTTTCAGCGTAAGTTGATCGTTTGTCATCTTTGGGTTTACCCCGATTCACACCATGAGTTCATCCTTTCCGCCCTTTCCTTGCCTCGCAGCGTTTGAAGCGGTCGCGAGAAGAAAGAGCTTCGCGCTCGCGGCCAACGAACTGCACCTGACGCCATCGGCAGTGAGTCACCAGATCGCCAAGTTGGAGCAATTTCTGAACATCCGGCTTTTTGTCCGCACGGCACACAGTGTGGAGATCACAACGGCGGGCAACGACTACCTCCAGCGCGTCAGTGGTGCCATGTCGGCAATCAGTGCCGCGACCGACAACGTGAGACGAGGCGTGAGCAACTCACTGCATGTGCATTCGACGCCGAGCTTCGCCACGCTGTGGCTTATGCCGCGTCTCAAGGACTTCGCTAAAGACCATCCCGAGATTTCGCTGTCGATGTCGGCATCAGTAAATCATTCAGACTTCTCCGCAGGGCACACGGATGTCGATATCCGCTATGGCGTGCCTCACTGGCCACAACTCACAGCACGTCCGATCTTCGACGAGCAGATCATGCCGCTGGCGAGTCTGGCCTTCCTGAAACGCCATCGAATCGCGACCCCCGAGGACCTGACGCGCGTTCCATTGATCCAATCCACCGTGGGCGTGGTTCAATGGCCGGACTGGTTCTCGGTCCAGAACATCCTCCACCGCCCGGGAAGTTATGCCTACCGTTTTGATCGCGCGTTCATGGTCCTGGATGCGGCTGTGCAGGGTCTGGGCGTCGCCTTTGAGAGCACGTCGATCGGCGAACCGCACATACGCAAGGGCAAGCTGAGGCCCGTGTTCGAAACCGGGAAGTACCTGCCCGTACAGGCGCACTTCCTGGTGTATCCGGAGCGTCACGCGCAGAGACCTGAAGTCCTCAGTTTCGTCAACTGGGTCCTGACGCATGCAGTGACGCCTGCCGATCCCCGCATGCAGAAAGCAGGTTTATCTCGCTGATCTCTTCTTGCCATGAACCATCCGATGCCTTGGGCGAACGATCGCAGCACGGACTTGAATCCTTTGCCGGGTAAACCCTTAAGGGTTTACACTATGTCTTCAGGATCGGTGTTCTGAGGAGTGTTTTCATGATCGTATCTCTCGTGTCAGTGGCCATGGTTCCCGGTTTGGCAGCGCTGGTTGGTTGGTTTGCCAAGGCTCCAGCTAACCAGGCCTGATTTCAACGCGTCACGTCGCGACTGCTTGTCCGTTCGGGCAGTAGTCGACTGTCTATTCTCTTGTGGCAGTGGGTCAGCGGACATCGCAGCGGTCATAAGCTATCAGGATTTGCGCGGGCTGCGCCCAGCGCGTATCTGCTGCCCAAGCCGATAAACAACGGCGGAGCGTCGCTGCAGCGATAGAGCGGGCCTAGGTGTATGGTCCCGGAATGAGGTGACGCGGATCGATTTTAAAGACGGTCGGGTTTGTTGCCCATGCTTCGGTGATTGCTTGGAAGGGTGTCCGCCATCGCAGAGCTTTCAAATGCTTAGCAAAGTTGAATGCGCATACGAACGCGAGCACATGCGCTTTGAGACTCTCGAGGTCCGGGTAATGGAATGCCTTGATCGTTGCTTCCTTGATGGTGCGGTTCATGCGTTCGGCCTGCCCGTTTGTCCAGGGGTGGTAGGGCTTGGTGAGCCTGTGCTCAATGGCGTTTTCGTTGCAGACCCTGCCAAAGATGTGCATTCCCAGCCACGCATGGATGGGCTTGTTTCTATTCTTGGGCAGGTCTGCGAAGGCCATACCGTTGTCGGTGAGGATGGTGTGGATGCGGTACGGGAAGGCCTTGATCACACCGCGCAGGAACTCCGCGCCATTCATCTTGCCGACATCGTCTCGGAACTCTATGTAGGTGAACTTGGAGACTCGATCGATGGCCAGGAACATGTGCACCTTGCCTTGAACCAGACGCATCTCGGCGCTGTCGATATGCACGTAGCCAATCGCGCTCGGAGCAAACTTTCCCCTTCTGTACGTGTTGATCTCGTTTGATGGGAGACGAGAAATTCCGTGCCTCACCAGGCAGCGATGCAGACTCGAGCGCGTGAGCTTTAGGATGCTTTTACGCAGGCAGCCCATCACATCGTCCAAAGGCAGCAGGGTTGTGCGCCTGAACTCCACGATGACGGCCTCTTCGGCAGGGGAAAGCACCGTGCTCTTGGGTTGTCGAGGGCCCATTGGCGCGTCTGCCGTCGTGGTGCGACATCGCCACTTCGAGACGGTCGTGCGACTCAGTCCGTAGCGCTCGGCCAAGGCGCTGGTCTTTTCTTTCGACGATTGGAGCTCGGCACGAACTCTCGGCGTTGTACGGGCGCTGCCATGAAGAACATTTGCCATAACGTTTCTTGCTCCAGTTTGGACAGAATAACGTCACGACTCTCCGGGACTGCACACCTAGAACAGGCTGCAAAGACCGGGCAATTTTTCCAGTAGTGCCACCATGATTGGTGGGAGGCGTCTGAGCACGTAGCGCAGCAAATTACGTTGGAAGAAGAGTTTTTTTGATGTGCTCAGTTGCCGCCGAGCCTGTGCCCTGGTGAATCGCTGGAGAGCCGGCGCCGGCACGACGCGGGCCCTGTAGCGTAAGGGTCAGCTTTCACAGGGACTTACGGATCTGCTGCCCTAAGGTGGGACGCTCACTTGCGACTTTCGTCATTCTCTGACATCGCTTGCTTACACCGAGCACAACCCTTTGCTGACGGCGATGTACTTGCCATTTGCGAGCATCTGGAATCCAGTCCAACCAAGGAGCCAAGATGTCAGATAACAAGAGCACCCGTGGCCCGGCAGACGCCAGCCGCATCAATGTGCATGAGGACTACGAACTGCGCTACTGGAGCCAAAAGTTCGGCGTCACCGCTGAGGAGATCAAGAGCGCGCTGAAGACCGCAGGCGTCATGGCCAAGGACGTCGAAGCCCAGCTCAAGAAGTCTTCGTGACGCACCAGCGGCTTGGCCATGACCGACAAGCTTGCCTCCTATAAGTCCAAGCGCGAGTTCAAGGTCACGAGCGAGCCAGCTGAAGAAGGGAAGGTTGGCCAAGGATTGAGTTTTATCTTCAACTAGACGGGAGGGTCGTCGGTGATTTCGATGATTGCCTATAGAAAATTGCCCTCGCTTGGTTGAATAACGAAGACGTCAAGTGGCCGGATGCCATACGCTTGATATTAAATTCTATGCTGAAACAGTAGAAACATGAATTTACTCAAAAAGCTCGATGTCGAATTGCAAAAAGCTTTTGAGATGTTTTTTGCTTTGGATCAGCAGTCCGGTACTGCAGCGGCTGCCAGTTCGGAGGGTCATGACTCAGTTTCTGATGCCTTTTGGAATGCCGGCGGCGCGCAAATGGTGGAGACTGTCGAATTCACCATACCAGGCCCGTTCAGGCCTGTGCCTGCTGTTCTCTACCGACCGTTAAACAGGTTAATCACCACACCAGCGCTCGTCTATCTCCACGGCGGAGGCTTTTCCAGTGGCTCACATCGCTCAAACGAGCGTCAGTTGCGAGACATTGCAGCGGCTTGGGGTGGGGCTGTGATCAGTGTGGATTATGTGCATGCCCCCATGCACGTATTTCCGGATGCCATCCTAGAAACTTCGAGTGCATTACTCTGGCTTCACGAACACGGCACGGACCTTGGAGTCGATGGAACCCGACTGGCTTGCGGCGGCTATTCGGCGGGCGCATCGATCGGTCTCGGTGCTGCAAGTGAATTGAGATGGCCGTCGTGGCTGGTAGCCATGATCAGCATTGCAGCAGCCATTAATGGTGATGTTTCCACTGATTCAATGCAGCGATATGGGAGAGGCGATTTATATCCAAGCCGACAGGATGTTGAGGCAATGTTCGATCGCTATATGACCTTGGCCGATCAAAAAGACACGCGCTTCAATGTTTTGTTTGCGGATATGATGCAGATGCCTCCTACGTTCATCGCCGCAGCTGAATACGACGTCTTTTTAGATGCGTCCGTTGAATTGCATCGACAGCTGGAATCATTAGGACAATCGTGCCAACTGGAAATCTACAAGGGCATGTCGCATATGTTCTTCGGGTTCAGCCGCTGTGTAGGCCAAGCTGAGAAGTGCGTTCGGGATATTGCGTGTTACCTGCAGCAGAAAAATCCCGCCATATTGCAGCCTACGTCAATAAACTCATCAGATGTCCGGAGGGAAGGGCAATAGGGAGATGCATAGTGTTTTTAAAATGTAGGGCATTGTGTCTTGGTCCTTGTGCTTACTTCATAAACACCACCTTGTTACTTAACATAAAGATTATTGTATTGTGCGCAGCATAGTACGCATACATTGGTTTGGCGTCCAAAATGATGATCAATCTCGCATTCATTCCGAGCTCTGTTCGCACCTGAATAGTCTGCTCCGGATCTGCTGATACGCTTCTGCCGTCTTGTACAACGCAGGCGTTGCTGATCTGACACCGCTGCTTCGAGGAGACGCACCCATGGATCGACGACTGTTCGCCACCAGCGCTGCTGCCTTCGCGATCCTTCCCCTACGTTCCGCGCTCGCCCAGCAGCGCGCCGCCTGGCAGGACGACGCCGGCAGCCTCACCGACGTGCCCGGCCTGCGTGTTGGCCACTTCACCGACGGTCGCCGGCCCACGGGCTGCACGGTCGTCCTGACCGAGGACGGCGCGGTGGGCGGCGTCGACGTGCGCGGCTCGGCCCCGGGCACGCGCGAGACCGACCCTGCTGCAGCCGTCGAACCTCGTCGAGAAGGTGCATGCGGTGATGCTGTCCGGGGGCAGCGCCTTCGGCCTGGATGCGGCCACCGGCGTCATGCGCTATCTCGAAGAGCGTCGGATCGGCTACGACGTGGGCGTCACGCACGTGCCCATCGTGCCCGCAGCCATCATCTTCGACCTGGGCGTGGGCGACGGCCGCATCCGCCCGGACGCCCAGGCCGGCTACCGCGCCTGCGAGGCCGCGAGCGCGAACCGGCCGGCCGAGGGCAACGTGGGCGCCGGCGCAGGCGCCACGGTCGGCAAGCTCTTCGGTGCCCGTCGCGCCATGAAGGGCGGTGTCGGGATGGCATCGATCCGGGTGGCCGGCCTCACGGTCGGCGCCCTCGTCGTGGTCAATGCGGTGGGCGACGTGATCGACCCCGACACCGCGCGGCCCATCGCCGGCGCGTGGACCGAGGACGGCCGTCGGCTGCTAGACGCGCGGCGCGCCATCGCGGTGGGCCAGGTCCCCGAGCGCCTGCTGGCCGGTACCAACACCACCGTCGGCGTGGTCGCCACCGATGTGGTGCTGACCAAGGCCCAGGCGCAGAAGATCGCCCAGATGGCGCACGACGGTCTGGCGCGCAGCATCAACCCTGTCCACACGATGAGCGACGGCGACACCCTCTTCGCCCTGGGCACCGGCAAGTCCGGCAAGACGGGCAACCCCAACCTGTTGGGGATGCTCGGCGCCGAGGTCATCGCACGCGCGGTGGTGCGCGCGATCCGGGCCGCCCAGGGCATCGAGGGGTATCCCAGCGCTGCGGACATCGGCTAGCTTGGCGATGCGTTGGATCGCCTGCGCGATGGCATGGGCTGGAGCAGGAAGGCACGGTGCTGTGCCACCGACCGAGACAAGGCATCAAGGACGGACCCCGCGTCGACGAGGCCCGGACCCTGCCGCGTTGTCCCTGCTTTCGGTGGACAAGGTTGTGGAAAGGCGCTGGTAGATCGCGCCATCGCGTGGCCTGGCGCGGCTTGCAACCCGGTGCCTGTTTAACAGGCAGGTCGGAGCCTCTGCGGCCCCGATCCTGGGCGCACGCGCGCGAGGCCGTGCCACCATCGAGGCATGGACGCCTTCATCCTCGACCCGACCCAGATAAGCGATCTCTCCCGTCGACTGCTCGATGACCGGGGACGGCTGCGTGTCGTGCCGGCGCGCGAGCTGGAGACCACCACGCCTGAGGAACGACTGCTCTTCGGCGTGCGCCATGGCCTCTACGGCTTCCCGACCCTGGAACTGGTCGACTTCCTGCGTACGCGCATCGCCGGGCGCAGCGCCATCGAGATCGGTGCGGGCCATGGCGTGCTGGCCCAGGCTCTGGACATCCCGGCCACCGACAACCGCCAGCAAGAAGATGAGGACATCCAGGCCTACTACCGGACCCTGGGCCAGCACACGGTGCCCTACGGCGACCACGTGGAGAAGCTCGACGCGGTCGCGGCCATCGCGAAGTACCGCCCCCAGGTCATCATCGCCTGCTGGGTCACGCACCGGTTCGAGGCCCACCGTCCTGAAGCCGGCGGCAGCGCCACCGGGGTGGACGAGGCGGCTGTCGTCGCCGCCTGCGAGGACTACATCGTCATCGGCAACGAGCGCGTGCATGCCAGCAAGCCGATCTGGGCACTGCCCCACGAGAAGCTCACGCCGCCCTGGCTGTACTCGCGCGCGGTCAGCGGCAGCGCTGATTTCGTGGCGATCTGGCGCCAGGATCAATCCGCGCGGGACGAGTGTCTTCAGCAGGGGCTCTGAGCGCCTGGACAGACAGCGCGTTTTCTTGCGTCATACACCACATCCATGGCTCTTTCGATGATACGGCTCACCTTGCGGTATCTAGCACTTAGTGCTACCCTTGAGCAGGAGTTGATTGATGGCGATTTACGCGACCCGGTGGTTTTACCGCTGGGCCAGAAAACAGAAGCTGGATGAAGTGGCCCTCCAGGAAGCGGTGCGCGAAATGACCGCCGGCCTGTTCGATGCCGACCTCGGCGGACATGTGATCAAGAAACGCGTGGCCCGGGCCGGTCAGGGCAAGAGCGGTGGATTCCGCACGCTGGTGGCCACGAACCAGGGTGATCTCTGGATTTTCATGTACGGCTTTGCCAAGAACGAACGCAGCAACATCGACAAGGACGAACTCGAGGCGTTGAGGCGATTGGCGCAGGAACTGCTGGGCTTGGCATCCAGCGCACTCCATACGGCTGTGCAGGCCGGCGAACTCCACGAGGTAAATGGCGATGAGAAAGACGAAGTCAGCGATTCTTGAAGCGGTGCACGAAACCGCGCGCGGCCTCGAGGCCGCGGGTGTGACGGATCAGGTCACGTTGCGCGAGTTCGACCGGCTGTGCCTGCCGCCCATCGGGCCGCTGCAGCCCGTCGAGATCAAGCGCATCCGCGAGAACACCCGGGTCAGCCAGGCCGTCTTCGCCGCCTTGCTCAATACGAGCGTGTCGACGGTCCAGAAATGGGAGATCGGGCAGAAGCGGCCCACGGGCACCGCGCTCAAGCTGCTGCACCTGGTGCAAAAGCGCGGCCTCGAGGTTGTGGTCTGAGGCATCGAGACGCGGTGCCATCGATGCACCGGTTCGAAAGACACGATAGCGGGCGGGACTGGCAACGATTCAGGAGCGCAGGATCCCGGCGCCCTCGCCCGTTGCCACCAGCGCCAGGTCACCCGCAAGACCCAAGACGCCCATGACCTTCAGGTCGGTGCCGATCGCCGGCGATGGCGCGCCGGTCTCGACCGAGGTCAGGGTGGTGCGCGAGATGCCTGCCCGTTCAGCCACTTGGGAAGCCGTCCAGCCCTGGTGGGTGCGTGCGGCGCGCAGCCGACCGCCCAGTTGGATGTTGAGCTGGCGTTCCAGCGCAGAGTTGGAGATGACATGCGAGTGCATGACTGGCATTCTGCGCAAAACCCGACCTAGTGTCCAAGTTGAGCGACATGGAGGCCGCAAGCAACAGCAGTTTCAGGGTGAAAACCATGAGCCGAACCCAAGGCGCCGGCGTTGGGTCGAGAGAAGCACGGCCAGCGGATGCAGGTCCTGTATCGTTGGCGCTGCGGGAGGTGAGCCGAACCGTCGGCGGTAGACCACCTCGCAGGCATGCGCCGGTCCATAGGCTATCCGGTCGCCACGCAGTGCTCGGCGTCGCCAGGCCCTAGCCAAGTCGATCAGCGCCTCGCGCGAGAGCGCCTCCAGGTCGATCGCGCAGTCTCCGTTCATCAGCATCGCCCTTCCCATCCAACTTGATCAGCGTTCAAGTTACTGGGTGCTTGCATCCGGGCCCATGAGTACCTCGACCACCCTGTGCGGCACCGGATCGTCGTCCAGCGCATGGATGACGTCCACGAGCAGCACACTCAAGTCGCGCACCAACGCCAGACTGGCTTGATCCCGGGCGAGCACCCCGTCACGCTCACGCATGGGCTAGTAGATGGGCTCCATGTTGAGTGCCTTGGTACAGGGCTTCGCTGGCACGTCACGAGCGATCGGGCAGGTTCCGTGGGCCGGACGCTGATCTCGCACTGCTGAACTTCGAGAGGTCCTGAAAGGCCTGCAGTCCCACTGCCAGGGGGGATGTCATCGGCCTCCAGCTTGCGGATGAATGCGTCTGTATAGGATTTCGCCCGCTCCAGCCTTGCAGCCTTGCGTTGGCGGTGCAGCAGGGCCATACGGTGTGAAAGGGGGAAGGCCACAGGACCAGGACAGCACCTAAGAATAGCGACTGTGACGCCATCGAAAGCCCATCCCAAGCCACAAAAAGCCTACAGACAGCCTCAAACACGAAATCCGCTAACGGGAAAAGCATTGTTCTTTTCGAAGGCAGGAAGGCAGGAAGGCAGGAAGGCAGGAAGGCAGGAAGGCAGGAAGGCAGGAAGGCAGGAAGGCAGGAAGGCAGGAAGGCAGGAAGTTTACTGATTGGGATAAGGATGGGGATGGGCAGTGGATGTTATGGCGTTAGCTGTTAGTTTCTAGATTGGCTTTGATCTGGATGACAGCTGCAGCTGTGGTACCAACTCCGCCAGCCGCTGCGTGAACTCCAGCGGGCTCATGACCAGGTGCGTCGTTCCATCAGCCGCCTGTGGCGGTCGCACCGTGCGCGTCTCCTCGCCGTCGGTATCCGGCTCGGCCAGCCAAGTCTGCCCTACCTCCTCGACCAGCACGCCCCGGCGCGTGAGCATCTTCATGAACCGGGCGATGACGGTCTGCAGCAGCGCATGCAACTCTTCGTCGGTGGACGCAGCCGCATCGATAAAGTTGGGTGTGCCATTGGCGCCGCACCGGTACACCCCGTCCAGCATCAGGCAGTGCAGGGCCTTGCGTAAGATTAATGAGTTTTGCTCGCTATGAGTACGATTCGCGAAAACAGAACGGAGGCAGGGGAATGGTCACAGAAGCGGATTTCGCTGCGGCAACGCGCGTGCGCCTGCCGACAAGATATGCCTTCCAGAACCGGGACGGCGTAATCGACGCCTCATGCATCGGGCGTGCGAGCGCGGTTTATCCGGCCACCGTCGTTGCCCATCGATCCCGAGGCCCAAATTTCAAACGCCTCAAAGCGACCACTGAAGACGGCGCTGTCTACGCCGTCGATTTGATGGTAAATGGATTT